>OHBE01002952.1_pt1 | contig 11594 bp, 17 predicted proteins | sample 1577231 | NCBI WGS metagenome assembly OHBE01 (sample SAMEA3541506, study PRJEB24748) | human gut metagenome | biome: human gut; feature: human-associated habitat; material: faeces | place: China | collected 2012
AGCGAACGGAAGCGAAGGAATCGTTTGAACGCTACCGGGACTTGATCTTGGAGAATATTGACTACGACGTTCTGGCAAGTGATCCTCACGTTGACCGGGAGCAGCTTGACGAAATCGTCGACCTGGTGCAGGAGACAGTTTGCAGCACGCGCAGCCGAATCCGTGTTGCAGGCAATGACTACCCCGCCGAGGTCGTGCGTTCGAAGCTGCTGAAGCTGAACAGCGAGCATATCCGTTTCGTCACGGACTGCCTGAAGCAGAACACAACGCGGATTCGGAATATCCGGCAATATCTGCTGACCGTGCTGTTCAACGCGCCAAGCACGATGAACAGCTATTACACGGCGTTGGTGGCGCATGATATGGCAGCTTAAAGCCAAACAGCAAGGGTCTTGAAAAAACTATTCGACCGATTCAAGCGCACTGCGGACCATTGCGACGATCATGTTCATCTGTTTTGGTGTGGCCGAGCGGCAAAGAGCAAGCAGGGAATCCAAATCCTGCGATTCTGTCAGGTTCAGGTTGTCCGCAAGCAAATATGTTGGGGAAACATTCAACGTGCTGCAAAGCGTTACGAAAACCTGCAGGCTGGGTGTTTTTGCGCCAGACTCTATTTGCCTGAGATATGTCGCATTGATGTTGCAGGCTTCGGACAGCCGTTCACTTGTCCAGCCCCTATCCTTTCGCGCGGTGTTGATTCGTTTTCCCAGCAACTTTTTATCCATCTGATTCTCCCCACCTGTATGCTGATTGAGGCAAATTCGTTCCCTATAAGCTTACATTTTTCTTGACGCAGAAAATAGCGACTGATAGAATACGAAATATAAGCCATTAGACTACATGTGAGGTGATACAAGATGTGCGGAACGAAAAGCTGCGCGATCCTCGGACACAGCCCTATGCGGTTTGCATGGGGATTTGATGAAGAAGCCGCAGAGTGTCACGATATGAAGATGGAGCTGGCCCAGCAGATCATGGTGCTGCGGCAGCAGGGAGTGACGCATTTTTCCGTGGCCTGCGACTACGGCGTGGGGCTTTACGCCGCCGAACTCATTAACGTTCTGCGCGACAATGATCCGGAACTGATGCTGTTTTGTGTTACGCCATATGAGGAACAGGCAACAAAGTGGACGCCGGAACTGCGCGAACGCTATTTCGATATGCTTGTCAAATGCAGCCACATGACAGCCGTTTACACACATAAGCAGCCAGACGCACAGCTGAACGCCTACCGAACAATCATCCGGCAGTCTGACATGGTGCTGGCGGTCTACGATCCGGCATCTGCGCGCGGGGATGATACAGATAAGGCGATTTCTTATGCGAGAGAATTGCACTGCCCCATGCTGATGATCCACCCGGACACACTGAAAATTGAATACGCCTGCATCGAAGTTTGATATGTCGAGGTGTTGAGCCAATAATGCAAAAGCAAAAGAACTCTTGTTTTGGCACTTTGGTCACAACAAGAGTTCTTCTGAAATATTCTATTGCCAAACGAGTTTGCAAAAGGATGTGCTTTCAACCGTCGCAATCATTAAGAGGCTCACTCAGCAGACAAGCTGTCTTGCTGCTCGAGCAGTATGTCAATCATCTTAGAGGCAACATTCAACGTAGAAGGACTGCATTTGGCCAGCTTTTTTGATATTTCCCTATTGATGATCGTCTCAGCACAAGCATAGGGCGTATCGAGCAGAAAATACTCTATGCTTTCTTCCAGAGCATAGGACAGCTTTAGGAGCATTGAGAGTGAAACCTTACATTGTGCTGTTTCTATATTGAATTGGTTGTGGCCCTGCCATTTATAGGCCATGATGCGAAGTGGGATCAGCGCAGCAAACGTCGGATGGAGTTCATCTTGAAACATTGCAGCAGAAAAGAGGTCATCGGGAACGCGAATTACCGTGAGAGCTATGTCAAGAGAAATTGCTACATGGTAGATCAGGCCAACTACCTAGTGGCGGTTTATGACGATGTGCGGAATCTGCGATCCGGCACAATGCAGTGTGTCCGATATGCAAGGAAGAAAGCTGTGCCGGTGATTTTGATTCACCCAGATACAGCAAGGATAACAGAGTACTGGGCGATGCGATCTTCCTGCTGTCCGTCCTGTGCATGAAAGATAGCTGGCAGGCGGGTATTCCCGACAAGGATAAAACGGAGCTTGTCACGACCGGTATTTACCGTTTCAGCCGCAACCCGGCGTTTCTCGGCTTTGACCTCATGTATGTTGGTGCCCTGCTGCTGTACAGAAACCTGCTGACGCTCGGCTTTTCTGTCTTTGCCATCGTCATGCTCCACTTGCAGATATTGCAGGAGGAAAGATACCTTGTGAACACCTTTGGCGCGCCGTATCAGGAGTATTGGCGCCATGTGTCCCGGTATTTGGGCAGAAAATAAAGACCTTTTCAGGAGGACAGATCATGTCAAAACGAACACGTCAATACATCGGTATTCTGGCTGCGCTTGCCGCCTACTACCTCGTTCCCGAGGGCGCACATCTGCTGTATGCCCTGCTCACCGGCGTATTTAAGCAAATCAACTTCATGGGACCTGGCGTTCAAATCGACGTATATGCCGAGCACATGACAAATATGCAGCTTGGAATCTTTTTCCTTGTGGGTGCGCTGGCGACTTTCTGCGTCGGATACCTGCTGACGGCACTTGCAAGGAGTATCTGTCATGCCAAAAGTAAGCTGCTTCGTGCAGTGCTTTACTACATAACGATTGCTTTTTTACTGCTCGACCCGCTTTACTTGAGCATCCTGTGCGGCTTTTTCGGCGGCGGGGATATGAACGGCATCGCCTTTCTTTGCCCAGAGTGGGCGGCAAGGTGCCTTTTCGGTGCGTTGCTCCTTGTAAATGGGCTGGTATTCTGGAAGCGGATACTGCCTGTCTACCGGCAATCTTTTTCCGGGCGATGAACTTATAGGAGGAACTATGAAAAACTAGCTGGCCGCGGCATAGAGCGTCTGCGTTTCATCATCGAGATAGAGATCAATCTCGTCTGTGAAGACGCAGACCAGCACATCTGTTGTCTTACCGCCTTGCGTGATGCTTTCGGCATCGTTGACCCAGCCCCAGGTGCGCCAGTCCGCGCCCGCAATCTGTTGTTCCTCCTCCGGCTCCTGCTGCTTCTCTGCGCATGCCGCACATGCGGCAAGCATCAAAAGCGCCAGCAGCGCAGCTGCTATTTTCCGGCTGCTTCTCATCGCATCATTTCCCCTATCTCCCGAGCGTTTTCTGGCAGAACGCCGGATATTTTACTGTTATTATACCGCCTGCAAGGAAAGATACGACTACCCGTCAGTTAGGATTCTGCCTGCCTCAGTTTTTCTCCGCCGCCTGCCGGTCCAGACGCAGATTTCTAAAGTAGAGGCTAAAATCGATGCTGACGAAACAGAAATTCAGCACATAGAAAAACATTACGTACCACTTAAATCCATTGGGATTCAGAAGCTTACTGGTAATGCCCGCAACGTAGCCAAGCAAAATCAGCACCAGAAACGGCAGGCTCTTGCCCTTCGTCGTCCGCGCGCGGTAGGATTTGATCGCGCTCAGCGGCCATGAAAAGCCGAAGCACAGCAGCATTGCAATCTCGCAGAGCTCAAAAAGATGCACCATTCCATTTTCCCCCCTATATCTCTTCGCGGCAGGCGTCAAAAATCCCGGCTCTGCAAATGGCAGCCTCCAGCATCTCTCCAATCCTGTCCGGCGTCGGCGCAACGAGAACGCCTGCTTCTTCCAGTGCTGCAATCTTGCCCGCAGCGGTTCCCTTGCCGCCGGAGATGATTGCGCCCGCGTGGCCCATGCGCTTACCCTTGGGGGCCGTCTGGCCGGAAATGAAGGCCGCGACCGGCTTTGTCATCCGGGTTTTGATATACTCTGCCGCTTCCTCTTCGCCGTCGCCGCCGATCTCACCGATCATCACAACGGCGTAGGTGTCGGGGTCTTCCTCAAACAGCCGCAGCGCGTCAACAAAGCCCGTGCCGCGGATGGGGTCGCCGCCGATACCGAGCGCTGTGGACTGCCCGATGCCGCGTGAGGTGAGCTGGTTGACTGCCTCATAGGTCAGCGTTCCGGAGCGGGAGATGACGCCCACGTGGCCCTTTTTGTGGATGTAGCCCGGCAGAATGCCGACCTTGCACGCGCCCGGCGTGATTAACCCTGGGCAGTTGGGGCCGATCAGACGCGTCTTGGAGCCCTCCAAATAGTGCTTCACGCGCGCCATATCCAGAACCGGAATGCCTTCTGTGATGCACACAACAAGCGGAAGCTCCGCGTCAATAGCCTCGAGAATCGAGTCGGCCGCAAATTTGGGCGGCACATAGATGATGGAGGCATTGGCGCCTGTTGCCTGCTTTGCCTCGCGGACGGTGTTGAAAATGGGCACGTCAAAAATGGTCTGTCCGCCCTTGCCCGGCGTGACGCCGCCGACCACGTTCGTGCCGTAGGCGATCATCTGCTCGGTGTGGAATTTTCCCTGCTGGCCGGTAATGCCCTGCACCAGAAGACGGGTGTTTTGATCAACCAGAATACTCATACTGCGGCACCTCCGTTCGCGGCCTGTACGGCCTTGTGTGCGCCGTCTGCCATGTCGGCTGCGGCGATGATGTTCATACCGGACGCGCGCAGGATCTCGCGGCCGCGGTCTACGTTTGTGCCCTCCAGCCGGACGATCAGCGGCACGGGAAGACCTGTTTTCTGCGCGGCGGTGACGATGCCTTCGGCAATTACGTCGCACTTCATAATGCCGCCGAAGATATTGACAAAGATGGCTTTGACGTGCTGGTCGGAGAGAAGAATCTCAAACGCCGCCGCGACGCGCTCGGTGGTGGCGCTGCCGCCGACATCCAAAAAGTTCGCGGGGCTTCCGCCAAACTTCTGGATAATATCCATCGTCGCCATGGCCAAGCCTGCGCCGTTGACCAAGCAGCCGATGCTGCCATCTAAACTTACATAATTGAGGTCAAACTGCGACGCACGGTACTCTTTTTCATCCTCCTCCGCCGCATCGCGCAGAGCCTGAAGCTCCGGATGGCGGTAGAGCGCGTTATCATCAAAGTTGACCTTTGCGTCCAGACACAAAAGCTTTCCATCCTGCGTTTCCACCAGCGGATTGATCTCCACCAGCGAGCAGTCCTTTTCCAGATACAGCCGGACGAGCGCGTCCAGAAGCGTCTGAAACTGCGCACGCAGCACCTGCGGAAGGCCAATGCGGTCAGCAGTGTCCATAACCTCATAGGCCTTGAGCCCCATGACGGCAGAAACCGGAATCTGGACAATTGCCTCCGGCGCAGTCTTCGCGGTCTCCTCAATCTCCGTGCCGCCTGCGCTGGACGCAACAATCACAAGTCCTGCCCGGTTCATATCGCCGGTAACAGAGAGATAGTATTCTTTTTTCACTGCAACAGCTTCTGTGATCAGCACCTTGTGAACCGTTTTTCCTGCGGGACCAGTCTGCTTCGTCACAAGCTGCATGCCGAGCATCTGCCGGGCGATGGTCTCCGCCTCGTCCGCCGTCTTTGCCAGCTTCACGCCGCCTGCCTTGCCGCGTCCGCCGGAGTGCACCTGCGCCTTGATGACGCAAGGAAGCATCTTCTCGGCTGCCTGACGCGCCGCTTCCGCTGTTTCAGCAACAATGCCGGAGGGAACTGGCGCGCCATAATCGCCAAGGAGCTTCTTTGCCTGATATTCATGGATTTTCATGATGCCGCGGTCTCCTTCTTTTTCTTTGTCTGCGATGATGCAGCCGGTGCCGCTTTATGTGAGCCAAGGGCAAGACCGGCTTCCAAGGCGCGCGCATTGAGCGCCTCCGTGCCCTTGGGCACATGCAGCATTACAGCCTCGCGCAGCACGTCCTGTGACACAAGTCTCAGCAGCGCGTTGATTGCGCCGACGGCCACGATATTGGCCGTCATAGCCTTTCCAACCTTCTCTTGCGCCGTGCGCAGAATCGGAAGCTGGGTCAGATGCGGTAGGTTCAGCTCCTGCGGGATTTGCAGGCTTTCATCTGCCAGCACGACGCAGTTTTCCGGCAGATTATGGCCGTAATCGTCTAAGGCCTTCTGCGTGAGGACCATCAGAAAGGTCGGCTTCTGCACCTTGGTAAAGCCAATGGGCGCCTCCGAAATCAGGACTTCTGCTTTGCAGCTGCCGCCTCTTGCCTCCGGGCCATAGGCCTGGGACTGCGCGGTATATTTTCCTGCCAATATGGCGGCCTCCGCCAGAATCACGGTCGCCAGAATGACGCCCTGTCCGCCGCTTCCTGCCAACCGCAGTTCCATGTTACTCATTCGCTTCACGCTCCTTTGCAAGTCTATGAATCAGCTTCTCATATTCATAGGTAAACTCCGGATACTGCACCTGATGCAGAAGACCGATGATAAGCTTGCCGCGCAGCTCGTCCGGCGTCATTTTGTTCGCCTGCTCCTGGGTGACAGCGTTTTCCTTCTGCCACTTCATCATGTCAACTGCAGAGCCCTTGTGGTTCTTGCGGCCATAGTAGGTCGGGCAGACAGAGGCAACGTCGATGATCGAAAAGCCCTGATGGCGAATGCCCTCCTGAATGAGGCTGATCGTCTGCTGGACATGATACGCGCTTCCCCGGGCGGCATAGCTCGCGCCTGCCCCATAGGCAAGACCCGCAATATCAAACGAGCGGTCGAAGTTTCCGTAGGGCGCGGTCGTGCCATAATCGCCGCGCGGCGTGGTGGGAGAATACTGGCCGCCTGTCATGCCGTAGATTTCGTTGTTGAACACGACGACGGTCAGGCCGATATTTCGCCTTGCCGCGTGAATGAGGTGGTTGCCGCCGATGGCGGAAATATCGCCGTCGCCCGCAAGCACGATGACCTCGAGCTCTGGGTTTGCCAGCTTGATACCCGTTGCAAAGGCGATGGCTCTTCCGTGCGTGGTGTGGATTGTATTAAAGTCCAGATAGCCCGCCGCACGCGAGGAGCACCCGATACCGGAGACGATCACGGTCTTGTTCCGGCTAAGGCCCAGATTTTCAATCGCCTGCGCCACATCGCGCATGATGATGCCGTTGCCGCAGCCGGGACACCAGATGTGCGGCAGATGCTCCGGGCGCATGTATTTATAAACGAGCGTCGAGATGTTGCCGGGGTTGACGCTCATATCGCCGGTATTGACCATTTACTCTGCCTCCTCAAGCTTTTTCAGGATTTCCTGCGGCGTAATGACCGTGCCGTTGAGCCGCCCGATGAAATCAACCGCGCACGCACCCTTGACGATGCGCTCGACCTCCAGCAGAATCTGGCCGCCGTTGTGTTCGGCGACAAGCATCCGCTTTGCCGTTTTACAGATCTCCCGCAGCTCGCGCTCCGGGAACGGCCAGATGGTAATGGGGCGGAAAATGCCGACCTTTTTGCCATTCGCGCGTGCCTGCTCCATAGCGCTTTTTGCGGCGCGCATCGTGCCGCCGTAGCAGATGATGACGGTTTCCGCGTCGTCAAGAGAAACCCTCTCACACTGAACGATATCGTCATAGTTATCAGAAATTTTGCGCATCAACCGGTCCATCAGCTTGGCCGCTTCCTCGGTGGAGTTGGTCGGAAAGCCTGTCTCATCGTGAATAAGTCCTGTGATGTTATACCGCTGCCCGCAGCCAAAGGGCGCCATCTGCGGCACGAGCTGGCCGGGCTTCATATGATACGGCAGCCGCTTGGGCTCCGGGTAGCGAACCGTCGGTCGGTCGATGACCTCCAGCTCCTCCGGCTCGGGAAGCTCCATGCCTTCCCGAAGATGGCCAATAATTTCGTCCATCAGAAAAATGACCGGCGTGCGGTATTTTTCGGATAAGTTGAAGCAGCGCACCGCGAGCGTATATGTTTCGCGCACGGAAGAGGGGCTGATGACAATGATCGGATGATCGCCGTGCGTGCCCCATCTGGCCATCATCACATCGCCCTGTGACGGAGACGTCGGCATGCCGGTCGATGGGCCGCAGCGCTGCACATCGACAATTACCATCGGAATTTCCGCCAGACACGCGTAGCCGATGTTCTCCTGCTTGAGAGAAAAGCCTGGGCCGCTGGTCGCGGTCATGGCCTTGACGCCCGCAACGGAGGCTCCAATGGCGCAGGCAATGGACGCAATTTCGTCCTCCATCTGGATGAACTTTCCTCCCTCTTGTGGAAGCCTCAGCGCAGAGAGCTCTGCAATTTCGGTTGACGGTGTGATTGGGTATCCGGCATAAAGCCGCATGCCCGCAGCAAGCGCGCCCTCGACGCACGCTTCGTTTCCCTGCATCAATACGGTTTTACCCATTGCGTTTCCCCTCCCTCCGCTTCTTTTAAGTAAATCGCGTAATCCGGACAGCGCAGCTCACACTGCCCGCAGAGCACACACTGTGCATTTTCCGCCAGTGCTGCCTTTCCGTCCCGGAGTTCCAACGCTCCCTTCGGGCAGAACGCCGCACATATCCCGCAGCCCTTGCACCAGGCCAGATTCAGCACCAACTCTTTTTGACTGCTCACCGCTTCCGCTCCTCTCGTCTTTTCTGACTGGAAAAATATCGACTCCCAGTGAACTACTGCCAAGATAGCACGCATATCCTACAACTTCAAACAGGATTATTTTTTACAATAAAACAATAAAAAGCTTGTAATGAAGCAAGTCCTGTGGTAATCTTTCAAATAAGGAAGCGTAAAAGACAGAATTATTGCAAAAATTTCACACGTTCGCGCCAGAAACTGCAACTGTTTGACAGTTTTCTTGCATCAAAGACGCTGTTGTATTTTCAAAAGAGAGGTGTAAATTTTCATGAATTTTCAGAATCTGGAATCCTTCTCTGGTTCTGGCCGAGGAAGGAAGCGTTACACGCGCGGCCGAGCGACTGCACGTCTCGCAGCAGGCGCTCAGCGGATTACTCGCACGTCTTGAAAAAGAAGCTGGAAGTCCCCTCTTTTTCCGGCGTTCCGGTCTGGAGCTGACTTACGCTGGGATTTGCCTGCAGCGTGCCGCGATTCAGATTCTCGATATTCAGCGCCAGACGATTGCCGCCATGCAGGACATCCGGGAGAGCCGGCGCGGCGCGCTTCGCATCGGTGTTTCGCATACGCGCGGACAGTCCATCCTGCCCCTGCTGCTTCCGACGTTCAGCCAACTCTATCCCCTGGTCGAGCTGACCATTTTCGAGGGCAGCACGACCGTTCTGGAAGAAGATCTTTCCAAAGGTCTGATCGATGTTCTGATCGGCTTTGCTCCCTTTACGCCGGACTGCGCAGAATATGCGCCGCTGATGCAGGAAAAAATGTATCTGGTCGGCCAAAGAGAGCTTCTCCACCAGACCTTTGGCGCGCAGACGCAGCAGGTGTGCCGGGCATATGAGGCGACGCGCAATCTGCGTCTGTTTGCAAAGTTTCCCTTTGTTCTTCTCAAAAAGGGCGACCGGATCCGCGCCATTGCCGACCGCGTGTTTTCCCGCTACAGCATCCAGCCGGATATTCGTCTGGAAACGCAGAACGTTCAAACGGCCTTCTGCCTCGCGGCTGAAGGCATGGGCCTTACCATCTGCCCCGAACTCTATCTCTATAGCCCCTATACCGTCTCCGGCACTGCCGCTGGTCCTGTCCGCCAGAAGGTTGAGATTTTCCCCTTTTCCGATAAAGATACTGCCGATACCATCGCCATCGGCTATAACCGTGAGCGCTATCTCAGCAAAATCGCCCGCGATTTTATCGATCTGAGCCTCCGGCTGTATCAGAAAGCGCCGCTCTTTTCCGCGCAGGAGGACTTTCCCGTGGGCGCAATTTTATAAGCTGCCGCGCACATCTGCAAAAAACCGCGCGAGGAAACAAAATGTTTCCCCGCTCGGTTTTTTATTCCTGAAGACTTTTATCCGTGATAAGTTCGTTCTGCAAATTAAGACATGCCGCAACGTCCCGGTTTTTGAGCGCGTCCAACACACGCCTGTGGAAATTGATGCTCTCCTCAACGCCATGAATTTTCCAGGTTTTCTCTGAGTTATGCTTATAGACCTCAAAGAAAGCATCCTACACGGCATTATCCGAATCCGTTTCTTCCGGCTGCCGCATAAGTTTTTTAAGAATGCCATCTGCTGCTGAAGATACACGATTTCCTGCTGCATCCGGCGCTCACTCTCCCGGCGGGACATTTTTTCCAGCTCTGCCGCGCCGAACTGCTCCCTGCTGATTCGCATCCGGGATTTTGGCGCAGGCTGGATGCCCTCCGGTGATTTACCCGCGCGGCGGATGCGCTTTGTGATGTTGTGGACGCGCTCAAAGCCGAGCAGCTCCGGATCGTAGCCCAGCTTCCGCAGCGCCATGTTCCCGGTGCATCCCTCCACACTCAGCCGCCAGAAGGCTTCCTTGAACGCCAGCGTGAACGAAATCTGATTTTCCGTGACCTTCTCCGTGTACGGATTTGCGCGCAGAAGCTCCTGCTCCGCTGCGCTGAATTTTTTCCTTGTTCCCATAGCCGTCTCCTTCTTCCTGCCTTCAGTATACCATGTTTCGCGCCGCTATGGGTCATTTCCTTGTCCACTTCCTGGGGTACAGTTTAAGGAGGATGAACTTATTTACCAAATAGAAAGGGGTAATTTCTATGGCACAGAAAAAAGTTGCTCTCTCAAAAATCGCAGGGAGCAACTTCGCTCACATTCTCTGGCAGCGCCATATTTCGCAGAAGGAGTTTGCAGCAATTGTTGACCGCACTCCACGCACGATTCGCCGTTGGATGTACGAAGGAATTCCAACTTTGGATGACCTTCAGTCCATCGCGGAGGCGCTTGGTGTGAGCGCAAGGGACATCCTCTCCGATTCAGAGGATGTCCCTTGTTTTTGTATAAGCGGAAATCTTATGTCCGTATTTTGCAAAGTGCTACCATATTTCGACGCCATATGCTATAATGATTAGTAATATCAGCCAAAATAATATCAAAAATAGCATTCTCGCTTTGTTCAAAAAGTTCAGCAACAAACATGGTATAAGCGGTTTCCCATAAGGACTCCAAAACGATTGCGGAGGATACTGTTATGTCATTTGAAAGCATCACACTTCAAACGCAAGAAAAATATGACCTTGCCAAAACAATGCAGGCAAGTCCATGCGAGCTGGAAAGCTGGGATTCCGCCACCAAGCTATGTTACGTCTTGTTCGCAAATATTCCGTTTATCGGAGAATATGTTCCGTCAGAAGAACAATTTAATGACATAACTGCAGCCGGAAAATAGTTATTTCGTAAGCGTCAAACTTCCCCGCATATAAAAGGCCGCCATCTCAAAGCAAGCTGCTGCTCACTGGGATGGCGGTCAATTATTTTTGCGGTATATAGCATTCTTCCGGGGCATTTGCGGGAAGCAGCTTTTCAGCCCATGCTTTGTTAGTTTCGCTCAGTTGCGGCGCGTTTTGCAGTAGCCACAGCAGATAACGGTACGGATCTAAGCCGTTCTCCTTCGCCGTTTCAATCAGGCTGTAGATCACGCTGCTGGCCTGTGCGCCGCCCGGCGTATTGGCAAACAGCCAGTTCTTCCTGCCCATTACAAATGGTTTCATGCTGCGCTCGGCACGGTTGTTGCTCAGCTCCAGACGGCCATCCTCCAGATACC
>OHBE01002957.1_pt1 | contig 11576 bp, 9 predicted proteins | sample 1577231 | NCBI WGS metagenome assembly OHBE01 (sample SAMEA3541506, study PRJEB24748) | human gut metagenome | biome: human gut; feature: human-associated habitat; material: faeces | place: China | collected 2012
CGTACGAGTTGGATGATAAGATGTTTAATTTCAAAAAGAATCCTCCTTTGGTACCTTACAAAGAGAACGAGGTCGGTTCTTATCGGCGGACTTTTAAAGTGCCTGCCGGATGGGAAGGACGTCGTGTGGTACTCTGCTGTGAAGGAGTGATATCGTTTTATTATGTATGGGTAAACGGTGAGTTTCTCGGATACAATCAAGGTTCCAAGACTGCTGCCGAATGGGATATCACGGACAAGCTCACCGACGGAGAAAATACGATTGCGCTTGAAGTATATCGCTGGAGTTCGGGAGCATATTTGGAATGTCAGGATATGTGGCGATTGAGTGGTATTGAACGGGATGTGTATCTTTACAGCACTCCCGAACAATATATTGCCGATTACAAGGTGACTTCCCTTCTCGAAAAAGAACATTACAAAGAGGGTATCTTCGAACTGGAGGTGGCAGTCGGAGGAACGGCTTCGGGAACGTCCTCCATTGCTTATACATTGAAAGATGCTTCGGACAAGACAGTGCTGGAAGGAAGCCAGAAGCTGGAATCACATGGATCGGGCAATCTGATCGTATTCGATGAACAGCGCCTTCCTGATGTGAGAAGATGGAATGCGGAGCATCCCGAACTTTATACCTTGTTGTTGGAGTTGAAAGATGCCGGAGGAAAGGTTACGGAAATAACCGGAACAAAAGTCGGGTTCAGAACTTCTGAGATAAAGAACGGACGTTTCTGTATAAACGGTGTGCCTGTATTGGTGAAAGGTGTTAACCGGCACGAACATTCGCAACTCGGACGTACAGTAAGCAAAGAACTGATGGAACAGGATATCAGGTTAATGAAACAGCATAACATCAATACGGTACGCAACTCGCATTATCCGGCACATCCCTACTGGTATCAGCTTTGCGACTGTTACGGACTTTATGTGATTGATGAGGCTAATATTGAATCGCACGGTATGGGTTATGGTCCTGCCTCTCTTGCAAAGGACAGTACGTGGCTTCCTGCCCATATAGACCGTACACGCCGTATGTATGAACGTTCGAAGAATCATCCCTCTGTTGTCATCTGGTCGCTCGGTAATGAAGCCGGCAACGGAATCAATTTCGAACGTACGTATGACTGGCTGAAATCGGTGGAGAAAAACCGTCCGGTACAATACGAACGTGCGGAAGAAAACTATAATACCGATATCTATTGCCGGATGTATCGCAGTGTGGATGTGATCAGAAATTATGTGGCACGCAAGGATATTTATCGTCCTTTCATTCTTTGCGAGTATTTGCATGCAATGGGCAATAGCTGCGGCGGAATGAAAGAATACTGGGAGGTCTTCGAAAATGAGCCGATGGCACAAGGAGGTTGTATCTGGGACTGGGTAGATCAGTCGTTCCGTGAAGTAGACAAGGATGGTAAATGGTATTGGACATACGGAGGAGATTACGGGCCGAAAGATGTGCCCAGCTTTGGAAACTTCTGTTGCAATGGGTTGGTAAATGCTGTCCGGGAACCTCATCCGCATTTGCTGGAAGTAAAGAAGATCTATCAGAATATAAAGAGCACACTGATTGATAAAAAGAATCTGACGGTTCGTGTGAAGAACTGGTTCGACTTCTCTGATTTGAATGAATATATCCTGCATTGGAAGGTGACGGGAGATGATGGTACTGTTTTGGCAGAAGGCAACAAGGAGGTGGCATGTGAGCCGCATGCAACGGTGGAGCTTACTTTAGGGGCGGTGCAGCTTCCCAAGACTATCCGTGAAGCTTATCTTGATTTGGGCTGGACACGTAAAAAGTCCACTCCTTTAGTGGACACCGCTTGGGAAATTGCTTATGACCAGTTTGTGCTTCCTGCATCCGGAAAAGTATGGAATGGAAAACCTTCTGAAGCCGGAAAAACGACATTTGAAGTCGATGAAAACACAGGCGCTTTGAAGTCTCTTTGTCTGGACGGAGAAGAGTTGTTGGCTAGTCCGGTCACTATAAGCCTGTTCCGTCCGGCAACGGATAATGATAATCGGGACAGAATGGGTGCAAAACTATGGAGAAAAGCCGGATTGCATACATTGACCCAAAAGGTGGTTTCTCTGAAAGAAAGTAAGACATCCGCTACCGCACAGGTAAATATATTGAATGTGACTGGGAAGAAAGTAGGAGATGCCACATTGGAATATACGCTGAATCACAATGGATCTTTGAAAGTACAGACTACTTTTCAGCCGGACACGACATGGGTGAAATCAATAGCACGACTGGGATTAACGTTTGAAATGAACGATACCTATGGAAATGTGACTTATCTGGGACGTGGTGAACACGAAACATACATTGACAGAAACCAGTCTGGTAAAATAGGTATCTATACTACAACGCCCGAAAAGATGTTCCATTATTATGTTATCCCCCAGTCGACGGGAAACCGCACCGATGTACGTTGGGTGAAGCTGGCAGACGACAGCGGAAAAGGCTGCTGGATAGAGTCTGATTCTCCATTCCAGTTTAGTGCTCTCCCTTTCTCTGATTTATTATTGGAGAAGGCACTTCATATCAATGACTTGGAACGTAATGGCAGGATTACCGTACATTTGGATGCTAAGCAGGCAGGTGTAGGTACTGCTACATGCGGACCGGGGGTGTTGCCGCCGTATCTGGTTCCGTTGGGAAAGCAAACATTTACTTTCACCATTTATCCCGTGAAGTAAGGAAGAGTGATGAAAACTTAAATTTATAAATGCGATGAATAAATTATCTGAGAAAAACACAACCCGTTTGGCATCGTTGGATATCCTTCGTGGCTTTGACCTGTTTCTTCTTGTCTTCTTTCAGCCGGTGTTTGCGGCATTGGCACGACAGTTGAACTTGCCGTTTCTCAATGATATCCTTTATCAGTTTGATCATGAAGTGTGGGAGGGATTCCGTTTCTGGGATCTTGTGATGCCGTTGTTCCTCTTTATGACAGGCGCTTCGATGCCGTTTTCACTGTCAAAGTACGTCGGTATGTCCGGCAGTTACTGGCTCGTCTATCGAAGGATTCTGAGGCGGGTGTTTCTGCTGTTTATTTTCGGAATGATTGTTCAGGGAAATCTGCTTGGACTGGACAGCAGTCATATTTATCTCTATTCAAATACTTTGCAGTCTATTGCTGTCGGCTATCTCATTGCGGCAGTCATTCAGTTACATTTTTCATTCAGGTGGCAGATAGGAATCACTTTATTGTTGCTTTTCATATACTGGATTCCCATGACATTTTTGGGTGACTTCACACCGGCTGGAAACTTTGCCGAACAGGTGGACAGATGTGTCTTAGGTCGTTTCAGAGATGGTGTTTTCTGGAATGAGGACGGAACGTGGAGCTTTTCACCTTATTACAATTACACATGGATATGGAGCAGTCTGACATTCGGAGTGACTGTCATGCTCGGAGCTTTTGCCGGAAAGATTATGAAAGAAGGGAAAGCGAACCGTAAAAAGGTGGTACAGACTCTGTCGGTCATTGGTGTGCTTTTAGTAGGGCTGGCGATGCTTTGGAGTTTGCAGATGCCCATCATTAAGCGTTTGTGGACAGGTAGTATGACATTACTATCCGGTGGTTATTGCTTTCTGTTGATGGCATTATTTTATTATTGGATTGACTATAAAGGACACAGCCGCGGGTTGAACTGGCTGAAAGTGTATGGTATGAATTCCATCACGGCTTATCTGTTGGGCGAAGTGGTGAACTTCCGTTGCATTGCTGATTCAGTCAGTTACGGACTGAAACAATACATGGGAGATTATTATCCCGTATGGCTTACTTTTGCTAATTATCTTATTCTTTTCTTCCTGTTGAGAATGATGTATAAACGTGGCTTGTTTTTAAAAGTTTAGTGGAGTGGTAATCCCTCTCTTAAAATAAAAAAGAGCCATTTTATCTCCTGCTTTTCGGGATTAAAATGGCTCTTTCTTTATGTTGGAATCTCTTTATTTCATGACTTCTTCCGCTCTATCCAGCGCTACCTTGAAGTTCGGGCAGATATTTTCTTTTCCCAGCAATTCATAGAATCCGGATTTCTCCAGTACCTTATATACTTTCTCATTGACTCCGGAAAGAATGACGGTGATCTTTTCTTTCTGCGACATTTCGCAAAGTGTAGTCAGATTATGAATACCTGTGGAGTCGATGAACGGAACTTTACGCATACGGATGATGCGTACATTCGGACGGTCTCCCAGCTGCGCCATCGTTTCTTCGAACTTCGTAGCGATACCGAAGAAGTAAGGGCCGTTGATCTCATATACTTCCACTCCTTTAGGGATCATGATGTTTTCTTCGTTGACGGCGATATCCGATTCTTTATTCGGGTCGATCTCATCCGTAATGACGGAGATTTCAGTAGTCTCCATGACACGTTTCATGAAGAGTACGCAGGCGATGATCAGTCCTACTTCGATGGCAACTGTCAAGTCGAAGATAACAGTCAGGAAGAAAGTGATCAGCAGTACGGTGACATCGGATTTCGGATTCTTCAGTAAAGCCTTGAAGACGCGCCAGCCGCTCATATTATAAGATACGATGACCAGTACTCCGGCAAGGCAAGCCATCGGAATATACTGTGCAAGGGGCATCAGGAAAAGAAGAATCAGAAGAAGGATAATCGCATGGATAACACCTGCAATCGGTGTCTTACCTCCATTGTTGATATTCGTCATCGTACGGGCAATAGCTCCGGTAGCGGGGATACCTCCGAACAATGGCGCTACGATATTTGCCGCACCCTGTGCGATTAGTTCTGTGTTGGAATCATGACGGTCGCCTATCACACCATCGGCTACGGTGGCAGACAAGAGTGATTCGATAGCTCCCAGCACTGCAATAGTGATAGCTACCGGAAACAGATTTTTGATAGCTTCCCAATCCAGAGCCGGTACAACAGCGTCCGGCAACTCTGACTTAATGGTGAAACGGTCACCGATGGTCGGAATGCAATCTATTCCGCCATAAGTCTTCATCAGATAGACGGCCACTGTCACTACAATAATGGCAATCAGCGATCCGGGAATTTTTTTAGAAAACCGGGGAGTGATTGCAATGATAATGATGCTGACAATACTTACGATGGTATTCCACCAATTCACGGTATCGAAATGACGGAAATAAATCATCCATTTCCCGACAAAGTCCCCCGGTACCTTTTCACCTCCGAAGGACAGTCCGAAGATATCGGCAATCTGCGTAGTAAAAATGGTAACGGCAATACCGCTGGTGAAACCGACGATAATGGGATACGGAATAAACTTGATAACGGCTCCGAGCTTGAACACTCCTAATAATATAAGGAGAACACCTGCCATAAGCGTCGCCACAATCAGTCCGGCTTCGCCATATTGCTGGATGATGCCGTAGATGATCACAATGAAAGCTCCTGTCGGTCCGCCGATCTGGACTTTGCTTCCTCCCAGCAGAGAGATGATGAATCCGGCAATAATAGCGGTGATAATACCTTTCTCGGGCGATACTCCCGAAGCAATACCGAAGGCGATGGCCAGTGGAAGTGCTACGATACCGACAATGACGCCTGCCATCAGGTCCGCCATAAACGTTTCTTTCGAGTAATTCTTCAGACAAGAAACCAGCTTGGGTTTAAATTCAAATAGCTTCATTTTTATGAGTTGTTATACGTGTAATCTGACCTTTTTGCAAAGTAGAGGTTGCAAAATTACGCAAAATAATCGAGATAAGTATGTTTAGCAACATGCTATTTGATTGTTGATAGGTTTTATCTATGAATCGATAGTTTTTATTCATTAAGAAAAGGGAGCTTATTACGAACAAATCGCTTATATTTGCGTTATAAATAGTACGACAAGTTACGTTTGGTAATTACCAATTTAAAATATAGATTAGAATTATGGCTAAAAGTATTAAAGGAACTCAGACAGAGAAGAATCTGTTGACTTCATTTGCAGGAGAATCACAAGCAAGAATGCGTTACACTTATTTCGCAAGTGTGGCTAAAAAGGAAGGTTACGAACAGATTTCTGCTATCTTCACTGAAACGGCTGATCAGGAAAAAGAACATGCAAAACGTATGTTTAAGTTTCTGGAAGGTGGTATGGTTGAAATTACTGCCAGCTATCCGGCCGGTGTAATCGGTACTACACTCGAAAATCTTCGCGCTGCCGCTGCCGGCGAACATGAAGAATGGTCACTGGATTATCCTCACTTCGCAGATGTAGCAGAACAGGAAGGTTTCCCGATGATTGCTGCTATGTACCGCAACATCTCTATCGCTGAAAAAGGTCACGAAGAAAGATATCTGGCTTTCGTGAACAATATCGAAAATATGACTGTATTCGCTAAAGAAGGCGAAGTGGTATGGCAATGCCGTAACTGCGGTTACATCACCGTAGGTAAGGAAGCTCCTGAAGTTTGTCCGGCTTGTCTGCATCCGCAAGCATATTTCGAAGTGAAGAAAGAAAACTATTAATCCGCGTCTACCGGATTAATTGGATAAAGAAAAATGAGGCTGACTTGTTAATCAGCCTCATTTTCTATTTATTTCGGATACTGTCTTTGTAAATGGTAATTGTCCGTTCTCCTGTCGAATCATTCTTGATACTAGTTACATCTCCCCGTGTGGTGAAATATACATAGTTTCCCATATCAAAAAAACGGTAGACTTTTATTCCGTCGTGCTCAAACAGATAACTTACTTCGTAGGTTCTGTTGTTCTCGGATTTCCCACTTTTTAGCGGGATGCCTGTATAACAGGAAGCTAATCCTATCATACAGAACAAAGAAATAAAGAGTTGAGCTAATGTTTTCATAATTATTTCTTTGCGTGCGGATAATCTATCGTGTAATGCAATCCGCGGCTTTCCTTGCGTTCCATTGCCTGGCGCATAATCAGATAGCCGACATTCACCATATTGCGCAATTCACAGATTTCTCTGGAAGCGACACTACGTTTGAACAGGCTTTCAGTCTCTTCGTAGATAATGTCCAGTCTGTCCCAGGCACGTTTCAAGCGAAGGTCGCTGCGGACAATACCTACATACGTACTCATAATCTGATTTACTTCCTTCATGCTCTGTGTGATGAGTACCATTTCTTCCGGTGAGCGGGTACCTTCATCGTTCCATTCGGGGATGTTCTCGTTGTAGGAATATTGGTCGATGACTTGCAGACTGTGCTTGGCAGCTGCATCGGCATATACCACGGCTTCAATCAAAGAGTTGGAAGCCAGGCGATTACCGCCGTGCAGTCCTGTGCAAGAACACTCTCCTACTGCGTATAGACGCTCGATAGAAGACTGTCCGTTCAGGTCTACCAGGATACCGCCGCAGAGATAATGGGCGGCCGGAGCTACCGGGATATAATCTTTAGTGATGTCGATGCCCAGACTCAGGCATTTCTCGTAGATATTGGGGAAATGTTTCTTTGTTTCTTCTGGATCTTTGTGGGTGACGTCCAAATAAACATGATCGTCTCCGCGATTCTTCATCTCGTTGTCAATGGCACGTGCCACGATGTCGCGCGGGGCAAGCGAGAGACGCGGGTCGTATTTCTGCATGAATTCCTTGCCGTCCATAGTACGGAGTACGCCACCGTAGCCGCGCATTGCTTCCGTAATCAGGAAAGAAGGACGGTCACCCGGATGATAAAGGGCGGTGGGGTGGAACTGTACAAATTCCATATCTTTCACCGTACCTTTGGCGCGGTAAACCATAGCGATGCCGTCTCCCGTGGCGACTAGCGGATTGGTTGTGGTCTTGTAGACGGCTCCTACTCCACCGGTGGCCATCAAAGTCACTTTGGCAAGATAGGTATCTACTTTTCCGGTCTTCGGATCGAGGATATAAGCACCGTAGCATTTGATGTCCGGTGTCTGGCGGGTAACGGTGACTCCCAGATGATGTTGGGTCAGGATTTCAATAGCAAACTGGTTCTCGATTACCGTGATATTGGGATGCCGTTGCACGGCTTTGATCAGGCTATCCTGTATTTCAGCTCCCGTATTGTCTTTGTGGTGAAGGATACGGAATTCAGAGTGTCCCCCTTCGCGGTGCAGGTCAAATTCGCCTTTCTCATTTTTGTCGAAGTCCACTCCCCACTTGATTAGTTCCTCAATTTGTGCGGGAGCTTCGCGCACTACTTTCTCCACTGCGGCACGGTCGCTGATCCAGTCGCCGGCGTTCATGGTGTCTTCAATGTGTTTGTCGAAATTGTCTACCAGCAGGTTGGTCACAGACGCTACCCCACCTTGTGCGAAGTACGTATTGGCCTCTTCCAGCCCACTTTTACAGATAAGAGCAACTTTACCTTTGTGCGCCACTTTCAGCGCAAAACTCATACCGGCAATTCCGGAGCCGATAACGAGGAAATCGAATTTTCTTACCATAATTTTGTTATTTCTCACCGCAAAGCTACAAAATAAGTTACTTCGTTGTACTTTTCGTTGTCACTAATTCATAAAATTGCTACCTTGCAGGCAAAAATCTGACAAAATGAATCGAATTTTTCATGCCCGCATCGCCTGGTACCAGTATTTCCTCTTGGCAGTGCTTACTGTAAATGCCGTCGGTGCTTTGTGGTGTAAATATATCTTGCCGGCTGTGCTGTTTATGCTCATGCTGATTGTAGTGATCGAACAGATTATACATACCGCCTATACGGTCACTACGAACGGAAATATTGAAATATCCCGTGGACGCTTTATCCGTAAGAAGGTAATTCCTATTTCCGAAATTACGACTATACAAAGGTACCGTTCTATGAAATTCGGGAGTTTCTCGGTGACCGATTACATATTGATAGAGTATGGGAAAGACAAGTTTGCTTCCGTCATGCCTGTCAAAGAACGGGAATTTGTTGAACTGATTGAAAAGAAAATGAACTAAATAATTTATTTACTATGAAATACCAAGTGATTATTATCGGCGGTGGTCCTGCGGGATATACGGCTGCCGAATCTGCCGGCAAAGCCGGTTTGAGTGTATTATTGATTGAAAAGAACAATCTGGGCGGTGTCTGTCTGAACGAGGGATGCATCCCGACTAAGACTCTGCTCTATTCGGCAAAAACTTATGATAGTGCAAAGCACGCGTCGAAGTATGCGATAAACGTATCCGAAGTCTCTTTTGATTTATCCAAGATTATTGTCCGTAAGAGCAAAGTGGTGCGTAAACTGGTATTGGGGGTGAAGGCGAAGTTGGCTTCGAACAATGTCGCGATAGTATCGGGAGAAGCACAAATCATAGATAAGAATACAGTCCGCTGCGGTGAGGAGACTTACGAAGGTGAGAACCTGATACTTTGCACCGGTTCGGAAACCTTTATTCCCCCTATTCCCGGAGTGGAAACGGTGAATTACTGGACGCACCGGGACGCGTTGGATAATAAAGAACTGCCCGCTTCTCTGGCCATTGTCGGTGGCGGAGTGATAGGAATGGAGTTCGCTTCTTTCTTCAATAGCTTGGGCGTGCAAGTGACGGTAGTCGAAATGCTGGATGAGATTCTCGGCGGAATGGATAAGGAACTTTCTGCTCTGTTGCGTGCGGAATATGCAAAGCGAGGCATTAAATTCCTGCTTAGTACGAAAGTTGTCGGCCTGTCGCAGACGGAAGGAGCTGCTGTTGTCTCTTATGAGAATGCGGAAGGAAGTGGCAGTGTGGTAGCGGAGAAGCTGTTGATGAGTGTCGGCCGTCGTCCTGTGACAAAAGGTTTCGGGCTCGAAAACCTGAATTTGGAAAAGACAGAACGTGGGGCTGTCAAAGTGGATGAGAAGATGCAGACCTCCGTGCCTGGTGTTTATGTTTGCGGTGACCTGACCGGATTCTCCTTGCTGGCTCATACAGCCGTTCGTGAAGCAGAGGTGGCCGTGCATTCTATTTTGGGAAAAGAAGACACTATGAGCTATCGTGCCATTCCGGGGGTTGTCTATACCAATCCGGAGATTGCCGGGGTAGGTGAAACGGAAGAATCTGCTTCAGCAAAAGGCATTACTTGTCAAGTCATAAAGCTCCCAATGGCTTATTCCGGTCGTTTTGTAGCAGAGAACGAAGGAGTGAACGGGGTTTGCAAGGTGTTGCTGGATGAACAGGAGCGGGTGATTGGAGCGCACGTGTTGGGTAACCCGGCTTCAGAGATAATAACCCTTGCAGGAACGGCCATTGAACTTGGGTTGACGGCGGCGCAATGGAAGAAGATTGTCTTCCCTCATCCAACGGTGGGTGAGATATTCCGGGAAGCATTGTAATCCGGTACATACCATAAAAAGATATATATGAGAAAATATATAATTGTTCCGGTTTTATTGGCGGTGGTGCTGGTGATGATGTGTCATTGTACATCCGACCGGAAAGCAACAGTTCCGGCAAACGAATATTTGATTCAGGGAGAGCTGGCAAATCTTTCGGATAGTATAGTGATAGGGCTGTATGTGGATGAAGGAAACATTTTCAACCTTGTGGCGAGAGATACGCTTCTGAATGGCAAGTTTTCTTTCCGGGATACTGTCTCTGTTACAAAGAAAATGCTGATAATGTCTGATAATAAGGGATTCCCGGGCACATGGCTGGAAGTATGGATAGCGCCGGGGGAGTATATAGAAATCAAAGGAGAGGACAAATTACTGAAAACCTGGGAAGTGGTGAGCGATATCCCCGAACAGGCGGAAGAAAATCGCTTTACGGCTTGTGCAATGGCTCAGCAAAAAGAACTGATGCAGCATTTGGCGGCCGAATATGACTGGCAGCGGATGATGTTTCTCGACCATGCAGGCGATCAGGAATTTGAAAAGAAAGGCTGGGCAAAGATAGACTCTATCCGGAAGTTGACAACGCCTTTACAGCAAGAAATCTGGAAAAAGGAACTTGAATATATGAAAGAGGCGCCTATCTCTAAAGTGTGGATAGATAAGCTGCTGCTATATGCTTCTATGATGAAATACGAAACTGTCATGCCTTATAAGGAAGAAGTGAAGAGCTTGTATGCTCGAATGCCGGAAACCGAGAAGCAAACGGATGCCGGACAGGAGATTACGGCCTATATTTATCCTCCTTCTGTGGCAGGAATAGGAGATATGATGGTTGACGGAGAACTATATGACGTGAATGACTCTCTCCGCCATATATCCGAATTTGCGGGACGATTCATTTTGTTGGATTTCTGGAGTAGCGGATGTGGTCCTTGTGTGGAGTCGATCCCGGAAATGGAGAAGGTCATAGATACTTATAAGGATAGAATGACCGTGATTAGTATCAGTGAAGACCCGAAAGCACGCTGGAAAGAATATGTTAAGACGAAAGGAATGGGTGGCAACCAGTGGAATGAACTTCGCAGAGGCCGTACGGGACTTGCTGTGAGTTATCAGGTGAAAGGGATTCCTCATTATGTGCTTATTGCTCCTAGCGGGAAGATACAAGATATGTGGTTCGGTTATGGTTCCGGTTCACTTCTGGAAAAGGTGAAGAAGAATCTGAAATAGTAGAAAAGAGACTGACTAAAAAGTCAATAGTATCTCCATTCTCCTCCTTCTGGGAGGTTGTGTAAAAAGTAAGAATCAAGTGTTCTTTGACATATTGTATAAAAAGGA
>OHBE01002969.1_pt1 | contig 11523 bp, 5 predicted proteins | sample 1577231 | NCBI WGS metagenome assembly OHBE01 (sample SAMEA3541506, study PRJEB24748) | human gut metagenome | biome: human gut; feature: human-associated habitat; material: faeces | place: China | collected 2012
CCGCGCAACTGGACCTCCGCCGCGGCGACCGTCGCCCGCGCAAGCGCCGGCGCCAGCGAATACCTTCCCCTGATCATCGCGGACGAGATGCAGCAGACGCTGCATGCGCTGAAGCAAAATGGGATCACGCTCATCTGCGCCGAGCGCAAAGACGCTGTCTGCCTGTATGACTTCTCCTTCCCTTCCCGCCTCTGCCTGGCCATCGGCGGAGAGATGCGCGGCCTGAGCCGCACGGTCAAAGAAGCCGGGGAACAAAACGTATTCATCCCTTACGGACGAGATGTCCGCAGCGCGCTCAGCGCGGTCAGCGCCGCATCCGTGTTCTCCTTTGAGATCCTGCGGCAGCGAAACCATCAGAAATGACCTGCTCCGCCAGACACGGAGCTTTTTTCATGCAGCGAAAGAAAAAAGCGCCCGTCAGGGACGCAGCCGATCAGTACATGACGATCGTTTCCATGACACACGCATCGGTGTATTTGTCCAGCAGCTTGCGGACAGCCGCCTCCAGCACATCGGTATGCGGAAGCAGGATCATGCCGGCACTGGCATACAGGATGGCGATCACATCGGGCGCCAGGGCACACAGCTGAAGGTCGTTCCATCGTTCATGATGGCGCCAGCTCTCATAACACAGCGTCAGCCCTTCCTGATCCGCGATCAGGGAAGCTTCCTCCGCCCCGCTGTGATAACGTCTCCTGCGCTGATAAAACCGAAACAGATTGGATATGCCCATGAAGATCCACAGCAGCCCAAGCAGGAAGGATACGGACATCAGGATCAGATGCGCGACGACCCGTTTCCGCGCTGAAGCAGCCAGAAGATGCCGACGCAGAACAGGACCACGCCCTGGATGAGCAAGGTATGGCACGTCGTCGTGCATTTCTTGATGCGCCGCTTGCCCTGCAGCAGCCGCCTGCGGTTCATCATCATGCCGGACAGGCTGTCCACGAAAGCATCGTCCGCGGAGATGCTGAAATGAATTTCTTCTCTTTTGTTCATGTCCACACCTCCCACACCTGTATTATACCACCTGATCCGCGCTTCAAACATCGCGGAAAAATGGAAAAATGCCGGAAAGTTCCGACATTTCAAGCGGCTGCCACATAGCCGAGATAGATATCGAGCAGCGCGATGCTCAGCGTCTGGCTCTCGATGAAGCCGATGATGATATCCGTGCGCAAAAACGGGATCAGCTGCAGCTGCAGGCAGAGAAGCACGGCTGCGATCAGCACACAGAGCGCCCGGACAGGCAGCGTGCTCTTTGTCCGATGCCGATCATGCAGCATCATCCCGAATACGAACAGCAGTATGCAGCGGCAGACCAGCAGCGTATCCTGCTGATAGCTCCCCTGCACGAGCATGGCGATCAGCTCATTCAGCAGCCACAGCGCAGCGATGATCAGCAGCGCCCTGCCATGACGGCCAAATGCCTTCATGCTTCGTCGATGGTGACCGACTTCATCACATCGCCGTTGCGCATCTGACGTACGTGACCTGGCCAAAGACCGTATGCACCCCATCCAGATGCGGCTGAGGCTCATGCACGATGAAGAACTGGCAGCAGCCGGTATCGCGGCCTCTGTGCGCCATGGACATGGCCCCAGCGATATGCCGGTGCGGGTTTCCTTTGGTCTCGCAGGGGATGGTGTATCCCAGATCTCCTGTGCCGTCCCCGTTCGGGCATCCGCCCTGAGAGACAAAGCCAGGAATCACCCGGTGAAAGGTCTTGCCGTCATAATAGCCTTCCTTCACCAGCTTCACGAAATTGGCGACCGTTCCCGGCGCGTCTTCTTCATATAACTCGAAGGGGATGATCTCCCCGTTTTCCATCGTAATCTTTCCTTTGATCATCGTTCTCTCCTCCTAAGTCAGCAGCACCATGCCGGCGCTGTTTACAAACCGGATCCGCCGTCCGGCAAATACTTCATTGCCGAGCACGCCGTCATAGGTGATATCCGGAAGGATATCCACCAGCGCGCTCATGCACCCTTCCATCGTGATCCTGGCCCTGTCCAGGTGCATAACTTTGAACCTTCTTCTGTACAAGTTGCTTCTTTCTGTACTTCACCATCATTCCATACATGTTCTGTATGTTCTTGCTTAGCTTCATTGTAAGAAGTCTTCTCCCACTGTAATGTTGTAAGTGTAAGCTTTCCTGCACCTGTATATGGTTTAACTTTAGTATCAAGTTCTGAAGCTGCATATAATGTGTAGCCAGTATAAGGAAGGTCTTTCTTGAATTCATCTTTATCCTGAACTAATGCTACTTCACCTTCTTTATCAGTATTAAGAGCTACCTTTAATTCCTGCTTTGCTCCATCCATCATATATATTGTATTAAATGCGTTAATATAACCTGCTGGACTGCTTCCGTTACCACTTATAAGTGCATTAGTTATACCTGACATATAGCAGTTCTCAAGTAACATATGAGCTCCACAGTTAGATGATGCACCATTACTTACAATTTTCTTAGCTAATTCCGGATTTGTCTTTTCTATATCAAGACGCATTTCTCTTAAATCCTGTGCATCCATAATACAATTGTATACATGTGCTGTACCATAACGAAGTCTTGGCATTCTATCCATCGAATTCTTATAGTAGTTATTAGCAAGTGTAAGTTTAATATTCTTAGCTGATGAATCATCATCAGACTGTCCTAATAAATGAGTCTTTTTCTGACCATAAGCATAATTGTATATCTGCTGGTCTGTCATACCCTCTTCAAGCAAATGCTTATAATATGGGTAGTTATCTGGATTAGCCTTCATAGCATTCATCATTTCATCAAAGAATACATTATCTTCACTTGCTGGAAGGAATTCACACCATGATATTGTTATATTACTGTCATTAACTGGTGTCTTAACATCAATAACTCCATCATATGACTTATAGAAAGTACAGTGGTCAACCCATATATCAGAGCTTCCCTTTTCTATTGTCATATAATCCCAGTCATTACGATCATAAGCACCTTCTGTATAATCGTCCCACTCCCATATCTCATCAAATTCAATATTTCTTATGATGATATTATTAGAGCCTGTTATATCTATACATGTATGTGTAATCTTAGCTCCATTCTTAGAGTAGATTGTAAGATTACTCATATCTGCAAGCTTAAGCATTGATACACCTGTCTTTAAAAGTGTTGGGTGTGTAAGTGGCTCAAGCTTATGTGCTGTTATAAATGAGCTGTAGCTGTCAAAGTTATTAATTTCCTTATCACCAAGCGCAATATCTGCTGTAAGCTCGATTACTGATGCCTTACCACTCTTCTTTACACTCTGTATTGCATTAAGGAATTCTTCTGCTGTGCCGGCTGTGTAATAGTTATCTGATGTTTCCTTTAATAATCCACCACCTGTTACATTAGCACTCTGTGCATAACCTTCCTGTGCATACTGTGCAAGTCCTGTATCATCACCTTCTGTCTGTGAATAAGTATCTGATACATATTCTTTCTCTACATATCTGTCTGTGCTGTCTGTCTTAACAGTACCTGTATACCTTATTGTACCTACTATTGTATATGGATCCCAGCCAAGATATGATGTTGAAGTCATTTCATTGGCTTTCGTAGCAGATATCTGTCTTCTGTTACTGTTAATTGCAAATGCAGGACCATAGCTTCCATATTCGAAAAATCTTGCATTAGCAGCCAAATTACCACTCATATCTGTATATGGATTAGAAGCATTCGGCTTTAATATCTTACCCATATAGCAGTTAATCCAAGTAATATAAGCATCTGCTCCCCAAGGTCTTGCAAGATAATACTTACTTCCTGAGCATCCCTCTTCTGAGATAACCTGACAGTTAAAGAATGTAAGACCATATGTTGCAGAGGCTGATGCCTTAGGAGCTGATACATAGCCTGAATTCTTATTAGCATTGTAACGGAATACAAGCTTGCAATCATTAAATAATGCTCTAGGCTCATTACCATATATGAAATCCACATTACCAGCTATATAGCACTTGTAATAATACTGGGTGCCACCATTAGCACAAAGTGTATCCTGATAACCAAGTATTCTTAAGTTGATATATGATGTTTCATTGGCATCATTTCTTAAAGCATCTGCTGATTCATTTGACTTAGTACCATCACCAAGATAATTATAAGTATTCTCGATTGTAAGGTTCTCTGCCGAAAAGCCTGTTGCTGTCTTATCTATTCTTACAGCACATCTTAAAGACATATCTCCACCAGCTAATTCCTTAACATCATAATATATTCTTGTCTTCTCGCTATCCTCACCTATAAGTGTTATATAAGGAGATTTAACAACAAGATGTTCTTCATAATCACCTTCTTTAACAAGAATAATTACACGTCTCGTGTTATCAGAAGCAACTGAATCTACTGCCGCCTGAACTGTCTTATAAGTTGGTATTCCATTAACCTCCTCACCATCAGTTCCTGTGTATGCACTATCTACAACCTTGTTGTAATTAGTAAGATATACATAATTAAATGTTTCTCTAGTCTTGTTACCTTTCTTATCTGTGAATATTAATTCAACATCATTTCTTCCTTCTTCAATAGCAATGTCTTTAAATGCAAAGCTTTCTTTTTCTTTAACATCTGTCTTTGCTGCTTCACTGCCATTAACATAAAGCGTTGCTGTTACATTTTCTTCAACTACACCTTCAATTGTAATCTTTCCATTGTATACAGTGTCATATGACTTCTTAGTTATTGTATACTTAACAGCATCATCTTCATATACATATTTACCTGTATGTCCTGCTGTTGGAACAGTCCATAAAGTATCTGATGGGTTACTGTAGTTATCTACTTTTCCATTAACGTGTGAATAAGCTATTATATAATAGTAATATGGCATCTCTGCTGTTACATCTTTATCTTTATAAGCACATTCTGTAACTGTTGCTATCTTTGAAGCATTCTCTGCTGTCTCATCGTATGAATAACGATATACCTCATATTGGTCAGCCTTATCTACTGCATCCCATACAAGATCAACTGTATCTGCACTTGAAGCTATGCTTGCCTTTGGTGAATCCAGTGCTGCTATTACTGTTATTGCATCTGATTCAACATAATCATTAATCTCACCATTAATACCTAACTTACCAGCCACTCTGAACTTATAATCTCCGGCATCCTTAATTGAATACTTATATGTTGGCTCAGTAATGTCTGATGCAACCTTTTCCCAGCTCTTTCCGTTATCTCTTGATACTTCAAGCACATATAAGCCATCGCCTTCGGCTGGTACTTCATCTGTCCAGCTTACTGTGATGTAATCTCTTGTATAAGCTGCTTTAGCTGTAACTTCCTTAACAACTGGTGCTGTACCTACTGCATTGTAGCATTTATTCTGGTCGTAAAGAACTGTTCCGTCCTGTGCTATATACTTCATATTCTGGATAGTTGCCTTAACACCTGCTAATACAAATCCATATGATACTGCTGTATTTTTCTTATCTGCATTAAATAAGAGATTATCACTTGCACTATAAGAATATGTAGCTGTCTTAGTCTCTCCACCCTTAGGTGTTGCTGTGATAACAAGAGCATCGTCTGTCTTTTCAACTGTAAATGTCACAACAGTTCCTGCTGGAATAGTTGTATCCACTTTACTTGAAGCACCTGCAAGATCTGATGGCTTCTTTGAGTAAACCATCTTAAGTGCATTAGAATTACGTATTCCTACGGTGTCTATATAATTCTTGTTAAATGCACCAAAGAATATACCATTAGTATTGCTTGAACCACACTCTGTAATTGTTATATCTGCTGTAAGCTTGTTGGCATCTGTAGTCTCATCAAATCCAAAGAAGCTTACTGTATTATTGATATTAGTTGACTTATCAGTGTTTGTAGTTGTATTTAATGTACCACCTGTCTGTGTAAGAACAAGTTTCTGTCCTGTAGGCTGTACAACAAGATTAGAAGCTGTACCATAATCATATGTCTTAGGCATAGCTAGCTGCTCATTATATTCAACATCCTTAGCTGCATATACTACAGATATTGAAACTATGTAAGCTGAACCTGTTGATACAATTTCAACTGTTCCTTCGCTCTCATCTTCATAATTATATACTGTTGTCACATCATCTTTTGATGCCGGCTCACCCGCTATTGTGTAAAGTGCATATGTACTTGCTGGTTTATATGATTCTACTGATATAGTACACTTTCCACTTACAGGTATTGTTATCTTAGCTCCTGTAGTAAACTGTGCTGAATTAGGGCTTGCTCCATTAGGAACTAACTTACCTTTTGTAGCATCAATAGCTAAACCATTGTAGTAGCCTGTTGTTCCCATAATATTATCATCATAATAATCACCATCATCACTCTTAACAAAAGACCAGCTTGTAACCTGCTCAAATGTATGCTTATGTGATGCTTCAGCACCCTTTACTGTAACTGTGTTACCTGACTTTACCTTGTATGGAAGTGCAAGGAAATCACCACCAAGTGTAAGTGTGTATGAACCCTCTCTTAACTTGATAGCATCCTTATCTGTAAATACATAGTCATATCCATCATCATTATTCATATATATGTATTTTACATTCTTGCCTGTTAAATCAGGTTCTTCCGGAAGACTTACTGTAACGGCATATGTTGGCTTAAGTCCTACAGTTATATCTAATTCTGCATCTTCTGAATATTTAATTCCATCTGATACAGAAGTTACTTCATAGTCATTAGCACCCTTTACGGCTACACTATATGAAACACCTTTTTCAAACTTAGCTGTATATTTCCAAGTATCTGTATCAATAGTTACTTCTGGAACATAGTCTGTTTCCTCAGTTGTTGTAAATACAAGTTCAAAGTCTTCTGTAAAATAACCATCTGTGATACCATTAATCTTACCTGTTACTGTGCAGGTATCAAGGCTAATGATCGTTAAATCTGCTGTAATCTTGGCAGCAGTCTCTGTACTTACACTATGTTTATAAATACCACTCTTAATCTGGTATGCCGGATTGCTCAGTGATATCTCATATTCCATAACTTCATCTTCTGCTGGTACTTCAATTGAATATGTACCGCTCTTGCCATTCTCTGCAACTGTTATATCTGATGTATATGTAAGTCCAGTTGTATTATTAGTCGCTACAACCTGCATATCAGATGGAATATCTGATTTAGATGTAATAGTTCCATTTATTACTTTCTTATTAAGTTCTATACATTCAATTGAAAGATTTCTGATGTATGTATTAGTTTTAACATCTAATGTAAGCTCTCCTTCATCTCCTGTAAGATAACATTCAAATTCTACATGAACATAACCGCTGTCAGAATTTGCAACACAGGAAATACATTCCATCTTTCTTAAGACCTTGTCACTTCCTGTTATATTAAGTGTATTTCCTAATATGCTGTCCTTATCTGTACCTACGTTCTTATTGACAGTAAGTTTAATAACAGCCTTATCTCCCGCCGCTGGTATAACTATCTTAGTACCAGTATTAACCTGGATTCTATTAGTTCCATCTGTTTTGGGTTGAAACTTACCTGATGTTGCATCAACATATAATACATCTTTATCACCATTAGTATAAGTTCCTGTATCACTTTGAATTGATGAAGTAGAACCCTTGCTTGATAAAACTGTTTCTGAATATCCCCATTCAGCTTTAGTATCCCCCCCATCTGCGAATGAAGCAGATGTTGTCGCATAACTTGTTGATGAGTCAACCTTTATTGACTGAAAATAATTCTGAACATTTGTTGTAAGTGTTACCGATGAAGCACCTTTATCAACTGTTCCTTCAATTATGTAATATGCCCAGCCATTTCCTGACTGTTCTGTTATTTTAATATTGCTCATTCCTGTAAATGCCATATTATCAGCAGTTACTGCTACATATGCCCTTAATGTTATTGTACAGGTCTTAGCATTATTAACTATTGGAAATGTTAATTCAGTGTTTGGATTAACCAGATAGTCGCTAGACCTTTTAGTTATTTTACCTGAATTTGCATTAATTAATAATTCATCATTATTAGAATTAACCAGCTTACCTGATTTGCCGTTCAATTCCGTAACTGAATTATCATTATCGCCATCTGCATACATTGTAGAACTTACTGTCCACTCTGCACTGGCTTTTTCTGCCGCTTTGGCTGTAATGCTAAACAAGCCCTCCGGCAATGAAAGTCCAGATATGATTAAAGCTAACGCCATAAACATAGCCGAACTTCTGCGAAACCATTCTCTTCTACGTCTTGATTTCATAGTCCATACTCTCCCTTTCTTAACAATACAATGTTTTGTAACTTTTACACAAAACTAATTGCCTATTTTTTATAAGATTACAACTTTTGACGAAAATGTACTACTGATTTTTATAGTTCTCGGGTACCAATTACTGAAATTTTTAGGTTTTGATGTATTTTTTGTGATACATTGCATAAAATCCGTGTAAACATTTACCAATAATCGTCTATATCACAAAATAATATATATTTATTACTGCTAATTATTTACACGGATGTTATACGCATATATTTAATTATTATCATTCTCTTAGTGTCACATCTATTATCTGCCTGCTTGTCTGGCAATTATATTAACTAATTCATCAGCATCTATCGGCTTTGCTATATGTGTATTCATACCAGCTTTAATGCTCCGTTCTATATCATCATAGAATGCGTTGGCACTCATCGCTATAATTATTACAGTACCCGCATCTTCTCTTCCTGACTTTCTTATCTTCTCTGCAGTTTCCAAGCCGTCCATAACCGGCATCATTATATCAAGGAGTATAACATCATACTCATTAACATCTGAATTCATATATGTATCCAGTGCTTCCCTGCCATCGCTTACTCCAACAGTCCTTGCACCCGCATTATCAAGAATAAAGCTTACAATCTCCATATTCATCTCGTTGTCTTCTGCAACCAGCACTTTAAGCCCTTCAATTGACATCTGTGCATCACATTTACTATTCTTAGCTTTAGTCACGTTACGATTAATTTTGAATGGTAATATTATTGTAAACTCTGTTCCAACATTCTGTCTGCTAATAAATTCAATTTCTCCACCCATTATCTCAATAAACCTCTTGGTTATTGCAAGGCCAAGCCCGGTTCCTTTATAAGCTGTTCTTGCATTGCTGCTCTCCTGTGCAAATGGCTCAAAAGCTATCTGCTGGAATTCTTCGCTCATTCCTATTCCGGTGTCTTTACATATGAAAGTAACCTTAACTATATCGTCATCAGCTGCATTTTCACTATAAGAAAATCTTACAGAGCCATTCTGCACATTATATTTAATCGCATTGGATAATATATTCTGTAATATCTGCCTTAAATGAAGCGAGCTGCCTATCAGATTGTCATATTCTATACTGCCCCTGTCAACCGAATAATCGATACACTGTTCATCTGCCTGTGTCTCAATAACACTGCTGACCTCATTAATAATCTTCGTAAGCTCAAATGGTTCTTCTTTAATGGCAATCTCCCCCGACTCAAGCTTATTCATATCAAGAACATCATTTACAAGGTCTAATAAAAAGCCTGAGGCTGACATAATCTTATCAAGACATTCTTCTTCCTTTTCCCTGTTGCCAAGATTGAACCTGCATATATCGACCATTCCTCTTATTCCATTAATAGGTGTTCTTATATCGTGGCTCATACGCCTTAAAAAATCTGTCTTTGCAATATTGGCACGTTTCTCCTGCTCTGCTGCCTGTAGAAGCTGTCTTTTATATTCCATTTCCTGTAGCTGCATTTTACTTTCATCTTTGGCAATAACAAGCTGTCTTACAAACATAACAACACCTATTACCGCAATATATACAAACAATGCGGCAGCAACCGCCCTGTTTCTTAAAGCATATACCTGCTTATCCGCAAAGAACGCATATATTGTATAATTCTCTATCTGCTTTCTCTTGCCATAGTAATAATCCTTTTTGTATGGTACAGCTATAATACCATTATCATTTACTTTCCATGTGCCATCATATCTCTGTCTGAGTGCCTTCATATCAAGTCCCTGAAGCTCCTCGTCATTGGAATTAAGCACCTTGTTCTCATCTGATATATACACAATCCCATCCATATCAAACTCAAAGCCTGATATGAGCCTGTCAATGCTTATATCTCCACTATTATCATAGCTTTCCTTCTTCACATATGTAATAACTGCACCTTTTGTATCTTTTCTTGCCGCTACAGCAATATCGGAAAATTCCTCATTCTGGCTTTCAGTATATGTTATGCTCCCTGACCGGACATTAACTCTTGTTATATATACCTTCTGTGGGTGTTCAATGACATCTTTTACATTACTGTCGTCTATAACTGAATCAACATCTGTATATTCTATTCCCCTGTAATATTCACATTCACCCTCTCCATCAAGAACAACTATTCCGTCGAGCCTCTGGTTATACATATATTTATCCAAAAATGTATCAATATCATCTTCATACTGCATACACCTTACCAATTCCTGTGTCTTATCAGAAAGCCTGTACAAGCTTTTAACTTTATCATTCTGTATAAAGTATTCATAGGTATTAACTCTTGTCTGCACAAAATCCAACACCCTGTCTGCTGTCTTATTAACCGTTTCATTGCTTATTTCGGTAAATATAACAGCTACTATTGTCACCAGTATAAATCCTGTAATTATTGAAATCAGAAATGCTTTAACATCTGATATGCCCCATATTCTACTCTTATCTTCCATTAGTTCCCCCATACTGCCATACTAACGTCAACCCCATATTTCTCTGCTATGCTCTGTATTGTGCCATCAGCCCTCATTTCATTAAGCACCCCTGTAAGCTTCTTATCAATTCCACTGTCATTATCAAGTGAAAATGCAATTCCAAGCTCTGAAATGCTTAATTCTTCCCGAAGTACACCAAAATGTTCCTCATTGGACTGTACAAATACTTTCATAGCATTTTCGTGACCTGCTATGGCATCAACATAACCTTTTCTCAGACTAGCATATAATTCTTCCATCGTTGACATACTGTACAGCACACCAACCTGCGGCGTATTCGTATTGGATAGTATGTACTCCGGCTTGGAAGTTACCTGCACCGCCACTCTTTTGCCTTTAAGATCAGCAAGGTTTTCTATCCCGCTGTCTTTATTGACAACTACTATATGACGGCTGTACATATATGGTCCAGCCCAGTTGTACTTATCCTCCCTGTCGGTCATTGTAAAACAGCCCCACAGGCAGTCTACTGCTCCCTCATTAAGATATATATCTTTGTTATCCCATACAATCTGCTTGAATACAGGAGTATAACCCATACGCCTGCAAGCCTCTCTTGCTATCTCAACATCAATTCCTGTAAAGTTGCCATCACTGTCAAGATAACTATAAGGCACATAATTATCACTGCCTATTATAAGAGGCTTTAAATCATTACTCGAACTCTTAGAGCCGTTATTATGTATATTACTGCACGCCATAAGCCCTGCTGATGCTATGACAGACAATATACACATAACTAATTTTAAATAACTAATTATAT
>OHBE01002982.1_pt1 | contig 11497 bp, 10 predicted proteins | sample 1577231 | NCBI WGS metagenome assembly OHBE01 (sample SAMEA3541506, study PRJEB24748) | human gut metagenome | biome: human gut; feature: human-associated habitat; material: faeces | place: China | collected 2012
GCCGGCTAAAATGCCGATGATCGCGATGACCACAATAAGCTCTACCAGCGTAAAGCCTGCGCTGCCGCGCAGCTTGTTCCTCACTTGCTTTTTCATGTTGTATCCTCCTCAATATATTTGTTTTCTTTTTGAGAATTATATGAACAGATGATCACTCTGTGGTTTCCTCTCCTGTCTTCCAGTTCAGCACGCCGTAGCCCACGATGCGCTTATCCGACAGCGGGTAGCGGTTGACGGCGACCCTGCCGCCGCTGTTGCCCTCGATGGTGTAAAGGTAATCGCCCTTCACGCACAGCACCGCGCCGACGTGGTCGGGGTCCTTGCCGCCGTCCGGGTCGTTGCGGCCGTCCCAGTCGAAAAAGACGTAGTCGCCGGGGATGGGCGTTTCGCCGCCTTCGCGCCACATACGGCTATCCTTGAATCCCTTCATGCCCTCATCCACGTCTGCGAAGCTGGGCGGCGCGCCGTTGATGGAGGCTTTCTGCTGATCGGCTCCCCACGAGAGGAAACAGCCGCACCAGGGGGTGTATTGGTTCCAGCCGGGGTGACTCTCGTAGTTACCGATGTACCATTCGGAGAAATAAGTGTAAGGGCTGTCGTCGCTCTTGATCTCTCCCCTGCTGTCGTACTGTCCGGCAAGCGTCTTTAAAAACGCGAAGCGCGCTTTCTTTTCCGCATCGGTCAGATTGGCAGCGTCCGGCAGGGTCGGAGTTTCTTTTAGGATATCTTCCGCCTCCGCTTTGCCGACGCTGTCACCCTCGATCCCGGTGCGGCAGAAAACGGAGGTGCTGTAGCTGTGCGCCGCGGTCGCGAAGGTGAAGGTCACGAGGCTGCCGTCCAGATCGACCCGCGCGCCGCGCAGGTTGTCCAGCAGCACCTGATCGCCGCTCGTGCCGCTCGTGAGCGTGCCGCTGTTGTATCGCAGCAGGACCGCGCCGGGAGTGCCGCCGGCAGTCTTTCCCTGTAGCTGCCAGCCGTCGGAGAGCGGCTCCACGCGGTAGATCTTGCCGCTGGCGGAGAGATCCTCCAGCGCGGAGAGCACGATGCGCACGGTCTGCTGCTCGCCCGCCTCCTTCTGCGTCGTTTGATGCACCCGCAGTCCGAGCAGCATCAGTGACGCTGCGGCTGCCAGCACGATGGAGCTGACAGCGACGGTCACCAGCAGCTCGACCATGGTAAAGCCGCTGTTGTTTCGTTTCATCCGCTCGCCCCTCCTTCCGCTGTCAAGTGGGTGATGGTGTAGGTGATGTAGTGGTGCGTGGCCTTGCTGACCTTGGCGGTGTACTTTATGACTTCTTTGAACGTTCCGTTGGGCTGTGGCTCCTGTTTCTCGATTTTTTTCACTTCGTATTTGAGTTCCATCTTGAGCTTTGTCTCGATGCGAACGGCATCGTTTGCGCGGGTAAGGGCAAAGGTGCAGAATTCGACGTCGGTATCGGTGCCATCAGGTGGCAGAGTGCAGCCGCCCGCTAAAGTCTTCAAGTTCTCAACGTATGCTTTTTTTGCCTCTGCCTTTGCCTTATCTTCCGAGTCGTATTCCTCGGAATCCCGCAAGGAGCTTACGTGCTCCGCCAGCGCCACGAATTTTTCGATCTCGCCCTCCGCCTGATAGAGCTGCCGCGTCTGGCGGATGGAGCGCTCCTGCGCCTGATAATTTTTCAGCGCCGCGGTGCAGACGGACACGGCGACGGCGCACAGCACCAGAACGACGATGAGCACATAGATCAGCGCGTAACCGCCGTTGTCTGTTCGGAGTTTTTTCATGCGCCACCGCCTTCCGGCACCGCGCGGACATACGTTTTCACCGTAACGAGCGGCTCTGCGTGCTTATCCGTCACCGTGACGTGATAATAGGGGTCGCTGTCGTGGTCTTTCTTCGTTTCGATCGTCACATCGGAGAAATCTCTTTCGCGGTAAACGGGACTTGCCTCCGTGACGCCGTCCTTCATCAGGGTCTCCACGGCGGTACGGACGTTCAGATGGGCTTCCATCACGGCCTGGCTGTGGGCGTTGATCCGTCCTGCCAGAATGAGGCTCGTGCAGATGGGCGCGGAGATCAGGCCGATGATGGCGATCGCCACGACGACCTCCAGCAGCGAAAAGCCCGCTGTTCTCTCTTTCCCGATCTTTTTCATGCCTTGTCTCTCCCAATGGGTCAGTTGAAAATGTCCGTCTTACCGGTCGCGGGCGGCGTTACGCCCGGTTCCTCATAGGTGTTCTGAGCGGACGGCATCAGATACAGCGTCAGGGTCATCTGCCCGTCCAGCAGCTTTTTTTCGCTGTCGTAGTTGAAGGTGGCATACCGGATGGAGGTAATGCGCTCATCCGTTGCCAGCGCGTGCACCATGTTCTTGAACTCCCGATAGGAGGCGTGATAGTACACCGTCAGGTTCAAGCCCTCAAGGAGTGCGCCATCGCTCAAGGCCTGCATCGGCGTGATCTCACCGAAAGAAAACTCGATGTCGCCGCCGCTCCCGAAGCGCTGAAGGAAAATATCGTGCAGTTTCTGGGTGTAGCCCAGCTCCTTACTGCCGGTCCCCAGCGTTTTTTCCAGATACAGCAGGTAGAGGAGCTGATCCTCTTCCTGCATCCCGGCGGGGAACTTGTCGTAAAGCGCGGCGCGGCTTTCCTCGATCGCGGCCTCTGCCGGCTCAAGCTGATCCTGCACGTCCTTGTACATCTCGTTTTCGACGATGGTGGTTTGCAGCGCGGTGATCTGAGCATTTAACTGATCCCGCTCCATGACGTAAGCTTCACTGCGGGGGCGGTAGCCCAGAACATACACCAGAACGGCGACCAACAAGAGCAGGACTGACAGGACAGCCTTCCAGTTTCTACCGATCACTTTCACTGGCCCACCTCCACTTTCTCAACCTTGGCGTCGCGATCCAGACCCTTGCGCGTCTGCTCCGCCTGGATCAAGGACTCGTCATAGGTCAGCACGACCGTCAGGTAATAGCGGTTGTCGGCAGGCTTCTGCGTCTGAGAAGCGCCGGTGTTGAAGATATCCGGGATGCCTGAGCCGCCGGTTTGATTTTTGAGTTGATTCATCAGGATCCACATCAGCAGATCGTTTTCATCCATGCCCGTGCTGCCGGAGGTGCCGGATGTACCGGAGGTCTGCTGATTCTTCCGCAGCAGCGCGTTGACCGCGGCCACAGTGGCGGCATCCCGCTGGAACGCCGCGCCGCTGTTGATCTCCTTTTGGAGCATCGCAAGGTCGAGCGCGGTGTTGACCGAGCGGAGCTCGCCCATTTCCTTGGCAAGATGGAGCGCAAGCTTGCCACTCAGCGTCTGATTCTGCCGAATGAGCGCGATCGTTGCGTTGACATTCGTCTTGTTGTCAGTCAGGATATTCAGCAGGTTCGGCAGATATTTGTTCAGCATCACATCGTCGCTCTCATAGAACATGCGGTGCTGATCGGCGTTTTTCCAAATGTCGTCAAAGATCTTGTCGTACAGGATCTGGTCCTTTTCCTCACGGGCGATATCCTCGCGCATCAGCAGGAAAAACTGATACATGGCGGCAGGATCGTTTTGCAGCAGCGAGCGCAGCGCCGCCTTTTCCTGCGCGGCAGTGGCGCTCTTGAGCAGGCTGTCGAGCGGGAAGGAATACTGCTGCACCGGTCCGTAGACGGCTTGCAGAGCGTCCAGCTGGTTGGAGTTCAGGTATTGCAGGCTGAGACGCAGCTTTGCAATATCGGCAGACTCAATGCCGGAAGCAGAGGACGTACTGCCGCTGCTGGGCGTGGCAGGCGTGACCGGCGTGCCGGAATTGCCGGGACGGCTCGGAACGCTGGGGGTGCTCGGCGTGCTCGGGGTCGTCGTGCCGGGGTTGCTCGGAGTGACGGGCGGGTTGGGATTGCTCGGCGTGCCGCCGGTGCCGCCTCCACTGCTGCCGCCGCCTCCGGGGAGCAGACCTTGCAGGAAATCAAGGTTATCGGGGGAAATGGTCATGCCGACCTTCTCCATCATGTCGGCGTAGCTTTCGATCTTCTGGATGGTCGCTTCGTCAACGCCCGCGGCACGCAGCAGCGGGAGCACGTCCTTGATCATTTTGCCGGTGATGCCGTTTGACGCGTTGGGGAACAGCTCATCGAGGGAATAGCCGCCCTCGGTGGGAGGTTCTTCCGTACTGCTTTCCTCGGTACCATCCGCTGCGCTTTCCTCCGTGCCCGGCACGGGGGACTCCTTCCCCGCTTCCTCGTACAGCGCAGCGATCATTTTGTCCGGGGAGTAGGCTTCCCGCGGGCCGATGGTCAGGCTGGAAACGGTGTTGAGGGTCATAAAGGTCACGTCGCGCAGCGCCACGAGGAAATAAGCGGCGTCCTCCTTGCTCTGGAAGGCGACCTGCGCCGCAAGACACAACTCGGTCGTGCTCAGAGCGGTCACCGTTGACTTCTTGGGGAGCTTTGCCTCCAGCTCGCCCAGCACCAGTTCAAGGTTGTCGTTATATGTCCGAACGGAGTCGAATACGATGTCCCAGTCGGCGCTGTAAGCGTCGTACATACTCGAATAGTTGTGGTAGTTCTCCGCGCAGCCCGCGTTCTGCTGGGCAAGCGCCGTCAGGCGGTCCTGCTGTGCGCGCAGACCGTCCAGCTCCGTGCTCCACGACAGCTTGGAGGTCAGCAGCAGCAGCACGGACGCCGTCAGCGCCGCGCCGCCAAGGAACACAAGACCGTACTGCCACGCGCGGTTGATGGGTGCGCGCGCGCCGGTGATGTGGTTCAGCTCCAGGTCGCCGAAGTCAAGGGCGGTGAGCGCCGCGCCCTGACAGAGCAGCCACTGCGCGCCGTAGTCGGTCTCCGCCATTTCGACGGGGACATTCAGCAGCGACGCAAGCGCCGGGGCAAGCCCCGCCTCCTTCGCCTGACCGCCGGAAAGCACGGCGCTCGTCAGGCGGGCGCGGCCGGGCATGGCGGAGAAGTAGTCGAGCACGATGCCCGCCTCATTGAGGTCGTCCTGCTGGGAATAGCCCCGTTGCAGCAGGCGCTGCAGCTTGACCTGCCCGTTGTGGACGAAGGTCAGCAGCAACAGCTCGCTCTCGGCGTTGATATAGAGGCAGACGCCGTCGTCCGTATCCGCGGAGGACTTCGCGTGCTTTGGCATGGCAAAGTCCGCGTCCACGGCGGTGGCGTGGCTGTGACCGCAGAAATCGACGGCGGCAACGCTCAGCCCCATGCTGTTGGCAAGGGCATAGTAGCGCTGCAGCATCGCGCGCGGCACCGCCCAGAGCTGCACGCGCAGAAGACGCGCGTCCTCGCGCTGCTCAACGCCCACGCTCTCCCACGAAAGCTGATACTCGCCCGGGTCGATGGGGAAATACTCGTCCATGTTCGCCAGCAGCATCTGACCGAGGCGCTGCTGCTTTTTCACCGCGGGGACGGTGACGCTCTCGCTGATGACCTGCGTGGAGCAGAGCGAAAAGACCACCTTACGGCAGCGGCGGAACAGCCCCTGCCGCAGAACCGGCTCCATCGCGTCGTGCAGGGCGTCCAGCCCCACGAGCTGACCGTCCTCGACCGCGTTCGGCGGCGTGGGCAGGATGACCCGCTCGGAAATGGCGTCGCTGCCCAGCGTCATCTGGGCGATGCGGATCTCCCGCTCGGTGATCTGCACCACCAGCGCCCTGCCGCTCAGCTTTTGCTTGCTCATAAGTGTTCCCTCCCGGACTGTGGGAATGGCACAGCCGTCCCGAAGAACGGTTCTGCCCCTCCCACAGGCTCTTGTTTTTCTCTCGCGGGCAGGTCCGCGCCTGCCCTTTTCTCTCCCGTGTTACAGCCCAAAAAGGCCAAGATACGCCGCGATGAGCCGGTCGCCCCATAGCGCCGCGACCCAGATGCCCGCGGCAAGATACGGCCCGAACGCCAGCTTGCGGGGCGCGCCGCGTTTCATGCGGACGGAGTGGATGATCGCACCGGAAACGCTGCCGAGGATCATCGCAAGAAGGATGCGCTGCCAGCCCAGCAGCAGTCCCGCCCCTGCCATCAGCTTGACGTCCCCCATGCCAAGGCCATTGCCCTTCGTCACGAACCACAGCAGGAGGAAAAGAAGGCTCACCGAGAACATGCCGATGAGATACGTTTTCCAGTGCGCGGTATCGCCTGCAAGCTGCACCGCGCCCAGCAGGAAGATCGCAAGGTTCACCCCGTTGGGGATCTCGAAGGTGCGCCAGTCGATGAGCGCCACGACGATGAGCGCGGAGAAAAGCAGCGAATACAGCACCGCGCGCAGCGGCTCGGCCTGATACAGCCACGCCGCGAGCAGCCATGCCCCGCCGCTGAGCGCCTCGACCACGGGGTACTGGGCGGAGAGCCTTGCGCCGCAGGCGCGGCACTTCCCTCCCTGCATCAGCCAGCTTGCCACAGGAATCAGCTCATACCAGCGCAGGCGATGGCCGCAGGCCATGCAGTGCGACGGCGTTTTCACAAACTCCTCCCCGCGCGGCAGACGAAAGATCAGCACGTTGCAGAAGCTGCCGACGCACAGACCCAGCGCCGTCCAGAGCAGCAGCAAAAGACAGGTCATGGGAAATCTCTCCTTTTCGCTCAGGGGTCTCCCCCGCCCGCCCGGGTGATAGGGATACCGGACGGGCGGGGCGTTGTTTCAAATCGCTTGGGGCTGATGTAGGGGTGGATTAGCCCTTGGAGGGGTAGGTCAGCTTCCAGCCGTCGGCAGGCGTCCACTCAGCCTTGGTGGCGTCGCTCTTGAACGTGTTTTTAGACAAATCGTAGTAAGGGGAAATGTCAAGACCCTCGGTCGTGGGAGTAACTGCAACTTCAAAGTGATTATCTTTCTCGGTGACGACGATGGACTCGATATCCTTGAACGTAGCGTCCTTGACGTGCTTATCGGTATAGGCAAAGACAGCGGCGGTCTTGATGGCGTCGAGCTGGGTGTAGTCGGCGGCCTCGTTGGCCTTCTTGATGTAGCCGGAGTAAGCGGGAACGGCGATACCGGCGAGGATGCCGAGGATCGCGATGACGACGATCAGCTCAACGAGGGTAAAACCGGACTTGGAACCAAACTTTTTCATAGGAGTTTTCTTCCTTTCTTTGTTTTGCGTCGGATTTTATATCATCGCCATGCGGCACGGGCCCCTATCTCCCGCTCCTGAATACACGGCTTGGATATACGGATCTACAGGTATTTGTCGAATGCCTTGGTCATGTTGATCATCGGCAGGTAGATGGCCAGCACGATGATGACGACGAAGACCGCCATGAAGATGATAATGGCAGGCTCCATCAGGTTCAGGAGCTTTTTGGTGGCCTCATCTACTTCTTCATCATAGTAGTCGGCGACCTTGCCCATCATGCTTTGCAGGTCGCCGGTCTCCTCGCCCACGCCGACAAGATTCGACACCATGGGCGGAAAAATACCCGTCCGCACGAGACTCTCCCGCAGGGGCGTGCCCTCGGCGACCATGCCGCGCGCGTCGCGGATGGCCTCCAGATAGTAGATGTTGCCCATGTTGCTGGCGGCGAGGTCCATGCTGTCCGTCAGCGTCAGGCCGGAGCCGATCAGCACCTCCATCGTGCGGCAGAAGGTGGCGCAGGCGGTCTTGACTGTCAGGTTGCCTACCACGGGGGTCTTGCGGGCGAGCCAGCCGAAAAAGTGCTTGCCCTTGTCGGTCCTGTGAAACAGGATGCCGCCCACGATCAGCGCCACAAGCACCAGCAGCGGCACCCACCACCAGGATTCGAACCATTCGCAGACCGCCATCACGCCCTGCGTGAGCTTGGGCAGCTCCGCGTCCATATCCTCAAAGGTTTTGAGGAAGTTGGGGATGATCTTCGTCATCATCACGATCAGCACGACGATCATGACCACGATCAGCACGCAGGGGTAGATCATGGCGCTGGTCACTTTGCTCTTGGTGCGCTTGCTGCGTTCGAAATAAAGCTCCATCTGGCGGAAGGATTCCTCCAGATTGCCGGAGGATTCGCCCGCGGCGACCATGTTCACCAGAATGGCGGGGAAGATCTTGGGATGGCGGCGCATGGAAGTAGCAAGCGCTTCGCCCTTTTCCACGTCCGCCTGCATTTCGCGGATGGCGGCGCGGAGCTTTTTATTGCCGGTCTGCTGACCGAGCATGGAAAGCACGGACGCGACCGACACGCCCGCGCGCAGGATGGACACGAACTGACGGCAGAACACCGCCATGTCCTTCGCCTTGGGCTTGCCGAGGAACGGGATCTCGATATCGCGGTTGAGGGTGGTCTGCTCCTTAATGTCTAAAATCGTATAACCGGCGCCGCGAAGGGAGCTTTTCGCGGTCTCGATGGAAGACGCATCCAGAGAAGAGCGGACGCGCTTTCCGTTTCGGTCGATCGCCGTATAATTGAATCCGGGCATGGAGCCGCCCTCCTTTCTCAGGTCTGCCGCCCTGTCTTGAATTTATCAGGCTCGTTGGCGGCGGCGAGGGCAGTCTCCAGCGAAATCACGTGACGGTCGACAAGATCCTCCAGCGCGTCGTCCAAAAGCTGCATCCCGTACCGCTTGCCGGTCTGGATGGCGCTGACGATCTGGAAGGTCTTGCTTTGCAGGATCATGCTGCGAATGGCGGGGGTGACGACCATGATCTCGAATACCGCCGTGCGGCCGCCGCCGATCTTCGGCAAAAGGGTCTGGCCCACGGCACACTCCAGCACGTCCGCCAACTGGATGCGGATCTGGTTCTGCTGCTCGGCGGGGAACGAGTCGATGATACGGTCGATGGTGTTGGCGGCGCCCTTGGTGTGCAGCGTGCCGAACACCAGATGGCCCGTTTCGGCGGCTGTGATGGCGGTGGAGATGGTCTCCAGATCGCGCATCTCGCCGACTAAGATCACGTCGGGGTCCTGACGCAGCGCAGCGCGAAGTCCCGCGGCAAAGCTGCCGGTGTCCGCGCCGACCTCGCGCTGGTTGATGATACATTGATCGCTCGCGTGCAGGTATTCGATCGGCTCCTCCAGCGTGATGATGTGGCGGCGCTGGGTGTGGTTGATGTGGTCGAGCAGCGCCGCGAGCGTGGAGCTTTTGCCCGAGCCGGTGGGGCCGGTGACGAGCACCAGTCCGCGGGGTTTATCCGCCTGCGCCACCACCACGGGCGGAAGGCCCAATTCCTCGGCGGTGGCAATGCGCAGCGGCAGCAGGCGAAGCGCCAGCGACGTCATACCCCGCTGGCGGAACACGTTACAGCGCATACGCACCAAATCGTGATAGGTCACGGCGAAGTCCGCCTCGCCCATTTCATGAAATTCCTTGAGAAGTCCGGGCGTGATCAGCTCCTGCACATAGGCGGTGGTATCCGCCTCGGTCAGCGGGACCTCCCCAAAGTTGGTCAGCTCGCCGTCCAGTCGAAAAATGGGGGGCTCCCCCACCGTGAGGTGAATGTCGGAGGCGTTGCGCTCCAGCGCGTCATGAATGAGTGTTTCCAGGTCGATCATGCGCCGTCCTCCAAAGGATGAGTTTCTTCCGCCACATTTTCAACGCTGATGCGCTGCATCTCGCTGATGGAGGTCGTTCCCTCCAGCACAAGGCGGCGGGCGCTTTCGCGGAGGGTGTGCATCCCCTCGGCGATGGCAGTCTCCCGCAGCGTGCCCGTGTCGCAGCGGTGGGAGATCATCGTGCGCATACGGGGCGTGATCTCCATGATCTCGTAAATGCCGATCCGGTCGAAATATCCGGTACCGGCGCAGCGCTGGCAGCCCACCGGCTCGTAAACCTCGGCGCTGTCCTTCTCCTCCGGCGTCAGTCCCAGATATTCCAACTCATGCTCTAAAAGAACGTGCCGCCGCTTGCAGTTGGGGCAAAGACGGCGCACAAGGCGCTGGGCGATGATGCCGGTCAGCGCGTCGGCGATGAGGTAGCTTTCCACACCCATGTCCAGCAGGCGCGTGACGCTGCTGGCAGTGTCGTTGGTATGCAGCGTACTCACCACGAGGTGACCCGTGATGGACGCCTGCACCGCGATGGACGCCGTCTCGCGGTCGCGGATCTCGCCGATCATGATAATGTCGGGGTCCTGACGCAAAATGGAACGCAGGGCGTTGCCAAAGGTCAGGTTCGCCTTGGGATTCACCTGCACCTGATTCACGCCGTCCACGTTCGCCTCCACGGGGTCCTCCACCGTGACGATGTTCACCATGTCGCTGTTCAGCTCGTTCAATGCGGTGTAAAGCGTGGTGGATTTACCGGAACCGGTAGGTCCGGTGACCAGCACGATCCCGTTGGGATGGCGCAGGATCTCGTCGAATTTTTCCAGTTCCGACCCCGTCAGGCCAAGGGCGCGCTTGCTGCGGCGCAGCGCCTTTTTCTGCGTCAGTCGCATCACGCACTTTTCGCCATAGACCGTGGGGAGCGTGGAAACACGCACATCGTATTCCCGGCGGTCCACCAGGATGGAAAAGCGGCCGTCCTGCGGTCTGCGCTTTTCGGAAATGTCCAGATTGCTGAGGATCTTAATGCGCGCGATGATAGCGGGCAGCAGCTGCAGGTCGTAAGTGGCGGTGGTGTACAGCACGCCGTCCACTCGGCAGCGGACCCGGACCTTGTCCGGTCCGGACTCCACGTGGATATCGGAAGCGCGTTGGCGCACCGCCTGCTCCACAAGGGAGTTCACCAGCACCACCACGGGGGAGGCGTTGACATCCTCCTGAAAGACCTGATCTTCCAGAGAGGCGCTCTCCCGCTCGTTGGTCTGGGTGTAAAGCTCGGCAGCCTCCTGCATCTCCTCGCTGCCGTAGCAGCGGTCGATGGTCACGAGAATGTCGGATGTTGTCGCCAAAAATGGCTTAATGCGACACTTGCTGGCGATCGCGACCATGTCGCGCCCCTTCATGTTCATGGGCTCGTTCATGGCAACATACAGCGTGCCGCTGTCCTCCGGATCAAACTGGAAGGGCATCATTGTATATGTACGCAGGATATCCGGGCGAACCGCCTGTCGGACATCCATGGGGATAGTCATTTCGTAAAGGTGCACCACGGGGGTGCGGGTCAGCGAGGACAGGGCTTCGATGACCTGTTCCTCGGGCAGGATGGCGCGCTCCAAGATCAGCTCGCGGATGGACTTGTTCGTTTCCTCCTGAGCACGACGCAGCTCGTCCGCCTGTTCCGCGGTCAAAAGCTGCTGTTCCAGCAGGTATCGCAGGAGCTTTTCGTTCATGCGCGCCCTCCTTTCTCTCGTTTTTCGGGGCAGAAATTATTTTTGAATCAGTGCTTTTCAAAACTGTGAGACGACAGACCCGCCAGGCTCTCAAACGCGAATGAGCCGCTGCCGCGCCTAACGTCTCTTTTTTTATGCTCCCCCTCCCCCGGCGGGGCGGAATTGCCCCGCCGGGAAGAGGTGGTCCGAATCATTGCTTTGTCTTACGCTGTCAAATTACTTGACGTTGATGATGAGGTTCGCGCTGGCGCTGCGGGTGTTGTAGTTGACCGTCACCTTCTGACCGGCAGGGTCAGCGAAGTCGTTGATGCTCAGATCGCCAAACTTCTCAATGAGGTTCGCAAG
>OHBE01003002.1_pt1 | contig 11447 bp, 9 predicted proteins | sample 1577231 | NCBI WGS metagenome assembly OHBE01 (sample SAMEA3541506, study PRJEB24748) | human gut metagenome | biome: human gut; feature: human-associated habitat; material: faeces | place: China | collected 2012
CGTCTGCTTTATATCTATGATAAGGCAGGACTTACTAATGGTGTAAAGGAGTTGCTTGTTCTTGCAATAAGTTTCTTTGAAAATCAGCAAAAGAAACAGAAACAGGAATTGTTACGCCTTGCCGACAAGTACAAAAGCAGAGCCTATGTAGAGGCGAAAATAAATCAAGGAAAGACAGTGGCATATTTCGATGGTTTCTTTGAAATATACATGCCTTTCCCTGATATTGATGTCTGGAAGCGAATACTCGCTGACACTACCGCTTAATGCCCGAACTCTTCTTGGGATAGTGTTTGCTGTGGGCGAATCTCATGCAGCGTCTGGCAAAGCTGAAAATATCCTCGTCCTTATCCCTCCAAGGTAATTCCGAATTGGAGCCACCTCCACCTCCCGACTGCGTGATGCTTGTTGCCCCATTGATGCCCTCAATGAACATCTTGACGGCTGTGCCAAGTACATCTTTGAAACGCATATCGCACATATCTTCAATGATGGTGTTCACTGCCATTTTCTTGGCTTCGGGTACATTGGCGCAAATCCTACTGCTCATCGTCAGCAGTTCTTGAAAACTGCCAGCAAGAATAGAGGCTTGGGCGTATGTCTGCAAAGTACGTGATGTCTGCTCCTGCACGACACGCAAAGTTTCAGCCTCAGACTTCTGCGCCCTTGTCATGGCTCTGAACTCGGCAAGGGCTTCATCGGCTGCACTCAGTTTTTCTCGTTTGTCTGTCAGCTTGAACTCCAAGGTGGACAACTGACTTTTGAGCCGTTCCAGTTCCTTTGACAACTCGGAATGTTCGCCATTCTGTTGTTCCAAATGTTTCTCAACCTCATGGATTTTGTTCTCCACCTCGGACTTCTGGTGAGTGAGGTTTTCTATCATCGTTTTCAGACCCTTAACGGCATTCTCCTTTTTGCGAATGTCAAGTTCCAGTTTGCTATTTGCGATTTCCAACTCACGGCTTTCGGCTTGGAGTTGTCTATACCATTCGTCACGAGGGATATGCTGGGCATTGGTAGCCGAAACTGATTCGCCACGTACCAAGCCCCACTTTTTGTTGACCTCTGCCAAGTAGTCGTGGATAGCATCCAGTTTGTTTGCATCACCACCAAAAGTATCTCGGTATTTGATACGCATCTTCTGTTTCTTCTCATCGTACATAATGGGCGTGACAAGGCAATGGATATGCGGTGAAGACTCGTCAAGATGGACAGAAAAGTCAATGATATTGTCTTCACCCCATGCATCGGCAACAGCCTTGTAGATGTCCTTTGCCCACAATTCTATCTCCGATTTGCGCTTGACATGGCTGTTATCTGTGCCTTTCGCTCGCTCCACATTCTGATCTCCGAAAGCCATTTCTCGCATTCTGTCGGCATCGCCCGAAAATATCATATTGCAGGCAATGCGATATTTGGGCGTTTCAAGCCCTTTGTTAGGGTCTTCCGCACCAGTGGCTTCCAAACGGTCTTGAAACCGTTCTAAAATGGGCTTAGAAGAGCCGAGAGGCACAATCTTACCGCCCTTGACTATCTCAAAGTTGAGATGCGCACGGCTCTTGTCGTAGTTAAACTTCTTGTTGGAGGCTTTGGCTTCCCATTGGGATTCCGTCCAACGCCTCTGATGTTCGTTGTCTTCACCTGCCGAAAACGACTTGACGGCTTGTTGGTGAAACACTTGGTATTCTGGCATAATGTTATTTCTTAGATGGGGTAATGAAATTTATAAAATGAGCTTGCTCTGGTGTCCTCCTGAGGGCTTGCCCGACGGAGCATAATTCGGTTGGTGATAACCATACCGAGGATTATGTTCCCCATCTACATTATGCGTACATATAGGCAAGCCTCTTCTGTTGTGTACCATCACAGCTCTAAAACGGTTTTGATGAAGTCTTGGCATTGCGTTCTTACTGGCAAACTGACAGCATGAAGGCAAATACCAAGACAAAAAAGAAAGAACGAAAGGTTACATTTCACGCTGTTCGTGGAAATGCTCTACATCTTCCGCCAACAACTGCTCTCTCACATCATCAGGGATTTCTTCCAAGGAATGGATTTGCTCCATTTCCGAAGGAGTGATTTCTGATGAAGTGGAAGAAGGCAAAGGCAAAGTTAAAGAAGTCGGATCTGAAACAGACTTGTTAGGGTTCTGTTCCGACTTCGCTTTGCCGTTGTCTCGCTTATAAAGGGCATTGGCTGTATAAACCGTTTCACCCTCATGCTTCCACGCTGCTATGCACCGCATATCCATAATGGTGGTAAGGCAATCAGTTTTTATTGTTACGATACCCAACTGTTCCAACTGTTTCAAGAAGCGGATAACCGTCTTTCGGTTGCAGTTCCATTCCTTTGAAAGTTCAAGGGCAGATACACAAGTTTGTCCTTGCATTAGTGGTTTGGATATGCCACGCTTGGTATATGTGGTATCGGCAGTTGCCGTGTGGTGAAGCAGTCTGCGGAAACATTGTATTCTGTTGATGCCTCCCTCGTTGCTACTGAGAAAATTCAGTTGTTCGTCCGTCAATGACAAATAGTAAGTGACAGGGCGAGTTTTGTCTATCTCTTTTCTTTCCATGTCCGAATGGTTTATAAATGGTGAATGAATGAAAGGACAACAAATCATCGGTGAAGACCATGCTGTTGCCGTGGCATGTCCTCGTTGACAATCTCCATGAGTTTTCTATCCAAGCGATGAAGTTCATCTTTGGAAAGACTGCTTATAGCCTCAATGCTCACTCGCAACGCAACGGCACGTCTTCCATACAAAATGGCTTGTTCGTCATTGTCTATGGCATGGTTTGCACCAGTTGCTTCAATGTAATCATTGACGGCATCCCTCATGGATAATTCTCGAAGTCCTGTCTTAGCCCAGAGGACAGACAGTTTGACTGCCTGTTCCTTCTTGGCTTCATATTCTGTTGTCCTCATGGCTACTTGACACTTAGATTTTTCAAGATACGGTTGGCTTCTTCTGAAACCTGTGCCTTTGACGCAATCGCATTTCTGCGAATCCATGTCAAGAGTTCCGTTTTCTCGAAATACACCATCTTGCCATTCGGCTTGTAATAAGGAATGGTCTGCTCATGAGTCATCTTGTAGAGCGAACTTTTTGTCACTCCCATAAATCGGGCAGCTTCTTCCAAAGTCAGCACTTCCTTACCTGCTGACAGGGTATTTTCAAGCACTTCTACTCGCTTGGCGAGTTTTAGGTTCTCCAGCATGAGTGCTTGAACATCTGGAGTAACGCTTTGATTGGTTCGTGATTCCATAATCTGTTGATGTTTTAATTTGACTATTTCATCATGACCATTGTTTGTGATTGCAAGTTGAAAGTGGTGCAAAGGTATGTAAGAAATTTCTCATTCTGTTAGAAATGCTTGGTCTATGACGAAATCTTAAGTTATATTATAGTAATGAAGTCGTTTCATACTCTAAATCATACTTGGATGAAATAAAGTGAAGGCAAAATCAAACTTAGAAACGATAGTAAGAATACAAGAGAAACGCTGTTTTTGGAACTTTGTTGTCAAACCCTCAAAACAGCCATAAAAAGCAGAAATGTTGCTTGGGCTGTAATTTTATAGTTGCAAATACGCAATTATCTCTTTTTTATTTGGAAATTTTTGTTGCACGTTTGTTACGTGGAGGTGTCTTGCAAAATAACAACACTGATAATCAGTAAGTTACACAACAAAATAATCCCACGAAGTAGAGCATCGCCCCGTAGAAATGTACCGTCAGATACCTCGTGAGCCACTTCGCCCACGCACCTTCCCATTTGGGCAGGAGCGAGAACGCCCACTGGATAGGCCCGAATACGGTGAGCATTCCCAAAAGAATTTGCTGACAATATATCGTCGCCCACCAACCGATACGGAACACCACCAAGGCGATAAGCATGATGATTTTGTCTATTCCCACGATGACACCCGATGTCAGCGACGTGAACCACAGCTTCGCTGCGTCCTTCTCCATATTCGTCACCTCGTCTACGCCCGTCTGTTCCATCGTTGCCTCGATAAGGTTGGGATCGGACGTACCCGTGTGGGCGACATCGGCTTGTGCCTGCAGGGCAGTGTACATCGTGTCGCGCACGTAAATCAACTCCTGCACTTCCTCGAACTTGTCCGAGATTTGCGAGGCTTCGGCCTCGTACAGGTCATGTGTGTACGAACCGACGCAGTTCGGGATATAGGAGAGGAAATCTAAAAAGCACCAGTTGCTCCCGCTGTTTGCCATGCCCGTATCTGCCGGAGGATACCACCAGCAGAGAATGAGCGATACGGCCAGCGGTCTGAAGAGCTTCATCACGTCCAAAGGCTCGTGCTTGACCATCATTTTGTACGCCATGCCTGCCGCCATGACGATAGCGAACAGGGCGGCCAGCGCCATGCACATCTGCAATATCCACCAAAATGGACCTTGCGAGCCGGTAAAGGTCGCGTCGGTCAGGAACTCATTGGTCTGAAAAATCACGTCGTCGATCTCCTCTTCCAAGAGGTCGATACCGAAATCCGAAAGAATATTTCCGTCAGCCATAGGTTATATGCTTTTAGTTCCTTCTGTTTACCGTCTCGTCTCCGTCGCCCGTTCCAGTACCGCCGTCCGACTGTGAACCTCGCACCGCAAGGCGCGATTCGTTCCAGCGGCTCATGGCGTTTCTGACGACGCTGCTTTTGTCCAAGGTTCGGTCGGCGGTTGCGTTCAGCAATCCGTCCGTGGCCGTGGCGTTCTGTCTTCGGGCAAGGTAGCCGACCAGAATCTCGTTCTGCCGTACCACGTCTTCGTAGATCCGCAGGTATTCTTTCTTTCGTTGCGCATTGGGCATATAAGCGTCCTTCGTTGCGTCGATGGCACACTGGTACACATGATAGTATTCCGTCCACCGCTCCTTGTCGTCCGTCGTGCCCCCGGCAAGGAGAATCCGGTCTATGTTGCGCTGAAACCGCTCCATTTGAGCGTTTATCTTATCGCCCTCGGCCAGCCATGCGAGGTCAATCTGCCGGTCGGCCACATTCAGCGCCTCGATTTCGGCACGTTTGACCAGAGCCGAGTCAATGGCTTCCGCCTCGTCTGTCTGGTTGTACAGGTTCACACCCGCCAGCGTGCGGAACGACAGTTTGTTCTTGCTTGCCGCCGACTTCTTGTACTTGTTGTGCAGCAGCGTGTAGTAAAGTTCGGGCGACAGAGCACCCGTACCGGTTTCCATGACCGTAATCTGGTTCTGTTTCGGCGAGTCATGGTTGTAAGTAACCGACTGCGCCTTGACACCGCTCGTTGCAACTGCTGCAACCGCCATGAGTAAGAGAGTTCTGTTCATATTAATTTCCGGTTATTCATTATTTTACAGTTATTTATATCGTATAGTCATACTTTGAGGGCCTGCTTCAAAGCCGTAAATATTGGTACTCATTCCTGACTCGTTTCTCTCCCTGCGAGAAATGCGTCTCGTCTTTTTCAATGCAAATACATTTTCTATGCGTATAGATACAGGCAATTGCGGTGCTCATGCTCCCCGATGCAAAATCAAGGACAGTATCTCCTTCCTTTGTGTATGTTCTTATCAGATACTGCAATAATGCAATCGGCTTTTGGTTGACATGAATCGTTTTGCCTTCTGATTCCGCTGTTTTGAAGTATATCACACTTCGTGGATACCTTGTTCCTCTGTTTTCATTCCTGAATGTAGGATTGGGTACCTTGCCTATTCCTGTCCAATTGCTCCCTCTCTTCGTGCGATTCCCGTAAGGCTCACCTTCCTCCATGATGGGATAATAAGGGGTTCTACCTTTACCAAAGACACTTATTAGCTCATGTGCTTTTAGAGGTTGTTTTTTAGCGAGAAGAAAATTGCTTGCTTTTGACTTTTCCCATACCCAGTCATATTTAAATTCCTCTAAATTGCCGCAGCGTAGAAGGCTGCTGAACGGTTCGCTGCCAAATAAGACCGTAGGTGCATTTTCTTTCCTGACTCTCCTGATCTCTTTCCACATTTCCGGAAATGGTATTATTTTATCCCACTGTGAAGCTGTGATTCCAAAGGGGGGATCACATAAAACCAAGTCGATACTTGATTCCGGAAGAAAAGGCATTACTTCAAGACAGTCGGCTTTATATAACGTAATGTCTTTTGCAAAAACAATCTTTTCCATTGCATCAATCTAAATGTCTCTTTATCCCTTGGTTATAATCCCAATAGGCTTGTTTGTATTAAAATTTCTTTCTCTGTTTCTATTTCTCCGGACATTCAAGGCGAAATGCCTTTTCTGTCCTTTAAAATATTCCTGCTCGATGTCGATGGCATGGAGGTCAACCCCCAACTTGTAGATAGTCTGCCTCCTTTCCCTTTCATCGTTCGTTAATAATCCAGCCGTCCCGCTTTGCGCCATCGTCCGAAAGCTCCGTCGATAATCTCCTTGACCTTGGGACGGTAAATCTTCGCTTTCCAGTAACCGATACGCACCTGTATGTACCGCCATGTCTCGATATACGCCCGGTTCAGGTGTCGCTCGATGTCGTCCAGCGACGTGTTCACCGCTTCCAGTACCAGCAGCAGGTCGGAGGTCGAGCAGGCCGCCGCCCCGGTGGCATACAGCACAAGGTCGCTCACTGACTTGTAGAGCTGCTCCCCGTCGTTGGCAATGTCCCGTATTGCCTTTTCGTTGATGGCCAGTATCACCGCATCGCCGGGGTCGATGCGTCCCCGTTTCACGATTCTCTCGTTGAAATCTTCCAACAGTCTCTTGTAATCGCCGATACGGTCGCTGACCGCCGTATAAGTGCTTTTCACGTTCAGTACCGTCCGCAAGGACTGGTACATCACGTCGATGACATCGAAGGCACGGGTGTAGCGGTCCAAGTCCACATTCAGTTCCTTGTACTCGCCGATCTCCTTGCGGCTGTATTCGTGCAGCAGCTTGTTGCTGTATTCCAGCGTACTGCGGGCCAGCAGCAGGCTCCGCTGTTTCTTGTGGTCGTTGATGTAAGCTTCCACCGACACGATGTCGAAGGTCCATTGCGCCTTGGCGATGCCGGGCAGGAGAACCAGCAGCACGACTGTCATCAACAGGGCACGTTTCATGGCCGCACCTCCTTTCCGCTGTCTTTGCCGTTTCCGTCCCGCAGGTTTCGCGCATTCTCCACCCAACGTTCGTGGCATTCCTCCACGAGCGTCAGCCTGCGTCCCTCGTCCATGTCCAGTTCGGGCAGCACGTCCTTCAGCACGTCGATGATACTCCGCTTATAATGCATCATCTTTTCCAGCGACACGAGGTCGGCATAGATTTTTGTAATCCGGGAATCCACTTCCCGTGCGATTTCGAGCCGGTCGCTCGACCACAGCAGATGGTACACCTCCCCGGTCGGAGTCTCTTCCAATGGCGGGGTACGGGCGTATTCCGTCGTGATTTTGCACGAAGGGTGTTCCCGTGCAATCTCCGCAATACGGTCGTTCACCAGTTTCGTTTTCTCCGCGTCCGACAGGTTCGGGTCGAGTGTCAGCACGTCAGCCACATACGTGTCGGTATATTCCGTGGTCAGTTCCCAACTGATCTGCACGATGGCACGGTGTATCTTGATACCGAGGAAATATTTCGGTTTGCGGGCTATCGAGACCGTTGCCTTGAACGTGATGACCCCGTTGATGTTAGGCATGGTCGCCTTACGGACATAGGTGTAGCCGTTCCACGCCCCGCCGTCCTGCCACGACAGGCTGTAAGCCGTCTTGCAGTCCTGCATGATGGCCGGTATGCGGTAATAGTCGTCCGTTGCCACATCGTTATCGCCCGCCGCCTCGGTTTTCGCGTCGGTGTATTCCCGTTGTTTCTTCTGCCATTCGGACAGCTCGCTTTTCAGGCGGTCTATCTGTGTTTTGTTCGCATTGTACTGCTGTCGGTACACCGCCGCATCTTCCACGCTCGCCTCGGCGATTTTTTTCAGCAGGTCGGCATTCTCATTCTCCAACGCATTGATTTGCGACTGAAGGACGGCCACCTGGTTCTCCGCCTCCTGCAGCATGGCGTCCAACTCGGACAAGTCCAATTCGTTCTCCGTAACCGTGGTCTGCATGGCACACTCCTTTGAATGGGCGTTCAGGGATTTGCCGCACTTTCTGCACTTGTACTGCGTCGTGCCCTGACCGAGCGTAGCCCCATCCGAGCAGGTTACACTGATGGTCACGCTCTCGCAGCCTTGCAACTTCGCAGCGTCCGTCGCCTGATAGTAGTTCCGCGCATCGGAAGCGATATAGTAGGTATAACCCTCCTCGTTGTCGTTGAACTCCGAGAGGCGGGCATTGAGTTGCGCCTTGAACGTGTTCAGGTCCATCGAATAGGAATCGAACACCTCCTCGTAAATGATTTCCTCCCGGTTCCAGCTTTTCTTCACATGGATTTCGTAAGCGTATGCCTTCTTCGTCTGTTTGCCGCCCCGACTGATGATGTAACCGTTCTGCCAGTAGTCGATGGTGTAGGTATAGCCGTCGTTTTGGCTGTTGAGCTGCTGAACCCGGCTTCTCGACCAACCGGCGTACCGTTCCGAATTGGCGAGCGCTTGCTCCCGTTGCGAGGCATTGGGATAGAAGCCGGGATCGGTCGTCTCGAAACGCGTCCACTCTCCGCCGTTCAATATGCTGTTGTCGTCCGTCGGCGGGTAGTAATCGCACAGGGCGATACTCCCTTGCTCGCGACGGGCGATATACCACCGTTGCGTGTAGTAGTTTCCCGCTGTCTTGTCCAGATAATCTGTCATCCACGAGGTAAGGTCGTAGTTGCTGAAATCGAACAGTCCCGCCACGTTGTCCTCTCCGCCCACCATATCAATCAGCAGACCTCCGAGGTCATGTTCCGCCTGCTCGAAGAGCGCACCGTAATGGTCATACAGGTCGATGACCTTGCTGACCCTGCCGCCCATCAGATCATGGAAAGAACTGGTCTGCAGCAGGACGTCACCGATATTTCCGATACCTGCCGAGGCAAGACCGACACCCATGTTGTAGAGGTTGTCGATGTCGTGCTGCAGGTTCTCCTTGGTAAAGTTACCCGGCACGCTGGCGAGATCGTCCAACATACGCTGCCAGTCGATGTCGCCCACTGCCGAGAGTTTCAGCAGAGGAGCGATGTTTCGGTTGATTTCCAGAAACACGATGTCCGAAAAGCCCAGCGTGCTGTTCGTCACTACACTCTCGAACTGCATACACAGACTTTTCGTCTCGTCGCAGATTTTCATCAGGTAACTGCCCCAGTAGATAGCCGTTTGAGGCGAGCGGAGCATCAGTTTCGCCACCACCCATATCTTCGGCATGATTTTCTCCGAGACCATGCGGTAAATGCGGCGGTAGTAGTAATTTTCCGTACTGCTATTCCAGATACCGAGGTCGGAAAGGGCTTTATGCTCCAAGAACTTGGAGGCAAAAATCCCCGCCGTGGCCACTTCCGCCGCATTGTAGTGCTTGAGAATGTCATCGACCTGCTCCCGGTAATAGCTTTCCGCCACGGCTTCCGTACCGAAAGCGGTAGCCATTGCCGCTACCGTGCGTGCGTCGTAGTTCACGCTGTAATACTGGGCGTGAACACGCTGCATGGCGGCGAGCGACAGGAGTATAAGGATAAGTGACAGCCGTTTCATCATGGATTCCTCTCCGGTTAAAAACAGATATCCGTCAACGGTGCGTCATGCCTCTTAGTGCACGTATCAGTCCGTCGGCCTCATATACGGCGGAATTTGCCACCAGACGGTGATGTATGAATACCTCCTTGGCGATCTCGTACCTGCGCTGTTCCCACTTCGCCTCTTCTTCCTCGTCCTGTACGGAATTTTCTATGCCGGCGTATTCGTCCAGTTCTTTACCGAGCATCCCCAACCGGAGATTGTATCTTTCCAGAACATCCTCTATTTCCTCAATGCTTTTTCTTCCCATGTCGCGTACCCTTACCAAGTCCTTTCCGGGCCATTGGCACAAATCCCGGATGGTCTTGATGTCGAACTCACGGAATATCCGCTGGATACGGGCTTCATATTTGCTCCCGAACTCAAGTGTCTTTACACTTTGGCTAATGTCTATCTTTTCCATTTTTGTAATTGATGATTTGATTGTTATTGTTTTACATGAAGGTTCAATACCTGCCCGGCCTCGTTGACCTTTTGGGCGAACGGCAGGGACTTCCCGATACCGCTGGCGTTCCAGTCCCGGCAGTACGCCTCAATAGCTTCCTGATGACTGCACCGCAGTTCCCGTTTATAGAGTTTCAAGGCTTCTTTCTCCGCCCGCTCCGTGGTGTAGGTCATGTAACATTCTCTTGGTTCTTCTACGCCGTACACGCCGCTGGTCGTTCCCCGGCGGATGAACACCTCGCGGAAGAAACTGCGCCCTTCCTTGTTTTCCAGCCGGTTGATGGTGAATATCTTCTTGCAGTCCACGTCGGTAAGGCCGAGAATAGCCTTGATTTCATCGAACCGCTCACGGAACTTGCTCTGGTCGAGCAGCATCACCACGTCCGAGTTGTTGATGATGGCTTCCTTGACGATAGGGCTGCCGATGATGTCCTGTATCTCCTGTGTCACCACGCCGACCGAAGCCCAGAACTTACGGGCCGTCTTGTACATAAACTTGATGTATTCGGCCATGAGCGGGCTGGCAATAGCTTTCCACGCTTCCTCGATGACCAGCACCTTACGGTTCTTCTTGATACGCATCTTCTGTAAGAATACGTCCATGATAATCAGCGTGACAAGAGGGAACAGGAGAGGATCATCTTTTATACTGTCGATTTCGAAGACGATGAACGTCTCATCAAACAGTGAACTGTCCATGTTCTCGTTCAGCGTCTTTTCATGATTGCCTCCCCGGTAGAAGTCCTTCATCATGTAACGGTACGTCGAGATGTCGATGCCCGAAATGTGGTTCTCGGTACAGATGTCGGGGATGCGCTGCACGGAAAACTCATAAAACGAGTTGAACGACAGCTCTTCCACTTTCAACTCCTTACGGCGGCGTTCCATCTCGTCGATCATGCGCTCGATACGCCCGGTCCGCTCTTCTTCGTTCTCGTCCTGCCTCTCGGCATGGTTACGGTCGTCGATGAGCAGCCCCTTACGCAAATCCTCCCGTTGCAGGGGCGTGAAGCCGTCGAAACCGTTGAAATAGGTGTCGTAATACTCCGTGATGACCTGTTCTATCAGGCGGTCCTCCGTCTTCGTGACCGTACCCTGCGAGCCTTTCCAGATGAGCAGCACGAGGTTTTTCAGGAAGCCCGTTTTCTCCACGTTCATCTCCGCCCGGTTGATGCGGAATGGGTTCATCGTAATCGGTCTTTCCTCGGTATAGGAAATGTACTTGCCGCCGAGGTATTCACAAAGGCCCTCGTAGCTGTTACCCGTATCGACCAGGACGACGTGCGTGCCCTGCTCCCAGTATTGGCGGACTAAATGATTCATAAAGAATGACTTGC
>OHBE01003003.1_pt1 | contig 11437 bp, 8 predicted proteins | sample 1577231 | NCBI WGS metagenome assembly OHBE01 (sample SAMEA3541506, study PRJEB24748) | human gut metagenome | biome: human gut; feature: human-associated habitat; material: faeces | place: China | collected 2012
CGTCAAGAATGACGAGGTCATTTCCACAGGTTATGTGGGAGCACCGAGAGGACGGAAGAACTGCAGTGATCTGGGAAGATGTATCCGTCAGGAAATGGAGATTCCGAGAGGAGAGCGATATGAGCTTTGCCGCAGCGTTCATGCGGAAGCCAATGCGATCATCAGTGCGGAGCGTGAGAAAATGATCGGGAGTACGCTTTATCTGTCCGGGCGCGAGGTGGCAACCGGACGCTATGTGAAAAACTCCAACAGCTGCTCGATGTGCAAGAAAATGATCATTAACGCAGGCATTGAAAAGGTTGTGATCCGTGACACGCAGGATGATTACAGAGAGATCATGGTGCAGGAATGGATCGACCATGACGATTCCCTGGACGGTGTCCGCGGATATTAATGGCATGTAAGAATAAGAAGCGCGAAACAATTTCAAACTGTTTCTCGCTTCTTATTCTTACATGCAAAGGAAAATGCTTGTATCTCCTTAACTTAAATAGAAAACAGCAGCTCCGTGCTTTTTCAAGGAGACATTGATCGTCTCTATTGCCTCGGCGGTCTGTCCGCTCCAAAGCTCTCCGTTTTCCCACAGGAAAGCGGAGAGCTTTTCGTTTCTGAATCCTCTTACATGAATTTTTGTAACGAACTTTGCCAAATCACTTTCCAAAAGTGGTTTTTTGTTGTATTCTATTCCTATCCGACATTCATTTTATAAAAGAGAGGGGTGCGCACAGATATGCTCAAATATCTGGCGAAACGCATCGGGCGCTCGATACTGACCCTGTTTATTATCGTCACGCTCGTTTTCTGCCTTTTGCGGCTGATGCCGGTGGAAGGCTATTTTGCTAACTACGAAAAAATGACCGAGGCCCAGATACAGGCCGGCTTACAGTCCATGGGCCTGCTGGACCCGCTGCCGGTGCAGATCGGCCGCTTCTGGGTCAATATGCTCCACGGCGACCTCGGCGTGAGCCACATCTATAAGGTCAACGCCTCCGTCACCAGCATCCTCGCTAAGAAGCTGCCCATTTCCATCCAGATGGGCGTGTACGCCATGTTGCTGAGCCTTGTCATCGGCATCCCGATGGGCCTGTTCATGGGCCGCTTCAAGAGCCGCTGGCCCGATAAGATCGGCACGGCCATCATCGTCCTCATTCAGGCTGTGCCTGCGGCAGTGTATTATCTGTACATCCAGATGTACGGCACCACCGCGCTGAACGTGGGCCTGCTCTTCGACGCCTCCAACTGGAAATACTGGGTGCTGCCCGTCTGCTCCATGAGTCTGGGCAACGTGGCGTTCTACGCCATGTGGCTGCGCCGGTACATGGTGGACGAGAGCAACAAGGACTATGTCCGCCTTGCCCGTGCCAAGGGCGTGAGTGAAAACAACATCGCCCTGCGCCACATCTTCCGCAACGCAATGGTGCCGCTGGTGCAGTATATTCCCTCCGCCTTCCTGAACACTGTGGTCGGCTCCATCTACATCGAAAGCCTCTACAGCATCCCGGGCATGGGCGGCCTGCTGGTCACCTGTGTCCAGCGCCACGACAACACGATGGTGCAGGGCATCGTTCTGCTCTACGCCTGCGTGGGCATCATCGGCCTTATTCTGGGCGACCTGCTCATGGTGCTCATTGACCCCCGCATCAGCTTTGGCAAGAAAGAAGGTGGCCGATAATGCTTTTCCGTATGAAAGATGAAAAAGCACACCAGCTCGAGGCAGAGCTGGATAAGTTACAGGCGGACGGCCCCGCCGCATGGGCAAAGCTGCCCGAAGAAGAGCTGTTCACCCCCGCCGGGTTCAGCGAAGAGCGGGCCGAGGCCACGTCCTACTCCAACTACAGCTACTGGGGCAGCACCTTCCGCGCCTTCTTCAAGAACCGCGTGGCCGTGCTGCTGCTCGTCGCCCTCATCGCCGTGGTGGCGTTTGCATTTTTGCAGCCCTGCCTGCCCGGTCAGGTAGACCCCAACCTCTGCGCCGTGGACCCCGCCACCGGCATCCAGTACCGCAACATCGCCCCCGGTGAAAAGGGCTTCATCTGGGGTTCCAACGCCATCGGCCAGGACCTCTGGGCCCGCATCTGGGCCGGTGCCCGCACCAGCCTGACCATCGCCTTTTTCGTGGCGGTCATCGAAGCCGCCGTGGGCATTACCGCCGGTGTGCTGTGGGGTTATGTGCGTGGGCTGGATTTCCTCTTTACCGAGCTGTACAACATCTTCGATAACATTCCCACCGCCATCGTGCTGATCCTCATTTCCTATGTAGCCACCCCCAGCATCTGGACCATGGTCCTTGGCATGGCCATCAAGGGCTGGATCGAAATGGCACGCTTCATCCGCAACCAGATCCTCATCATCCGCGACCGGGATTATAATGTAGCTTCCCGCTGCATCGGCACGCCCACCATCCGCATCGTGCTGCGCAACCTGCTGCCCTACCTCGTCTCGGTCATCATGCTGCGCATGGCCCTCACCATCCCGGAAGCCATTGGCAACGAGGTGTTCATCACCTACATCGGTCTGGGCCTGTCCGTGGAGACCCCCTCGCTGGGCAACCTGGTCAACGACGGCCGCAAGGTGATGATGCAGGCCGGTCTGCGCTACCAGCTGCTCTACCCCACCCTGATTTTGAGCTTTGTCACCATTGCGTTCTATCTGATCGGCAATGCGTTCTCGGACGCCGCCGACCCAAAGAACCACCTGCAGTAAGGAGGAATGCATGATGAACGAAAACGACTGCATCCTCTCGGTGCAGGGGCTGGATATCCGGTTCAACCTGCGCGGCCGGGTGCTGCACGCCATCCGCGGCATCGACCTGGACCTGTACCGGGGTGAAGTGCTGGCCGTCGTGGGCGAGTCCGGCTCCGGCAAGAGCGTGTTCACCAAGAGTTTCATGGGCCTGTTGGACACCAATGGCTCCATCACCGGCGGCACCATCGACTACTGCCCTACCCCCGGCGCAGAGCCGGTGCGCCTGTCCGGCCTGAAAACCGAGAAGGACTGGCTGCGCATCCGGGGCCGCGAAATTGCCATGATCATGCAGGACCCCATGACCAGCCTGAACCCGCTGAAAACCATCGGCGACCAGATTTTGGAGGCCGTGACCCTGCATCAGGGCCTGAAGGGCACCGAGGCCAGGGCCAGAACACTGGAATACCTGCGGGACGTGGGCATCTCTGACCCGGAAGTGCGTTTTAAGCAGTACCCCCACGAGTTCTCCGGCGGCATGCGTCAGCGCGTGGTGATCGCCATTGCGGTGGCCTGCCGCCCGAAGATCCTGATCTGTGACGAGCCCACCACCGCGCTGGATGTGACCATTCAGGCTCAGATTTTGCAGCTGCTCAAGGAGCTGCGGGCCAAATACCACCTGACCATCGTCATGATCACCCACGACCTGGGCGTCGTGGCCAACATTGCCGACCGGGTGGCCGTGATGTACGCCGGCGACATCGTAGAGATCGGCACCGCCGACGAGATCTACTATGACCCCCGCCACCCCTACACCTGGGCACTGCTGTCCAGCATGCCCCAGATGGGCATAAAAGGCGAGGACCTGTTCAACATCGTGGGCACCCCGCCCAACCTCTTTGCCGAGATCCGCGGCGACGCCTTTGCGCCCCGCAACCCGCAGGCGCTGAAGATCGATTTTGTCAAGCGCCCGCCTTACTTTGAGGTAACGCCCACCCACAAGGCCAAAACATGGCTGCTGGACCCCCGGGCACCCAAGATCGAGCCGCCTGCTGCGGTAAAAATGCTGCGAGAGGAGGGGCTGTAAGATGGAAAATGAACGCGAAGTTCTTGTGGAAGTGAACCACCTGAACGTAACCTACGGCTCCGGCAAAAAAGCATATGAAGCTGTGCAGGATGCCAACTTTAAAATTTATAAGGGCGAGACCTTCGGCCTTGTAGGCGAAAGCGGCAGCGGCAAAACTACCATTGGCCGCGCCATCCTGCGCATTCTGCCCACCTCCGGCGGCGAGATCCTCTATAAGGGCCAGAAGATCAACGGCAGAATTTCCCGCCAGCTGGACAGGCAAATCATCAAAGAGATCCAGATGATCTTTCAGGACCCGCAGTCCTCGCTGAACGAGCGCGCCAAGGTGAGCTACATCGTGGGCGAGGGCCTGCAGAACGTGCGGCCCGACCTCTCCGCCGCCCAGCGGGAAGAAAAAGTGCGGCAGGCCTTGCTGGACGTGGGCCTGCTGCCGGAGTTTGCTTCCCGCTTTCCCCACGAATTTTCCGGCGGCCAGCGGCAGCGCATCGGCATTGCTCGTGCCCTGATCGTGGAACCGGAATTCATCGTGGCCGATGAGCCCATCAGCGCACTGGATATGTCCATCCGCGCCCAGGTGCTCAACCTGCTGCGCCGCCTGCAGAAGGAGCGTGGTATCACCTACCTGTTCATCGCCCATGATCTCTCGGTGATGCGCTACATTTCGGACCGCATCGCAGTCATCCACAAGGGCAGCATCGTGGAACTGGCCGACGCGGAGGAGCTGGTGGCCCACGCCATCCATCCCTACACCCGCAGCCTGCTGTCCGCCATCCCCATGCCGGACCCCCGCCGGGAGCGCAATAAAAAGCTGTTGGTGTACGACCCCGCCATGCACGATTATTCCACCGAAGCGCCCCAGTGGCGGGAGCTGCGCCCCAGCCACTGGGTGCTCTGCAGCGAGCAGGAGGCCAAGGACTGGCTGGCTGAAATGTAAACTTTCTCTTGCGTTTTTTGGCAAAGTTCGCCCTTTGTTTCTTGACATTTCCACCCTGCTCTACTACAATAACTCTTGTACGTATTGTGTTGTTTTTAACAAACGGACGAAATTTAAGACCCCATTGAATCCGGCTGCCCCGGCTGCGGGTGCAGTGACTGCTCAAAGGACAAAGGACAATTTATGACAACATCCAACACCCCGATTTACGCTTCCCAGGCACGTCCCTGGCTGAAATTCTACGATCAGAAGTACATTGACCAGACCATGCCCGCCTGCACGGCGTTTGAGCTCGTCTGCCGGCAGAACAAGAACCGGCTGGGCGAGACCGCACTGGAATACTATGGCCGCAAGTTCACCTACGCTGATTTTATCGTCAACGTCAAAAAGACGGCAGCAGCCCTGCGGGCCGCGGGCCTGAAAAAGGGCGATATCGCCACGGTGGTCAGCGTGATGACCCCGGAGATCATCTTTGCGTTCTATGCCGCCGACATGATCGGCGCGACTCTGAACCTGGTGGATCCCCGTTACAGTGTGGAGGGCATCCGTGAGTACATTGAAGAGGTGGATTCCCACCTGCTGATCTGCCTGAATGTGGTGTATGAGCGCTGCCATCAGGCTGCCAAGCGCACCCATGTGGAGCATGTGGTGGTGCTCTCCCCGGCCGATTCCCTGCCGCTGCCTCTGGCGCTGGGTTACAAGGTCCAGAATCTCGACAAGAACAAGTATCACTCCAATGTCATCCACTGGAAGCAGTTCCTTGCTGCCGGGAAGGACGAGAGCATTGCCGCGGAGCCCTATGACCCGGAGCACGCCTGTGTGGTGGTGCATACCGGCGGCACCACCGGCTCTCCCAAGGGCGTGATGCTGACCGATAACAACTTCAACGGCATCGCCATGCAGTTCTCTGCCTACGACACGCTGTTTTCCAAGGGTCAGTCCCTGCTGAACATCATGCCCCCCTTCATTGCCTACGGCTTTGCCTGCGGCGTACATCTGCCGCTGACGCTGGGCATCAAGGTGGTCATCGTCCCCAACCTCGACCCCAATAAGCTGGGCAGCCTGATCTGGAAGTACAAGCCCGAGCACATGTTCGGCGTGCCCTCCCACTACCAGCAGCTGGCTGTTGACCCCAAGCTGCAGAACAAGGATCTCTCCTTCATCCGCAACTATGCCGCGGGCGGCGATGCCATTGCCCGGGGTGCCGAACAGACGGTCAACGACTTCCTGGCCGCTCACAATGTGGAATTCCCCATCGCCAAGGGCTACGGCATGACCGAGGTCTCCTCCGCCGCCACCGCTGCTGCCGGCCGGAACAACAAGCCCGGCAGCGTGGGTCTGCCGCTGGTCAGCACGCTGGTGTCCGTCTTTGAGCCGGGCACCGACACAGAGCTGCCCATCGGCCAGCGGGGTGAGCTGTGCATCTCCGGCCCCGGCGTTATGAAGGGTTACTACAACAAGCCTGCCGAGACCGCCGCCATCAAGCACACCCATGCGGATGGCCGGATCTGGGTGCACACCGGTGACATCGGCTATCTGGACGAGGACGGCTTCGTCTATCTGGACAGCCGGATCAAGCGGCTCATCATCCGCCACGATGGCTTCAAGGTGTTCCCCTCCATGATCGAAAATGTGGTCAGCCAGCATCCCGCCGTGCATCAGTGCTCTGTGGTGGGCTGCGCCGACAAGGATCATGTGCAGGGCCGCCTGCCTTTTGTCTATCTGGTGCTTGACCCTGCGGTTCCCGCCGCCAAGCGCAAGCAGATCATCAAGGAGCTGCGCCAGCTCTGCATCGAGGAGCTGCCCGAATATGTCCAGCCCGTGGGGTACAAGATCATCCCCGAAATGCCCCTGACACTGGCCGCTAAATTTGATTATCGCAAGCTGGAAGAAGAGATCACTCCCCGCGATTATTAAGCAGAATAATACACATTGGAAAGGATTCGTGACGACACCATGAAAAAGAAACTGATTGGCCTGGCCCTCTCGGCCGCCATGCTGTTCTCTGTCCTGAGCGTTCCGGCCTTTGCAGCCGTCCCGGAAGAGAGCGCTGACCCCGCTCTGACCACTGAACAGACCGCTGCAGAGGAGGAGAACTGCTTCTTCACCTCCAGCAGCACCGAAGAAGAAAAGGAGCCCAACTCCATCACCTATGTTGCCCTGGGCGACAGCATCTGCGCCGGCATCGGCCTGACTACCGTTCAATATGCACATAACTTGATGGGCGTGGACGTTTCCTTCAACTTTAAGGGTTACCCCGAGACCTGCTATGTGGGTCAGGTGGGCAAAAGCCTGAACCTCGACCGGGATCATGCCATCAATCTGGGCCTGCCCGGCGTGATGAGCAAGGATATGCTGGAGCTGGTCAAGACCGGCACCATGGCCGAGATGAACACCCTCTCCGGCTGCCAGTACAATTACCCCGAGTTTGTAGATTACATCAAAAGTGCCGATGTTATCTCCATCCAGCTGGGCTCCAATGATGCTTTTGTGCCCACCGTGGTCTCTTTTGGTGAGGCCACTAACTGGAAAAGTGAAGACCTGGCTTCCATCGTGCTCAGCGGCAACCTGCGCGGCAGCAGCAAGGAAACCGAGGACGCACTGAACGAGAGCCTGAAAAAGCTCAGCCTGACCCGCAGCGAGAAAGATGCCGTCTGGAACCTGTTCTTCTCCGGCATGAACAAGATCTGCGAGAACGCTTATCCCGAAAGCAGCAGCAACCTGCGCCAGATCGTGGCAGCCGTCAAGGAGCTGAACCCTGATGCCCAGATCCTGATCATCGGTGCCACCAACCCTGTGCCCCTGCTGCCCAGCTGGAGCAACTACTTCAGCAAGCTGAACAACTACGAAAAGCAGCTGGCCGATGTTTACGGTGCCACCTACGTTTCCATCCCCTTTGCTCAGACTGAGCTGGACGGCCACCCCACCGTCTCCGGCCACAAGTACATCGCCGACAAGATCGTCAAGGCCATCGAGGCCCAGCAGTAAAATGAAAGAGGGGCAACCCTCTCCGTCAAAGCCTGCGGCATTGCCAGCTCCCCCGAAAGGGGGAGCTTTTTTGATGCCGTAAAGTGCAGCACCAAACCTCTCCTCTCGGGAGAGGTGGCATTGCGAAGCAGTGACGGAGAGGGTCGTCCCTCTCGATGAAAAAAAAAATTACTTTTCGTAACTCTGGGGCAGCTCGTTCTTGGGGTCACGGTCCATCAGGGAGCGCACCGCCTCGGCGGCGCTCATGCCCTTGTTCACAATAGCGTTCACGGTCTGAACGATGGGCATTTCCACCTGATACTTGGCGGCAAGCTCCAGCGCGGCAGGCAGGGCGTTCATGCCCTCAACTACCATACCGACCTCCTTCACGGCCTGCTCCGGGGTCTCACCCTTGCCGATGAGGATGCCGGCCCGGTTGTTGCGGCTGTGCATACTGGTGGCGGTCACGATCAGGTCACCAATACCGGCCAGACCGGCAAAGGTGTGGACATTGCAGCCCATGGCCACGCCCAGCCGGGCAAGCTCGGCAATGCCGCGGGTGATGAGGGCGGCACGGGCATTGTCGCCATAGCCCAGGCCGGTGGAGATGCCCACGCCCAGCGCAATGACATTCTTCATGGCACCGCTGAGTTCCACGCCCTTGATGTCCTCATTGGTGTACACACGCATGACGTTGTTGGTGAACACCGTCTGCACGAACCTGGCCGCTTCCATATCCTTGCTGGCCGAAACGATGGTGGTGGGCAGGTCGATCGCCACCTCCTCGGCGTGGGTGGGGCCGCTCAGGGCCACCAGACGCACCCCCTTGGGGCCGCCCTCTTTGCCCAGCTCATCGGCCAGGATCTCCGTCATGGTGAACAGGGTATCCTTTTCAATGCCCTTGGCAACGTCCACAATGATCTGACCGTCCGGCACAAAGGGCCGGGCCTTAGCGGCGGTGGAGCGCACGAACACCGATGGCACCGCGAACAGCAGGATCTCCTTGTCCGTGCACACCTCTTCCACGCTCTTGGTGAACTTCATCTCTGCCGGAATGGTCATGCCGGGCAGATTGGGGTGGACCCGGGTGGTGGAAAGGTTGTCGATCTCCTGTTCCAGCGCCGACCACACGGTCACGTCATTGCCGCTCACCGTCAGCATCCGCGCCAGAGCCATGCCCCAGGTGCCTGCACCCAGAATACCAATCTTATGCTTCATTGTGTTTTGTCCTCCGTATGCGCCGGGCTGCTTGTGCACCCGGCCTGTTCCCCGTGCTTCCTGCACGGGGCCTGTCTGATTCCATTTTACACGAAACATCGTACCGCGTCAACTCCTTGCCAGACTGCACAAAGTTAGTCTGTGTTTTCTTGTGTTTTTGGCCAGAGTGAAGGATTTTCGCGAATGGATTGCACTTGTCCTCATTTCATGCTATAGTATTTTGGTAGGAATTGTAGGATATGTTCCTGACCTGAACCATGGTTTAAGGTGTATCCTGAAGATATTCCGCCGCTTTTTGTCAATAAGGAAGAAAAACATGTTTGAAGCACTTCTTGCCAACCGCACGGTCAGCGTGCTGTGGGAGGCCCTGCCCCGCATCCTGACGGCAGGCCTGACCATGACCATTCCCCTGACCCTGATCTCCTTCAGCCTTGCCATGGTCATTGCAGTGGCTGTTGCGCTGGTGCAGTACGCCAATGTTCCGGTGCTGCGCCAGATCGCCCGGTTCTACATCTGGGTCATCCGGGGCACGCCGCTGCTGGTGCAGCTGTTCATCATCTTCTACGGCCTGCCCAGCCTGGGCATCATGCTGGATGCTTTTCCGGCAGCCGTCATCGCCTTTGCCTTCAACGAGGGTGCCTACTGCGCCGAGACCATGCGCGGCGCGCTGGAAAGCGTGCCCCAGGGCCAGCTGGAGGCCGGTTCCTGCGTGGGCATGACCTGGTGGCAGATCATGCGCCGCATCGTTCTGCCGCAGGCCCTGCGCACCGCTGTGCCCTCCCTGTCTAACTCCCTCATCAGCATGATCAAGGACACCTCTCTGGCCTCCAACATCACGGTGGCAGAGTTGTTCATGGCAGGCCAGCGTGTGGCAGCCCGCACCTACATTTTCCTGCCCATCTACTGCGAGGTGGCTGTGGTCTACCTGCTGTTCTGCACCATCATCACCAAGCTGCAGGCGCTGGTGGAGCGGCAGCTGAACGCACACGGTTTCCAGTGAGAAAGGGGTGGACGGTATGGCCATGTTAGAGATCAAAGACATCCACAAAACATTTTACACCTACGATGACAAGCCCCGCTTCCACATCGGGCCTTTCCCGCGCGGCAATGCCCGCCGGGTGCGCAGCGCACTGCACGTCCTGAACGGCGTGGACCTGAGTGTGGAAAAGGGAGATGTTGTTGCCATTCTGGGCCCTTCCGGCTCCGGCAAGACCACCCTGCTGCGCTGCCTGAATTTTCTGGAGACCGCCGACGCAGGCCAGCTGGTGCTGGACGGCGAGACCTTTGACCTGGCCCATGCAGGCCGGGCCGACATCGCCCGGCTGCGCAAAAAGACGGCCTTTGTGTTCCAGAACTACAACCTGTTCCGGAACAAGACCGCCCTGCAGAATGTGACCGAGGGCCTGATCGTTGCCCGCAGGATGCCAAAGGAGCAGGCAGACGAGATTGGCAGACGGATGCTGGAAAAGGTCGGTCTGGCCGACCGGGCTGACTACTATCCCCGCCAGCTTTCCGGCGGACAGCAGCAGCGTGTTGCCATTGCCCGCGCCCTCGCCACCGACCCGGAGATCATTTACTTTGACGAACCCACCAGTGCCCTTGACCCGGAGCTGACCGGCGAGGTGCTCTCTGTCATGCGAAAGCTGGCCGAAGAGGGCATGACCATGCTGGTGGTCACCCACGAGATGGGCTTTGCCCGCAATGTTTCCTCCAAGACCGTTTTCATGGAGAACGGCGTGGTAGTGGAGCAGGCTCCCTCGCATGAGTTTTTCGCCAACCCCAAAGAGGAGCGTACCCGCGAATTTTTGCGGAAGATCGCTCACACCGAGTGAGGTTTAACCAACTCCCCCAGTCTGCTTCGCAGACAGCCCCCTCCGGGATGGGGCCTTTGGCAAAACCAGAAAGTCTCCCTCTTTGCCTGAAGGAGTTTATTTCACAAATATTTTTATAGAGGAAAGGGAATCCAACTATGAAACGCAGAACCTTTATTTCTCTTATGAGCGTCATGGCCGCTGCCGGCGTGCTGACTCTGTCCGGCTGCTCCAATTCTTCCGGCAGCACCGCTGCTTCCGGCACGGCCGTCTCTGTGGCTCCTGCTGCCGGCGACCAGCTGTCCAACATCCAGTCCAGCGGCAAGCTGATCGTTGCCCTGGAAGGCGCATGGCAGCCCTGGAGCTACCACGACGAATCCGATACTCTGGTGGGCTACGATGTGGAAGTCTCCCGCGCCATTGCCGAAAAGCTGGGCGTGGAGCCGGAGTACGTCGAAAGCGACTGGGACAGCCTGTTTGCCGGTCTGGACGCAGGCCGCTACGACATCGTGTGCAACGGCGTGGAAGTGACCGACGAGCGCGCCAAGACCTATGATTTCACCGAGCCCTACGGCTACATCCACACCGCCCTTGCCGTCCGCAAGGATAACGACGAGATCACCAGCTTTGAGGACCTGAAGGGCAAGACCACCGCCAACAGCCTTGCTTCCACCTACATGGAACTGGCCGAGAGCTATGGTGCCACCGTGCAGGGCATCGACACGCTGGAAGAGACCA
>OHBE01003004.1_pt1 | contig 11434 bp, 9 predicted proteins | sample 1577231 | NCBI WGS metagenome assembly OHBE01 (sample SAMEA3541506, study PRJEB24748) | human gut metagenome | biome: human gut; feature: human-associated habitat; material: faeces | place: China | collected 2012
CACCGGGGCGGCGGAGCAGCTGGAGGACGGCTGTCTGGGCCGGCGGCTGGCAGCTTTGGGCCGGGAGGCGGAGGAACGGGCAAAACAGGCGGAGACTGTGGTGGAAAATGCCTTGACAACCGGAAATAACCTGCTAAAATGGTAGGCAAATCCGGCACGGTATTTACGAAGGAGGGTCTACCCCATGAAAGAATGCATCTCCCGCGAAGCGGCACTGGCCGCGCTGAAAGAGTACAATAAAGAACCGTTCCACATTCTCCACGCTCTTACGGTGGAGGGCGTGATGCGCTGGTACGCCAACGAGCTGGGCTACGGCGAGGACGCGGACTTCTGGGCCACGGTGGGCCTGCTCCACGACATAGACTTTGAGAAGTGGCCGGAGCAGCACTGTCTGAAAGCGCCGGAGCTGCTGGAGAAGGCCGGGTGCTCCGACGAGTTCATCCACGCCGTCTGTTCCCACGGCTACGGCCTGGTGTGCGACGTGGAGCCCACCCATGAGATGGAGAAGGTGCTGTTCGCCGCGGATGAGCTGACGGGCCTGATCGGCGCGGCCGCGCGGATGCGGCCCAGCAAGAGCGTGATGGACATGGAGGTCAGCAGTCTGAAGAAGAAGTACAAGGACAAGAAGTTCGCCGCAGGGTGCTCCCGGGACGTGATCAACACCGGCGCGGAGCGGCTGGGCTGGACCATCGAGGAGCTGATGGAAAAGACCATTCTGGCCATGCGCAGCTGCGAGGAGCGCGTCAACAAGGAAATGGAGACACTGTAAGGGTGATATATGAAAAGAACCGCCGGAAGGCGGTTCTTTTCGCGTATTTTCCTCACTCTCTGTATTCCCTGCGCTCGTTATAGTGGATGAGCACTTCTTTACAGGCGCGGCAGATATGACTGGGAAGACGGATATACCAGTCCGTAACGTCCATCGGCTCAAGCACCCATTGGCTGTTGATACCAAAAGACGCATCATCGCTTCCGGCCACGAAGGACCTGTTGAAATGATAGGAGCGGAGATACTTTTTCAGTGTGGCGGTCTTTATGCCCTCCGGCATCCAGATCAGTCCGTTTTTCAGATTAAAGGCGACCTCGCCGTACTCCATTTCCTGCCCGCAGGCAGGGCAATTCAGGCGCATATCAGAACGACTCATAGCATGACCTCCATATCCGCAGGTGTAAAGGTACAGTGGGGGCGGTTCTTTTGTGCTTATTTCTTGTAGGGGACGTGCCAGATGGTGTCGGCGTACTGGGCGATGGCCCGGTCGGCGGCAAACACGCCGCTGCGGGCGATGTTGGTCAGGCTCATGGCGTTCCACCTGTTCCGGTCCTCGTAGGTGTGGCGCATACGGGACTCCGCGTCGCAGTAGGCGGCGAAATCCGCCAGGACCATATACTGGTCCGCCGGGCCGTCCGTATCGGTGAGCAGGCGCTGCCAGATATCCTCGTAGGTCACGCCGTCCCGGAAGCCGGTCTTCAGCGTGTCCACCGCGCGGCGCAGCACCGGATCGCGCTGGTACAGCAGCTGGGGATCATAGGTGTGACGCAGGTGCTCCACCTCGTCGGCCTTCAGGCCGAAGAGGAACATATTCTCGTCGCCCAGCAGCTCGTGCATCTCCACGTTGGCGCCGTCCAGTGTGCCCACGGTCAGCGCGCCGTTGATCATGAACTTCATGTTGCCCGTGCCGCTGGCCTCCTTGCCGGCGGTGGAGATCTGCTGGCTCACCTCGCTGGCGGGCATGAGCATCTCCGCCAGGGAGACACGGTAGTTCTCCAGGAACACCACCTGCAAACGATCCCTGCACAGGGGATCGCTGTTGACCTGGTCGGCCAGGGAGTTGATGAGGTGGATGATGCGCTTGGCCACGGCGTAGCCGGGGGCGGCCTTCGCGCCGAAGAGGAACGTCTGGGACGGGATGGACAGGTCGGGGTCGTCCTGCAGGCGCTGGTAGAGGTAAATAATTTGCAGCACGTTCAGCAGCTGGCGCTTGTACTCATGGAGGCGCTTGACCTGCACGTCGAAGATGGCGTCGGTGTTCAGCACCACGCCCTGCTGCTTTTTGGCGAAGTCGGCAAAGGCCTGCTTATTGGCCTTCTTGATGTCGTCCAGCCGGGCCAGTACGGAGGTGTCGCCCACGTACTGCTCCAGCTTTTTCAGCTCCATGGGGTGGGTCAGGTAGCCGTCGCCGCCGGTGAGGTCGCGGATCAGGCTGTCCAGCCCCGGGTTGATCTGAGACACCCAGCGGCGGTGGTCGATGCCGTTGGTGACGTTCTTGAACTTGTCCGGCTGCATCCGGCAGGCATCCTTGAACAGGTCCTTACGCAGGATCTCGGAGTGGAGGGCGCTGACGCCGTTGACGGCCATGCTGCCGGCGATGCACAGGTTGGCCATGCGCACGCCGCCGTCCCAAATGATGGCCAGCTTGGCGGTCTTGGCCGGGTCGTGGTAGAAGTCCTCCACCTGCTGCTGCCAGCGGCGGGCGATCTCCTGCAATATCTGCCAGACGCGGGGCAGCAGCGTCTCAAACAGCTGCTGCGGCCAGACCTCCAGCGCCTCGGCCATGACCGTGTGGTTGGTGTAGGCCACGCAGTGGGTGACGATGTGCCACGCCTCGTCCCAGTCCATGCCGGCATCGTCCACCAGGATACGCATCAGCTCCGGGATGACCAGGGTGGGGTGGGTGTCGTTGATCTGGATGGCGTTCTTCTCGTGGAAGTTCTTCACCGTGCCGTACTGCTGGATGTGCTTGCGGACGATGGACTGGATGGTGGCGGAGACGAAGAAATACTGCTGCTTGAGACGGAGGGACTTGCCCTCGTAATGGTTGTCCTCCGGATAGAGCACCTGGCTGATGGCATCGGCCATGGCGCGCTCCTCCGCCGCGTGGAGGTACTGACCCTGGCTGAACAGCTTCATGTCGATGGGCTTGGGGCTGCGGGCCTGCCACAGCCGCAGGGTGTTGACGTGGTCGGTGTCGTAGCCGGCGATCTCCATGTCGCAGGGGACGGCCAGGACACGGGTGTAGTCCTCGTGGACCACCATAAGATGGCCGTTGTCCCAGCGGGTGCGGACCGTGCCGCCGAAGTGGACCTCCTCCGCCTCCTGGAGCTTGGGCAGCAGCCAGGCATCGCCCAGCTGCATCCAGTCGTCGGGCAGCTCCACCTGCTGGCCCTCCACGATCTTCTGCTTGAAGATGCCCAGCTCGTAGCAGATGGAATAACCGGCGGCGGGAATCTCCAGGGTGGTCATGCTGTCCAGGTAGCAGGCGGCCAGGCGGCCCAGGCCGCCGTTGCCAAGGCCCGCGTCGGGCTCCATCTCGAAGATGTCGGCGGCCTTGAAGCCCAGCTCGTCGATGGCCTCATTCAGCGCACCCAGCAGCTCCAGATTGAAGGCATTCTTCATCAGGCTGCGGCCCATGAGGAACTCCAGGGACAGGTAGTGGACCTTCCGCTTTTCCTCGCGGGTGGTGTTCTCGCGGGTCTGCACGCCCCGCTCGGCCATGATGTCACGCAGCACCATGGCGCAGGCCTTCATCATCTCACCGTCCGTGGCCTGCTTCTCGGTGCAGCCGTAGTTCAGGCGCAGCTTTTGGACGATGGCTTCCTTCAAGGTTTCCTTGTTGTAGGTCATATAGGTATATCCTCCGTATGGTCAGCCGGGCGTCAGCCCAGCAGATTTGCGTAAATTTGGCGGTACGCTCCGGCGCTCTTGTCCCAGGTGAAGTCCGCCGTCATGCCCCGGCGGCGCACGGTGTCGAAGCCGTTCCGGTCGCCCCGGTACAATCCGGTGGCCTGCCCGATAACGTCCAGCATCGCGCCGGCCTCGTAGCTTTCAAACAGGTAGCCCGTGCCGTCCTCCTGGCCCACCTGACAGGACTTCACCGTGTCCGCAAGGCCGCCGGTGCATCGGACGATGGGCACGGCGCCGTAGCGCATGGCGATCATCTGACTCAGGCCGCAGGGCTCGCTGCGGGAGGGCATGAGAAACAGGTCGGCGGCGGCGTAGATGCGCCGGGACAGGCCCTCGGAATAGGTCAACTGGGCGGAGAGCCGCCCGCCGTACTGCCACGATTTTTGGCGGAAGAAGTCCTCATACCGCCATTCGCCCGTGCCCAGCACCACGAACTGGCAGCCGGTGGCCATGATACCGTCCATGGCCTCCTGCACTAAATCCAGGCCCTTGTGGCCCACCAGCCGCGTGACCATGGCGATAAGGGGCGTGTCCGCCTCGCAGGCCAGACCCAGCTCCTCCTGGAGCGCGGCCTTGCAGGCGGCCTTGCCCGCCATGTGCTCCGCGTCGTAGTGGTGGGGCAGGGCCAGGTCGGCGGCGGGGTCATAGCTGTCGGTGTCGATGCCGTTGACCACGCCGTGCATTTTCCAGCCCACCATGTCCACCACGCTGGCCATGCCCTCGGCATAGGCTGGGTCGTGGAGCTGGGCGGCGTAGGTGGGGCTGACGGTGGTGACGGCATCGGCCATGAGCATCGCGCCCTTCATCAGGTTCACGTCGCCGTCCATTTGCAGCGTGCCGTCATTATACCACCCCCTGTCAAGTCCGAAGAGCTGATCCACCGTGTCGCTGCCGAAGCGGCCCTGATACTCGATGTTGTGGATGGTGAACACGGTGCGGATACGCCGCACCTCCGGCCAGCGGGTGGCCACGTCCTTGAGATAGATGGGGACGAGAGCCGTCTGCCAGTCGTTGCAGTGGAGCACGTCCGGCATCCAGTCCAGACTGGGCAGCAGGTCGATGACGGCCTTGGAGAAGAAGGCGAAGCGCTCGCCGTCGTCAAACTCGCCGTACAGCCGGGGACGGGCGAAGTAGTGCTCGTTGTCCACGAAGTACCACGTTACGCCGCGGCTCTCCAGGGAAAAAAGGCCGCAGTACTCGTGCCTCCAGCCGAGATCGACGTAGATATAGCGGCGGAAGGTCATCTGCTGCCGCCACAGCTGGCCGATCTGCCCGTACAGGGGCAGGATCACCGCCACCTGGTCGCCGTTTTTCGCCAGCGCCGGGGGCAGGCTGCCCGCCACGTCCGCCAGACCGCCGGTCTTGCAGAAGGGAAACGCCTCGCCCGTCACATACAGAATACGCATGATGATGCCCCCTCTCTCAGACCGTCACGCCCTTGGCCACCACCATGGGGTAGCGCTCATGGCCGGTCAGTATCACGTTTTCGCTGACGGTCACATACTTGTCGGTGATGACGCTGTGGAGGGACGCGCCCTTCTTCACCACCGTGTCCTTGAACAGAATACAGTTTTCCACACTTGCACCCCGTTCGATACGCACGTTGCGGAACAGAATGCAGTTTTTCACGCTGCCCCGGATGTCGCAGCCGTCGGCGATGAGGGAGTTGACGCAGCCGCCGTCCGGGTCGATGTAGCCGGAGGGGGAGTCATTCTCCTTGCCGTAGACGGGACGCTGCGGGCAGAACAGCGCCTGCCGCACGGCGGTGCTCAGCAGCTCCATGCTGCGGTCGTAGTAGCTTTGGAGGGTGTTGATGTGGGCGGCGTAGCCGTCGTAGACATAGCCGTACAGCTTCAGGCGCGCGCCCATCTCCTGCAGGATGTTGCGGCGCAGGCTGTAGCCGTTGCGGCTGGCGCACTCCGCCACCAGCTCCAGCAGCAGATCCCGCCGCAGCACGAACACGTTCAGGCAGCGGTAGCCGGCGGGGGTGTAGAGGGCGTAGGCCGTGTCGGTGATGCGGCCCATGCCGTCCAGGGTGAAATAGGTGTCCTCGCCGTCGCCCGCGCCGGTGGCGCACACGGCGGTGATGTCCGCGCCGGTGTCAATATGGCGGCGGAACACGTCCTCCAGCGGCAGGTTCATCACCGTGTCGCTGTCTGCCAGCACCACATACTCCTGCCGGATGCCCTTGAGGTAGTTTATGACGCTGGCCAGCGCCTCCACCCTGCCCCGGAACTGGCCGTCACCGCCCCGCCGCTCCGTGTAGGCAAAGGCAGGCAGCAGCGTCAATCCGCCGAAGTTGCGGCTGAGATCCCAGCTCTTGCCTGACCCCAGATGGTCCAGCAGGGACTGACACTTGCCGTGCATGATGACGCCCACGTCGGTGATGCCGGCGTTGACCATGCTGGAGAGGATAAAGTCGATGACCCGGTAATCCCCGCCGAAGGGGATCGAGCCGTGGACGCGGTTTTCGATCAGCTCCCGCAGCCCGCTCTTTTTCTCGTAGGAGAAGATGATCCCGTGCAGTCCCTTCATGGCCGTACCTCCTTACCGCTTGCGCCCAGCATCATTTTCGGTTCGATGGTCTCGCCCGCTGCCACAGCCGTCCCCGGCCCTAACACGGCGATGCCCCATTTGTCAAAGTCCACGCTGCCCGGTGCGCCGCCCACCACGGCGTCACGGCCCACCCGGCACTTCTCGCCCACGATGGCGTAGGACACCTTTGCGCCCGGCTCGATGACCGCGCCGGGCATGACCACGGCGTAGGACACCTCCGCGCCCTCGCCCACCGTCGTGCCGTAGCTGAGGACGGAGTTCTTCACCTCGCCCAGCACGGTGCAGCCCTTGGCGACGGCGCTGTTGCCCACATCGCCCGCCGGGCCGATATACGTGGGCGGGCAGGTGGGCGTGCGGCCGTAGATGCGCCACTTTTTATCCAGCAGGTTCAGCCCTGAGCCGGGGGACAGCATATCCATGTTGGCATCCCACAGGGAGTCCAGCGTGCCCACGTCCTTCCAGTATCCCTCGAAGCGGTAGGCCACCAGCTTCTCGCCGGCGCGGAGCATCTCTGGGATGATGTTTTTGCCGAAGTCGTTTTCGCTGCGGGGATCGGCCTCGTCGTCGATGAGGTACTGGCGCAGCTTTTGCCAGGTGAAGATGTAGATGCCCATGGAGGCCAGGTTGCTCTTGGGATTTTTGGGCTTTTCCTCGAACTCGGTGATGTTGTCCGCGCCGTCCACGTTCATGATGCCGAAGCGGCTGGCATCCTCCCAGGGGACCTCCATGACGGAGATGGTGCAGTCGGCCTTGGCCTCCTTGTGGCGGCGGAGCATATCGGAGTAGTCCATTTTGTAGATGTGGTCGCCGGAGAGCACCAGCACGTACTCCGGGTCGTACAGGTCTACGAAGCCGATGTTCTGATAGATGGCGTTGGCCGTGCCCTTGTACCACACAGCGCCGCCGGCGGACTGGTAGGGCGGCAGGATGTGGACACCGCCGTTGATGCGGTCCAGCTCCCAGGGCTGGCCGTTGCCGATGTAGCTGTTCAGCTCCAGCGGGCGGTACTGGGTCAGCACGCCCACGGTGTCGATGCCGGAGTTGGTGCAGTTGGACAGGGGAAAGTCAATGATGCGGAACTTGCCGCCGAAGGGTACGGCGGGCTTGGCCATATTGCCGGTGAGCACATACAGACGGCTGCCCTGGCCGCCGGCCAGCAGCATGGCCACACACTCTTTTTTCATCCTTGCGTACCTCCTGTTCGTTTATGTTTCAGCTTTCCGTGTCCCCGCAGGATCACCGCGCCCAAGGGCGGGATGGTCAGCGACAGAGACTGGTCCTTTCCGTGGGAGGGGATGGCCTCCACCGTCAGCTCCGTGCCCGATGGAGCGGCACAGCCGCTGCCGCCCCAGCAGGCGTCGTCCGTGTTGAACAGCACCTGATAGGTGGCCTTGTCCGGCACGCCGAAGCGGTAATTCTCCCAGGACATGGGGGCGAAGTTCACGGCACAGATCAGCTCGTGTCCCTTCCGATCCCGGCGCAGGAACACCAGCACGTTGTTCCGGTTGTCGTCCGCCACCAGCCACTCGAAGCCGGTCCAGTCCCGGTCGTTCTCCCACAGGGCGCGGTTGCGGCGGTAGAGACGGTTCAGCTGGCGGATGCACTCATGGGTGGCCCGGCAATCCGGGTCATCCAGCAGATACCAGTCCAGCTGGCCGCGGAAGTCCCACTCGTGCCACTGGGGCAGCTCGCTGCCCATGAACAGCAGCTTTTTGCCGGGGTGGCACAGCATATAGGCCCAGAAACTCCTTACACCGGCCAGCTGCCGCCAGTCGTCGCCGGGCATCTTGCCCCGGAGAGAGCCCTTCATGTGGACCACCTCGTCGTGGGACAGGGGCAGGACGTAGTTTTCCGAGAAGGCGTAGACCATGGAGAACGTCACGTCCCGGTGGTGGAACTGGCGGAAGTAGGGGTCCATCTTCAGATAGTGGCACAGGTCGTTCATCCAGCCCATGTTCCACTTCAGGTTGAAGCCCAGACCGCCCTGCTCCGGCGGATAGGTGACCAGCGGCCACGCGGTGGACTCCTCCGCCACCATCAGCGCCGCCGGGTCGGCGGCAAAGGCTGCCCGGTTCAGCTCACGCAGGAAGTCGATGGCCTCCAGGTTCTCCCGGCCGCCGTCCCTGTTGGGACGCCACGCGCCGCCCTGCCGGTCATAGTCCAGATACAGCATGGACGCCACCGCGTCCACCCGCAGCCCGTCGATATGGTATTCCTTCAACCAGTAGACGGCGGAGGACAGCAGGAATTCCCGGACCTCCGGCTTGCCGAAGTCGAATACACGGGTGCCCCAGCCGGCGTGCTCCCATTTCAGGGGGTCGCCGTACTCGTAGAGGCAGGTGCCGTCAAATTCGATAAGCCCGTGGCTGTCCTTACAGAAGTGGGCGGGCACCCAGTCCAGTATCACGCCCAGCCCCGCCCGGTGCAGGGCATCCACCAGGGCCATGAAGTCGTGGGGCGTGCCGTAGCGGCTGGTGGGGGCGAAGTAGCCGGTGCACTGATAGCCCCAGCTGTCGTCCAGCGGATACTCCGTCACCGGCAGCAGCTCCACGAAGTTGTAGCCCATGCTTTTCACGTAGGCGGGCAGCTCACGGGCCAGCTCACGGTAGCTCAGGGACGTACCGTCCTCGTGATGCCGCCACGAGCCCAGGTGTACCTCGTAGATCAGCAGCGGGCCGTTCACCGGCGGCTGGGCCCTGCGCTTCTCCCGCCAGTCCCCGTCGTGCCAGTCGTATCCGCCGATGTCGTAGACCTTGCTGTCCGTGCCGGGGCGGGTGGCCGCGTGGAAGGCGTAAGGGTCGGCCTTCCACACCGTCTGTCCGTCCGCGCCGGTGACCACGTATTTATAGCCGTCGTAGACCTTGGCATCCGGCTGGGTCAGCTCCCACACGCCGCCGTCCGTCCGCGTCATGGCGGCGCTCTGCCAGCCGTTGAACTCACCGGCCAGCGCCACCGCCCGGGCGTTGGGCGCCCACACGCGGAAGACATAGCCCTTCTCCGCAGGGTGCGCGCCGAGGTAGGTATACGCGCCGCAGCGCGTCAGCAGCTCCGTCATGACTCACGCTCCTTCTCTCTCAACGTATCACACACGTCCCGCCGAAACCGGCGAAACGGCTCGTCCGGGGCTTCGGTATCGTTACCGAACATTGTACCCCGTTTCTGCTCCGCCGTCAATAAACGGCGTGTCCTTTTTGCGAAACTTCTGTCAAATGCATGAAAGGGAAACGCAGAGACCTGCGTTTCCCTTTTTGCTTATTCCCTCTGCTGCTGGACCGCCGTGCCGCCGCCCAGGCCGAAATCGTCCGCCACGCTGGCGGTGTCCCGGCGCAGCATGGTCTCCATGACCCGTATGTCGCTGTCGATGTCCATGGCATCGCTGCGGTACAGCTCGTCCAGCTGGTGCTCAAAGCCCGCCACGATGCTGTCCATGGTCTTTTCGATCTTGGCCTTGGCCTGGCTCAGGTTCTCGCCGCTGACGCCGGCCTCCTCAAAGGCGGCATAATTCTCCAGCAGCTTCAGTGTGGTGGGCAGGTAGTAGTTCAGGAACTTGCCCGCCGCGGCCCGCTTGTCCCCATTGTCCTCGATGGCCTTGAAAATGCTGCCGGACACCTGCTCCAGCCGGTCGATCTTGGCGCTGAGTGCCTCGTCGGCGATGCGGTCGTTCAGATCACGTATCTGGCGGAGGACGCCGTCATAGCCCTCCGCAGGGGCGGGGGCTTCCTGAGGCTGCTTGGCCGCGTTGGCCGCGGCGAAATAGGCGCTGGCCGCCTCCTGAGAGCGGAACAGCATCCCGCTGCCCTTGTCGATATAGGCGTTCTCTCCCCACAGGCCCTTTTCCAGCATGATGTCCAGGTCCTTCTCCAGCCGCCGCTCCGACACGTCCGCCGCACGGGCCAGATGGGCCAGGGGGACGGCGGGCTTCTGCCCCGCCGTGCGGAGGTAGGTGGCATAGCGGCGCTGGCGGCGCTTCAGACCGCCGCTGCCCAGCAGCAGCGCCGCGCCGCTGGCCAGCATACCCACCGGGTAAAAAAGCTGGCGCAGGAAAAACCACCACTCGCTGTACTGCACCGCATAGGACAAATTCTCCCCCACGGCGCTGAACAGCGCCAGGCAGCCCAGTATGCCCAACACCGCGCCGATGGTCTTCATGGTCTTGGCGCTCTTGTCGGTATAGACCGGCGTTTTCGTCACCTGCTGCATGGTCTGCTGCACCTTGGGCTGGGCCTGCGCCGCTGCCTGCCGCGGGGCGCGGTTCTTCCTCCCCGAGCTGTCGGACAGCTTGGAGATCAGCAGGATCAAGCCCACCGGCCACGCCACACTCAGCATGACGATGATGAAGATCCACGAGCCCAGGTCGTTGTTATTCTTCTCGACGCCGTTTTTCCGGGGCGGAGGCGGCGGAGGTGTGCCCTCGGGGCGGAAGCCCTCGTTTTCGTCGTATTGGTATGCCATCAGCCCTGTTCTCCCTTTCCCTTCAGCCTGCGCTTGTTTCCCTTTTCATCCACGATGTACGTGTTGTCCAGCACCTCGCGGGCATTGCGCATGATGGCGTTCAGGTACTCCTGGCGCAGGGCGTCCCGCTCCGCCGTTTCCTCAGGCGTCAGGCCCTCGGCCTTGGCCTTGTGGGCCAGCTCGTTGATACGGGCGATCTTTTTCTCATCCATTTTCCGTCTTCCTTTCCCCTATATGAACCGCCGGATGGCCACGGGCAGCCGGCCCTTCTTCGTCGGGCTTCCCACGGCGTCCAGCACGCACTTGCCCAGTCCACGGCAGGTGATCACGTCCCCTGCCGACACCGGCTTATCCGGCTTCTGACACACGGTGTAGTTCACCTGCACCGCGCCCTTTTCCACGGCCTCCGCCGCTTTGCCCCGGCTGAGGCCGAAGCCAGAGGCCAGTACGTTGTCCAGCCGCAGGGAGGACACGGTGTCCCGCACCTCCTTCACCGCCGCCTCGGGAACGGTGAGCTCCTCCAGCGGCAGGGGCGTGACCGTCAGCCTCTCGCGGCCGGCGCTGTCCCAGCTCTGCGTCAGAAAATCCAGGGACAACGGGTCTACCAGCACCTGACAGCCGCCGCTTTCCACCAGTATATCGCCTATCTTCTCCCGGGTCAATCCCAAGGCCATCAAACTGCCCAAAAAATCCCGGTGGGTCAGGGTCGCGCCGCTGCGGCACACCGCCCGCAGCGCCGCCACG
>OHBE01003005.1_pt1 | contig 11432 bp, 9 predicted proteins | sample 1577231 | NCBI WGS metagenome assembly OHBE01 (sample SAMEA3541506, study PRJEB24748) | human gut metagenome | biome: human gut; feature: human-associated habitat; material: faeces | place: China | collected 2012
TTACCTAGTTATAGCAAAGTGACTTTTTATAGAGGTAAAGTAAAAATTAAGATATGTAAGTTTTTTCCTAAAATAGTTAATGTAATATAAGGAGATATTGATATGAAAAAAGAAATTGTAACTATTAAATATCCTTTAAGGTATTTAGAACAAATTATACTTATTGTATTAATTGTTTATTTTGGTATTAATTTTAAAATGACTTTTTCTAATAGTACTTATTCTTTAATATTTGTTATTTTATGTGCTACTTGGTTATTTTCTATTATTTATATGCTAAGAAATAAGACTTATTATTATGTTGATAAGGCTGATTATAAGTATTTAATTAGAAAAAAAGATTTAAATAGTAAAGAAGAAAAAGATGATAGCGAAAGATTTATTGCCGATCATATTAGATATGATGATAAAGATATTGATATTTTAAATGGTATTGATTTGTTATTTTCATTACCCAATAATAAAATTATAAGTAAGAGAGTTAAAGACAAGGTACTTAACTATTCTAAATATCAGATTAAGGATATTAATATAAAGTTTAATTTTATTGGTATTAAGTGTTATCATTTAGTATTTAAGAACAATATAAGTAAAAATATAATTACTTTTAATAATTTAATAGGTTAATTTAGAGACTTATATGTAAGGCTCTAAATTATTATAGAAAGACTATGGCTTTCTATAACACGGAAGAGACTACAGGCTCTGAAGTAAAAAAGTTTGTAAAAAGAATGTAAATATGTTTAATTTACTTCTTTTTTTTAGTATAATATTATTTAGGAAGTTCAGGTGATATTATGCAGGATAAAATGGAAAGATTACTTAATCAAATAGGCATGAACAAAGATTATTTAGAGAATGCTAGTATTGATAAGATTATAGTGTATGAGAAAAATAATTTATGGGAGTTTATTATTAGTAATGATAAAGTTTTACCTGTATATATATATGATGAATTATGTAATAAAATAATGAATACTTTTAAAACTATTAAAGATATTAATGTTGTTATTACTACGAATAATAATAGTAATGAATATTTAGAAGATTATTTTGATAAATTAATAGATTTATTTAGTGATGAAAGTATTAAATATAAGACTTTTATTGATAGAAAGTTAAATATTGATAATGATAATTATATATTTGATGTTTATAATAAAGCAGAGCTTGCTTATATGACTGAAAAGAAAGAATATTTGAATGAAATGCTTAATAGATATGGATTTAATGGTAATTTTGTTTTAAATCTATGTGAGAATAAAGGAAATGATATTCTTAATCAAATTGAAAATGATAAAATAGTTAATATACCTAGTATGGTGTCTCCTATAAAGGAAAGTGTTCCTGATAAAGTAGAAGAAAAAAAATACTTTAGACCAAAGAGAGATACTAGTATTACTCCTATTAAGGATTTAATGTATGAAGTAGATAATATTACTATTAATGGGATGATATTTGGTATGGATATGTTTGAATCTAAGAGTGGATATAAGATTATTACTCTTAAGGTTACTGATAATAGTGATAGTATTTATGTTAAGATGTTTACTAAAGATAATGATGAATATGCTAGAATTAAAGATTTACTTAAGGTTGGTTCTTGGTATAACTTTTATGGTAAAGTAGCTATGGATAAGTATTCTAACGAACTTACTTTTACTACTAGATATAAAGATGTTGATAAGACAGAGAGTCCTGAAAAAGAAAAGGTAGTAGATAATGCTCCTGTTAAGAGAGTTGAACTTCATGCTCATACAATGATGAGTCAGATGGATGGTATTACTAATGTTGATTTAAATAAACATACTTGTGAACTTGTTAGTAAGTGTATTGATATGGGTTACAGAGGAGTTGCTATTACCGATCATAGTGGTTGTCAAGCCTTTCCTATTGCTTATGATATTATTAAAAGTTATAATAAAAAGATAGAAGATCCTAGTAAACATTTTAAGGGATTATATGGTACTGAACTTACTGTTGTTGATGATACTGTTAATATTGTTGTTAGACCTGATGATAGAATTCTTAAGGATCTTACTTATGTTGTTTTTGATACAGAGACTACTGGTTTTAATGCTGGTGGGGCTGATCAAATGATTGAAATAGGTGCTGTTAAGATTAAAGATGGTGCTATTATTGATAGATTTGATGAATTAATTGATCCAGGAAGACATATACCTGATAAGATTACAGAACTTACTTGTATTACTGATGATATGGTAAAAGGTAAAGACAATGAAGAGAATGTTACAAAGAGGTTCTTAGAATGGGCAGGAGATAATCCGATGGTTGCTCATAATGCTAAGTTTGATATTTCGTTTATTTCTAGTGCTATGAAAAAATATAATCTTGGTGAATTTAATAGTACTGTTATTGATACTTTAGAGTTATCTAGAGCGTTAGATACTGGCTATTCTAGACATAGTTTATCAGCTTTAGTTAAAAGATATAATGTTCCTTGGGATGAAGACGCCCATCATAGAGCTGATTATGATGCTGAAGGTACTGCTTTAGTCTTCTACAAGATGCTTGGTAAATTATTTACACAGAACTTTGAGAAGATAAGTGATTTAGAGAAACTTATTCCAAAAGATGAAATATATAAATTTGGTAGAACTTATCATTTTAATGCTATTGCTCTTAATAAGACAGGACTTAAGAATCTATTTAAGATTATTTCTCTTGCTAATACTACTTATTTATATAAGACCCCAAGAATTCTTAGAAGTAAACTTAATGAACTTAGAGAAGGTCTTATTATTGGTAGTGGCTGCTACGAAAGTGAAGTTTTTATTGAGGGGAGAAGTAAAGAGGGAGAAGAACTTACTAATATTATTAATTTCTATGATTATGTTGAAGTACAGCCTCCGGAAGTATATGACCATTTGATTCAGACTAGTGATTTTAAAGATGTTAATGAAATTAAGGAACATATTAAGAAGATTATTAATGCTACTCGTGAGGCTGGTAAGCTTATCGTGGCTACTGGGGATGTTCATCATTTTAGTAAAGAAGATAAGATATATAGAGAAATTATTGTTAATCAGAAGGTTCCTGGTGGTGGTAGACATCCTCTTGCTAAGAGTAGTATTAAGAGTATTCCTTCACAGCACTTTAGAACTACTGAGGAAATGCTTAATGATTTTGCTTTTCTAGGAGAAGAACTTGCTTATGATATTGTTGTTACTAATACTAATAAGGTTCTTGATATGGTAGATGAGATTGAGGTTATTATTGATACTGGTGGTATTCCTTTTTCACCTAGAGTTAAGAGTGATGATGGTAAGTCTTATTTGGATTGTCCTAGAGTGGTTACTGATTTAGTATTTGATAGGGCTAAAGAATGGTATGGTGATGATTTGCCTCATAATATTGAAGAGAGAATATCTAAGGAATTATATGGTGATATTGTCTACAAATGCTGGAAAGAAATTATTAGTGAGGATAATCCTAATATTAGTGATGATGAACTTGATTCTAAGTTATTTGAAAATTTACATAATACTTTAGTTAATGGATTTGATGAGGTTAAGATGCTTGTTAGTGATTATGTTAAAAAACATTGGAGTGAAGAAGATGGTGAAATGACTAAAGACCCACACATCTGGTTCTCCGTTAATAACTGGAAAGCTGCAGCTAATGAAGTAGCTAAGGGATTTGCTTCCAAAGACCCGGAAAACAAAGAGTACTATGAATCCAACTTAAAAGCTTATTTAGTAAAATTAGATGAACTTGACAAAAAAATAAAAGAAGAAGTCAACGCTGTTGCACCTCAATCTAGAGTTCTTGTTACTGCACATGATGCATTCGCTTATTTTGCAAGAGATTATGGATTTGAAGTAAAAGGAATTCAAGGTATCAGCACTGCTAGTGAAGCAGGTACTTCTGATATCAGTAACTTAGCTGCTTTCATTGCAGATAATAAAATAAAAGCAATTTTTGTAGAATCTTCTGTTCCTCATAAAACCATTGAATCCTTACAAGCTGCTGTAAAAGCACACGGATTTGATGTTTCTATCGGCGGTGAACTTTATTCTGACTCTTTAGGTGATGCCGATACTAACGAAGGTACCTACATCGGTATGTATGAACATAATATCAAGACAATTACAGGAGATGTCAAGGAAGCTGTCAAGATATTCCAGTCCATTACACAGAACGACAAGGCGGCAATGTTCAATACACACGGAAATCTGGACGAGAATTTAGTAATGGAACAGTTTGAGAAGATAAGAGAACGGTACAATCGCCCTACTACTGTCATCTCAATTAAAGACAGCAAGGAAGTGACCGCCAATGATGACACAGAGGACATTCCTTATCTGGAAGCGGAAGAAGTCTGACCATGTAAAGAGCCTATGTGACAGGTAGGCTCTTCTACTCCAGATTCTTCCAGAGTGGTGAATTTCCATTATATAATAATACGGGTTACCCTAATAAATGAAGCTAAGAGTAACTTAAAGTCTGATTATTGAGGTGACAGGTAGCTGTTTTCCAATCACCAAGCAGAAGTGGGGATAAAGTTGGAATCTCCAAAGAGTGGTGAATTATCCCTATATAAAACGGTCAGTTACCCCAATATTCAGAGTTTAGGATTATTTAAAGTCCAATAATTAGGGGCACAGGTAACATATTTAAAATCACAAAAGATAACTTATGGTAAAGTTAGAAATTCAAGAGCGGGACGGCTTCCTCATTATGAAGGACTTCCCAAAGAACTGTATCTTCAACAAGGTGAAGACAGGATGTGGTGCTACTACGATAGCACTTACCAATGACGAGAATTACATTATAGCCGTACCTACGACAGAGTTAGTAATTAATAAGTGTTATCCACCTAAGGATAAGAATGGTAAGGACATTACTTGGAAGAGGTCACAGATTCAAGCAGGCGTAAGTCCTACTAATGACAGACTGTTCGGCTTGTATGGCAGTTTCAATAAAACAGTGCAAGCCAAGTTAAGGAAGTTTCTTGATAAGGACGGAGTGAAGAAGATAATCTGCACTTATGACAAGGTTGACAAGTTGATTCCTGTTATCAATCCACTGGAATTTAAAATACTTGTGGATGAGTACCACAACCTGTTAAAACAGTACGGGTTTAGGACAATAGTGATAAATCAAATCATAGAGAACTTCAAATGCTTCAAATCCCATTGCTTCCTGACCGCAACCCCTATCCCAGAACTGTTCAAGCCCAAAGTCTTTGCTGAAATGACAGAGTACGTGGCTGATTGGAAGACAGTGGATAAGATTACAGTCTACCCTTATCCATGTAAAAGCGCAAGCAGTACGGCTGCCAAGATTATAAGGCATTATAAAGACAACGGTTACTTTGTACTGGACGGGATTAAGAGTGAGGAAGCTTACTTCTTTGTTAATAGCGTAAGAGAGATTAAGGAGATACTTGAAGAAGCCAGACTGACTAATGATGATTGCAGAATTATATGTGCGGATGACGAGACGAACCATTACAAACTGGAAGGTTTTGAGATTTCCAGTTCAACAGCTCCCGCCAAACGGTTTACATTTATAACCTGTAAGGCGTTTGAAGGAGTGGATTATTATTCTGAAACGGCAATATGCTTCATTGTCAGCAACGGTTACAACAAGCATACCCTAATCAGCATTGACATGGATATTCCCCAGATTGCAGGACGTATCAGAACCAAATCCAATCCGTTCAGAAACAAGATAGTCCATATCTTTAATCCAAAGGTTATGAACTACTACCTTCCATTTGCTGAAATGAAGCAGAAGATAGCTAAGGAGCTTACAGCGGCAGAGGAACGGATACAGGTATTGAATGAGAGCAAGTTAGGGGAAGTTGCAAGGAAACAGCAGGACGATGAACTTAAGAAACTGGGGGCTGATACATATATCATCAAGAAGGGTGACAGGTATGAAGTCAATGACATGGTTGCCCAGTTAAAGCTCTACCAACACTGGACTACACGTATAGTGTACAGGTCGGCAGAAGCATTGCAGGAAGGCTACAGACAGTTGGGCATGGCAATAGTCCAGACGTATGAATGGGACATTGCAGACGAGAATATTATCAAAGGCATACTTACCACTCCCCAATTCAGAGACAGGCTCAAACGCTTCTGTGACTTGAAGGAGAAATCCGCTCTGACTGATAACGAGTGGCAGGAGTTGGAAAGCCTTATGAAGAGAGACCCAATATTAGAACAGGGATATCAGCAGCTTGGATTAAGCCAACTAAGGAGAACAAGAACCAAGAAGGCTATCAAGGCTTTGATTGAATAAGAGTAAAACTCCAGACCACTAATACGGTTTGGAGTTTCTTATTATATACCCCAACCCAAGAATAGGGTATCTAAAATCATACCCCCGCCCTTTAGATTTAGGTTGTGTTTCTATTTAGACTTTATGCAGTGATAGGGTGAAATATTTGATTCGTCAGTGAGCGTATCAGATGTATATCGTGCATAAGCCCCCTCTATTACCCAAAACACCCCATACCAAATCATTAGGAAAAAGAAAGGATTACATGAATTGCTATTCAGCCCACAAACGCTTTGAACTTCTGAAATATGCGGACTTATCAACGATTTGTATATGTCTACATATAAAGATGCACAAAGATAAGTGAATGAATAGAACTTCATGTTAAGCCCTCATTTTGTCCTCAAATGCAGTATTTACTAATCATATTAACTTAATAATTTATCAGATTATGGAATCAACATTACAGATTATGCCAGTGCAGAGAATTAGTAGAAACTTTGGTGAATATGCAGAAGAAGCGGTAATAATTGAAGAGCCAATTATTAAGCAGAAACGACCTCTATTCATTGAAGCCAATACGATTGAAGCCAGTTTGGAGCATCTAAGGAATGATTGTATTATACCCGTATTCGCAAAGGACAACGAAGCTACATTATCTCATGTGGCTTTCATTGAAGCGGTACAGGATGCAACTAATACATTCTTTAGCGGTGAACAAATTGAATCGCCAGATATTCGTGTTTCTCATGTAATCAAAGGCAGGATTCCCGAAGCAATTCATAAGCCAGCCAATCAGTTATTAGAGAGTGACAAGACTATCTACTATGAGAGGTGCGCTTTTGTTATTGAAGTTCCTACTATCTATGAGACAGTACACGGTAACAGGCTAACACTTACTATTGGTGGTGTCAGAGCTTATAACCACACCAATCTTTATTCAAAGAAGGGTGCGGAGCGGTTTAAAGTGTTTATTGGCTTTACTTGTAAGGTTTGCACAAATCTATGTGTATCTACGGACGGTTATCTTAGTTGCTTGGAAGTTACCAATACAAGGGATTTATATCAAGCGGTATTGGAAATGTTCCACAAATACGATGCAGCCAAACACATACATTTGATGCAGTCTTTAGGCAATACCTGTATGACAGAGCATCAATTCTGCCAACTATTAGGCAGAATGAGACTTTATCAATCATTACCACAGGGGTATCAAAAGGATATTCCTAAAATGTTGCTTACTGATACACAGGTTAACAATGTGGCTAAAGCGTATATCAATGACGAGAACTTTGGCAGCTTGGGAAATGACTTGTCTATGTGGAAGTTCTACAACTTGCTCACAGGCGCTAATAAGAGTAGCTATATAGATTCATTCTTGGATAGAGCCTATAATGCTACAGAACTTGCAACGGGTATATGTTCCGCTTTACATGGTGATGACAAGTATCAATGGTTTCTTAGTTAGTGGTATTACAGAGTACTTAAAAGGGGCATCCATATAATAAGGGTGTCCCTTGATTATTCATTACCTATTAATACTCAAAAGATTATGTTACAAGCGTTATTAGTCGTTATATCTTGGATTATCTTGTTACTTGTTATGTGTGCAATTTCACCTGTTGTATTCTTCTTGATGATTGTTTGGACTATATACAAGATTATTACAATGAAGTAGTACATGAAGAACTAATAAGGGTATCTATATACTATATATAGGTACTCTTGCTATTTATAAACCTCTTAAATATTATAAATATGGTAATAGAAGGCAGTCGCGAATACAAGGCAGCGCAAGAACTTGAAAGAGCCTTGAATGATTATAGTTGGAATCCTAGAAGGTTTGCAGAGAGTACAAGGTGTTATCACCGTACACTACAGCAGGAATTAATAAAGACCATTGTGGAGATTATTCGCATGGTTGGCAGTAAGGACTATGGTACAGACCTTAGGAATCAGGCATCGCACGAACTTTGTCAACGGATAGTTGACAGTGGCGTGTTGGATGAAGCTCACCTACCTTTTATATAGGTTGAATGAAGTAAGGACATTATTTACTTAGTGTCCTTGCTTTATAATATTCACTTCTGTTATTAGTGAATGTTTAGCTAATAATCAGCAAGTTAGATATTCCAGTTTAAAATTAATATTCACTTATATTAGTTTCACTATAAAACAGAACGTTATGTCACTTAAATATTCAAGTACAACAGCAGATTATCTGCAATGGAGCGAAGCGATGAACTTAATAAGAAAATTGGCAAGGGATAGTAATTATAAGATGTCACTTCTTATTGCTTTAGGTTGCTTCACAGGTCTAAGAATTTCTGATATTCTTGCTTTGAGGTGGAATCAGATACTAGATGCAGAAGAGTTTACCATTACAGAGATTAAGACAGGGAAGCAAAGGACAATCAGGATTAATATGCAGCTACAGCAACATATCAGAGATTGTTATGAGCATATAAATCCAGTTGGCATAAATGCTCCTGTATTGATAAGTCAGAAGGGGACAGTGTACACAGTTCAGAGAATCAATGTCATGTTGAAGGAGATTAAGAAGAAGTACAGGTTACATATAGGCAATTTCAGTTGCCATTCTCTTAGGAAGACCTTTGGCAGACAGGTTTACAACATGAATAATGATAATTCAGAGCTTGCACTTGTCAAGCTAATGGAGCTATTCAATCATTCCAGTGTATCAATTACTAAGAGATACTTGGGATTAAGGCAAGAGGAACTACTTAATACCTATGATTGTCTTAGCTTCTGATAATTAGGTTGGTATGGAAGCTCAGAATTTCTACTTATATGGGGATTTGGCAAGTTTCATACCAACCTTGAATTATTGAGTAGAGACAGCTCTCAATGATTAATGAACAATAGTTCTTGCAAATATAAACATCTTTCGTAACTTTGTGGCAGTTTCAGCCTTTAGCGTTAAGGTTGACTTGTATTTATTACGAAAGGTGTTATTGATATTATCTTCTATTGACAAATTCTCGCAAGATTTGGAAGTAGTATGAAGATGATAGCAATAGCACCCATATCTGTTTGATTATGTTTCCCTTTATGGGATTTCATAGCTCTAAATAGGTGTGGGGTTGCTGTTGCTTTATCCATACTACAGGCAATGCGAGAAGCCAGTCAATAGGATGAAGTTAATAGTTCCCTGCACCTTCTTTATTTAATAATGCCTACCGTAGGGGAACAGGTTGGCAGAATTAAATTTATATCAATTATGAGAACATTGAGATTTATTGGAACGACCTTGTTAATGGTTGTGTTGTGTTTGAACTTTACCGCTTGTGGTGATGATGACGATGATGATACTCCTACTTCCGAGAAACTTGTAGGTCAGTGGATATTGGTTTATGAAGAAGGATATGAGAAGAATCCTGCATATCCCGAATATGATGAAGAGTGGTCGAGAGTCCCCGAAGGAGAATGTTATGATTATGGACATTTGACATTTAGAGCAGACGGAACATTCACTGAATATGAATTAGATAACTCTGTTATTGGTAATGGTAAATGGACATTAAGTAATGGTCTTCTATCTTTACGCTATGGTTCAGATACAGATGTGTATGATTTGAAAGTTACAGAGTTGACTTCTACCAAGTTGGTACTTGAATGTTATGAAGAGAAGTCAGATGGTGACAAGGAATATTCTAAAATGACATATCAGAGGAAATAACTACTATGAGAATCAGACTATTCACTATATTATTAACCTTCACTCTCTGTATTAGTAATGTGTACAGTGTTAATCCCGAAAGACAGAGAGGTATGAGGTACGCAGTAGAAGGACATTTCGCAGTCGGTGCATCAAGCGTAGAGAGTGCCATGAACTTTGGTTTCACAGCTTCCATAGGCTATCAACTTAATTCAAACATCTTCCTTGGTATAGGTGGAGGGTATATCAATTATCCGCAATACGCAGACGGCTATGTAGATAACGCCTTCCCTATTTATGCAGATGCCAAGTACAACTTCAATGACAAGAAGGTTTCACCGTTTGTACAGTTGAAAGCAGGATATGATGTTTCATGTAATAATGGCTTCTACACCAATCCAACCGTGGGAACAAGCTTTGCATTGGGACGTAATATGTTTCTTAATGTAGGACTTGGATATATCATAGACATAAACGAGGGGTATACAGGTTCAACCAAAGAGAACAAGACATGTGGTTCTGTCAATCTCAAGATTGGGTTTGAGTTTTAACAACAAAGAGAGGTCGTAGGTTTATTAACTTACTACCTCTCTTTACCTTCTAATTGCTGCCTTATTAATTACCTCCTTCTCTTCTTAACTAATTTATGCTTATCCTTCTTAGCTGAATTTGAGAATAGTTGTTCTAACATTTCCCTTGTAATAGGTAAATATGTAACCTCTGTTAATCTAGTCTCTCTAATCTCTTGTGGTAAATAATGAATTGTGTTAGTCTTCTTGGGTGTTACTTGCATATTTGTGTAGCAATAAATAGGTTGGTAATTGATTTATCTACAGTAAAGATACTAAGAAGCAGTGGAAGAATATAATACATGGAGCGAAGTTTTAAATATAGCATAGCAGGTACACATATATAAAAAATTCTGCATTTGGGTATAATAAGAAACAGTGATTTAATTCTTGATATGAGGAATTATTGCTAACTTTGCAGAGTAAGTTCAATGTTGACCTATTGTTGACCTCTGAACTTACATAGAGATAATTAATGTGTTGACAATCTGCCTTATACAAGGTTAGTATTAGAGTCTCATAATCTGGAGGTCCCTGGTTCAAGCCCAGGCTGGTCCACATAAGAAGCCTTGTAAATGTAATGTTTACAAGGCTTCTTTGTTTGTTATATGTCTATTCTTAAATAAAAGCGGCTCAACATAAAAGACGGGCAAGTTTTGGATCAATGTAAAGTTTTAAAGAGTTCTATCTGAGAAAATAAAAATCCCATTCTGATGTCACACTTGACACTCAAAATGGGATAACACAAACAAACAATATTAGCGATTTTCACAAACAGCTGTCTTTTTATATTAAAAAATTCATAAGACTTAATTTAGATTATGTTGCTAAAACATTCTAATTATGGGAACAAAAGTATTGTTTTCCGGCAAAAAGGAACGTAGGATTTAAGAATAGTTATAAAGAATAATTGTTTTATGTATAAAAAATTG
>OHBE01003006.1_pt1 | contig 11431 bp, 10 predicted proteins | sample 1577231 | NCBI WGS metagenome assembly OHBE01 (sample SAMEA3541506, study PRJEB24748) | human gut metagenome | biome: human gut; feature: human-associated habitat; material: faeces | place: China | collected 2012
TCTCTTTCTCGAAAGAGAGTATCCCCCTTAAACCCCCGAGAGAAAGGACGAGGGGTCTTGCCCCTCGACCCCGCTTACATTGGCAGTCTGTGGCTTGAAGAGCTGCACGCGCTGCGCAATCGGGTGCAGTGTACGTGGCTTCGCCACGGGTTCCTACGTTTCGTCACATTTTGCAACCGCGCCTTACTATCGTGAGGCGCGTGTGACGGCAGCATGGCGGCAGACTGCGTGCTGATGGCATTGCTTCACTCGCCGCGGTCGGGTTTGCTGTTTTTTAGTCTTGTGCTGTGATATACATTTCTTCTGCTTTTTGCTGGGCAGCGATGAGTGTGGATTTTGCGTCGCCGTAATTTTGCTTTTCGATCTGAGCAAGTGCGTCGGTGATGGCGTTGAACAGGATCAAGTACATTTTCTGATAGTCTGTCATGGCAAGACCTCCGAACATATTTTAGATATATTATATATCTACTAAACGCATAATACTTCAAAACAAGCTTATTGTAAATACACAATAACTATATTTTGAGCTTTTTCTATGGCTATTAAGAGCTTATCTATTCGCATTGATGAAACGATGCTCCATAAACTTCACGTCGTTGCCGACTACGAGGGCCGCAGCGCAAACAACGAAATTCTGATCTTAATCCGCGACGCGATCGAAGCCTACGAGGAAAAACACGGCAAGATCGAACTCTGATTTTCACAATGCGGCGAGCGCAGCAATGCCGCATTCCGCAGGCAGTCTGCCGCCGGGCAAACGTCACTCGCGCCTCACGATAGTAAGGCGCGGTTGCAATCGGTGACGACTCGCAGAAGATTCATGGCGAAGCCATGTACACCGCACCCGATTGCGCAGCGTGTGCAGCTCTTCAAGCCTCAGACCGGCAATGTCGGGGGTCGAGGGGCCCTCCCCTCGCGTTCTCTTGGGGGTTCAAGGGGGCCATTCTCTCACGTGAGAGAATGGCCCCCTTTGCCCGTTCCCCTGCACGGTGCAGGGAATAAAGACGAAGCGCCTTCGGCGCTGCTCCCCCTTCCGCGCCCGCCGGGTGCCCAAAACCGCGCTCGCGCGCTTATCTTGCAAGCGCGGAACCACGTTCCGCTTTAAAAAGCGGCAGGAACGCGCTGCATTCCCACCCCTCCTCCCAGCGGCGCAGGACACCTTCTCCGTCATTTACCTCGAAGGTAAAAACGACCGCATCCTCTGTCTGCGCGCTTACGCGGTAGGTAAGCGTCACCGCCGTCATCTGCCATGGGGCGGAGCGCGCCATCGCCGCGCGGCAGGTCTTTGCGGCATCTGGCAGCAATTTCTGCTCGCAGCGGGCAAAATAGGCATCAGCGAGTGCGCGGTAATAGCGGTCGAAGCGCTTCTCGCGCCGGCTCTCCCCTTTTGTCTGCGGCAGCGTCAAGCGGGCGGTCAGGACGGTGATGTCCTCCCACTGCCAGCTTTTTTCCTGGACAAAATCTTCTCCCAGCGTCAAACGCGGATGCTCCTTCATGCGCTTCCTCCCCGTTTTTTCATTTGGGGCAGTCTATGCCGCTGCGGCCAAAGCGGTGCGGCGCGAGAAAATGCGGGCGCGGCACTTTACTAATTTCGCACTCTCTGCTAAACTATATGGGATATTTGCAGAAAGGAAGGCGACGGGCATGGACAGCTACGAAGCTCTCGCCGCGTCCTACGACGAACTGACCGAGGACGTGGAATACGAAAAGCGCGCGGACTTTGTCGAAAAGCTCTTTCTGCGCGCAAAGCGTCCTGTCAAGTCGCTGCTCGACCTCGCCTGCGGCACGGGTACGATGACCGTGCTCTTCGCCCGACGCGGCTACACGGTCACGGGCGTCGACTATTCGCCCGAGATGCTCGCGCAGGCACAGCAGAAGCTCGCCACGCTCGATCCCCCGCCGCTGCTTTTGTGCCAGTCGATGCCGCAGCTCAAGTTGTTGGAAAAGGTCGACGCCGCCATTTGCTGCCTGGACAGCATCAACTATCTGACGCGTCCGCGCGACGTGCAGCGCACATTCAACCGCCTGCACGACACCATCGCCCCCGGCGGGTCGCTGGTGTTCGACGTGCACGCCGTCTCAAAAATGGAAAAACTCGACGGCGAGGTGCTGCTCGACGAGCGCGAGGACGTGTTCTGCCTCTGGCGCACGCGCTACCGCAAAAACGTCAAAATGCTCGACTACGAGGTCGACCTCTTCCGCCTCCAGCCGGATGGCGCGTGGGAGCGCGACTTTGAAGAGCACCACCAGCGCGCCTACACGGTCGAAGAATTGACCGCGTGGCTCGAAGAGGCCGGTTTCACGGCCATCCGCACGCATGGCGAGCTCAAGCTGCGCCGCGCGAACGAGCGCGACGGCCGCATTTACTTCAGTTGTATCAGAAAGTGAGGAACCATATATGGAAGCACAGAAGGACTGTCTGGTCCGCGCCATCTCGAAAGATGGCTTTGTCAACGCTGTCGCGGTCTACACGCGCGGTCTGACCGAGCGCGCCCGCCAGATCCACCACACCTCCCCTGTCGCCACGGCGGCGCTTGGCCGCGCGCTCGCGGCCTGTTCGATGATGGGCAACGCACTCAAGGATAACGGCGCAAGCGTCACGATGCAGATCAAGGGCGACGGCCCGCTCGGCACCATCCTGACCGTTTCGGACTCCGAGGGCAATGTGCGCGGCTACGTGCAGAACCCCGCCGTCGATCTCGCCCTGCGCGAGGACGGCAAGCTGGACGTCGGCACCGCCGTCGGCCACAGCGGCACGCTGACGGTCATCAAGGACCTCAACATGCGCGAGCCCTACGTCGGCACGGTCGACCTGCTCGGCGGCGAGATCGCCGAGGACGTGGCCGCCTACTATGTCGAATCTGAGCAGGTGCCGTCGGCCTGCGGTCTGGGCGTTCTCATCGACCGCGACCGCAGCGTGCTCACCGCGGGCGGCTATCTCATCCAGCTCCTCCCCGGCGCGGGTGAGGACGTCATCACCAAGGTCGAGGGCGGCATCTACGCAGCTCCCAGCGTGACGAATCTCTTAAAGGAGAATTCTGATCCTGCGGTGCTGCTCAAAACGGTGCTGTCTGATTTTGACATGGATATCCTCTCCGTCGATCCGATCGAATACCGCTGCTACTGCTCGCGCGAGCGCACGGAGCGCGCGCTGCTGTCGCTGGGGTCAAAGGAGCTTGAAAAGATCGTGGACGAGCAGGGCTCTGCTGAACTCACCTGCCAGTTCTGTGACAGGGTGCAGAACTTTACCAAAGAGGATCTGACCGCCATGATCGCTGATCTGAAAAAGCAGGGAAAGTAATGCATTTCCCTTTTCCAAAAATTTTTTGAAAAAATCGAGATTTTTCTTCTGTTACTGGCACAAGTGCCAGTGACAAGCATCCAAAAATCAGTACAATTGATACTGTAAGATTAGAGTTATGCTTTTAGAAGGTGGTGATGAATGATGAAAAAAATCGTTTTGGACATTCAGAGCGATATCCATGCGCACACCATGGAGCGAATGCTGATGCAAAAATTGGACGATTGCCAAGTTGTGATTTCCGAGTCGCCGGACGCAACCGCCGAGTGGTGCAAAACGCATCGACCGGATGTGCTTTTAATGGAGGTCAAGGCGTATTCGCCATGGATGTTCAAAGAACGAATGGCAATCCGTGACAAGGTAAAACGGAACACGGAAAACTGCCGGGTCATTCTCTTTGTGGATGACGATACAGACGGAGAGTTGACCGAAAAGGTACGGCAGGCAAAGCGCGAGGGCCTGATAGACGCTTTTCTCTTCGGTTCGGTATCCGAAAACTACTTTGCTTCGGTGATCGACAGTGTTTAAATCAGGCAACACAAAATGCATAGACAAATTTTCAAAATGATATTGAAGGAGGAAGTGATAATATGACAAAAACAAACACACGAAGTCGCATCGTCAGCATCCTGCTGGTGCTTGTGATGCTACTGACAATGGTGCCCATCACCGGCGTGACGGCAAATGCGGCGGACACATCATGGACGACGGTCAACACCTATGACCAGCTGAAGGCGGCACTGAGCAATCAGAATCCGCCGGACAATATCAAACTGGGCAGCGATATCGACACCGGCACACTGAACAGCGGCATGGGCATCCTTGAGACGCTGGAGGTCAAGGGCAGGAAGCAGCTTGACCTGAACGGCCACACCCTGCGGATGTACTCCGCAAAAACCGCCATGAGCGATATGATCACGATCAAGCGCGGCGACCTGACGGTGCTGGACAGCAGCTCCGGCCAGAAGGGAACCATTCTCGGCTCGACCTACAACGACTCATGCTACCTCTTTAATATACAATACGGAAAGCTCACCCTAAACAGCGGAACGCTGAAGGTGGACGCCGGCAGCCTCAAGACCGAGAACAAATGGAGGCGCGTGATCTACTGCTACGTCGGCGGAACCGTCACCATCAACGGCGGCACGCTCCATGTTGCACCGGAGACATATGAAGGGGAAAATAATGCTTACGGCCAGTACTTTGAGGAGGAGTATAGGGACCTGCTCAACGGCTACTGCGGCTATACGCTGATGGCGGCGAACTCCTGCAAAGTGAGCATCAACGGCGGCACCTTCCAGGGGCCTGTGCGTCTGGACGCTGGCGGCAGCGACTGGAAGGAAAATGAACCGCGCATCCAGATCAACGGCGGCACCTTTGAAAAGAAGGTCATGCTCAATGGCCCGGGTGACGGCACCAAACCGCTCACCGTGATCAACGACGGTACTTTCCTCGACTATGTACAGGCATGGGTGGCTGCCAGCTTTGAGAACAGCTTTTCCACATCCGAAGTGGTCATCAATGGCGGTGAGTTCAGCAAGAAATTCTGGCTGAGGCCAAAATTTGTAGATAAAAACGACAAGGATTTAACGGGTTACCATGTAGCGGCAAAGCTGAACGGCGGCACGTTCCATAAAACATTGTCAGTTGATAAGCAATCCTCGGATTATGGTCATGCACCTGTGAGACCGCGCCTGTCGTATAGCGATGTCACTTTTTTGGCAGATGAAATGCTGGGGAAAAACGCCGTTCAGACCGGCAAGGGCACTTTTGCGGCACAGGACACCAGCAGCTACCGCGAATACATTCCCTATTACGATTACAACAAAGCTGGGCGATGGTCAGAGGGCTTTGTATTTGAGATCAAGGCTGTGAATAACCAGCCGACCAAGATTCTATCGAACGCATGGGGCATGAAGTCCGTCACGCTGGACGGCAACCCCATCGACTACTTCAAGGACTGGAAGGGCACCGTTGAGCGGATGGACAACAGCACGGCGCATACCCTCAAGTTCGAGTGGAATCCTCTGGCGAAGGAGCTGAAAGACGCAGGCTACAGCTATCGCGCAGAGTGCGACCGCTATATCTCCGGTTCTTCCGCGGTGCAGCAGACAGATACCATCGCTGCCGATAAAACCTCGCATACGGTCACCATTCCTGCGGGCGCAGACCCCAAGGTCTATTCCTATGATTTGCAGCTGAATCTGCAAAAGGACGGCAGCTCCGTCGGCATTTTCGTCAACCAGCATATCGTCAAGCTGGTGGTGAACGAAGCACCGCCCGCACCGCCCGCACCCGTGGCGCACAGCATCACGATTAAAAACACCCACGGCACGGCAAATCCCACCACGGCAATCGCCGGGGAAACCGTTACCGTGAAGGCAAAAGATTGGACCGGCAGCAACATGATGTTCACCCAGTGGTATACGGATACCCCCGGCGTGACCTTCGCAAATGTGAACGACCGTGAAACGACCTTTGTTATGCCGGACTGCGATGTGGTAGTGAATCCCGGATTCCAGTATGTTTCGTTCACCAAGCAGCCGCTCGATAGCTGGCCACAGGTGAATCACGGCAGCAAGGCCACCGTCACCTTCTCCGCACCTATCACCAAGTGGGAGCTGAAGGAGGGCAACACAACCGTGGCCTCCAGCGGCAATCTCTTTATCAACACCGGAAACCCCATCACGGTGGATATTCCCGCAAAGACCAGCAAGGGGGCAAAGATCTATACCGTCGTTGTGACGGCAAACGGTCAGAAGTTCTCCAGCGACAAGTTCATGGTCAGCTGGATCGACTGGCCGAAGGCTCCCGAGGTGGAGTTTACCCCCGCTGACGGAACCCAGTTCGTCGGGGAAATCCAGGTGACCGTCTCCGACGCCCTGTACGCCGGTGAGGAAATCTTTGAAATCGCCTACACCACCGACGGCACAGACCCCAAGACCAGCACCACGACCCAATATGCCAACACGGATACCGAGCGTATCACGCTGACGGAGACCACCACCATCAAGGCAAGAACCTACAATCACGACGCTGCCGCAGATGCCGAAAAGTGGGGCCCGCTGGCAACGGCTACCTTTACCAAGTATTCCGATTCGACCCTGCCTATGCCAACCATCACCCCGGAGGGCATGACCTACACCGGCAGCATCAAGGCTTATCTGACAGCCCCTGCCCTGGATGGCGTGAAGCTGGAGTATCAGCTTGTCGCCCCGGGCGAAGAGCCTTCTGATACGCAGTGGCATGAGTACGATCCTGAGACGGGTATTACTGTATATGAATTCGGAACAAGCGTTCTCTGCGCCCGTACCAGCAAGAGTTATGACGCAGAAACTCCGGATGGACAGTATTATGTAGCGACCATCACCAGCGAAACCGCAACCGCCACCTACACCCGGACTTACTCCGCCGCCATCGACAATGTGACCGTCGACGGCAAGGTCGGCAAGACGCTGACGCAGGATGTGGTCATCCGCATGAACGGCGACCGCTTTAAGAATGTTACGGCAGGCGATGATGTTTCCGCCTGGTTCAACCTGCCCGCAGGTCTGACCCCCAAGGTGAAAGAGCTTTCCAATGCGAACGGCTACCACGGAACATTGACCGTTACCATCAGCGGTAAGCCCACGGCGACCTCCGCTGACGCCATCACCGTCACCATTCCTAAGGATAAGCTGTATGCAAACAACACCACCGATCTGGCCGTTCTCTCCAACCCCAATGCGTATTACAGCATTGCTCTGGATGCAGACCACCAGCATGACTACTCTGGTCAGCCGTACCTGTATCTGGATCCCGGCAATCACTATCAGGAGTGCAAGGCAGGCGATGGCTACAACATTCAGGCTCACGAGTTCACGCCTTGGACGGACAACGGAAACGGCACACACAGCCACCACTGCACCGTCTGCAAGATGACGGACGGCTCCACCTACACCGAAACCGCCAAGCATACCTGGGTATGGGTAGTGGATCAGGAAGCGGCGCTGGGTCAGCCCGGCAGGCAGCACGAGGAATGCACCGGCTGCCACGCTAAGCGCAGCGAGAACACCGAGATCCCCGCCCTGCGGGATTACGCCGTTACCGTCACCGGCGGCACGGCAACCGTTGCCGCGGGCACACCTATCACCCGCGCCATGGAGGGCGTTGAGGTCACCGTTACGGCACAGGCTCCTGCCGGAACACACTTCGTCAAGTGGGTCGTTAAGGCAGGCGGCGTAACGCTGGCTAACGAGACCAGCGCCACCACCACCTTCATCATGCCCGCAAACGATGTAACAATCGAGGCGGAGTGCGCCGAAAATCCCGTAGAGTCGTATACGCTCACGGTTATCAAGGGCACGGCCTCCGTTGCCGCTGGCACACCTATCACCGATAAGATCGCCCAGAACACCGTTGTGACCGTTACGGCGGACGCACCGGAGACCGGCAAGGTCTTTGACAAGTGGGTCGTGCTGGAGGGCAATGTCACCCTGACAGACGCCACCAAGGCCACCACCACCTTCACCATGCCCGGCAATGATGTGAAGATTGAGGCCACCTATAAGGATGCGCCTCCTAGCCATAGCGTATACGTTGGAATGACATATACGGCAGGAAATTTCATATACCAGATTACATCAATTGATACTGCAACATTAGGACAATCAAAGGTTATTGGTGTAGTAGCTGCTAAGAAGAATAAAATAACAAAGGTTACAATTCCGGACAGAGCAGATTGTAAGGGATATAGATTAAATGTAACAGCCGTTGGAGACAAGGCATTTAAGTCTATGAAGAAACTTAAGAAGGTAACATTTGGCTCAAATGTGAAAGTCATTGGAAAGAATGCATTCAGCAACTGTAAGAAGTTAAACAAGATTAGCTTTAAGAATATTACAACAATTGGTAACAACGCGTTTGCCGGCTGCAAGGCCCTTAAGAAGCTTACAATAGGTAACAAGGTAACTGTTATCGGAAAAAATGCATTTAAGGAGTGCTCAAAACTTGAAACAGTAGTAATTGGAAAAGCAGTTAAGACAATAAGTTCTAAGGCATTTATAGGAGATAACAAGATTAAGAAGATTACATTCAAAGGTAAAAAACTTAAGACTGTAAAGAAGGATGCATTTAGCAAGAAAGCAAAGAAAAATATTAAGTCTAAGAAGACTAAACTTAAAGGAAATAAGAAAGCCATTAAGTTGTTTAAGAAGAAACTTAAAATTAAATAATTAAAAAGTAATTAAAGAGGCTGGCTTTTTAAGAGATGGACATGTCATGTATGTCTTGTATTCTGCGAAAAGGTAGCCTCTAATAAGTTTATTAAGAGGGAGGTAAAATGAAAAAATAGCAGTTTGTTTACGAGGTATGCATATGTCAAAGATGGGAAGACCAAAATCAGACAATAACAAAGATAAAATTGTTGCTGTAAGGCTTACAGAAGAAGAACATCAAAGACTTACAATGTATGCCAAAAAACATTCTTTGAAAATTTCAGATGTACTAAAGAATGGATTGTACGAAGTGCTTAACAAATAGATGCAGATAACAACAAAAGAAAGCTTGGGTGGCTACCAATTGGCTACCACTTGAGCGGTTAATCACATTAATATACATAAATGGGGTTAAAATTGATGCAAAAAAAACATTATAACAAGATATGGTCCGCATACAAGACGTTAGAAAATGCGGAGTTTGAATAACGGACTAAAATGCCGAAAGCCTGTATTTATGCGGGTTTCCGGCATTTGTTTTATCAAATGGCTCTGGTTTGGCTCTATTTGTGGGAACAATAAATGATAAATAGAAGAAATTTAATAAGGAGCATTATATGACGAAAGTGAATTTTTATGATAGCATTGATGATTCAATGCTAGAGTTTGCAGTTATTATTGCAAAACATAATGGAAAATGGGTATTCTGCAAGCATAGAGAAAGATGTACATGGGAAGTGCCGGGAGGACATAGAGAACAAGGTGAGGATATTCTTGAAACAGCAAAGAGAGAATTGTATGAGGAAACAGGAGCCATTAATTTTGAGATAAATCCGATATGTATTTATTCTGTGACGGCGCCAGACAACTTTAATGGGAAAGAAACCTTTGGAAAGTTATTTTTCGCGGAGATACATACGTTTGAAAAAGATTTACATAGTGAGATAGAGAAAATAGCAATTATGAATGAACTACCGCTTAATTGGACATATCCGGAAATTCAACCAAGACTGCTAGAAGAAGCGAGACAAAGAGGGTTTTTGCCTAAGAAGGATGAAATAAAATGGTTATTTTTTGATGTTGGTTCGACGCTGGTTGATGAAAGTAGAGTTTATGAAGATAGGATGAAAAAAATAGCTGAATTATCTGGTATAACTCCGCAACAAATTTATGAACATGCGATATCATTATACAGGAGAAATAAAAAAGGTGATTTAGAGATAGCAAAACAATTGGGGATAGAACTACCTAAATGGGAATCACAATATGAAAAGCTGTATACAGATTCTGAAAATTGCCTGAAAAGGTTAAGCAGAAATTATGAAATTGGTATAATTGCAAACCAACTATTAGGAACTTCTGAAAGATTAGAAAATCTCGGAGTGCGAAAATATATTGATTTAGTCATTGCATCAGCAGAAGAAGGTGTATCAAAACCGGACAGACGTATATTTGAAATTGCTTTGGAAAGAAGTGGCTGTAAGCCGGAAAATGCTGTAATGATTGGTGACCGCATTGATAATGATATTGTACCAGCAAAACAGTTAGGAATGAAAACGATATGGATAAAACAGGGATTTGGAAGTTTGTGGACTGTAATGGACGAGAGTGAAAAAGCCGATATTGAAGTTAATAACTTATCTGACATTTTGAATTATCTATAGGAGGGAAAGTGAATGTTCAAGGTTGCTATACTACAAAAACGTTCTATTAATGAACAAATAGATAAGAATATTGAAACTATCATTATGGCAATGAAAGAGGCTTCGGAAAACCAGGCAGATATTCTTTTGCTGCCGGAATGTTTTATTACAGGATATGATTTGCCTATGTCATATGAAAAAAGCATTGCAGATGATGATCTAAGAATTGCAAAAATATGTGAAAATGCTAAAAAATATAAAGTAGGCGTAGTACTTACTGCGTTTACAAAAGGCAATAAACAACCGCAGAATTCAGCCTTTGTTATCGATAAATCGGGCAATATATTGATGAAGTATTCTAAAGTACATACATGTGATTTTGCAGATGAAAAAAATGTTGAGTCAGGGAAAGAGTTTAAGGTGTGCGATTTTGAAGGAATACAATTAGGCATTATGATCTGTTATGACAGAGAGTATCCGGAAAGCGCAAGAATACTGATGCTGAAAGGTGCAGAGGTTATTCTTGTACCGAATGATTGTGGTTCTATGCAGCCAAGAGTAAGAGCACTTTCTACAAGAGCATATGAAAATATGGTCGCAGTTGCTATGGCAAATCCGAATGGAGATAATGCTGGATGTTCCTGTGCATTTAATCCCATTTGTTGGGATAGAAATGGAAACTGTGTTGATAACACAGTTTTGCTGGCTGACGATAAGACAGAGGGGATTTTATATGCGGAGTTTGATATGGAAGCTATTAGAGAATATAGGAATCGGGAAATGTTAGGAAACACATTTCGTAAGGTAGAAGCATACAGCCAGTTGTTAAGTAAAGAAATCAAGAAACCATTTATAAGGGATGGTCAGAATAGATAAGCCAGGAGTAACAAGAGGGGATTTTTTGGATGTGTGTATGATGTGAAAGATACAAAGGCAAAGTTTTATAAAGATTATGGAGATGGAAATGTAAGCATCAGTTGGGATAAGGTCACGACTTTCTGCAATAAACAAGGTGAAAAGCTCTTTAAATTTGGCTTCGCTTATAATAACGTTCAGTTATTAGAAAAATAAATAATTACAATTGCTAATGCCGGTGCGGGATTTTGGTATCCAGTTCCGGCTTTATTGATTCCACAGGGGCTTGGAGGTGTAGCCACCAAATATGTTATTTTTCTTTCTTTGGGAAAACTGTCATGAACATATGTTTTGAAAAGGATGGCGGAATAATATGTAGCTATGATATAATGAGCACAAAAGAAAAACAAGCGACGCCGAAGGCGGCATTTGTTTTT
>OHBE01003007.1_pt1 | contig 11427 bp, 9 predicted proteins | sample 1577231 | NCBI WGS metagenome assembly OHBE01 (sample SAMEA3541506, study PRJEB24748) | human gut metagenome | biome: human gut; feature: human-associated habitat; material: faeces | place: China | collected 2012
GTCTTCACCTCGGCAGGCAGCCCGAAACGGTGGACCGCACGACTGCACGAGGCAGTTTCCGATAACTTGACGAATATGATTTCCGGTTATGTTTCCGTGTCATATAGTTACAAGAATTATTTCACGTTGAATGCGAATACCCGTGTTGACGGTTCAAATCAATTCGGTAGCAGGAGCAACGAGAAATTACTTCCGGTATGGTCCGTTTCCGGAGCTTATAACATCTCGGAACATTTTGATATTGACAACAAATGGGTGAACAACTTGGCATTGCGGCTTTCTTATGGTTATCAAGGAAATATGCTTAACGGTCAATCCCCGGAAATGATTATAAGTAAAGAACCTTTTGACACGCATTATAACGAATTAACATCAAGCGTGAGCGTTTACCCGAATCCGGATCTACGTTGGGAGCGTACGGGATCCTTCAACGTTGGACTTGACTTTGCCTTGTTCAAGAATATCGTTCAAATGAATACTTCTTATTTTTACAAGCACACGGAAGATGCCTTTTTGACAAAGAGAATCTCGAGTGTGAATGGGCGTAAGGAGTACGTGGTTAATTCTGGTACTGTTGACAACCAAGGGTTCAGCGTTGATGTCACTGTATCCCCGATCGTCAACGACAATTTTCGTTGGACGCTTTCTACTTCTTATTCCAAGGTGTTTAACAAAATGAATACAGAACCGGAAGACGAACGATACGAGTTGGAGGATTTCCTGTCGGGTAACGCTTTGACTAAAGGCCACGCCGTGGGAACGTTTTGGTCATACAAATTTATAGGCTTGCACCCGCGTAACGGGGGACCTGTTTTTGATGATATGCAAGATCGTAAGCAAGAACTCGTGGGCTTGAGCAAGTATGACACGTACACTATGGTGTTAACTCCATCTGGACAGAGAGATCCGAAAGCGCAAGGAAGTGTCACTAGCTCGTTACGTTACAAAAGTTTCCGCTTGAACGTCATTTTGAACTACAGTTTCGGTTCCAAGATCAGGCTTTTCGGTTTGTATGACGATGGCTTGAATTTTGACCCCGAGAAGAATGTGAATTACGAAATGGTGAATCGTTGGAGAAAACCGGGTGACGAAAATCATACGGATATCCCGAACATTATTAACGGTTCCGACCCGGAAAGTCAGGCTTATGCCTTGCACTGGTCTCGCGGATTGACCGGGATACAGATGATAGCTGAAAACGCCTGGAGTATGTATGATAATTCTGATCATCGGGTAGTTAGCGGGGATTATTTAAAATGTTCAAACCTGAGTTTCAGCTATGATGTCCCGATTGAGAAATTGGAAAAATACGGTATTTCCATGTTAACGGTCACATTGTCCACTACAAATTTATTCGACATTAGTTCGAAAAAATTGAAAGGACAGACTCCTATACAAAGCGGGTTTTCTAGTACGCAATTATCGGAGCGTCCCACGTGGTCGTTAAGTCTTGGTGTTTCATTTTAAAAAATGTTGATTTATGAAAAAATATATAATCGCCCTGCTTTGGTTGTTTCTCGCTTCCTGTTCCGGCTTTCTGGAGGAGTATTCGCAGGATCAGGCTTACGTGCGAAGTTACAAGGATTTAGACGAACTACTCGTTGGGGAAACTTACATGGAAACAGTTTTCGGGAGTGACGGAGACACTTACTATCCTTATGTTCACTTGATGGCAGATGAAACCCAGGAGAATCTAAAGGTTGATTTCTATGGAGAACGAGATTATAACGAGTACCAGAAGAAGTATTTCGGTTACGTGACTTGGCAAAACAGAGTAGGGTTGGCCGTGGATAAATTGTCAACAAAAGCAGAGGACACAGATTGGAATCGATTGTACAAACATATTAACCTAGCGAACATGATTCTTTACGAGATAGATAATCAAAATGCAGAAAACGATAACGATCGGGAGGCTATAAATAGGATTCGTGGTGAAGCCTATTTCTTGAGAGCGGCCTATTACTTCACCCTGGTGAATTTATTTGGTCAACCGTATCAACCTGCTATTGCCAGCACTGCTTTAGGGGTACCAGTAAAAACTAGCGAGGCAATCGAGGACAAAACATTCCCGAGAGAAACTTTAAAAACGGTGTACGATTTAATTATCGGAGACCTAGAGCTCGCCGCCAAGAATCTGGACGGGATTGCCCGTAAATCAATTTACAGGGCAAATATTACCGCTGTTCGTTTATTGCAGAGCCGGATGTACCTTTATATGCAAAATTGGGAGGAAGCCGCCAAATACGCTCAATTATGCTTGGATTTACAATCGGACTTGGTTGATTTGAATACATTTGACGGTTCGAAAGCTTTTGCGGAAGCGAGTTCGCCCGAATTAATTTTCTCCATGGGAGGTAACAACATCCCGCGAATGCTTAACGGGCAGTTTGCGGGGCTCAGCGTTTCCAGTGGATTAGTGAAGTGCTACACATCCGATGACCTTCGTTTGCGTTTTTTCTTAACAAAACTGGAAGATGGCGAGTACTACGATTGTAACAAGTACGTCAAACAAGATGCGACGAATAACGCTAACGTGTCAGAAAGTTTCATGTTCAGGACTGCCGAGGCTTGGTTGAACCTTGCTGAAGCGTACGCTTGCATGGGAGGAGATTACGAGAAAGAGGCGCGTATCGCTTTGGATCACTTGAAGAGGCATCGTATCATGACAGGAAGTTTTAAGGAAACTATTTTGTCTGGAGATGATTTGATAGAGGAGATTCGTGTTGAAAGACGCAAGGAATTGTGTTTCGAAGGTCACCGTTGGTTTGATCTCCGCCGTTATACCGTGAGTGAAAAGAAGCCTTTTACCGGATTCATTCAAAATACTTATTCTGAATATAGTTACATGTTTGACGAGTGGGAATGGTGGTATTATTGGGATGTAGTATCTTCTTCCACTTACGAGTTAACGGCTGATGATCCGTCTTGGACGTTGCAAATCCCCTATGAAGTACTTCAATTTGAAGGGATAATTTCGAACCAGAGACATGAAAGAGCTCCAGTTTCAGTAAAAAATTAATAATTAAGTTATGAAAAGTATACAGGTATATATTCTTTGTGGTTTAATTCTATTAAGTTGTTTCTCGTGTGAAGAAGAAGACGCTATCCAGCCCAATCCCCCGCTGACGAACTTGTTTGCCCCGGCAGAAGGGGCGAATGACCTGACCTCTGAATTACGTCGGCAGTTCTACTTGGAAACCGGATGTTACCTTTTGTTCTCGGACACGTTAAAACACGAGTATTCAGGCGTTGACACGTATGGAAACGTGTTATACGATACGGAATTGCTTGACTTGACGTATGGAATAAACAGTATTGTGCGATGGGCTTTCGCTTTCGCTTATTTGCCCGGTTATGAAGAAAAAAAAATCGCTGTTGAATTACTAAAAGAAACGGTTTTATCTGCTTTGAATGAAAGGCATTATCCTTACTCTTTTTTACTGGTTGATAGCCTTAAAGCTTCCGCTTGGTATGTTGAAGAAGGTGCCTTGGACTCAGAAGGACGCTGGGGGGAGTTTTCTGAACAATCTTATTACGTGGGAACACGTGCTATGGCAATATCCATATCAAAATTACGACAGGATCCGGGTGGATTTATTCAGATGATGCAAAAAAACTTGATTACCAAGTATTTGTCCGATGATAAGTTGATGGAATTTTATGAGCCGGGAAAAGATTGGTATGGTTTTGACGATTACACGAAAGAATTTAATAGTGAGGAAGACTTCGTTCAAGCGACGGGAATATTGGGTTTCGAATATTACGAACCATATTGGGAGGATGAGTTGCCTTATTTATGGGTATATGACAAAAATAGCGATTTGGAAATGTATTTAAATAAGATTCTCCAAAAAACGGAGGAGGATTTTAAGATTGAGTACGGTATGTATAGCGTGGTAATGAGAAAATACAACATTATAAAACAACTTTTGATTGATGGTGGCTTTTTAAACTAAACAAAAATGAACATGAAAAAACAATTTGTAGTATTTATGATTATTTTTCTTGGTCTAAGCTGGGCTTGTTCGAAGGATGAAGATAATCTTTTGCCCGTGATAGAACCGGACGATAGTGGAGTGTTCACTGATGCCGAGGGACGGGAGTTTTCATGGGTTCGTTATGGAAATTTGGAATGGATGACAACTAACCTGAATATAGAAGCGAGCGTGGGGAGTGAAATCAGCCCGAGGGTACTCGAGATCCAATCAAGTTAGAGACAGAAAAGGAGCAAAATTACGTGACTTTCGGCTATCTTTACACTTATGAGGCTGCCAAGGAGGTTGTTCCGGAAGGTTGGCGTATCCCAACCGACAACGATTGGCAAGAATTAGAAAAGGCGATGGGAATGTCGGCGAATGAGTTGAATGTTTCCAGTTGGCGAGGAGTTTCCGAGGGAACGTTATTGCAACAAACGGAAGGGACAAAGATGAACCTTCGCATGGGAGGTATGGGAGAATATGATGGTTATGGCAATTTTTCGCCTTATTTTTCTTATGTCTATGGTTTCTATTGGACCTCAACCCCGGAAGCAGAGGGGAGTAATTATTATTATTGCAGGCAAATTAGTTACAAATCAGGCCAAATTGCTCGTGTCGTTGTTGACAAAAGTAAAATGCTTTCCGTACGCTGCGTGAGAGACGCTAGATAACGAGTTCGTGTTTTTTGCATGAGGGAATTATAGCTGGTAATCAGTTTACTTTTAGTCGAAACATGTTTAACCCGGGCAGATGCCTCGGGGTGTATCAACACCCGAGGTACCTTGTATAGGGGTGAGTTAATGTGAATAATGTAATTCGTGAAAGGGAATTAATGTTAATGTATTTCTAATCGGCTCGTAATTTTTTGTTAGCGCATGGAAATATCCGTTGTTTTAACATATTCACGGAAAAGTTTGGTAAGAAGATGATTGTTATTGGTTTATGTTCGAGGGGGCCGGGTGAACCACGGAAATTGAACCCATTGACTGCGCCGTGGTAGACGCTGAATTTCAGCTAGAATCATGGAGACTCGCTAGTTACTTAATGGGCTCGGACGAAAATGTCATGTGGCGGGGTATCTGCTAAAAACCCGATAAGAAAAGAACGTGTTTAATCAGGCCTATGGAATGTGGGTACAATTTTTCAAGAGTTACCAAAAGTAAAGGAATGCGGGTATAAGTAAAATTAAAAAACAAGAAAACTATTAAAAATGAAAAAAATCGTATTATTTTTATTTATCCTGTTCACATTTATCCCGTTATACTCTCAAGAGAGCGGGAAGTTTGACTGGGATCGCCCCATGCTGGGCAAGAAAGCTCCTATTTTACACCTCAAGGAATGGTTAACCGAGAGGCCAGATACCACGGGGAAGTTTATTATTCTTGATTTCTGGGCGACATTCTGTGGGCCTTGTGTGAATTTTACCCCACGTATGAATAAGTTTGCCAAGAAATTCAAGAAAGATGCTGTTTTTATCGCTATCGCAACGCAATTAAAAGAGGACGTGGAAAAGGGAATTCGGGATATTCAAAAGATGAAAAAAAAGTACGTCCCTATAAAATTTTATCAGGCTACGGATCCCGGGTACGAACTGTTTAGTGCTTATCAAGGAGTCGGTATTCCCATGGTTATAATTATAGATCCCACCGGGTTCGTTCGTTGGCAAGGAAATCCCCACGGGGAAAACGGTAAGGAAGGCTTGACGGTAAAGGTTATCAAGGGCATTATCAGGAAATACAAGAAAAGATGAATAGGATTTACTGAGGGCACTGAAAAAGATTCCCCTCAACAATGAGGCTGAAATTCAAGAAAAAGAAGGATAGCGAGACAATTCGATATCCTTCTTCAATTTTTCCCCTTGCGAGGTTATCATATGAGGGTCAGTAGATATTTTACTCTATTCTGCCATCATTTTTACGGTTCTTCTGATATTCGCAGCGAAGATTGTCATCGTACCCTGCATTTCCATATACGATAGTCCATATGACAATGTCCTGTCATATCCCAACACGTTTTTCAGTTCTGCGTTCTTCGCTTCTATCTTGTATCGTTCTTTCGATAGTATCTTGAACCGCTCGGTTTGCTGGAATTCCATCTGGGCCTTATGATCGTCGGATTTTATTGATATAGAATAGGACTTTGTTTTGGAACCAGGTTTATAACTTCCTTCACGTGAAGTGCAGGTCTTGCATTTTTCCACATCGAAGAAGTATACATGGACTGATTCTTGCTCTGCCTTTTCTTCCCTTGACGTGTTTTCCTGACCGCCATATGCCCGGCAGGACACACGAACATTCCTACATCTTTGTTATAGTCGAACTTGTCTTCTTCCTTTCTCACGCCCTGGCTGATGCTGAAATTGAGCCGAGATATCAATTAAATGTTTTCATCCACAGACATCTTTATGTTCTCTTTGCCCGAGTAAGCCGCATCACCGACCACGACTTTCACATCTATACCGTTGGACTGGCTTTTTTGCACGAGCTTCTCGAGCTCCGGACCATTCCCCTTTTTCTCTGAAGTTACGGTTGCGCTGTTATTAGACGCTCTGAAGTCATCGCAATACGGGTCTTGTAACCAAAGAAGGTATCGTCCGCACTCTTGTGGTCGACTTTTGCATCCCTGTCTTTGGAGGTTTTGTAATGGTCTCGAATGTCATCAACCGCTTCAGATAACAGATTATCTTTTCCTTCACGGCCGGTATCTCGCCGAGGGCGGAAACTTCTGTAAGTTAGCCGAGCAATATTTCAGTGTATGACAGTTCGTGTTCAAGAACATCATCCTCGTTCTTCCAGGGAAGTTTGTCTTTTTGCCCCTAGTCTATCATGTATATTGCCTTCCGGAGCAGTCTGGAACGTTGTTTCAGTATATCGACGGGAGTGTGTGGATTGGAACGGGATACCGTGTGCGTGGCATTGACTATGATCGTACCGCTTTTCACGAGACCTTTTTCTATAACCAGACCGACCGTCTTGTTTATAAGCATATCAAGCAAATCCATATCTGCGAGACGCATCCTCTTGAACTTGCACGGGGAACTCGGGTTTATCACGTCATCTTCAGGCATCGTTCCCTGAAAGTATTTATACGACAGGTCATGCTGGGATTGCCCTACAACATCTACATCCGAAAGTGTGTAGATGGTCTTCAGAAGGAGATATTTGAACATCCGTACAGGATCTTCCGCCACTCGACCATTGTTTGACAATACTTGTCCTTCAACTTCTTATAAACGAAGTTGAAGTCAATAATGTCGTTGATTTTATGGGGAACATGATCTTTCGGAATGAGCAAGTCATATAAAAACGGAATGCTCGCTGAACTGTATCGTGTCTTGAATTGGTGATGTAAATATTTGATTTACAAATGCTAAGTTGCAAAAAGAATTGAGTAAATATACAAATTAATGAATATTTCCTCGATAATTTTATAGAACCTCTATGAGGACTTTTTCAGTGATCTCTTTTCAGAGTGGGTTCTTTTCTTTTCAAATACCCCTTTTTAATTATAGAAAGGTGTCGTTAAAATAATAAGAATCCGACTATAGTCGCATGGTGACTATAGTCGGATTGGTAATGATAGAGCTAGGGAGAAACGGATAAATAGGTAAGGTCTGCCCTACGGGATACAGGGATATTTTGTTTTGGGAAAATTACCCGGATAGGGCAAAAGATAAAAACGATATCCTTTATGGGCAAATGATGGATTTGGTGATATACTTTCTGTATAAAATTAACGCAAATGTTTTTGTGAGTACTTCTGGTTCAAGATAGCGTCTAATTCACGTTGCATACAATAAATTACAAACTTAATCAATGTTTCGATGGGAGAGTAGTAATATTAATGATAATTATCATTTGTTTTATTAATAGGAAATCATCTCGTTTTTTTCTTCAGATAATATTTTATTAATTTGCGTCAATAACGAAGGATTAAGTTGTGCGAAGTCAAGAGAAATTGTTACGGGGGATAAATCGAAAGGATCCCATGGCGTGGAAAGAGTTATATCGCTGTTTCTACGGGGCTTTATGCAATTACGCGACTAGAATTATCGATGATACAGGTGTTGCGGAAGATATTGTACAAGAATGTCTTATCTCTATTTGGGATTCGAAATTGTTTTTTCCGAAATTGAAAGCCCTATCTGTTTATTTGTATCGTTCCGTCTATCACAACGCCTTAAAGTATTTACGTGATAAAGTTACAGATGATCAACATTTACAAAAATGGTGTAACGAGCAAACGGTAATAGAAGAAAACGGTTATTACGAAGCCCTTGAGGAAGAATTAATTAGGAAATTACACGAGACTATAGCCAGATTACCCGATCAACGCAAGAAAATCCTATTATTGAGCATTGATGGCCTTTCCACACGAGAAATTGCTGATCATTTGAGCGTTAGTATTAATACTGTTAAAACTCAAAAGAAACGGGCATATGCTTATTTAAAGGAAAATATGGAACAAGGTTTTTGGTTACTATTTTTACTAGAAATTTTAAAGTAAAAAAACGATTCTACTGTCACCCGTCCATTCTTTTTTTGGATTTAATATATAAAAATATAATCAAAAGAAGACGTTATGACGTGGAACTTGTTGCATGAAGACTCTGAATGGCTTTTTCGAAAACTAGTAGAACATTCTGAAGAAACGACTGACAGTAAAGAATTACAACAGCTTGCAGAGAAATTAAAGAGAAAGGGATATATTTCTAGAAAGCTAGGTGAACAACAAAGTTTCAATTACCAGAAAGCTTACAAACGATTCACTTTCTCTACCGGGACCCATGTATTCCCTCGTTTGTTTAAGGTCGCCGTTATCATTTTGGTAATTATAGGGAGTGGTATATTGTATTTTTTGCAAGATCAAGGAAATGGTAATTTCCAGGAAAAAATCAGAATTGCGAATATTCATCCAGGAAATAGGAAAGCATTTTTGATTAAGCATGATGGTGAAAAAATTGCACTCGGTGACCATGGCAATATGATAAAAGAAAGTGGAGTTGAAATTCACGTGGATACGTTAGGAATATTTTATCAAGTACAAGAAAAGGAAATTCCTAAAGAGATCATGTACAACACGCTTGTTGTCCCGAGAGGAGGGGAATATTCACTAGCCTTGTCTGATGGAACTAAAGTGTGGTTAAACGCTGGTTCGGAATTAAAATATCCGATCTATTTCTCGGGAGAAACAAGAGAGGTTTACATATCAGGAGAGGCCTATTTTGATGTAAAAAAGAAGGAAGACCAACCTTTTATCGTCAGAACAAACCTTGGGGATATTACCGTGCTTGGTACGGAATTTAACGTGCAAAATTATCTTGATGACGAGCAAGTCGTGATGACTCTCGTCAAGGGGAAAATATCGTATAAGCAAGTAAATCATGAACAAGTTATTTTACTACCGGGCCAACAGTTGGTTGTCAAAGAGAACGGGACAAAAGAAATCAATACCGTTGATACTCGATATTCCACTGGTTGGAAGAATGGGATGTTCTTTTTCCGGGCCCAAAGATTGGAAGAAATAATGGAACAACTAGAAAGATGGTATGATGTTCATGTTTTCTATACTAACGAGGCCGTAAAAGACCTGCATTTTACTGGTGATTTGAGCCGCTTCAAAAATATTGACACGTTTATCGAAATGTTTGAACAGAGTTCTGATGTGAAATTCGATATACAGGGTAAAAACTTGTTTATCGGAATGTGAAATACCATTAATAAATATATTTAAAGTTATGAAAAAGAAAAGAACAATGATGTATTCTTTAGTTTGTTTTCTATTTCTGTTTGTCTTTGTGAGTGGTAACATCTACGGACAAAACGGGAAGGTTAACTTGAACTATAAGGACGCCTCTTTCGTGGAAGTCATTAATGATTTCCACGAACAAACAGGAGTAAAATTCATGTATAACTTGGAGAAGGTGAAAGACAAAAAATGTAAGGATCTTATCATGAAGGATATGCCTGTAAAAGACGCTATACGTGTAGTACTAAAATATTTTGGGTTAACTTATTCCATGATTGAAGGGGTCGTGGTCGTTAAAGAGTTAGGGGAGAATTTGCAAACTGGAAAAACTGTCACGGGAACTGTTTGCGATGAGAACGGGGAGCTTCTTCCAGGGGTGACTGTGCTTGTTAAAGGGACGACCCTTGGAGTCGCTACCGATGTGAACGGGAATTTTAAAGTCACTTTTCCTGGAGAAACGGAGAATACCTTGATATTTTCGTTTGTCGGAATGCGAACAAAAATGGTAAAATGTACAGATGACAAACCGTTAAAGATTACCATGCAAATGGATGCGGCCCAACTGGAAGAGGTCGTTGTTTTCGATGATGGGTATAATCGGTTACCACGTAAGGATATGGTTGGAGCGTACACGACCGTGAAAGCGGAAGATATAATGATGCCAGCCTATCAAAGTGTGGACCAGATGTTACAGGGGAAAATAGCCGGTCTACAAGTCATTAACACCTCGTCTCGAGTGGGTGCCACCCCGCAAATTAAGATTCGAGGAACTTCCACCTTGCTTGGAAATAAAAGCCCATTATGGGTGGTTGATGGAGTGATTCAAGAAGAACCGCTATCGATTGACGTTAGTTCCCAGTTAACAGGAAATATGGCAGACTTGATCGGTAACGAGATTTCCTGGTTGAATCCTCTCGATATTGAAAACGTCACGGTGTTAAAAGATGCTTCTGCCACGGCTATTTACGGTTCAAGGGCTTCAAACGGTGTGATCGTGATCACGACCAAGAGAGGTGCCAAAGAACGTGCGAGTGTACGCTACTCTACCCACTTTTCTGTTCGTCAACGTTCTCACTACGGCTTGTATGATTTCATGAATTCCAAGGAACGTATTCAATTCAGTAAAGAGGCTTACGATGCTGGAGCGCGTTACCAGCAAGAACCTCTCCCGCAAAAATACACTTACGAGGGTTTGATGGCCATGTTTAACGATCGCCAGATAACGGAACAGGAGTTTATGGTCCAGATGGAAAAATTGGAAACGGTAAATACCGATTGGTTTGATTTGCTGACACGTAATTCTATCAGCCAGAATCATAATTTAAGCGTTTCCGGTGGTTCTCAAAAAGTAACTTACAACGCTTCAGTCGGTTATTCTAAAAACGCTGGTATCGAGATCGGTAACGAAAATGACCAATTTACCTCTCGTTTGAATGTGTTTGCGGAATTAAACAAGCGTTTGTCGATATCTTTAAACTTGAACGGAAGTATCCGGAATTCAGATGGTTATGGGCCTGGTGTGAACCCGTACAGTTATGCTTTGAACACCTCTCGTGCGGTGCCTGCTTATGAAGAAGACGGCAGTTTAGCTTGTTATAAGAATTATTACACGTACCAACTTAACCCGGTATTAGGTGGTTACAATACTTATTCTTATAATATTTTCAATGAAATGGAAAATAGCTATTCCAAAAACAAAGGT
>OHBE01003008.1_pt1 | contig 11424 bp, 11 predicted proteins | sample 1577231 | NCBI WGS metagenome assembly OHBE01 (sample SAMEA3541506, study PRJEB24748) | human gut metagenome | biome: human gut; feature: human-associated habitat; material: faeces | place: China | collected 2012
GCTGGTATATCGTAGACCGTGAAACGGGGGATTTGTATAAAGCATATGCCGCCGCAGATTTGTATTATTATATCGAAAAAGATTGAACTTTATAATAAGCGTTTAATTCATATGCAGGCTTAGGAGGTACATAATATTGAGCTATTTGCCGCCCGGGACTTTTATTGCGGTGACTCTTGTATTTACCGGGATATTGATTTTTGAAACGGTTCGTTATGCAATCAAGGTGAAAAGGGGAGAGATCGGCAAACAATCGTGGCTCTATGCTATGCCGGCGTTTATTTTTTGCGCTATATTTGCCGCGGTAGAAAGATTCTTTCGGGCTTACATACCGGGACCGGTGTCCGATGTTTTATCAAAAATACAGCTTTTCTTGCCTCTGTTAGCGTTTGTCTCATTGTGGTGCGCTCAGGTATGGGGATTGAAACGCGGATATATTGAGCAGAAATACAGAAAGACCGTAACTGTCGGAGTGACGCTTCTTCCAATCATGACATTGATTTTTTATTCTATTATTCTCTATGCCTTCTTCAAAAAATAGGCGGAGTGAGCATGACCGAAAAATTTGATTACGGCAAGGACAATCTTGCATCGAAGTATACGTATCCCTCGGGCAAGACTGCGACATATTCTTACGATTCCATACTTCGCCGGAACAGAACGGTCATCAATACCACTACGCCGATAGACCATCAGTATGTTTATTGGATGTCAGACCGCGGAAACAATTCGCGCACCACGAAGATTGGTTGGGAACATATCAGCGAATATATCTATGGTTACACCTATGACGCCAACGGAAATATTACTGAGATTTCGCGCCGCCACAAGACCGCAGAGACGGCATACACCAAACAGCAACAGTTCGCTTATGACGAATTGAATCAGCTGGTTCGTGCAGACGACCTTGTCAAAAACTGCACGGAAGTGTATACTTATGACAACGGCGGCAACATTCTGTCTGTCACAACTTATCCTCTGACATGGGGCAGCCTTGATGGTGTCACGGCAACAAAGACGGTAAATTACGGCTATGACGACACCAACTGGAAGGACAAGCTGACCTCCTATGACGGTCAGGCTATTGCCTATGACGAGATAGGCAATCCGCTGTCTTACAGAGGCTACACTTTCACTTGGCAGAACGGCAGACAGCTGGCGACGCTCAACGGCAACGGAGTAACTGCAAGCTACACCTACGATGTGGACGGACTGAGAACATCCAAAACCGTCAACGGTGTTAAGCATGAGTACTACTATGTCGGAAACACCTTGCAGTATGAGAAGTTCGGCACGACAGAGCTGTGGTTCTTCTATGATGCCGACGGCAACCCCTCCGGTGTTCGCTACAAGAACGGCAGTACTACAACCGACTACTACTTTGTCTGCAACTGGCGCGGAGATGTTATTCGCATTTACGACGGTGCAGGTGCAGTTGTTGCCAACTACAACTATGACGCTTGGGGCAATGTAATTTCTGTTACCGATGCCAATGGTGCGGCGATTACAGATTCAACCCACATCGCCAATGTTAACCCGCTTCGCTATCGTGGGTATTATTATGACTCTGAGACGGGGCTGTATTACATAAGTGCTCGCTATTACGATCCTGAGATCGGGCGATGGATAAATGCGGATAATCAAATAGCGGGTATCGGCGGAGAAGTTTTGGGATACAATTTGTTTGCATATTGTACGAACAATCCTATCAATATGTCCGATCCGTCCGGCAACTGGCCAAAATGGGCGACTAAACTTGTCGCAGCCGTAGCAGTAGTTGCTGTTGTAGCTGTAGTAGCTGCGGTTACAGTAGCAACTGCGGGAGCAGGAACAGCGATAGCAGCAGTTGCTGTTGGAGCAGCAAAAGGTGCTGCAATTGGATTTGCTGTAGGTGCTGCTACGGGTGCAGCAGGTGGTGCAATAAGCCATCGAATATCAACAGGTAGATGGGGTGGTGCCGGAGAAGCTGCCTTGAATGGTATGGCTAGCGGTGCATTATCTGGAGCTATTGGTGGTGCCATAACGGGTGGAATTACCGGTGGCTTAAGTTATAATTCGGGAGCAACTTCGGCAGGAAAAGGATTTGATACCTACAGGCAATTGAAAAATGAAATAGGCTCGCCAGGAGCAGGGAATGAATGGCATCATATTGTAGAGCAAAGCCAGATTGCAAAGTCGGGTTTTAGTCCACAGATGATTCAAAACACAAATAATATTATGTCTATTAGCAAAACAACTCACCGAGCAATAAGCGGCTACTATTCCAGTGCACAGCCTTTTACGAATGGGATGATTGTACGAAATTGGCTTGCTGGGCAAAGTTTTAGTGCGCAGTATGAGTTTGGCATTAACGTTATTAAGATGTTTATGTGAGGTGTGTACATGAAAGATTATTATAATTTATTTGTAGAGTTATCGTTACAACAGTGTGCCCAAAATGACTATGCGAATAAGCTGAAAGTCAAAAAACACAATGTGGCATCTAAAAAGCTTAAAAAGTTGCAAGATGAAATGAAACAAAATGTAAGTGAGGATATACTGTATGCATTACTTAATCACGAAGATGATAGAGTAAAAGTCAATGCTGCTTCTTTCTGCTTACAGTCAGAGATTCTATTTGATCAAGCCGTTCTTACATTGGAAAGAATAATTGATGTATCGGACGATTCGACAATCTGTTTTTCGGCAAAAATGTTATTGCAAAAATACTGCTGATTAATACTAGTAAGCATTACCTTTTGGGGAACAAAAGAAAGGCTGTTGGGATACTCAGACTGAATAAAGGTTTCAGGAATATCCTGACAGCTGCCGTGGTATCACAACGGCGATGCTTGCCGGTACATGGCAAATACATTCGCGATTTATAAACATTTTGTGAACATTTAAAACAGAGATTTGCATTTTTGCCTTTATGTGAGGAAACAGGTGGAGGGACTCTCCTTCCCTTCGCCTGTTCATCTCACAAAAACGAAGCGACTGTTGAAAAATCAATCAAACGTATTGTTCTATTGAGAGATGCAATTACGGCAGCAAAAAGCGCATCTATGACGCTGAGTACGGATATGACATGAACAACAACGTGTCGAAGTTCACTTCATCGGCGGGCGGAGTGAGCATGACCGAAAGGTTTGATTACACGATAAGCTTATCGAAGCCTGCGCGCAGAAGAAAATATAAAGTACAAAACGCCGTCCTTTGTGGCGGCGTTTTCTGCGCTTGAAACGGAGGGGAAAATGTATTATAATCTAATTGAAATCTATAACCGGGAGGTCTTTGATGAACATACTCGTAACGCTTGACGCCAATTATATCCGGCCGCTGTCCGTGATGCTCCATTCGCTCATTCGCGCGGACGACTGCCCGAAGTTCGATTTATACATAGCCCACTCGTCGCTGACCGACGAGAATATCGACAGTATATTCCGCGGCATCGACCGCAGCCGCTTCAATGTCCATTCCATCCGCCTTTCCCACGAGCTCAATGCCGACGATCCGACGGAGGACAGGATAACCAAAGAGACATATTATCGACTCACCGCGCACGAATTTCTGCCCGCCGAGCTCGACAGAATACTTTATATCGACCCGGACACGCTAATTCTCAACTCTATATCCGATCTCTATAACATGGATCTCGACTGCTTCTGCTTCGCCGGGGCGAGCCACACTTTTGGTGTGGTCGAGGATATCAATCATATTCGTTTGGGTATGCCTGAGGGCTCACGATATATCAATGCGGGCATACTTATGATGAACCTCGACGAGCTCAGGCGCAGCTACACGTCAAAGGAGCTTTTCGACTATATCGACAAGAACGCGGACAAGCTCTATCTCGGCGACCAGGATGTTATAAACGCGCTCTACTGCACCAAAACGCGCTATGTCTCGCCGGAGATATATAACCTCGACGAAAAGACCGCGCTCCACAGCCTCAAGACCCACGAGTGGATTGAGAAGAACTGCTCGATAGTCCACTACAACGGCAAATACAAGCCGTGGAAAGAGGGCTACATAGGCACGCTCGCATATCTCTGGCACAGGGAGGAAGAGAGCCTGCTTGCCGATGCACAGAGAGAACTTTGAGAGCGAGTGCCGCTTTGCGCTTGTAAACTTTGCGGAATGTTGGTATAATTAGAATACTTTAAGGAATCAGGGAGGATACACAATAATGGCATTTTGCACCAACTGCGGCTCAAAGATAGATGACGAGGCGCGCTTCTGCCCAGACTGCGGCGCACCCGTTGTGCCCGGAGCGTCTAAGGCAGAGCCGTGGGAAGAGGAAAAGAAGGATTTCGGAACAAAAATCAATGAGCTCAATAACACGCCCGACACAACGTCCGAGTTCGACCAAAACGACATTCAGTCGAACAAGGTTATGGCGGTACTCGCTTATTTGGGAATACTCGTGCTTGTTCCGCTCTTTGCCGCAAGGGAATCGAGATATGCGCGCTTCCACACGAATCAGGGACTTGTCCTCGCGATAGCCCAGTTCGCATGGACGTTCGTTAGCAGAATAATAGTCAGCGCTGTCGGAGCCGTCAACGAAACCGTTTCTCTTATTATCGGCGGCGTGTGCAGCTTGGTTAACATCGCGTTTGCGGTGCTTACGGTAATCGGAATCATCAATGCCGCCAAGGGCACTGCAAAGGAGCTTCCCGTTATCGGAAAGATAACTATTCTCAAATAAGGGAGATATTTTTATGCAGACAATAGTTGCGGTTGTTTCAATCGTAGTGGAAAAAGAGGAGTCCGTCGAGCAGCTCAACGCGCTTTTGCATGAGTTCGGCGAGCATATAATCGGCAGAATGGGCATCCCTTACCGCGCAAAGGGCGTGAATCTCGTCTCCGTCGCTCTCGATGCGCCGCTTGAGACTATCTCGTCGCTTGCCGAAAAGCTCGGAACCGTTCCGGGGCTCAGCGTGACTACCGCATATTCAAACGTAGTCGGCGAGGAATAAACGAGAGCTACGCACGGCATAGAACGCAAAAAGGTCATGGTTTACGGATCATGATCTTTTTTATTTACATTCGGCTTTTTAAATATTCACTCCTGTTGAAAAATCCCGACGAAAGTAATATAATTTTAAAAGACTCAACTGCGGAGGTAACCTGAATGAAACTTCTCATTGTTCGCCACGGCGATCCGGATTATTCGATAGATTCCCTGACCCCGAAGGGCTGGCACGAGGCAGAACTGCTCAAAAACAGGCTGACGAAGCTCGATGTTGCGGCGTTCTACTGCTCGCCGCTCGGCAGGGCGAAGGACACTTCAAAAGCGACGCTCAACGCGCTCGGCAGAACGGCGGAGATATTCGACTGGCTGCGCGAGTTCGACGGCTATGTAATAGACCCGGAGAGCGGGGAGCGCACCTATTCCTGGGACAGAACGCCTGCGTTTCTGAGCGAAAACGACGACTATTACGACAAGGACAAGTGGATATCCACCCCGTTTTACAGCAGCGGGGATGTGCCCGAAAAATACAAAACCGTCTGCGACGGCATAGACGAGCTGCTTGCGCGCCACGGCTATATCCACGACGGCAAGATATACAGAGTCGAGCGGGAGAACAGCGACACCGTGGTGCTCTTCTGCCATTTCGGCGTGGAGTGCGTTCTGCTCTCGCATATTTTAAAGATATCGCCCGTTGTGCTCTGGCATAATTTCGTTGCACTGCCGACCTCGGTGACGACGCTGATAACCGAGGAGCGCGAGCAGGGGAAAGCTGTTTTCAGATGCAACGCATTCGGCGATATCTCGCACCTCTATGCAGGAGATGAACCCGCGTCGTTCCAGGCGCGCTTCTGCGAGACCTATTCAAATTTTGACGAGAGACACTGAAAAATAAAAAATTACAGCACCGTTTCAATTTTCAGAAACGGTGCTGTCTTTTGTTTTACCGCACGGCTATTTTTTGTCAACAACCGCAATGTCCTTGATGCGCAGTTCGTTGCCTGTCACGAGATAGGTGTTGTCGCTGCCGCAGTGCGGGCATTTTTTTGCGTATTCCGTTGTCTTGTAGGTCTTTTTGCAGTCTTTGCAGTAGGAGACGCCCTCGAGAATAATCATTTCAAGCTCGGTGTCCTGCATATATTCCGTCTTTTTCTTCGCCCATTCGAAGCAGTCCGAAAAATACGACGGAACTATCGACGACACTTCGCCGACCTCAAGCGTGAGGCGGGTCACCTTGCTGACATTGTTTTCCTTGGCGAGCTCCTCCACCTGATCTATGACATGGAGAACTATGCCTAATTCATGCATGAAATCAATCCTTGTTCTGTTGAGCCTGCTTATAGGCCTTGCGCTTTTTCGCCATCTCCTTCGCCTCGTCCGAGCCTAAGTGACCCAGAATCTTGAAGGCGCGCTTGACGGAATATTTCAGAAGTCCGCCGACCTTGTCCTCGGCAACGCACATCGTCGAGCATTCCGGATGGTCGCGCACGAGGTGGATAGCGTCAAATTCGCACTTCGTCGTGCAGAGGCCGCAGCCGATGCACTTGTTGTAGTCGACATACGATGCGCCGCATCCGAGGCAGCGCCCGGTCTCAATCTTGACCTGCTCTTCGGTCAGATCCAGATGCGCGTCCTTGAAGGACATCTTCGCGTCTATCGACTCGTCCATACCGGCCTCCTGACGGCCTGCCGTGTCATAGGACGGGAATTTGATATCGTCTTTGTTCAGCGGAGTGAAGCTGCGGCGGTCGCGTCCGATGGTCATGGAAGCGTCCGGGCGGGCGTGGCGGTGCAGGCTCTCTGCTGCCTCGTGACCGGCGGCAATAGCGTCGATAACAAAGCGCGGACCTGTGTAAACATCGCCGCCGACGAAGATATCAGGATCCTCGGTCTGATAGGTGAACTTGTCTGCGACGGGATAGTTGCCGTGCCAGAAAGTGACCTTAGTGCCCTCAAGCAGGTTGCCCCACTCGATAGCCTGACCGATAGCGAAGACAATCTTGTCTGCTTTGACCTCGATAGTCTCGTTCTCGTCATATACGGGCGAGAAGCGCTTGGTCTCGGGGTCGATTGTGCGCACGCACTTCTTGAGCACGATGCCGGTGACCTTGCCGCTCTCGTCGACGAGGACTTCCTTGGGACCCCAGGAGGGATTGACCTTGATGTTCTCCTCTTCGGCTTCTGCGACTTCTTCGCGGCTCGCAGGCATCTCATCGCGCGACTCGAGGCAGAACATGCTGACCTCGGAAGCGCCGAGACGATGAGCGTTTCTTGCGCAGTCGATAGCGACATTGCCGCCGCCGATGACAACTACGCTGCCGTCAAATGTATCCTCGCGGTGCTCGAAGCAGTGGCGCAGATACTCAACAGCGATATGTGTGCCGGATGCGTCGTCGTTCTTGACTCCGGGGCGTCTGCCGCCCTGGCAGCCGATGGCGATATAGAACGTCTTGTAGCCCTGCTCTTTGAGCTGAGCTATTGTGATATCCTTGCCGACCTCAACGCCGCACTTGATTTCGGCGCCGAGCTCTTTGATAATATCAATCTCTGCGGCGATGACATCCTTTTCAAGCTTGTAGCTGGGGATGCCATAGGTGAGCATACCGCCGGGGATCGGGTTCTTTTCGAAAACGGTGGGCTTGTAACCCATCTGTGCGAGATAGTATGCCGCGCTCAGACCGGCAGGACCGCCGCCGATGATGGCAATCTTCTCGTCAAATTCGCCGTGAGTCGACTGGACGATTTTTTCGGGCACGAATCTGTCCTCAGCGTTGAGGTCGAGATCGGCGACGAACTTCTTGACCGCGTCTATCGAAACGGGAGCGTCAATCTTGCCGCGGGTGCACTCGGATTCGCATCTCTTGTTGCAGACGCGTCCGCAGACAGCCGGGAACGGGTTCTCGGTCTTTATCATCGCGAGAGCCTCGCGGTACTTGCCCTCGTGGGCGAGGCGCAGGTAAGCCTGAACGGGCACGTGCGCAGGACATGCCGCCTTGCACGGAGCGGAGCCGCTGGCATATGTGTTGGACATACGCGCGGTGTCGCGGTAGTCCTCATCCCATGCATAGGGTCCCCAGATGTTGTTATCCGGCAGGGGAGCATGAGGATATTTGACCTCGGAGCCGTCCTTGCGGCAGAGCTTCTGACCCATCTTGACAGCGCCAGCCGGGCAGGTCTCAACGCACTTGCCGCAGGCTACGCACTTCTCCTTCTCGACCTTTGCAGTGTAGGAGCTGCGCGAAAGATAGGGTGTATTGAACAGCAGAGAAGTACGCAGAGCGTTGCAGATCTTGACATTGCAGTTGCAGATGTCAAAAATCTTGTTCTCGCCGTCGATGTTGGTTATCTGGTGAACATAGCCGTTCTTCTCGGCAAGCTCGAGTATCTCGAGAGCGCGCTCTTTGGTTATGTAGTGCGCGCGTCCGGTCTCAACGGTGTAGTCCGCCATGTCGCCGAGCTGGATGCACCAATCGTCAAAATCATCGGTGCAGCCGTCGCCGAGCACTGCGCGCGAAGCGCGGCAGGAGCAGATACCTGCGGAGATGTGACCCTCGTATTTCTTGAGCCAATATGAGATGTGCTCAAGGTCTATCGACTTGCTCTCGGCGTCGATAGCTTTCTCGACCGGGATGACGTGCATTCCGATTCCGTCGCCTCCGGGCGGGACCATCTGAGTGATGCCCGCAAGGGGGATGAAAGTCATGCGCTCGAAGAACGAGGCAACTGCGGGGTTCTTTGCGATCCTGTCGACCGAGGAGTTGAACAGCTCAGCGGAGCCGGGGACATAGAACGGCAGTCTATAGCGTCTGATGCGCGGGCGATCCTTGAGCTCGTGAGTGTGGTCGTAGTTGTCGCCGTAGTCATACTCAAGGATGCCTATGTAAGACATCTCATCGAGTATCTTCTGCAGATCGATAGCTTCGTAGTCGCGGTTCATCTCGAGCAGCTGCTCAAAAGTGTAGTGCTGGCGGAGCTTCATCTTGTTGGCGATATCGCACATCTCGGGAGTAAGGACTTCTCTGAGTCCCCAATACTCCGGGTCGTCGGATGTCACTCCGGAGATTTTATGTCCCATAGCGTCGGTTATCTTTCTGCCGAGCTTGAGATAGCGCTCGTCGGGGTTTTTGTCGCCCTGATATTTGCTGATTATTTTCTCATTCTGTTCCGGCATGATTTTACCTCTTCAATTAAAAGAATCTTCTTGCAAGGTCGCGGCTGTATTCAACGGTTTCTTCCATGTCGCCGAATGCCATGACCTCGCCTGCATAGTAGGTGTTGTCCTTGCCCTGCATAGCTTCGACCTTCTCATACCAGCCGTCGGCGTAATCCTTGCTGCCGACATGCGGGAAATAATACCAGTCGTCGATACGCTCGATCTTGTCGACCTTCAGGCCGCACTTCTCCATGTCTGCAAGGGTAGTCGCTTTTGCGTCCTCAAACGGAACATCCTCCATACCCTCGTGGTTGCGCAGGGTGAATGTAACGAGCGGCTGATCGGTGACGCCGTCGGACCAGCGATGATAGAACACCATAAGATGTCCGCGGGTCTCGTTGGTCATGTTCTCGAAGAAATAGTAGGAGATGTCAGGCGCGTTGCCCTCTTCGGGACGGACAGCCATGGTGAAATACTCCTTGTGGACTATCTTGGAGAACAGCTCTTTCTCTTCCGGGCGGGGATCGCCGTAGCCGAGGAACAGCTCGAGCGGGGTGCAGATGATGAGCTTGTCGAACTCTTCGGTCTTGCCGTTTACGGTGACATAGACCTTGTCGTTTTCACGCTTGATGTCGGTGACTTCGGAGTTGAGCAGAGCGGGATGCTTCAGGTGGCTGTTGACGCCCTCCCAAATGCTCTGAGTGCCGTTGTACCAAGTCCACAGTTTGCCGGTGGAAAGGAACTGCTTGACGGTGAATGCATCAAGATACTTGAGAACATAAGCTGCCGGGATCTCGTCGAAGTAGCCGTAGCCGAAAGAAGTGAACGGACCCTTCCAGACAAGCTCTGCGTCCTCGCAGTGGTTGAGCTTGAGGAACTCGGAGAAGGGCATCGAAAGATCCTTCAGGTTCGGGTTCTCGCCCTCGATGTGAGCAAGCTTCATCTCGGGAGACGGGCAGGGACCCTCGTAACGACCCTCGGACACACCTCTGTGACCGTTGACATCGTAGCCCTTGTACTTCGTCTCGAGGAGTTTCGAGAGCTTTCTCATCTTCATGATCTTCTTGAGCAGTGCGAGGGGAGAAGACTTCTGGGGCGTGCCGTCTACATTCATAAATCTTCTGCCCATGGGCGGTCCGTCGAGATGGGTCGTGCCGCCGAACTCTTCGCACTCGTGAACTGCGAAGTAAGTGTCGCAGCCCATGACCGCGCCCATTTCAATGGTGCGATCCTCCCATTTGCCCTGTGCGTTCTTGACCTTCATCATGGGCGAGAATGCTTTGCCGCCGACTTTGCCGGACTTCTCATAGATGACATAGTTGTCATAGCCCTTTTTCTCCAGGTACATAGCCATGCTCGTGCCTGCGGGGCCGCCGCCGATGATGCAGATGCGCTGATTCTTGTTTTCCATGGATAGAACTTCCTCTCCTTGAATATTGGTGTAGCAAGTCTCTCTTTTTGAAACAGTGGGAAATTTGCTGCATCGGGTGTCTCTTTTAACATCAATGTCATTATATTACCTTGTTTTTTGTGAGTCAATAGCAAGAATGCACAAAAAAGTATTCTCTTATCGAATCGTGAACCGTCATTTTATAATTTTAATATTTCTTTCCATGCAAGAACAATGCTGCACCTTCGGCGATTGAAAAATTCTGCCCGCGGTGGTAATATATAGGCGGACTCGGGAGGTGAAAAAATGACGAATCAGGAGATAGCGCTGGAGATAACAAAGATACTGAAGCCCGACATTGATTTGTATACCCGCCATCACAACGACGGCGACAGGTTTGAGACAAGAAAACGCGTATATGCCGAGACGTATCTCCATTTTCTCAACAAATTCAACGAGAACGATAAAGCCGAAGGCAAAACAGAGGAAGAATAAAAAGCAGGGTGTTCATAAAACAGCTTCAATCCCGGCAGGAATGTCTGCCGGGACTTTTTCTGCGTATATCGAAGCCGCATGATGCGATAAACGGAGCGGAAATGTTAGATTCACCGTAGAATCTATTTAAGGCTCACCTGCAAGGGGAGCTGGCTCGGCGTAAACCGAGACTGAGGGGTTGTTTCGCTTCGCTCATGGTCATGCGGTAGGGGCGGATATTATCCGCCCGCGAAATTTGAACCAATTTATTGAGACGAAACCTGCAGGGACAGCCCTTGCGGCTGTCCGCTATCGGCGATAGCGATACGAATTTATAGTAATTGCGGATTGTTGATAATTAGCTACTACCTTTGCGCCCCACAATAATCAAACGATATACACTTTCCGCGTTTCGGCATTTTCTTTTTATTTGAAAAAGAAAACGCCTGCAAAAGA
>OHBE01003014.1_pt1 | contig 11390 bp, 17 predicted proteins | sample 1577231 | NCBI WGS metagenome assembly OHBE01 (sample SAMEA3541506, study PRJEB24748) | human gut metagenome | biome: human gut; feature: human-associated habitat; material: faeces | place: China | collected 2012
AATGCGTTCTTTTGAGAAAAGTTCATTTACAAGAACTGCCGAAAACCAGGCGGGTCGAGGCGCTCACGGCGGCAGCCGGAGCCGCATGTGCGGCACCGAGGGCCGCAAGCAGAAGCAATATGCGCAGAAATCTATTTTTCATGCCGTTGCGAAACAAGGAACATTCCGATCATGGTGAAGGCCGCATTGTAGACCAGCAGTTCGAAGCCGATCCGGTAGTCCCACGCCTCGCGAGCCCACCACTGCACGAGGGCGCTCAGCACGGGGGCCGCAACGGCGATCCACGGCATCCAGCCGTCACGGATGCGGCGCCGCGTGAAGAGGCCGAAGAGGAACATGCCGAGGATCGGCCCGTAGGTATAGCTGGCGACCTTGTAGACCAGGTTGATGACGCTGTCGTCGGCCAGGTAGCCGAAGGCGAGGATCACACCCGCCATGGCCAGCGCCATGAGCAGGTGCACGCTGCGGCGCAGGCGCGTCAGCCGCCGCTCGTCGCAGCGGCGCGTACCCTGCAGGATATCGACCGTGAACGAGGTGGTGAGGGCCGTGAGGGCCGATCCGGCGGCCGAATAGGTGCTCGATATGAGCCCGACGACGAACAGGATGCCGACAACGGGCGGCAGTCCCCCGTCCACGGCCACCAGCGAGAAGACCTGGTCGCTCTTGGCCGGAAGCTCCAGCCCGGTGTGTCCGGCGTAGAGGTAGAGCAGCACGCCGAGGACCAGGAAGAGGAAGATCACGAAGATCTGGCTGACAGCCGTCAGCACGATGTTCTTCTGCGAGTCGCGCGGCGTGGCACAGCTCAGGTTGCGCTGCATCATGTCCTGATCGAGGCCGGTCATGGCCACCAGCAGCACGATGCCTGCGGCGAACATCTTCCAGAAATAGCGGTCCGATGCAGGGTCGTCGAAGAAGAAGATGCGCGACATGGGCGAATCGGAGACGGCCTGCACCACCCCGCGGGCCGAGAGGCCGAGCCCGTCGGCGATGAAGACGATCGAGAGGACGAGGCTGCCCACCAGGCAGACGGTCTTGAGCGTGTCGGTCCAGATGAGCGACTGCACGCCGCCCTGCTGCGTGTAGAGCCAGACGAAGGCCATCGTGACCAGCGCGTTGGCCCACAGCGGCAGGCCGTAGTGGTCGAAGACCAGCAGCTGGAGCACCGCACAGACGACATAGACGCGCAGGGCCGCGCCCAGCATCTTCGAGATGAAGAAGAACCAGGCGCCCGTGCGGTGCGAGCAGATGCCGAAGCGGTCGTCGAGGTACTCGTAGAGCGAGACGACCCGCAGCCGATAGAAGGCCGGGATGAGCAGGAAGGCCACGACAAGCTGCCCGACGGTGAAGCCCGCAACCATCTCCATGTAGGAGAACGAATCGACGGCCACCGAACCGGGGACCGAGATGAAGGTCACGCCCGACATGGCGGCGCCGATCATGGCGAAGGCCGCCATGTACCACGGGGTGCGGCGCCCGCCGGAGAAGAACCCGGCGTTGTCGGCCCGGCGGCCCGAGAGCCATGCGACGAAGAAGAGGACGGCGATATAGCCCAGGACGGTGGCGATGACGGCTGCAGGTGTCATGGATGCGGAATCGGTATCAGTTTACGATTCGCCAAAGATACGAAAAAACGCGATACGGAGTCCCCAAAAACGCGCGATTTTCAGCTTCTCCGCAGCGGGACGCCCCGCGCGGCGTACGATTTCGCGTCACCGGGAGTCCGAATGCCCCGGAATTTGCATATCTTTACGCCAGACACCTAAAAACAGCGGATATGGCATTTTTCAAGGAATTCAAGGAATTTGCGCTTAAGGGCAATGTCATGGACATGGCCGTCGGCGTAATCATCGGCGGGGCGTTCGGCAAGATCGTCTCGTCGCTCGTGAACGACATCCTCATGCCGCCGATCGGCGCGCTGATCGGCAATGCCGACTTCTCGAACCTGCGTATCGACCTCTCGCGCGTGCGCGACGTCACATCGGAAGCGCTCGGTTCGGTGGCCGAACTGGCCGGAGGCGGCGAGGCGGCGGCCGAGGCGGCCGAACCGATCTACTGGAACTACGGCGCCTTCATCCAGCAGTGCGTGGATTTCGCCATCCTGGCGTTCTGCGTCTTCCTGATGGTCAAGCTGATGAACCGGCTGATGAAGAAACGCGCCGCGACGCCGCCCGCACCGCCCGCACCCTCGAAGGAGGAGCTGCTGCTTACGGAGATCCGCGACCTGCTCAGGGAGCGGCAGGCCGAGGGCCGGTAACCCCGCGCGGAAAACGAATGGATCGGGCGGGCAATCCGCACGGATCACTCGTCCCGATCCTTCGCCTTCGAAGGGGCATACTCCTGCAGCACGTAGGTGGTGAAGATCGGGAAGAACATCATCCCGAGCGACGGCAGCAGCACGCTGAAGAGCTTGCCGATCGCCGTGACGGGGAAGATGGCTGCGCCAACGGTCGTGACATTCATCCAGGCCCACCAGAGCGCGTTGCCGAATCCGTGCAGGTGCGGATTGACGGGCAGTTCGTAGTCGTAGAAGATCAGCGCGGAGATGTAGGTGAAGACGACCACCGTGAAGATGTAGGCCGCAAGCAGGCGCCGCACGCGGTTGCCGACCAGCCAGCCGACAACGATCGTCATGGCCAGGAAGGCCCGCAGCAGCGGAACGAGCCCCAGCAGCATGGCGGCACCGCGCGACAGCTCCACGCCGCTCCACGAAACGATATTGAGGTACGGCACCGAGAGGAGCAGGTAGAGCAGGTTGCGCCTGAAGAACCGGGCGCTCCAGCCGTCGGCTCCCCAGCGGACGAAGAAGTCGCACAGAAAGAGCAGGCAGACAACAAACTGCACGGCCAGGTACGGACGCGAGAAGTGCTTGCCTCCGGCAATCACCTCCCACGAGATTGCCACGAGCAGCAGCAGGCCTGCCAGAACCTTGACCGCACCAAGTATTTGCAGGAAACGCGGCCCGGGCGGCAGGGGCCTGCCAGCGTCCGACGCGGGACCGCGGGCGGCCGTGCGGGAGGCGGATCGTCGCCGGGACTTCGAAGCGGCGGAGGAGGAGGAAGGCCGGAACGGACGGCTGTCCGGACGGAGAGAAAGATTTTGCGACATGATGTTTGTTTTTTTATGACCGGCGCATCATGCTCAAAATCAATGCCACAGGCGAAAAACCTCCCGAAAGGGCAAAAATCGGACGTATTTTTTTGGCGAAAGTTTTTGCAGGTATGGATTTTTCTATTACCTTTGCACTCGCTTTCAGCAATGGCGGGATAGCTCAGCTGGTTAGAGCGCATGATTCATAATCATGAGGTCGAGAGTTCAAGTCTCTCTCCCGCTACCAATTAAAAGCCAAGCACTTACAGCAATGTGAGTGCTTTTCTTTTCTCCATATCTTGCTTTTCTTCTCCAAATTTACCACCTTTATAACGCATTGTGGCGGCATTGTGTCGCATTGTCATTACCGCCCCACTTGCAAAAAACTTGCACAAAATGGCCACCATCTCCTTAAAACTAGACCGCCGGCGGGCAAACACCCGCGGACTATACCCGATCCAGTTCCTCCTCTCCTCGAAAGGGAAAGTTACAACCATCGGCACCGGCATCAATATCCTGCCCGAACACTGGAACGGAGAGGTCAACAAGGCCGTCGTCCCGAAGTGCCCGAATGCCCGCGCGATCAATGAGAGCATCGAGGCGCTCTTCTTCCGATATACGAACACACTCCGCGAACTGGACAACAGCGGGAAGCTGGCCGGAAAAAGCGTCACCGAAATCAAAGCACTGTTGACCGAGGTCAAAACGACGTCGAACAAGGAGAGCCTCTCCGACTATTTCCACCGATACGCCGACTCGAGGCGCACCGAGAACAGCCGACTGGCCTGCCTCTATACCCTCAAAACGATCGAGGCGTTCGACAAGTCGGACCCATCGTTCGAAGCGATCACCGTCATATGGATGAAGGCATTCGATGCCTATCTCGAAAAGCAAGGCACCAGCATCAACACCAGGGCCCTGCATTTTCGGAATCTCCGGGCGGTCTTCAACAGCGCCATCAACGAGGATCTGATCGGGCTCGAACACTACCCTTTCCGGAAATTCAAGATCGCATCCTCACGCAAGGACAAGGAGGCGCTCACCGAGGAGCAGCTCCAGCGGCTGATCGCCTACGAGACACCCTACCCTTTCCGCCGGACGGCCCGGGACCTCTTTCTGCTGTCATTCTACATGTGCGGCATGAACCTGGTGGACCTGTTCCACCTCGACCGGCTGCGCGACGGCCGGGCACACTTCGTGCGGACGAAGACATCGGGCAAGAACATCAACCCGGTGTCGATCCTCGTCCAGCCGGAAGCTGCAGAGATCATCTCCCGCTACGCCGGCACGGATCATGTTCTCCGCTTCGCCGAGGAGCCAGCGACCTACCAGACCTTCAACAACCGAATCCAGAAAGCAATTCGCGCAATAGCCCAAGAGTTGAACATCGAGGGGCTGACCTTCTACTGGGCACGCTACACCTGGGCGACGCTGGCCGACAAGCTCGGGGTCTCGGAGAAGGAGATCAGCAAGGGACTCGGCCACGTAGACACCTCGATCGCCGGGAAGTTCTACATCTCCTATGACTGGACGAAAGTCGACCGGGCAAACCGGGCGGTGATCGACTACGTCAAATCGCTCCGAACAGAGTAGACTGGTTCGTGTCGGCATAGTTGCAGACGATCCACTCCTCCTGCCGGCGCCGGCTGGTCTTCGAGGCGCTGATCGTGCGTTCAATCCGGTGGATGGTCCAGCCGTTTCGCTGGGCGCGGCGGTCGATCAACTCGAACGGGAACATCGTCAGCATGAAGCGCCCCTTCACCGTCTCGAGCAGATCCAGCAATTGCTCGAGGTTCTGTTCGGAGAAGACCCCCTCGTAATGGCCGCAGTCGGAGTTCACGTAGGGAGGATCGACAAAATGAAAAGTATCCGGGGAATCGTAGCAGGCAATCACATCGAGCGCATTGCGGTTCTCGATCGTCACGTGTTGCAGCCGAAGGCAGATCCGCTCCGTGAACTCATCCTTGGCATTGCGCACCTTTTTAGGCATGGCGCCATTGAAGTCGTATCCAAACGTGCCGTCGAGCATCGAGGCGAACGACATTTTGCTCAACGCCCAAACAGCCCAGGCCCGCTCGACCGGAGTGAAGAACTGCGGATAGGCATTGATATGCGCCGCGTGCGCATGGAGATCCCGACAGTGCAGGGTTTTCTCGATCTGCTGCTTCAGTTCGGGATAGCAGATCTTGGCCATCCAGTAGAAGTTCGTCAATTCCATATTGAGGTCGTTGATAATCTCGGCCTCGGCCGGACGCTTGGCAAAGAGAACGGCAGCGCCGCCGCAGAACGCCTCGGTGTAGACCCGATGCTGCGGGATGAGCGGGAGGATATGCTTCAGCATGGTCTGCTTCCCGCCGTAATAAGAGATGGGAGTTTTCATGATTGAATTATTTTTTTGAAAAACGCTTGCAATATTCAAAAATTCATCCTATATTTGCATTGTCAAACCAATAGAACAGCCGACGGGCTTTAAGCGGTGATTATGAAAAACACTATTTCAATTTCCACCATCATCGAAAATGCGGTGAACAACCGCGAGATTCCCTACCACATCTCCCTGGACGATGCAAGCCGAATGATTGCCAACGCGAAGGGTTCATTCCAGGTCAACCCCGACATATTCTATTCTGGCCGAGTAGGAGCATATCAAGAAGGCGATCAGATCGTATCCTTCGGGAAAAAGAATCTGAATGTCGATGAGCTCCGCCGTGTGATGGAGCAATTCATCGGAAAGGGATCCGTCACGATCCGCGTGAAGAGTAAAATCCTAAAAGGAGAACTTATCAAATAATGGGAAGAGAATACCCCGCATTCATCATTGACCGGAGCCGTCGGTCGGAAGCGTCTCGCTTCTCCGACGACTTCGTGGTATGCCCCGACAAAGAGGTCGGATTCATTGCCCGCGTCTACAAACTGCCAAAGTTCCGCCGCGGGGAGTTCGAGAAGAGCCTGGAAGGGCTCACCGAATCGGAGATCGACAACCGATACATATTCGCCGTCATCGGTGAGGCGATCTGTGTTCTGGAGATCGTGCGAATGCTTTACGAACCGGTTGCGCATATCAACCGGCTCCGGCCGCTGATGAAGAAGGCATTGAAAGCCTATCTGCACGGCGAGGAGTCAGCAGTCAGGCGAGAGGGTCTTCCGTTTGACGATCAGATCGCCGCAATCGACGACGTAATCCGCATGGCCGAATCGCAACGAGACCGCCTTGAAGACATGAACGGGGAAGCCGGATCCGACCGATTCATCAATGCACTAAAATCGGCACGCGAGTCGGTCTCGCTGCTTCAAAAAATCACGAAACATGAATAAGGGCGCGATTGGGTCGCGCGTTTGCCGACAGCAAGAGACTGTAGAAGGAGATCGACGACGAGATCGAGCTGGTCAAAAAATGAACGAACCTAAAAAAACTAATTGACAATGCCATACCTAACAGTAAGCAATGCAGGGCAAGAGGTAATATGGTACTTCAAGCCGGTAAGAGATGAGTTTTTCAAGCAATGGATTTCGAAAGAACGCTATCCATACGACGCATTTGTAGAGCTTCCCAAAGGCTCGATCGAAAAGTTAATCGGGCGAAAAATGACGTGGGATGATGAGCCTTTTCTTTTGAAATTTAAGGATTTTTAGACATGAACACGAAACGAGGAGGAGCGCGACCAGGTGCCGGCAGAAAGCCGTCCGACGTCGAGACAGTCACCATGTCGTTTCGGATTCCGGTCGACACCCGAGCTGAGCTGAATGCGATTCTAAAAGAACGAGGATTGAGCATGGCCGACTTCGTAAAGGCCGCACTCAACGCCTTGAAATAGGGTTACCGCCTCCACAGCGCCATGCGGGCCTCTACCTGGCCGAAGGCGCTTTTTTTGCGGGGATCGTATCCCGCCGAGGCCGACACGCTGAATCGGCCGAATGTTCGCCGGGCATAGGCTCCGGCCCACATCCCGCTGCCATCCCTAGTCATCCAGGTCCCCATCGCGGGCCCCAGTTCCCAGGCGTAAGGTTCACGGACTAGCTGCACCCGCTCGACCGTCTTGTTGTAGGTTTCAAAGTAGTCGAGCCGGGGGCCCAGCGTCCCCACGGCCGGCCCGACCACCCGGGCGTAATAGGTTGAGTCGCGGTACTCCAGCGTGCGCTCCGTGACCGTTATCTGCACGCTGTCGCCCACGACGACCGCCCGGTCCACCGTGTCGGCCGGAGCGAACAGCATCCGCGGCACATGCACCGCCACCGGGCGCTCCGCCACCGCGAACGGCTTTGGCCGCTCGTAGAACACCGTATCGACCCGCACCCGCTCGACGATCTCCGGCCGGGAGACGTATTGCCCCAGCCACCACCCTCCGAGGAAGGTGGCGGCCAAGGCAATCACGGTTGTCTCCCAGCGGCTCATATCCGTCCGAAATAATGCAGGAAGGCGAGGTATTTCCGCGTTTCGATGTACCCGGCAACATCCTCTCCGGCCCGGGCCTCCTGCTCGAACATCGAGTTGTCATAAGCCATCTCTGCCGCCGCGGTCCAGCCGCTCGTACACAACCGAATCGTCCATGTGATAGCCGCTTCGAGGAAGTACAGCACGTAATACACGACCGGAACCGGTGCGAACCACCATCCGCCGCCGAAGATAATCTGCAGGATCAGGGCAACAAGGAATGCGAGCATCGTGACCTCGTTATACTGCTCGGCGTGGATGCTCTCATGCTGCTTCGTCTTATACGATAGCGGGTTGCTCGACTTGCGCTTCGTGCAGATATAGCCGAAGAGCATGGCCGTGGAATATCCCGGCCAAAGCAGGCACTTGGCCAGCCAACTGTTGTAGAAAATGCGTCTCATGGCTATCGGTTTTGCAGAAACAGCTCCCATCCGGCCTCCACATCGGCCATCCGGGCGTCTACGCCGTTCTCGACACAGGACATCGCCGCTACGATCGGCACCATCACATCGCGGTTAGTGGCTGTGATGCAGCTGTCCGGAGGCGTGCCGGAGCGATCCGATACGGCCTTCACGTAGTTGTCCGTGTGGTTCTCGGTTGGCGGCGCCCAGCGGGAGATCATCTTTCGAATCGTGTCGAGGCCGTACTTGGTGTAGTAGGTGTTCAGGCACTGGAACATGGCCCGGTATCCCCACGCCATCGTCTTGAACTGCTTGAACTCCTTGTCCGCGGAGGGCTCCTTCTCACCCTTCCAGTGCACCCCGTCCAGTCGGATGTTTCCGGGGTTGTTGTTGCGTAATCCTCGTGACATGGCTACTCCTTCTTTTTAGTTTCACGGTCATACCACGTCTTAGCGATAATGCCGGCAATGAAGCCTACGCCGGCGGAGATCGTCGAGGCGATGCGAACACCACCGGGCAGGAAGTTAAACAGCACGACGAGAGCCACCAGCACGGCGGCAACGATCAGAATGATTTTGGTTGTCTTTGTCATAATCGCAATGTTTTATTAGGTTTGGTCTTTGGTTTTGCTCGCAGCCTCGGCCCGCACGCGGTCGAGCTGCCGGATGAACTCGATCACCTCCTTCATGTCCTGCGTCTTGGCCAGTCCCGCCACGATGTCCGTCACCTTGGCCGCCGAGGAGCGCGCAGCACGCAGGTTCTCGCGCACGCTCCACGCCTCGATGCCGACCGCGATCACGGCGGCAGCTCCCGAGGCGTAGGGCATCGAGTAGAGGCCGAACAGCAGGCCCAGCACATCCACGCACATGAAGAGCGCCGTGACCTTGCCGTAGTCGCCGAACTTGGTGAAGGTGCGGCGCAGGCCGTGCGAATCGATCGGCTGATGCAGCGCCCGGGCCTTGCGGATCCCGGCCCGCATGTCGATCATCACGGCCACGAGCATCACCGCCCAGATGATGATCTCCAACAGGGCGGCCCGCCGCAGGACAATGGCCTCGAGCCCGAATGTATCGAGGAGGATGTCGAACATATCACTACACAATCAGGATTGCAATCAGGAAAGGGAGCCACACGACGGCGCCTCCGCATAGGGTGGCCACGATATCGCGGAGATCCGTCTTGGCGTCGGCCTTTTCCTTGCCGACAGCCGCCACGATCACCGCAATGACCGAGGCCGTCAGCGCCAGCCATCGGGGGACGAATGCCACCAGCACCAGCATAACGACGGCCGCAATGTCCGCTCCCAGCGCCTGGTGCTTGTACTTGTCAGCGGGGATCCGGTTCAGCCAGCCGACGATCTTGGTGATAATGTTCTTCATAGCGTCATGCCTTCTCAACATATATACCCACAAGCGCACTCAAATCATGGTACACCGCCTGCCCCGTGGAGCGGGTACACTTGTAGGTCACGCCGTTCTGCGAGTAGTATTTACCCTCGAACAACTCCATATTCCCGTTGTACGGGATCGGGTCTTCCAGCGTTCCGGATGCCGTCTCGTTGATCTCCTCGTAGAGCGCAGCGGTAAGTTCTGACGGAGCCTGATTCTCCAGCACCGTGGCAATCTTTTGCCTAACCTTGTAGAGCCGGCCTTCGTATAGCACCTTGAATCCGACGTCGAGCGACTTGCCGATGAACGAAGCCCATCGAGGATGCAGGTCTTTGATCTTCAGCGACTGCTCGTCGGATAATGACATCGTATTCACCGCCATAGTGGCGAACATGGCCACTTGCCTGATCTTCGTGTCGAGGATCGGCTCGGGGACATACGGCGCCGGCTCCGGGGTGTACTCCTCCCATGTCACCGTGATGCGATCGCCGTTGTCGGCGTAAACTTCCCGTAGTTCATTGCCCGGCGTCGTGATCTCCGGGCGCTCCGTGTATTCCACGGGTTTGTACCCCATCGGGCCGAGGATCTCCAGCCCGGGGTTCATGATAACCATCCCGCCCTGCCGTACCTCGCCGGGGGCCGGGATCAAATATCCGTTTTCAAGTTTGGCGTATTGCATAGCGTTGTTTTTAGTTATTCGTTGTAGAGTATCTCCGGCGCACCGTTAGCCGCCATGTCATAGCCGCCTATGGACTGAAACAGAGGCTCCATGTACTCGTCCGACAGCGGTAGTTGCTTCGCGCTGTCGAGCCATGAGATCGGGACAGACACCGGAGTGATCCCCTTGATCGTTACTTTGAGATGTCTTGCAGTTGTCTCTTCAGTATCTTGATCTCCGTATAATAGGATAGAAGGATTCCCCTCATTCGGCATTTTAATAAAGCATGATTGGACTTCTCCTATTTTAGCATCGCTTTTTCGAATCCAAGATTTAACGCCTGCAATAACAGAAGCTCCTGATGTGCCAACAAAGCCAATTAGACGAGATACTTTTGGTTGGAAGTCCCATTCGTCAACGACATAGTCAACTCTGTATATGCAGTCAAAAGGATACTGTCTACCCGACACAACAGTTTGGCTATACGGCGACCCAATATTGAACTCATAGGTTTCTGCCGTATGTTCAACCTCCGGTCCTTTTCTCGACTCCATAATATTCTGCGGCAGGTACTCCGCGAGGAGTCCGGCCCTTTTTGCCTTCGGCACGACGTACCCCATCGGGTCGCCGTTATTGTAGAGCGTGGCGATCTCGTCGGCAGAGAGGGCGTAGTTCCAGACACGGACGAAGCCCACGTCCGAGGAGTTCATAATGACTGGAGAAAAGTTTCCAAGGTCTTTAACTTCTCCCATGTCTACAGTATCGTATAACAAATTATTTATTGTGACAGTATATTCAGAAACTTTCCTGGCTATAACCAAATGAAATTTTTCATCTTCGTTTTGAGCCGTAAATCTCAATATCTTGCTGCTTTTACCACCCAATGACACGATATATAAATCGTTCTTTCCAATATCAGATGCTCCAGCTTGAATAATTTTATTTTGAAACAAAAAGTTATTAGCGACGGCCATTGTGCTCCCATAGGCATTTCCGAAATATTCAAGTGTAAAATCGGAAGTCCCAATAGATATAGGCGGCATGTTAAATTTGTTAGTACCTGTAACATTATTCTCGCCATAACCGATACTCGCCCCGCGCTGCATCCGCTTGGCCTGCCGGTAGGCGGCCATCTTCTGCACGTTGTTGTAGTAATAGAGCAGGCTATTCATCGTAGGTCATGTTGCCTGCACCGAACAAGATGCAGATGGTGTAACTCTTGTTTTCCTCGGGCTTCGTCCAACCGGTGATGTTGAAATTCTCCGGGTAGGAGAATTGCGTAGCCGTAGCTCCCGACGTGAAGCGGATGATCGACGGTCTTATCGAGCTCTCGACGCTCGCAATATTCAGCGAGGTCAGTTCTCCGCAGACGTACATCGTTCCGCCCTTGACATCGAGCGAAACGTCTGCACCTTCCACCTGCT
>OHBE01003020.1_pt1 | contig 11378 bp, 6 predicted proteins | sample 1577231 | NCBI WGS metagenome assembly OHBE01 (sample SAMEA3541506, study PRJEB24748) | human gut metagenome | biome: human gut; feature: human-associated habitat; material: faeces | place: China | collected 2012
AGATCATGCTGGGCTTCGGCATCCTGTTCACGGGCATGAGCCTGATGGACACCGGCGTGTCCCCCCTGCGGGAGAGCGCAGCCTTTCAGGAGCTGTTCGTCACCATGACCAACCCCATGCTGGGCGTGCTGGTGGGCATGGTCGTCACCGTCATCATCCAGTCGTCCTCGGCCTCGGTGGGTATCCTGCAGGCCTTGTCCAGCACCGGCCTTGTCACCTTTGGCAGCGCCATCCCCATCATTCTGGGTGCCCACATCGGCACCGCCTTTACCCCGCTGCTGACCATCGGCGGCTCCTCCAAGGACGGCAAGCGCGCCGCCCTGATCCACCTGTATTTCAACATCATCGGCAGCTTTGTGCTGCTGGCTGCCATTTACGCCGTGCGGTACACCATCGGCATCCCGGTGTGGGGTGACGTGATGAACAAGAGCACCATTGCAAACATCCACACCCTTTCCAGTGTGGCGGCCATGCTGCTGTTCCTGCCTTTCAGCAGTGTGCTCTCCAAGCTGGCCATGCTCACCGTGCCCAACAGTGCCGAGGAAGCACAGGAGATGAGTATGCCCGTGCTGGATGAGCGTCTGTTCAAGAGCCCGGCCGTGGCCCTGCAGCAGGCCAAGAGCGCCGTGGTCAAGATGTCCCGCCGTGCCGCCCGCAACGTCAGCCTCTCCACTCCCCTGCTGCTCAAGATGGATGAGGACGTGGTGAGCGCCATCAATGTGCGGGAGAATCTCATCGACCGGATGGAGGTGGAGATCTCCAACTACCTCATCAAGATGACCGACCAGGAGCTGGGCGACGACGAAAGCCACGCCGTGACCGAGCTGCTGAACTTTGTCACCGAGTTCGAGCGCATCGGCGACTACGCCGTGAACATTCAGGAAAAGGCTGTGGAGCTCTACGAGAAAGAGGCCTCCTTCAGCGACATTGCCAAGAACGAGCTGCAGCTGCTGGATTCCGCGCTGGAGCAGATCCTGACCCGCACCAACGATGCCTTTGAGAACGATGACATCGCGCTGGCCCGTCAGGTGGAGCCGCTGGAAGAGGTCATCGACATTCTGGTGGAGAAGCTCCGCGACGGCCACATCAAGCGCCTGAAGGACGGCATCTGCTCCATTGATACCGGCGTGGTGTTCCTGGATGTGCTGAACAATGTGGAGCGCATCTCCGACCACTGCTCCAACGTGGCGGCCCGTCTGGTGGGCACCAGCGAGGGCGACGACTACGATTCCCACACCCTCAAGAGCCTGATGCACCACAACCCCAGCAAGGAATACTCCCTCATGTACGAGGAGTGCTGCAAGGAGTACCTGACCCCGCTGGCCGCTATGGAAAAGGAAGCGTAAAATGCTCCCCTGCCCTGCTGCTCAGATATTGTAGCAAAATCACAAAACCTCTGCAAAGACATTGCGTCAATGCAGAGGTTTTTGTTTGCAAAAGCCCCTTCGGTATTGAGGGATACCGGAGGGGCTTCTTGTTGCATTTGGTGAACCCGTGAAGAGTTCACATTCTCATTCACATCTTTATTATATGCCGCCTTCCCCCAAAAGTCAAGGGGTCAGAAGAAGCTCACCTGGCTGCTTTCGGGCAGGTCTGCCAGCACACCGGCGCTGCGCAGGCTTTCCAGCACGGCGCTGGTCACGCCGGTGGCCTGCTGGAGCTCCTCCACGGAGATATACTCCTGCCCGTTGATGGTGGCCCGCTCCAGCGAGGCGGCGGCAGTGCCGCCCACGCCTTTCAGGGCACAGAAGGGCAGGCGCACCTTGCCATCCTCCACGATATACTTGTTGCCCCGGCTCTTGCCCAGCTCGATGGGCAGGAACGCATACCCGCGGGAGAGCATTTCGTTGACCAGCTGCAGGCTGACCAGCACGTCCTCGTCCTTGGCGTTCTTCTCCTCTTTCAGGCGGCGCTTCACCGCCTCCATATGGGCGCGGGCCACAGCCGCACCGCCCACAGCGGCCTCATAGTCGATATCATCGCCGCGCACGGTGAAGTAAACGGCATAGAACTCTGCCGGGTGGTAGAGCTTGAACCACATCAGCCGGATGGCGCTCATCAGGTAGGCCACAGCGTGGGCCTTGGGGAACATATACTTGATCTTGCGGCAGGACTCGATGTACCAGTCCGGCACCTCGTGCTCCCGCATGGCTTCCTCCCAGCCGGGCTTGAAGCCGCCCTTGGCCACCTTGCCCTTACGGACTGCCTCCATGATATCAAAGGCCATCTTTGGCTCCAGCCCCTTGCGCAGCAGGTAGAGCATAATGCTGTCACGGCAGCCGATGACCTCCGCGATGGTGCAGGTGCCGCTGCGGATCAGCTCGTCGGCGTTGCCGGTCCAGACATCGGTGCCGTGGGACAGGCCCGAGATCTGGATCAGCTCCGAGAAGTTCCGGGGCCGGGCCTCCACCAGCATTCCGCGCACGAAGTTGGTGCCCATTTCCGGGATGCCGAAGGTGCCGGTCTGGCTGTCGATCTGCTCCGGGGTCACGCCCAGCTCCTCCGGGCTGGTGAGCAGGCTGTACACCCGGGGGTCGTTCATGGGGATGCTGTCCACGGGGATGCCGGTGTACTCCTCAAAATACTTGTAGAAGGTGGGCATATCGTGGCCCAGCTCGTCCAGCTTGAGCAGGGTGTCGTGGAGGTACTTGAACTCGAAATGCGTTGTGAGCAGGCCACCCGCCACATCATCCGCCGGGTGCTGGATGGGGCAGAAATCGTAGATCTCGTAGGTGTCGGGCACAACGACCATGCCGCCGGGGTGCTGGCCGGTGGTGCGCTTGACACCGGTGCAGCCCAGGGTCAGGCGGTTCTCCTCGGCGTGGTTGACGGTCTGGCCGCGGGCTTCCAGATACTTTTTGACGTAGCCGTAGGCGGTCTTGTCCTGAATGCCGGACACCGTGCCCGCCTTGAACACGTTGGCCTTGCCGAACAGCTCCTCGGTGTAGCGGTGGACGTTGGACTGATACTCGCCCGAGAAGTTCAGGTCGATATCAGGTTCCTTGTCGCCGTAGAAGCCCAGGAAGGTCTCAAAGGGGATGTCGTGGCCGTCCACCAGCATCCGGGTGCCGCAGTGGGGGCAGTCCTTATCGGGCAGGTCAAAGCCGTCGTCCACGCTGCCGTCGGTGATGAACTCGCTGTACTTGCACTTGGGGCAGCGATAGTGAGGCGGCAGGCTGTTGACCTCCGAAATGCCGGAGAAGTGGGCCACGGCGGAGGAGCCGACTGAGCCACGGCTGCCCACCTGATAGCCGCCCGCGTTGGAGTAGGCCACCAGCTTGACGGCAATGACGTACAGAACCGCGTAGCCGTGGCCGCAGATGGAGTCCAGCTCCTTTTTCAGCCGCTTTTGCAGCACGTCGGGCAGCGGGCTGCCGTAGTCGCGCGCCGCGTGCTTCCACGTGTCGTCGCGCAGCTCCTGTTCCGCGCCCGGGATGCTGGGCGGGTAGGTGCCCTTGGGGATGGCGCGCAGGTTGTTGTCGATGGTCGCGGCGATCTTGTTGGGGTTCGTCACCACAATTTCATACGCCTTTTCCTGCGGCAGATAGCTGAAATCCTCCAGCATATCGGGCGTGGTGCGGAAGTAGAGCGGGGCCTGGTTGTCCGCGTCCTTGAAGCCGTTGCCGGCCTGCAGAACAGCGCGGTAGATCCAGTCCTCCGGCTCCTGAAAGTGGGAATCGCCCGTGGCGACAACCGGCTTATGCAGGTCCTCGCCCAGCTTTATGACGGTGCGGTTGAAGTTTTTGATGGCCTCGATCGAGTCCACCTGCCCGTTGCGCACCATGAATTCATTGTTGCCGAGCGGCTGCACCTCGAGATAATCGTAATAATCGGCAATACGGAGCAGCTGTTCGTAGGGCTGACCGGCCACGATTGCCCTGTAAAGCTCACCTGCTTCACAGGCCGGGGAGAGCAGCAGGCCCTCGCGGTACTGGTTCAGCAGGCTGCGCGGCACGCGCGGTTTCTTAAAGAAATACTGCGTGTGGGCGGCGCTGACAATGCGGTAGAGGTTCTTTAAGCCCACCTGATTCTGCACCAATATAATAAGGTGGTAGTATTTCTTTTTCAGCACCTCTTTGTTGCCGCCGAGGCCGGTGTTGATAGACTCCACCGTATGGATGTCCTTTTCCTCGAGGTCGGTCAGCATGACCTCATAGATGCGGGCCAGCGCCATGGCGTCATCGACGGCGCGGTGATGGTTGAAGGGCGGGATCTCGAGGTGCTTGTTGATGGTGTCCAGCTTGTAGTTGCGCAGCCCCGGAAAGAGTGCCTGCCCCATCGGCAGTGTGTCGATATAGGTGTTCTCGTCCCAGCTGACGCCCGCCTTCTCCCCTGCCTTGCGGATGAACAGCATATCAAAGCTGTGGGCGTTATGGGCCACAAGGATGTTGTCCCCGCAAAATTCTTTAAAAGCGCGGATGGCCTCCTCGGGCGTCGGGGCGTCGGCGACCATGGCATCGTTGATGCCGGTCAGGTCAACGACCTTCTGCGGGATCGGCTTGCCGGGGTTGACGAAGGTGCAGAACTTCTTTTCCTCGTTGATCTTGCCGTTTTCAACATAGACTGCGCCGATCTCGGTCAGGCGCTCGGTGTTGGAGTCGAGACCCGTCGTCTCGGTGTCAAAGACGACGAACGAGCCGGAGAGCGGCATCTCGGCGCTGCCGTAGACTGCGGGGATCATGTCATCGACGAAGTAGGCCTCACAGCCGTAAATCAGTTTAAAGTTCGGGTCTGTTTCGTGGATGGCATCGGTGGCCAGCATCGCTTCGGGGTAGCCCTGGCAGACGCCGTGGTCGGTGATGGCAATGGCGCGGTGGCCCATGCGGTGAGCCAGACGCACGATCTTGCCGGGGTCGTTGAAGCCGTCCATCGAGCTGGACTTGGTGTGCAGGTGCAGCTCGACGCGCTTTTCGCCGTCGGGCGCGGTATCCTGGCGCTGCTCACGCTCGACCTGCAAAACGTCGTAGGGCATGATGACAAAGTCATGCTCGTACTTGTCGTACATATAGTTGCCGCGGACAATGAGGGTCGTGCCGGGCTTGAGGCCCTCCCACTTGGACATATCCGCGCCTTCTTCCCCCATGACCTTGAGGTTGACGGAGCCGGAGTAGTCGGTAATGGAGGTAAAATAAATCTTGCGGCGGCTGCCCTTGACCTCGGTAGCAAAGACGTCGCCCCAGACCGTGACCTTGCCGCCGTCGCCCAGATCGTTGAGGCGGCGGGTGTCGGTGGGCTTGAACTGCTTGCCGTAGAACAGCTTGACCGGCTTGTTCGTGAGGGCGAGACCCTCAATCGTAAAGTCGGGCGGTGTCTCCTTGGCCTCGAACTTGACAACAGGGGCCTTCTCCTGCAGGTACTGCTCAAACTCCTCCTCGGTGCGCGCCTTACCGGAATCGGCCAGGCGGACGACAGGCAGACTTCCTGTGCGCTCCTGGATCATCTCGGCCAGCACGCGGGGCAGCTCGACGCTCTCAAGGATCTGGCGGCCCGCGCTGACGTGGACCGTGATGCCGTCCTCGCCAAAGGTAACGGGCTCGGACTTATCGAGGAAGCCGTTGACCGGCATTCCCTTTTCTTTCAATTCCTCGATCATCAGGCGCACGGCCTCGGGGGTGATGTTCGGGTAGGCAAAGTAGCTGCGGACTTGCAGCTGATACCCGGCGAACACCTCGGCAAGGGACGCACAAAGACGCCCGCACAGCGCCTGATCCAAGGGTTCAGCACTGCGCAGGCAGATGACGACCTGTCTTTGTGTGCGGTAAAGCTCCACGCGGTCCACAAGCACACTGCCGAACGCCGCGCAGAACTGCTGGTCCGCCGTAAACTGCGGCCAGACCTGGGTGACAAATGGTTTCAAAGGAATTTTACCTCACAAGTGGATAGCATGTTGTAGGGGGCCGCGTCCCCGACGCCCCGCGGGCGGATGCAAGCATCCGCCCCTACGAGGGTTGGCTTCCCCCTCGGGGGAAGCTGTCCGCGAAGCGGACTGATGAGGGCGAAGTTGCCGGGCATTACCCGCAAACGGATTGCCAAGGACAGCTTGCCCCTCATCCGGCCCTGCGGGGCCACCTTCCCCCAAGGGGGAAGGCTTTATGGGTTACATCTTATGAATTTCTTCCAGTAGCTGGCCGACAATATCGCCCTTCAGCATACGGATCTTCTCGCCGCGGATGAAAAGCAGGGCCTCGTCCTTACCGCCGGCAATGCCGATGTCGGCGTCGGATGCCTCGCCGGGGCCGTTGACAACACAGCCCATAATAGCGATCTTGAGCGGCTTCTTAAAGCCCTCGTCCCGCAGACGCGCCTCGACCTCGTTGGCGATCTCGATCATCGGGTACTGGGTGCGCCCACAGGTCGGGCAGCTGATGATCTCAGGACCGGCGACGGCGTAGCCCGCCGCGCGCAGGATGTCATACCCGGCGTAGACCTCGTTCTCGGGTTCATCGGTCAGACTGACGCGCAGCGTGTCGCCGATGCCCTCCATCAGCAGACCGCCGATGCCCATACCGGACTTGATGAGGCCCATGCGGTTGCCGCCGGCCTCGGTCACACCGACGTGCAGGGGGTAGTCCGTCTGGCTGGCCAGCAGACGGTACGCCGCCATCATGCGGGGCACGTTGCTGGATTTGATTGAAATAACAATATTATCAAAGTCGTATTTTTGCAGCAGCCGCACATGGTACATGGCGCTCTCCACCATGGCCTCGGGCACGGGAGCGCCGTACTTGGCCAGGATGTGCTTTTCGAGGCTGCCGCCGTTGACGCCGATGCGGATGGGCACATTTCTGGCGTTGCAGGCGTCGGCCACAGCCTTGACGCGGTCATCATCCCCGATGTTGCCGGGGTTGATGCGAATTTTGTCCGCACCGGCATCCAGCGCTGCAAGCGCGGCGCGGTAGTCAAAGTGGATGTCCGCCACAACGGGGATGTCCACCTTCTCTTTAATGGCAGCCACGACGGCGGCGTCCGCCGGGGTGGGCGCGGTCACGCGGACGATCTGGCAGCCCGCCTTGGCGACGCGCTCTGCCTGGGCCACGTTGCCCGCAATATCCTTGACGGGCACATTCAGCATCGTCTGGACGGCAATGGGATTCGTGCCGCCGATTTTAATGCTGCCGATCTTTACTTCTTTTTTTAATTGACGCTGCATCGTAGTTCTCCTTATAAGAATCGTGAAATATCGTGCATCGTGACCAGAATCATCAGCCACACCAGCGCCACCGTACCCGCCGTGTTGATCACGCCCTGCACGCGGGACGGCACAGGATGGCCGGTCAGGCCCTCCCACGCAAGGAACAGCAGCTTGCAGCCGTCCAGCGCCGGGATGGGCAGCAGGTTAAAGATGCCGACGTTGATGGTCAGCAGAGCCAGCAGGGACAGTACCTCCCGCCAGCCGTAGTGCACGGCCTGGTTGACCGCCGACACCGTGCCGAGGGGGCCGGACAGTTCCTCCACGCCCACCTTGCCGGCGAGCAGGTCAAAAAAGCTGCCCAGAATAGCCCTGCTGTAGTAAATATACATATCGCAGGTCATGACAATGACGTGCCGCAGGTCCTTTTTCATCGGCTCAACGCGGAAATCCGTGCCGTACAGCACATTGCCGTCCGCGTCGCGCGTCGGGGTGAAGGTCACATCCTGCAGCTCCAGGACCTCGCTGCCGCGCAGGACCACCACGTTGCAGGTTTCCTCCTCACCGGTGTAAAACATATCGGTTATGTCGTAGAGCGTCCAGCAGGGGTTGCTGCAAATCTGCAAAATCGTGTCGCCCTCCTGCAGAGCTGCGGAGCTTGTGGCGTTCTCGCTGAAATCCGCAATCGTCGTGCTGCCGACCTTGCCCATGGTAAGGACGAGCACCAACAGCACCGCGACGCCGAGGATAAAGTTCATCAGCGCACCGCAGAGCGTGACAAAAAAGCGCTGCCAGGCGGTGGCATCCTCAAATTTCTGGCCGCTGACGACCAGCGGGAAAAGCGCGGTTTTGCGGGGCTTCGGGGCGGGCGGCGGTGCACTCTCCCCGCTCTCGTCCTCCTCGTCAGGCAGGGGGCTGAACAGATTATAGCCGCCCAGCGGCAGCAGGCGGACAGAATAGGTCGTTCCGTCACGGGTCGTGGACCACAGGCGCGGGCCAAAGCCGATGGAAAATTCCTCGACATGGATACCGCAATGGCGCGCCGCCATAAAGTGGCCCAGCTCATGCACCAGAATGACGCTGCTAAACACGAGCAGCGATGCCAGCCCGGTCAGCAATGCAGTCATAGGCACCTCACAAGTAAAGTATTGGACATAGAGCTATAGGGGCCGGGCATGCCCGGCCCGCGCGTGTATGGCAGGCAGGAGTCTGCCGGAAAGCTGAGGGCCGCACATGTGCGGCCCCTACCGGGCAGTTCCAATCAGATATGCGCCTCCACATAAGCGCGGGCCATGCGGTCACACTCGTGGACGTCGGCAAGCGTGTAGTCGCCGCCGAAGGAATCACTGTCGACGATGCCCTCGACCAGGCGGCCAATGTCCAGGAAGCCGATCTCATCGCGCAGGAAGTGCGCAACGGCGGCCTCGTTCGCACCGTTGGCGGCGCAGGGAGCCAGACCGCCCTTGCGGATAGCCTTTTTGCAGGCTTTGAGGCAGCGGAAGGTCTCGTCGTCCGCCGTTGCAATGCTCAGCTTGGTCAGCGCGGTGAAGTCCAGCTCCGGCACGGGGCTGGGCAGGCGCTCGGGCCAGGTCAGCGCATACTGGATGGGAATGCGCATGTCGGGCACACCGAGCTGCGCAATGATCGAATGATCCGCAAACTGCACGGCGGAGTGGATGATGCTCTCACGCTGGACAACGATCTGAATCTTATCCTCGGGCAGACCGAACAGCCACGCGGCTTCGATCAGCTCCAGACCCTTGTTCATCAGAGTCGCAGAATCAATCGTGATTTTGGCGCCCATATTCCAGTTCGGGTGCTTGAGCGCGTCTGCCTTCGTCTTGGTGCGCAGCTGCTCGGTGGTCATGCCGAAAAACGGGCCGCCGGAGGCCGTCAGCAGGATCTTCTCCAGAGTTTTGGCGCTGTGCTGATCCTGCAAGCACTGGAAAATAGCGCTGTGCTCGCTGTCCACGGGCAGCAGGTGGACGCCGTGCTTTTTGACAGCATCGGTCACAAGATGGCCGCCCGTGACAAGGCTTTCTTTGTTGGCCAGCGCCAGATCGTGGCCGCTCTCAATCGCAGCCAGCGAGGCGTCGAGGCCCGCAATGCCGACAACGGCGTTCAGCACCGTGCCCGCGCCGTCCATACAGGCCAGCGCGCGCAGTCCTTCCGCGCCCTTGAGCAGCTTCGGCGCGTCGGCCTGCCCGGCCAGCGCGGCGGAGAGCTTGTCAAACGCGGCGGGGTCGGTGACGGCGACGTACTTCGGGTGGAACTCCGCAATCTGCGCCAGCAGCTTATCGACGCTGGAATTGGCGGACAGGCCGAACACCTCATAGCCGTGCATACGGCAGACGTCCAGGCTCTGGGTGCCGATGGAACCCGTGGAGCCCAAAAGTGTGATGACTTTACTCATTTTTACGATTCCTCACAGCAGATAGAAGAAGTAGCGTACCGCGATGGAAACAAAAGGCGCGATGAACATGACGCTGTCAAAGCGGTCCAGAATGCCGCCGTGCCCCGGGAAGATCGTGCCGTAATCCTTGATGCCGACCTGGCGCTTGACGGACGACGCGAACAGGTCACCCAGAATGCCCAGCACCGATGCCACGGCACCCATGCCCAGCAGCACCAGATAATGCTTCGGCTGCACCTGAATGCTGATGACGTTGTATTTGGCCGACAGCAGCGAGTAGACGAGCGTCAGCACACAGCCCGCAGCCATGCTGCCCAGCACGCCGCCCACAGCGCCCTCCACGGTCTTGTGGGGGCTGACGATAGGAGCCAGCTTGTGCCTGCCGAACGCACGGCCCGCAAAGTAGGCCGCGGTGTCGCCGCCCCAGGCAAAGCAGAGGATCAGCAGAATGAAATAAATCGCGTCATAGCGATATTCTGCGAAGGGCAGCATCCGCTTTAAGTGGATGAGCGAGTAGAAGCAGAACGTGATGACGCCCGAGAAGTAGACAAACCCCGTCAGCTTACCGAAATCCAGTGTTTTGACGTGAGCGATCTGACAGACGTTGTAGAACAGCACCGTCAAAAAGGCCGCGGGCAGCAGCAGGCCGCGCACCATCTGCAATGTGCTCAGCATGACCAGCAGCGTCAGCGGCACAGCGGCGGCATAGAGATACCACTGCTTTTTGCCAAAGCCCATAGCGGAAAAAACCTCATGGATGGCAATCAGGCAGACGGCACTTAATACCAAGTCAAACAGGAAGGTGTCAAAAAACGCCAGCACAACGGCCAAAACGCCCAGGCCGACAGCGGCGGTGATGATGCGGGTCTTCATAAACGGTGGTTTCCTTTCGCGGAATCGTTTTATTCAATGATGCAATAACAGCCTATGCGGGCGTGTCGCATGACATGCCCGCACAGGCTATCGTTCATGGAGAGATCAGACCTCCATGATTTCCTTGTTCTTGTCGGCGCAGGTGTCGTCGATCAGCTTGACATATTTGTCGGTCAGCTTCTGGGTCTCTTCCTCCAGCTTCTTCTGGTCGTCCTCGGTGAGCTCGCCGGCCTTCTTCATGGCCTTGAACTTGTCCATGGCGTCGCGGCGGATGTTGCGCACGGCAGTCTTGGCGTCCTCGCCCTGCTTCTTGACATCCTTGGTCAGCTGCTTGCGGCGCTCCTCGGTGGGGGCCGGGAACACCAGACGGATGACCTGGCCGTCATCAATGGGGTTGATGCCGATGTCGCTGGTCTGGATGGCCTTGGAGATGGGCTTGAGCATCGAGCGGTCCCACGGGGAGATGGTCAGGATGCGGGCCTCGGCGACGGCGACAGCCGCGATCTGCTGGATGGGCGTGGGGCTGCCGTAGTAATCAACATTTATCTTGGCAAGAAGCGAGGGATTTGCTCTGCCTACACGAATACCGTCGAGATCGTCCTCGTATACGGATATAGACTTTTTCATTCTTGCTTCAAATTCTTTGGTATCAAGTTTCATTTCAATTTTCTCCTCAATTATTTTAAAATATGTGATTATTTATATCTGTCAACCGGATATCTCGGTTCCGATTGCAGCGCCGTTTACAACGCGCAGAATATTATCGGGATCGTCGAGACCGAAAATAACTATCGGCAGGTCATTATCCTTGGCAAGAGTTGCGGCGGTGGAGTCGATAACGGTAAGCTGATGCTCGAGCATATACATATGCGAAATAGATGCAAGACGCTCGGCATTCGGATCCTTGCGTGGGTCGGCGGTGTAAACAGCGTCGATATTCTTCGCCATAAGAACGGCATCGCA
>OHBE01003022.1_pt1 | contig 11375 bp, 10 predicted proteins | sample 1577231 | NCBI WGS metagenome assembly OHBE01 (sample SAMEA3541506, study PRJEB24748) | human gut metagenome | biome: human gut; feature: human-associated habitat; material: faeces | place: China | collected 2012
GATATTTAGGATATTATGATGTAAAAGGAACAGGAATAGAATTAAGAGATTATCAGCAAGATGCAGTAAACAAAGCAGATGAAATATATAAAGAAAAAAGATATGCAAGTATAATATTACCAACAGGAGGAGGAAAGACATATGTAGCATTAACAGAAATGTTACAATATGGAAAAACAGCAGAAGAAATAGCAATAGAAGAAAATCAAATAGAATTAGGAAAAATAGCATATAAAACAAATAATAAAAAAATGCTATATTTAGCACCATCAAATGAAATATTAGAGCAGACCAAAGATAGAATAATAGAGCATATTCGTGGAAAAGTAGGAATAACAGGAAAAAACAAAGATGAAATAATAGCAGAAGTATTTAAAAACTTGCAATTTGCTACATATCAAAGTTTAATAACAAAAGCAGGTAAAGAAACATTAGAAAAGCAGTATGATTTTATAATATTTGACGAATTACATAGAACAGGTGCAGAAAAATGGGAAGAAGCATTAAATAAATTATTAGAAAATCAACTAGAAACAACAAAAGTTTTAGGAATAACAGCAACACCAAGAAGAGATGCAGATGACAGAAATATGGCAGATGAAATAGCACAAAAGTTAGGATATACAGATGAAGAAATAAGAGCAGAAAAACATATAGCCACAAAAATAGAACTAAAAGAAGCAATACAATTAGGAATGGTAGTAAATCCAAAGGTAGTTTCATGTGAGTATAATTTATTAACAGATGGAAGTATGGAAAATTTAGCAGAACAAATAAATGAAATGGAAGATGAGAATGAAAGAAAGAAGAAATTAGAACAATATGATAGGCTAAGGAAAAATCTGGAGAAAGCAAAAGGAATACCAGAAATATTACAAGAAAACTTAAAAGAAGGTGGAAAATATATTGTATTTATACCAGTTGGAGGGAATGAAGAAGGAAAAGACAGTATAGATAAAGTAAAAGAATGGGAAAAGCAAATAAGTGAATATTTAAAAAACTCAGGAATAGAACCAGAATATTATTCAATGCTAGGGGCTTATAGTGATAAGGAAAATGAGAGACAATTAGAGGGATTTGAAAGTGAAAAATCAGATAAAACAAAATTTATGATAGTAATGAATAAATTGAACGAAGGTGTTCATGTAGATGGAGTAAATGGAATATTATGGTTTAGACCATTAGATGAAAATTCAAAAATATTGTACAAACAACAAATAGGAAGAGTAATAACATCAGTAGATCCAGATAATCCACCAAAAGATGAAGATAGACCAGTAGTAATGGATTTTGCAAATAATACAGAAAGAGTTGAGATAGATAAAGAAATAAAAAGCAATAATCGAAAAAATGATTTGGAATTATTAACAATAGTAGTAAATTGGGTAAAATCACATGGAGATAATTTGCCACAAGTAACAAGTACAAGTAATCAAGAAAAAAGATATGCTGCAACATTATATAGAATTCAACAGAAATATATAGAATATAGAAATGGAATTGATAATGAAGGAATTACAGAAGATGAAAGAAATAATATAGAGAATATTATAGCAAAAGGTGAAGAAATAGAGTTATGGGATAGAGATCTTGAAAAGATTACAAAAGAAGAAAGTGATAAAATCTTAGAAGTTGATAGTTTTGAGTTAAAAGGAAATTTGCATGATTTTGTTGAATTAGAAAATGAAGTAAAAGGACTCCCCAAAGTAAATACAATAGATATATTTATAGAAAAATTAGAAAAATTACAAGAAATAGGAGTAGATGTATCAAAAATTAAGATAAAAGATACGATATTGGATTTAGTAAAAAGAACCAAAACAAAAGAAAATGATGAAAAATTAATAAGAGAAATAGAAGAAATAGGATTAGAAGCAATTGATAATATAGGAAATAAACTTAGTGCAATAAGAGATCTATATACAAAGGCACAAGAAGGAAAAAAGATAAATGCTATATTTCCAACAGATAAACAGCTAGAACGACTAGAAAAACTGGGAATAAGAATAAAACCAATGAATACAATAGATGAATTTATAGAAAAATTAGAAAAATTGCAAATTATAGGAATAGATGTATCGAAAATTCAAAAAGAAGATGCAATATTAGATTTAGTAAAAAAAACGAAGCAAAAAGAAAATGATGATGAACTAATAAAAAAGATAGAAGAAATGGGATTAAATCCAAATGATCCTATATCAAATAAATTAAGAAGTATAAGAAAAATATATAGCCAATTGCAAAAAGGTAAAAAAATTGATGAGATTCCTCCAACAATGGAACAAATAAATAAAATAGAAAAGATGGGAATAAGAATAAAACCAAAAGAAAATATAATAGATGTATTTATAAAAGAATTGGAAAAATTACAAAGCATAGAAATAGATGTATCGAAAATTCAGGTAACAGATACAATATTGGATTTGATAAAAAAAACGAAGCCAAAAGAAAATGATGGTGTACTAATAAAAAAGATAGAAGAAATAGGACTAGATCCTAATGAAAATATTGGAGGGAGATTATGCAGAATAAAAATGGGATATAAAAAAAGACAAAAAGAAGGAAATTCCAGATGGACACCATTAACAGAGGAACAATTAAATAAAATTCAAGGAATGGGAATAAAAATAGAAGGAGAAAAAAGTAATATAGTAGATGAATTTATAGAAAAAATAGAAAAATTGCAAGAAATAGGAGTAGATGTATCAAAAATTGTCAGAAGTGATACAATATTAAAATTGGTAGGAAAAACACTAGAAGAACCCGAAGAAGTATTAATAAAAAAGATAAAAGAAATAGGATTGGAAACAGATGATAATATAGGTTTAAAGTTAAGCGGGATAAAAGTAGCTTACAATAAAAGTCAAAGAGGAGAAAAAAAACATGGAATTGTAGCAACAGAAGAACAAGTAAAAATACTAAGAAAAATGGGAGTATGGGAGAAAAAGAATACAATAGATGAATTTATAGAAAAACTAGAAAAATTGCAAGAAATAGGGGTAGATGTATCAAAAATTTTTAAAAGAGATACAATATTAAAATTGGTAGGAAAAACGATAGAAGAATCTGAAGAAATATTAATAAAAAAGATAAAAGGGATGGGATTAGAGCCAGATTATAATATTGGAAGTAAACTAAGTGATTTAAAAAAAGTTTATAATAAAAATCAAAGAGGAGAAAAGACAGGAGGAACTATAGCAACAGAAGAACAAGTAAGAAGAATAAGAAGTTTTGGAATAAAAATAGGAAAAGAAATCACAGGCCAATCCATAGGCCAAGCCTCATATACAGCAACAGTACAAGAATGTGATGAAGCACAAGCAGAACTAAACAAGTTACTGGATAAACAAAAAAATCAACAAGAAGTGTAGAGTATAGTAATTGAGTAGGAGTATTATCATAAAGAGTTGTTACAAAAGTAACAGCTCTTTTATAAATACTTCTTTAATGTCTCAACACTATCTTCTTGCATAACAACAAAATCATCTAAAATTTGTCTAACATTTTTATCAACACTAGGATTATTATTTAACAATCTGCGCCCCTCAATAATCCCCATATTAGTACCTTGTAACAATAATTCAGAAATATTAGAATTACTTTTATCAGTCATTGTATTCATTTGAATTCCATACCAAGTCATAGCTTTATTCATTATATTTGTTTCTTGAGGATCATCTGTTAAATCATAATTATGATAAATATTCCCAACACGATTAAAAATTTCTTTATATTTAAGATATTCAACATTTAAAACTCTTTGAAATCTACTATCAGAAACTTTATCAGAAACAAATTTTATCGCATCCATTCCCATTTTTGCACCTTTACTAACTTCATTTAAAACTTTTTTATTAATATCCATTATAAAACCTCCCATTAATAGCTATTTTTATTATTGTTAGCAAAGAAATGGAATATTATACAAATTATTCTTTAATTTCTTTAGAAAGTTTGCTAATAGCCTTAGTTTCAATTCTTGATACATAAGAACGAGAAATTCCCATTTCTTTAGCAATTTCAATTTGTGTTTTAGGTTTATGACCATCAAGACCAAAACGAAGTTCCAAAATTGTACGTTCTCTTCCTTTTAAAATAGATTTCATTTTTTCATATAAAAGTTTAACTTTCATTTTTAAATCAACAGATTCTTCAACACTTTTGTCATCATTTTCTAAAATTTCTTGTAATGTAATAACATTATCATCTTTATCTTTTCCGATTGGTTCATCAAGAAATACTTCAGCATTTTGCTTTTTGGTTGCCCTAAAATGCATAAGAATTTCATTATCTATACATCTAGAAACATATGTAGAAAGTCTAGCACCTTTTTCAGGTTTAAAACTATTAATACCTTTGATAAGACCAATTGTACCAATAGAAATTAAGTCATCTTGGTCTACATTTGAATTGCTGTATTTTTTACAAACATGTGCAACAAGTCTCAAATTCCTTTCAATTAAAATATTACGTGCATCTTCATCTCCTGTACTTAATTTTTCAAGATAAATTCGCTCTTCTTCAGAACTTAGAGGTTCCGGAAAAAGGGAAGTTCCTGAAATGTATCCAACTGCAAAAACTGCAGTCTGTAAAAAGTGAAAAAAACCACTTATACACAATGCGGAAAACATAAAAACCTCCATATAATTTTATTAAGAACTCATATAACAAATTATATGTTAGAAAAAAATAAAAGTGCATGGACTAAAAAAATATATAAATAACAATAAAATACTTGACAAATGCAAACAAATGTTTTAAAATATACACAATCATAAAAGGATGTAAATTTATGGAAAATGAAAATTTAATCATTAAAGATGATATATCTAATGAAGAAATAAAAAATTTAATATATACAATAAGAGGAAAACAAGTTATGCTAGATAGTGATGTAGCAATGTTATATCATTATCAAACTAAGAGAATAAATGAAGCAGTAAAGAGAAATAAAGAAAGATTTCCAGAAAATTTTTGCTTTCAATTAACGACAGAAGAAATTAAAAATATAAAAATGCCAAATGTAGTTTTGAATTTAAAAAATGAAAATAACTGGTCGCAATTTGCGACTAGTTCCAAAAGTGAAAATATAAAACATAGAGGAAAAAAATATTTGCCATATGTATTTACTGAACAAGGAATAGCAATGTTATCAGGTTTATTAAAGAATGATATAGCTGTTCAAGTAAGTATAAATATTATGAATGCTTTTGTAGAAATGAGAAAATTTCTAATACAAAATGGACAAATATTTGAAAGATTAACTAACATAGAATACAAATTATTAGAACATGATAAAAAATTTAATGAAGTCTTTAATCAACTTCAAGTAGAAGAAAATATAAAACAAAAAATATTTTTTGAAGGACAAATATATGATGCATATAGTCTGATAATTGATATTATAAAAAAAGCAAATAAAAAGATTTTAATAATAGATAATTATATAGATGACAGTGTTTTAAAAATGCTTACTAAGAAAAACAATAATGTAGAAGTTGTAATACTGACTTCAGATAAAAGTAATATACAACAAATTGATATTCAAAAATTTAATAAAGAATACTCAATATTAAAGGTTGCAAAGACTAATAAATTTCATGATAGATTTATAATTATAGACAATGAAGAAATGTATCATTTAGGAGCATCAATAAAAGATTTAGGGAAAAAGTGTTTTGGAATAAATAAAATTGAAGACGTAGAAATTATGGAAAAAATTTTAAATCATAAATAGAGAATTATAAGAGAAGAAAAATATAAATAATTTTCAAATAATACTTGAAAAGTATTATCATTTGTTATAGAATAAAAATGCCTAAAAAGGTAAATAATAGATAAAAATGAAATTAGAAGAAACTAATTTCAAAAAGGAGGAAATTTTATGTCAGTAAAAGTAGGAATTAACGGATTTGGAAGAATAGGAAAACTAGCATTCCAAGCAGCATTAGGTAAAGAGGAGGTTGAAGTTGTAGCAGTAAACGATCCATTTGTAGCAGCTGATTACATGGCATATATGACAAAATTTGACACTGTACATGGAAGATTTAACGGAACAGTTGAAGAAAAAGACGGAAACTTAGTAGTAAATGGAAGAGTAATAAAAGTATATAATGAAATGGATCCAAAGAATATTCCTTGGGGAGAACTTGGAGTTGAATATGTATTAGAATGTTCTGGTGTATTCACAACAATGGAAAAAGCACAAGCACACTTAGATGCAGGAGCTAAAAAGGTTCTTATAAGTGCACCATCAAAAGATGCTCCAATGTTTGTAATGGGAGTAAATAATGAAACATATAGTTCAGACATGAACATTGTATCAAATGCATCTTGTACAACAAACTGTTTAGCACCTTTAGCAAAAATAATAAATGATAATTTTGGAATCAAAGAAGGATTAATGACAACAGTTCACTCAACAACAGCAACACAAAAAACAGTTGATGGAGCTTCAAAGAAAGATTGGAGAGGTGGACGTGCTGCATCTGCAAACATTATTCCATCATCAACAGGAGCTGCAAAAGCAGTAGGAAAAGTTATACCATCATTAAATGGAAAATTAACAGGTATGGCATTCAGAGTACCAACAGTTGATGTTTCAGTTGTTGACTTAACATGTAATCTAGAAAGACCAACAACATATGAAGAAATATGTGCAGCTGTAAAAAGAGCATCTGAAAACGAATTAAAAGGAATTGTTGAATATACAGACGAACCAGTTGTATCTTCAGATTTCCTAAGTGATATGCATACATCAATATTTGATGCAACAGCAGGAATCATGTTAACAGATACATTCGTTAAATTAGTTGCATGGTATGATAATGAATGGGGATATTCAAACAAGTTAGTTGATTTAGCTTGCTATATGTCAACAGTAGATCATAAATAATAATTCAACTTGGGTTAGGGTGTTAGAGCTTGTCTAACCTCTAACCTTTTTGAAGTGATATAATTAAAAAATATATTTTAATGTATTCAGTAAAACATATTATAATACATTTAAATGAATATGATATAATGAGCGCAAGAGAGCCAGAAAGCTGCTTGCAGATTTCTGGCGAACGGCGAATGACGATCACGATAGCTGCGATAGCAGCGGCGAGTAGCAAAGCTACAAATCGTGATATAATAAACAGAAACTATGTGAATAAAACTATTTATATCCATTGTTTGGAAAGGGGTATATATGAGTTCAGGAATGTTTGGATTCGTTAATGTATTAAAAGCGGCAGCAGATGCCAGCTGGACAAGAGAAGAAGTAGACGAAAAACTGAAAGGTATCATGAAGTCTATCCACGAACAGTGTGTAAAATACGGAACACAGGCTGACGGAACTGTAAACTATGTGAAGGGTGCAAACGTTGCCGGCTTCATGAAGGTTGCAAAAGCAATGATGGCACAAGGTATCGTATAATCAGCCCATAAGATATAAGTAAGCTATAGTTTATTAAAAACTCCCGCTTTCCTAAGGGAAAAGCGGGAGTTTTTTTATACAGTCTCAAAGTATGGTTCCGTAAAAGGTTACGAACTGAACGGTTATATGGGAAATGACAGGATTTTCCCGATATAATACAGAGACTCCATGAAAAATTTCGAATTGTTCATCAAACAGCGACATACATGTTATAAAACAAATCCAGCATACAGAACGGGAGTTGCCATATCATTCTCACAACCCCATTTTTTCTTTTAACATTCAATGTCAATTGATATTCAACTCTTTTATCTACCTTTGCATACGAATAATCCATTAATTCTGAATAAACAGATGAAACTAAGAAATGTATCAGCCGGAATAGTCTTATGTCTGACAATGGTTTCCTGCATCCAAGATGAAGCTTTGAATGTCGAAGCAGCTATAGACGGATGCAGCGGTACTAACATCCAATTATCCACTATTAACCCTAGTAGTAAAACAGCTTCTATTTATGTATCTAAGTCTACAGACTTATCTGCATTAGAAATTAAATTCACATTACCAGACGGAGCTAGTATAGAACCTGTTAATGCAATAGCAAATGATGCTCCTCCCAAATATGACTTTTCTACTTCACAGATCCCCATTACTCCAGAACAAACATTGGAACAGTATCAACGTAAGTTCAGAGTTACATCTGAAAGTGAAACAACTGAAGCTGTCTATACCATTACTGTAATCAAATCTGAACTTCCTACAAATTTCCATTTCGAAAACTTAGTAGATGGAAGTTCCGATTACCATGAACTTTATGAATTTAATCAGCAACAAGGAGAAACGCTCCAATGGGCGAGTGGAAATCCGGGCTTCAAACTTACCGGTATGGCAAAGTCCCCCTTTGATTACCCAACTTTACAAACTGAAGGTTATATAGGTAAAGGTATTCGACTAGAGACAAAGAGTACAGGAGATTTTGGCGAAAAAGTTAAGATGCCAATTGCAGCAGGTAACCTTTTCATCGGTACATTCATAGTAAAAGATGCATTAAGAGATGCCAAAGCTGCTACAAAATTCGGATTCCCATTTTTCAAACATCCAAAAACATTAAAAGGATATTATAAATTTCAACCTGGCACTGTTTATATTTCGGGCACTGATGAAAACCGAAAGCCTATAATAGATCCTTCAATGGAAGGAAAGGATAAAGGTGATATATATGCCGTCTTATACGAAGCTGACGATGTGGAAGATTTCCTTGATGGATATAATTCCCTAAATTCCAATAAGATTATAGCTCTTGCAAGAATTCCGTCAATAGAAAAGACGAGTGAGTGGAAACAGTTTGAATTACCTTTTGAATATAAAAAAGCAATAGATGAATCAGCTCTCAAGGAAGGTAAATACAAACTCGCTGTTGTATTCTCTTCCAGCATAAATGGAGCAGAATTTAAAGGTTCAGTAGGAAGTACTTTGTGGATAGACGAGGTAACTATTCAGTGTAAAGAAGACAACGAATAATAACTTAAAAAGTAATTTATATATGAATAAATATATATTGGCTAGTATTGTTATCCTTTTTTGCAGTATCAGCCAAATCAATGCACAATCGTCCGAACACAAAGGACTACTATGGTCTTCTCTTCATGGACTAGACTATCAATTCAAAGCAGGTGTAAATATCGGTGGGACATCTCCTCTTCCCCTTCCCGAAGAAATCAGAAGCATCGAAAGCTATTCTCCCGGACTTGCTATTACTCTGGAAGGTAATGTAACAAAATGGATAGATGTCCAAAAGAAATGGGGAGTTAGTTTAGGAGTACGTCTTGCTAACAAAAACATGACTACCGAGGCTCTAGTGAAAAACTATGGTATGGAAATATTCAACGACATAGGCGGAAAAGTAGAAGGACTTTGGACAGGAGGAGTCAAGACTAAAGTCAAAATGTCTCTTTTGACAATACCCATATTAGCCAACTACAAAATCAGTGATCGCTGGAAATTGGTTGCGGGGCCTTATCTATCATATATGATGGATGGTGATTTCTCTGGACATGTTTACGAGGGCCATCTCCGCTCCCCGGATGCTACTGGTAGCCGCGTTAATTTCGAGGGTGATAATATAGCAACTTATGATTTCTCTAGCAGTCTACGCAAATTTCAATGGGGATTACAGCTAGGCGGAGAGTGGAAAGCCTATAAACACCTAAATGTGTACGCTGACCTAACATGGGGACTAAACGATATTTTCAAGAAAGACTTTACTACAATTTCGTTTGCTATGTATCCTATTTATTTGAATATAGGATTTGGATATGCATTCTAAAGATAAGTACACAGGGAATCTCCTATGTAAAACCGAAATATTATTTTAAGAGAGTATACAAAAAGAGGCTGTCTCAAAATAGAAAAATTGGATAGACTTACTTATAATCTATAAGTTACGATATAAAAATCTCCTGTTTTAGCTTTCATCTATCTTAATGATATGGCTAAAACCAGGAGATTTTTTACTTTTAAGTTTCAATCTATAAGATTTTTGCTTTAGCAATTCTATTTTGAGACAGCCTCTTTTTAGTTTAGTTTTCAAGCGAAAGGAAGCTATATTTAATTTAACAAAAGAAAACCTCCAACAGAAAAAATTATTCAGTAGGAAAGGAATATATTTATAATTTCACTCATTACCGTACGGAGACGAATGAAATGCTATAATAGTTTGCAACATTGCTTTTGCAGCCTATAACTCTTTGATTTCATCAAGAGACAGTCCTGTGTATTTGGATATGAAATCAACCGCTAATCCGTCCGACTTCATTTTTCGGGCAACTTCAAGCTTCTCTTGCTCGATACTTTTTTCAATCCTCTGCGTTCCGCACTGTTATACAACGTCTTTTCCACGCTGATAATGTCCCAAAAATTTTCATATCCCAGCAGTTGCGCATCGGTAAAAGCTGATTCCTCCAATGCATTAATAGCTTTTTTCACTTCCGGATTATCTATCAAATCTTCGGGCACTTCGCGAGTGTTTTCGTTGATTTCGGTCAGATAGCGTAACCACAACACTTGCATCTTCTTTTCACTATATGTATGCGGGCTGAACTTGGGTAGTTCTACGAATATCAAATGCAGGCCATCAATCACTCTATCGGTATTCTCCTCATGAACCAGACGATAATAGTGATAGAAAACCGGTAATTCAGATTCAAACATTTCGTTCACTAGATTGAGCGAATACACAGGTTGAAGCAGTTCATATTACTCGCCCGAATTGATTTGGCGTACGTATGCTTTGGAAGCATTGAGCAATACACGCTGCTTGAATTCCAGAGACCAGATCATCTGCATCTCAGCAATAAACTACTGCCTTCCGAACTTATCCTTGCAACGCACGTCCACAATGCTGTTTTTACGCAATGGATTATCCGGCACAATTTCGGCAGGAAGATATTCAATATCAGTAATCTCCTGACCGACAGAAATGGGAAGCAAGGCGTTAAGCAAGCTCATCACTAAATCGGGATGCTCACCAAATACACGTTTAAAAGTCAAGTCCGCCTTTGGATCTAAGTATTTCATAATCTCATTATTTATTTTTTAGACATACAAAAATAAAATTTATTTTTCTAATAAAAGAGAAGAAAGGAGATATTTGCCCCGATAGGGCACGGCTTTTTCATTTAAGAAATATTGTTCATCGCTTGTTATTGTAGTAAAAATCCTACTGCGCAGCGATGCGGAAACACCGCCTTAGGTGTTTCTTCTTATCGTTCATTTTTGACGGGATACTATCTCCTTGTGTTGATGGTTTGAATTATCTGCATATTTGGAAGAAATGAAAAATGTTATCTTATATTACTTCGTAAACGAATGCACTTTTCGATGCTCCTCTATTCTATAATACAGTTTTCTCTATTTTTACAACCAGCTATTCCGCTATTAATAAACTTGATTTCTG
>OHBE01003031.1_pt1 | contig 11351 bp, 10 predicted proteins | sample 1577231 | NCBI WGS metagenome assembly OHBE01 (sample SAMEA3541506, study PRJEB24748) | human gut metagenome | biome: human gut; feature: human-associated habitat; material: faeces | place: China | collected 2012
AGAAGTCCATTGCAGAAAATGCCGACCACGCCTGCCAGCTTGCCTACATCGGTACGCACCTGCGTATTCTCTACATCCGTATAATTTTTTACAAAAAGCCTTAACAAAAGCCCTGTCATACCCACTTCCCCCAATTTTTTCATCTTCTTTTTTCATTAGGTTATCGTATAATCATATCACTTTGAAAAACGAATTACAACCACAAACCATCGCAACTCTGCACAAAAAAGTCCCCTATTCCTTTTTCGGAACAGGGGAACTGTTTGATCGCTTTTCTCTTAGTCTTCTTTAAAGAAGTCCTTCATTTTTTTTGAAAAGGATTTTTTCTCCTCCTTAGGAGCTTCTGCTTCTGTCGCTGCCTTGGGTGCCTCCCCATAGAACTGACGCAGCAAATCCTTCTGTCTCTCGCTCAAATCCGTAGGGATTTTCACCTTCAGCGTTACAATCTGGTTCCCTCTTACCTTCGGATTTCTCAGATTCGGCACACCCACGCCTCGCAGTGTTACCACCGTATCGGGCTGTGTACCGGGTTTGACGGTATATTTCTCCTCACCATCAATGGTCTTAATCGTGATTTCGCCGCCAAGTGCCGCCTGCACAAAGGTAATCGGTACATCACAATAAATATCATAGCCCTTACGCACAAATACGCGGTTTGGCTGTACATAAACCGTTACGAGCAAATCGCCATAGCCGCCGCCGTTTTCACCGATTTCGCCCTTGCCTGCCAGACGAATGGTCTGCCCGTTATCAATACCCTTGGGTACGTTGACCTCGTATTTCTTTGTTTTACGCACCTTGCCGCTGCCATGGCAGGTATTGCAGGGGTCCTTCACAACCTTACCCGTACCGCCGCACTTAGAACAGGTTCTTACGGAGGTTACAGAGCCAAACATGGACTGCTGTATCACTCTCTCCTGCCCTGTCCCATGACAGGTCGGGCAGCTTTCGGGATGACTGCCTGCCTTCGCGCCTGTGCCATGGCAGGTTTCACATTCATCATAAATTGCAATAGAAATTTCTTTTTTGCAGCCAAAAACTGCCTCCTCAAAGGTCAGCTGGATGCTTACGTTTACATCCTTCCCGCGTCTGGGGCCGTTTCTTTTTGCTCCGCCGCCGCCAAAGCCGCCGAAGCCAAACATACTGCCGAAGATATCACCCAAATCGCCCATATCAAAGCCCTGACCGCTATAGAAGCCGCCACCGCCGCCCATGCCGCCCTGTTCAAAGGCCGCATGACCGAACTGGTCATACTGCGCACGCTTCTGGCTGTCGCTCAGAACCTCATACGCTTCGTTGACCTCCTTAAATTTTTCTTCTGCATCTTTATCCCCGGGATTCTGGTCAGGATGGTATTTTACTGCCATCTTACGGTAAGCCTTTTTCAGCTCCGCATCTGTGGCATCCTTCTTTACGCCCAGTACCTCATAATAATCTCTTTTATTTGCCAACTCACTCACCACCTTGCCGGGGATCTTCCCCTATGCTATCTTAACAGCAAAGCAGGATGCCCTGCCCTGTCGGTAGGCACCCTTGCTTTTTGTTTGTTTCTGTCAATTAGATTTCTTTCCCGTCACCGTCTACCACATCGGAGTCGCCGCCCTGTGCAGCTTCGCCCTGTGCAGCCTGCGCCTGCTGATACAGCTTTTCGGAAAGCTTGTAGAATTCCTGCTTCAGGCTTTCTGTTGCAGCCTTTACATTTTCTGTATCTGTATCTGTCATTGTTTCGGGTACCAGATCCTTTACCGTATCTTTCAGCTTTGTCAGCTCTGCTTCTACTGTGGATTTATCAGCACCGTCCAGCTTATCGCCCAGCTCTTCGATTGCCTTTTCTGTCTGGAAAATCAGAGAGTCTGCTTCGTTTTTCGCATCGATTGCTTCTTTTCTCTTTCTGTCGGCTTCTGCGAACTGCTCTGCCTCTTTGACAGCCTTATCGATTTCATCCTCACTCAGGTTAGAGCCTGCTGTGATTGTGATTTTCTGTTCCTTGCCTGTACCCAAATCCTTAGCAGATACATTTACAATACCATTTGCATCAATATCGAAGGTTACTTCAATCTGAGGCACACCTCTTCTTGCGGGAGCGATACCGTCCAGCTTGAACTGACCCAGTGTCTTGTTATCCTTTGCCAGAGGTCTTTCCCCCTGTACAACATGGATATCAACAGCTGTCTGGTTATCCTCTGCGGTAGAGAAGATCTGTTTTTTATTTGTAGGGATGGTTGTGTTTCTGTCAATCAGCTTTGTTGCAACACCGCCCAGAGTTTCAATACCCAGAGACAGAGGCGTTACATCCAGCAGCAGGATAGAGCCTGCGCCCTCATCACCTGCCATCTTACCACCCTGAATTGCTGCACCGACTGCAACACATTCATCGGGGTTGATGCCCTTGAAGGGCTCCTTGCCTGTGTATTTCTTTACTGCATCCTGTACGGCAGGGATTCTTGTGGAACCGCCAACCAGCAGAACCTTATCGATTTCATCTGTGGACAGACCTGCATCAGCCAGCGCCTGTTTTACGGGGCCCATGGTGCTTTCTACCAGGTCATGTGTCAGTTCGTCAAATTTTGCTCTTGTCAGTGTGATATCCAGATGCTTAGGACCATCCTGATTCATTGTGATGAAAGGCAGATTGATGTTTGTGGAGGTTACTGTGGACAGCTCCTTTTTCGCCTTTTCTGCTGCTTCTTTCAGTCTCTGCATTGCCATTTTATCCTTAGACAAATCCATGCCTTCTGCTTTCTTGAATTCATCTACCAGGAAGTTAATCACTCTCTGGTCGAAGTCATCGCCGCCCAGATGTGTGTTACCGTTTGTAGCCAGAACCTCGATAACACCGTCACCGATTTCGATGATGGAAACGTCGAAGGTACCGCCACCCAGGTCATAAACCATGATTTTCTGTTCGTTTTCATTATCCAGACCGTATGCCAGTGCTGCGGATGTGGGTTCGTTGATGATACGCTTTACATCCAGACCTGCAATTTTGCCGGCATCCTTTGTTGCCTGTCTCTGAGAGTCATTGAAGTAAGCAGGAACAGTGATAACTGCCTCTGTTACGGTTTCGCCCAGATAAGCCTCTGCGTCTGCTTTCAGCTTCTGCAGAATCATAGCAGAGATTTCCTGAGGAGAATATGCCTTGCCTTCAATGTTTACCTTATAATTTTCACCCATGTGGCTCTTGATGGAAGAAATAGTGTTGTCAGGGTTTGTAATTGCCTGACGTTTTGCTGTTTCACCAATCAGTCTTTCGCCGTTTTTTGCAAAGCCGACAACAGAGGGTGTCGTTCTTGCACCGTCGCTGTTTACGATAACAACAGGCTGACCGCCTTCCATTACTGCTACACAAGAGTTTGTTGTACCTAAGTCAATACCAATAATTTTTCCCATAATCAATTCCTCCTAAAAGAACATTGTTCATTTTTATTTTGTACTCAGTTTGCCACCTTAACCATACTGTGGCGAATCACCTTATCTTTATACTTATAGCCCTTCAGCATTTCCAGAATGACTTCGTTTTCACCATAGCTTTCATCATCCTCATGCGCAACTGCCGCGTGCAGGTTGGGGTCGAATTTCTCGCCCAGTGCCTTGATTTCCTCCACGCCCATGCTGTGCAGAATTTCCCGGAACTGCACCAGAGTCATTTTCACGCCCTTGAAGAAAGCATCGTCCGCATCGACCTTTCCTTCCTGTACCGCAACGGCACGTTCCAGATTGTCGATAACTGTCAGAAGCTTTTCAATGGTACTTCTTACGCCGTCATCATACATCACGGCTTTTTCTTTTATTGTACGCTTACGGAAGTTATCAAATTCCGCCAGTGTTCTTTGATATTTGTCCAGATTATCCGCAGCCTGCTGTTCCAGCTTCGCGATTTTTTCTGCCGTTTCATCCACAGCATCTGGAATCTCTTCTGCCTGAACTGCCTCAGCTTCCGCTGCTTCTGCTGCTTCTGCCGTCGTCTGCTGTTCCTCCAGAGCTTCGTCTTTTTTCATTTCTTCCACGTTGTTCCCTCATTTCTAAGTATTTTTATGGTTCCCATCGGATAGATTCCGCAATACTTTTTCAATGCTCTGCACCATTCCATTCAATACGGAAATAACCTGTGAATAATCCATTCGGGTTGGACCGACAATGCCAATGGTACCTCTTGTATTATCCCCCATTTTATACGTCGCTGTGATTATACTGCAATCCTGCATGCCCTGCACGCTGTTCTCACTGCCAATCATAATCTGGATATCATTGCCGGAGCTTTCCTTCAGCATCGTTACCAGCTGATCCTTTTCCTCCAAGGTCTGAATCAGAGATTTTGCCTTCTGGATATCCGAAAATTCGGGGAACGCCAGCATATTCTTGGCACCGCTCATGTGAACCTGTACCTTTTCCGCCGACCGCATCGTAATTTCAATCGCTTTGAGAATCGGCTGCAATAATTCCTGATACTCCTTCAGCTCTGCCTGCAGCTTGCTGACCACCACGCCATCGATTTCATTCAGCGCGCAGCCCTGCAGCACATTGTTCAAGCAACAGCCCATATAGAAGATTTTTTCCTCCGTTGGTGCGCTGTCCATCTTGATGACATGGTTCTTAATGAAGTTGTCACCCGTTGCGATGATAAGCAACACGGAGCTGCTGTCAAACGGAAGCAGGCGAATCTGTTTGATTCTCGTTCTCTGCCCGACAGGCTCCGAAACAAAGGTCGTGTAATTTGTCAGCAGGGACAAAGCCTTTGCGGATTCCTCCATCAGATAGTCAATCTGATTGATATCTCGCGCGACCACGCTTTGCAGATATTTCTTTTCCTCCGGCTTCAGCTCCTTCTGCTGCATCAGATGGTCTACATAGAGCCTGTAGCCCATATCGGAAGGAATTCTGCCGCTGGATGCGTGCGGCTGTAAAATCAGCCCCATTTCCTCCAGATCGCTCATTTCATTCCGAATCGTTGCAGAGCTGATACCTAAGTTATATTTCTTTGCAATGGTTCTGGAACCGACGGGCTCCGCCGTTTCAATGTAATCATTGATAATGGCCTGCAAAATCTGTATCTTTCTGTCACTTAATGCCATACCGTCGCCTCCTTTTTCTTTTATTAGCACTCGTTTAACTTGAGTGCTAACTTCTGTATATAAAGATAGCACTAGCCACCGAAGATGTCAAGTGCTAATCTGAAAAATTTTATGGTTTTTGAAAATGTTTACAATTCATTCATATTCTTTCATAAAAGGAACCGCTCAAACACCGCATTGCTCACATCAATCCCCCTTCTGCTCAGCCGCACACCGCTTTCGTCGCGCAAAAGCAGCCCCAGCTCTGCCAGCTCCTGTAATTCCTTCCCATAAACGGTGTCCATTTCCTTCCCGAATCGCTGTCGGAATCGCACAAACGAAACGCCCTCCGTCAGCCGCAGCCCCAGAAACATAAATTCCGCCAACGCATCCGTTTCTGTAATCAACTCTGTATCCTCTCTGAATAAGGAAGTATCTCCTTTCGCAGAAATGTATTTTTGCAAATCATAGCTGTTGTGAAAGCGCTTTCCATCCATGTAAGAATGTGCGCCCAAGCCCATTCCAAGGTATTCCTCCGCCTGCCAGTAAATGCGATTGTGACGGCTCTGTCTGCCCGCCTTTGCGAAATTGGAAATTTCATACTGTCCATACCCCCACTCCGCAAGGGTGTCCACTGTCCAGTGGTACATTTCTCTGTCCATCTCCTCCGATACCAATTCCAGCTTTCCGGTGCGGTAGCTTTCATAAAACGGCGTACCTTCCTCTATAATCAGGCTGTAGGCAGAAATATGCTCCGGCTCCAATGCCGCAATCTGCCGCACTGTTTCCTGCCATTCTGCCATGCTTTGCCCCGGCAATGCAAACATCAAATCTACATTCACATTCTCAAAGCCTGCCTGCCGCACCGCATGATAATTTTCCAGAAATTCCTCTATCGTGTGGATTCTGCCCAGCCTGTGCAGAATGGAATTTTGCCATGCCTGCACGCCCATGCTCAGGCGGTTAAAGCCCATCTTCTTTAAGGCAGCCGCCATCTCATAGCTCAGCGTTCCCGGGTTCGCCTCTGTAGTCAGCTCCGCATCTGCCGTAACCCGAAAGCTTTCCCAAATCGCCTGCATCAGCTGTGCCAGCATAGGAATTTCCAGTGCTGTTGGCGTTCCGCCGCCAAAAAATACCGAAACAACCTCACGATTTTTATACCGCTTGCCCTGCGCTCGAATTTCTGCCGTCAGCGCATCTACATACATCTGCATCTGTCCTTCCCTTCCTGCCCACGAGGGAAAATCACAGTAAAGGCACTTTTGTCTGCAAAAAGGGATATGAATATATAAACCGATGGATTCCATGCGTTTTCTCCTCCTCTCATTCTTCAAATGATATCATGCGCGCCGCGCTTTTTCAATCAAAGAACACTTCTCTGTATACAGACGTTGCATTTTCTTCCTTCTTCTGCTATACTGTTTAAGATAACCTTTGGAGATGTACCCAAGTGGCTGAAGGGACTGGTCTCGAAAACAACTGCTCCTTTTGGTACTCTCTTGCATGAAAACCATTGATTTTACTGGGTTTTTAGGGTATGATTAACTTAATATTTTTTGCTGTTCTCTCCCTCAGTTCTCTCCTTTTTCCGAGGTTCTGATGTTGAGATAAATGTGGAGACGTATCGAAGTGGTCATAACGAGAACGACTCGAAATCGTTTGATCCGCAAGGGTCCGTGGGTTCGAATCCCACCCACTCCGCCATGAGGTCTATCAGCATAAAAGCTGGTGGACCTCTTTCCTTTTAAGGCGATGTTGCAAGAGGGACCTTTTGTGATTGGAGCAACGGGGTCACAATAACCTCCCGCTTTTTGTAATAACGATAGGACGCAATAGGGACTATAATCGGCAAAACGCCTTTAGTCGTTCCCTGTCTAAAACCGTCAACCCCCGGCCATGGACCCGGATGAGTCCTGCCTCCTTCAGTTGGGTGCAGATGCGGGCGATGCTGGAGCGGGAGCAATTCGCCGCTGCCGCCAGATCCTGCTGGCTCATGGCAATGCGGTCGTCGCCGCTGGACTCCGCATACAGGTATAGGAAATTTACAAGCCGCACCTTGGCATCGTTGATGCTCTGGTTCTCGGTATCGAAACAAAGCTGGCGCATCACCTTGGCGTAATAGGCCACCAAATCACAGGCAAAGTCGGGGCTTTCCCGCATGATGCCGGTGAGCATCTCGCTTTGCAGGGGCATCACCCAGCTATCGGTCACACATTCGATGGTGACAACGGAAGGCTGGTCGGGGTCCAGGCAGTCCAGTCCGAAGATGTTATCATCCTTCAAAAAGGCGATGACCCGGTCATACCCATAGGAATTGCTGGAGTAGACCTTCAAAAGCCCCTGGGACAGATAATACATCCACCCCTTTGTTATGCCCTTTTTGCACACTCGATTTCCCCGGGGCATCAGCATCGGCGGAGGACAGCGGCGGAGGAACAGTTCACGGTAAGGGGCCATATCGGCGTTGAACAGATAGCTGGCAGATGCCGGGGGTTCTTGACGCTGGATCATGACAATACTCCTTTGGCTTCGGGTTTTTACGCTTATTTTAATTATACCTGATAGCCAATGGAAGGGCAAGAAACAGCTGCCGGTTTGGCCGGATAAAAACAGTGTCATATAATACTGTTTTCTAAAGAAAAATGGTATTATATAATACAAAAATAATTGTCAAAATATATCAGATACTATCGACCTTTTTCCTCCTTTTCTGGTATGCTGTCAAAAAGGGAAACGATTTTCCCCAAAGCAGTAAAGGAGAGTGACCCGCATGAGCAAGCAATTCCCCCATCTTTTCACCCCCGGCAAGATTGGAAATGTGGAGATCAAAAACCGCATTTGCAAGGCCCCGCAAACCTCCGGTCTGAGCCACATGGACGGCTCGGTTTCGGAACGCCTGGTCCGCTACTACGAAGATCTGGCCAAGGGCGAGGTAGGCATGATCATCGTGGAATACGCCTATGTGGACAGGCTGTACAGCAAGTCCGCCTCCAACCAGCTGGGCATCTGTGACGATGAATACATCGTTGGCCTGGGATGGCTGGCTGACAGCATCAAGAATGCCGGATCGGTCCCCTGCATCCAGATCGAACACTGCGGACGCCAGCGGTTCCTTGGCCCCCCCATGAAGTCCGCCTCCCCCAATCCCTGGCCGCTGATGTACCAGCGGTACGGTCAGGCCGCCATCCCGGAAGAGCTGACCATTGCCGAGATCCATGACATTGTCGAGGCGTTCGGAAAGGCCGCAAAACGGGCCAAGGACGCCGGCTTTGAGGTGGTGGAGATCCATGGCGCCCACGGCTACCTCATCACCAACTTCCTTTCCCCCTTTACCAACCAGCGCACCGATTGGTACGGTGGCAGCCGGGAAAACCGTTTCCGTTTTCTGGAGCAGATCTTTACCCGCTGCAAGGAGTATGTGGGGGAGGACTTCCCCCTGATCGTCCGTCTCAGCGGTACCGACTATGAGCCGGGCGGCATGACGATTGAGGACACCATCTATTACGCCAAGCGACTGGAGGAGCTGGGCTGCGCCGCTATTGATGTCAGCGGCGGCGACCATCACCAGATGATCCACCAGGTGACCCCCATGCAGCTTTCCAAGGGCCACAATGTCTGGGCTGCGGAGGCCATCAAAAAAGAGGTCTCCATCCCGGTTTTCGCCACCGGCTCTATTACTCTGCCGGAGTACGCCGAGGATATCCTAGCAGAAGGGAAAGGGGACTTTATCAGCATGGGACGCCCCCTGCTGGCCGACCCCTATTGGGCAAAAAAGGCATTGGAGGGCCATCCGGAGGACATCTCCCCCTGCATCCGCTGCAACGAGGGTTGTCTGGACCGGGGCAACCATTTGGGCAAATCCATCAACTGCACCATGAACCCCACCCTGGGATTCGAGGACGCCTTGGCCATTCGTCCCACCGCTACCCCCAAAAAAGTGGCAGTAGTAGGCGGCGGCCCCGCCGGAATGAAGGCTGCCGCTGTGGCCTTTGACCGGGGACATCAGGTCACCCTGTTTGAAAAGCGGAAGCTGGGCGGGTTCCTTCACGAAGCGTCCGCTCCGGAGTTTAAGGCAGACATCCGCAACGCCCTGAAGTATCTCACCGTCCAGGTGGAAAAACGGGACATCAAGGTTGTGGAAAAAGAGGCGACTGCCGCTGATCTGGAGGGCTTTGATGCCGTAATCATCGCCACCGGCGCCGCTGGTGTCCGTCTGCCGGTTCCCGGCGGCGACCGGGCTAATGTCCAGCTGGCGGTGGACGCCCTGGCAAAGGACTGCGCCGGCATCTCAGGCAACATCGTGGTAGTGGGCGGCGGCCTTATCGGTACCGAGACTGCGGTCCAGCTGAGCTTCTCCAAAGAAAACCATGTTACCATGGTGGAGATGCTGCCGAAGATCATGAAGGATTGCAGCGCCTCCGATCAGATGGTCTATCCCGAGATGCTGAAAGAGAACGGCGTCCAGGTCATGACCTCCTCCCGCGTGGTGGAGATCAACGACCAAGGCGTTGTAGTGGAAGGCCATGGACGCAAGACGATCCCGGCAGATCATGTGCTGGTGGCCATCGGCCTTGCCCCCTGCCGCAGCCTGGCAGAGGAGCTGAAGGCCATGGGGAAACAGGTGACCATCGTTGGTGACTGCTCCAAGGTGGGCAAGATCTACGATGCTATCCATAGCGGCTACAAAGCGGGTCTGCGGGTCTGATCCTTAACGCAACGATTGCTGCGGCAGGGAGGAGGGGTTCTCCAGCCCCTTCTCCCTGCCTTTTTCAGAAGGAGTGTCATTTATGCGAGGAAAACCGGTGGACTATCTTTGGTCTTTTCTGATCGGCGGAGCGTTGTGTGTGGCGGCACAGCTGGTTTTTGAACTTCTGTTATCTGCAGGGGTGGAATTTGGGCTGTCTATCACCCTGATGCTGGCGATCATGGCTGCACTCAGCGGGGCGGCCACCATTCTGGGGCAGTATCAAAAGCTGGAAGGCCTCGGCGGCTTTGGGGCAATGCTGCCTTTTACCGGCTTTTCCGCCGCTATCATTGAGTTTACCGCTGCCGCACTGAAAGAAGGGGATACCCTTCCCCGGGCATCCCGAAAGGGTCTGTCGGCTGCTTTCCTGATTTTCGGCGTGGGACTTCCGGTAGCGTTCGGGGCTGCCTTGCTCATGTCTTTTCGATAGGAGGAAGCGCTATGACATATCTGCACGCCTTTTTGCTGGGCGGCCTGTTCTGCTTGCTGACCCAGCTGTTATTCCGTCTTACAAAGTGGCCGATCCCGGTGATCCTCACTGTCGCCTTTTGCCTGGGGGTTGTTATGACTGCCTTGGGCTGGATGGATGTTTTTACAGGCTTTGGGCAATCGGGGATGTTTTTGCTTCTATATGGCGGCGGGGACGCTGCCTACCGGGGTATGGTCAGCTTGCTTGCCGGGGACCCAGGGCCGATCCTTCGATATCTTGCTCTCATCCTGTTCTGCTTCGCTGTGGGAATCGGCGGCGGAGTACTGCTGCACAAGAAGGGACAACGGAAATAAGAGCCAAAAGGATACGCTTACCCGGAAGATGGCCAGAGACATCGAACGCTGATCTGCCTGCGGTGCAGAGGTAAGGCCGCACATAGAATTGAACAATAACCAATAAGTTGAAGCAAAGGGCGGCAGCCAAAACTGCCGCCTTTTCCTTTGCCTTATGGCAAAAAACAGGGGCATAGACCCGGAAGGGAGAAACCTAATGAATATTCGGAAAAATACCGATTACAGCGGTCTTTATGACGAGATCGACAGGGTCCTTGCCGTCGGTTTCTCCCAGATGGAGCTGTACCTGGAGCTGGGCAGGTTGGTAAGCGTCAAGCCGGAGAAAGGGGCCGCTGTTGGTATCTCCGGGCTGTCCGGCAATTTGGCTGGTCCAAGGCTGAACTGACAGAACAGATCGCCGCAAACGCTCATTTGCAAAGAGCAAACGAGGAAACCATATCGGACGGTAAACAGGATGATTTTCCCGAAGCATTACCGTTACGGGTAGAGATGCTTCTGAGATTTTGGGTCATGCGGTAGCTTTTTGGAAAAAACTCTGGTATAATAAACCCTGGCAACTTCATTTTCCCCGACAGACGGGCATCATATCTTGCCCTGCTCGGTTACATCTTCCCAGCGGCTCCCGAAATTATCTGATCTCGGAAGAAGCATTCCTTGCTCCATTGCCTGCGCCGAGGATATTTTGGATCTGTAGTCGAGATGGGCATAGATATTGGCGGTCGTGCTGAAATCCGAGTGGCCGAGCCATTCCTGGATTTGCTTCAGCGGCACGC
>OHBE01003034.1_pt1 | contig 11337 bp, 8 predicted proteins | sample 1577231 | NCBI WGS metagenome assembly OHBE01 (sample SAMEA3541506, study PRJEB24748) | human gut metagenome | biome: human gut; feature: human-associated habitat; material: faeces | place: China | collected 2012
ACCGCTTAAGCTCTTTTTAACCCCGCCACAATGGCGGGGTTTTTGTATACAAAAAACGATGCATTTCTCTTTTACGAAAAACGCATCGGTTCTTTGCACTAATTTTTATAGCGTGGTTTTATTGTTGCATCATTCCGGCAGGCTCAGGAAACCTTGCAGCAATGCACCGGGGAACTGAAACCTTTTCTCTGTCCCTCCGAACACTACAACAATCAAACCGCCCTGGATTTCTTTTACAGTCCCCATGCCAAATGCTTTATGCCGAAGCTGACTGCCAACCATAACACGGGACAAATCCACCTGCTTGTGTGGTGCAGATTCTGCCGGTTTTGGCGCTGGTGGAGTATAGCGTGGCTTTTCCAAGTGCCGCCCATACACAGCCGATCTTTCTGCAACCTTCTGTGAATACTGCTTTTCCTTTTTGGGCTGATCCATATCCCTGACAGCTTCCGCAAAATACAGAAACGGTTTTTCCGGCAAATCATCTGCTGAAGGGATCGGTGCTTCCATCGAAGCCTGTTGCAGAGCAAACATACTGTTATAGTCAGCATCCGAGATAACCGTATCCCAGCCGCCACGATTCTCACCTTCACGCCGGTCAATGCCTGTGTAGCTCAAGCTGGCATCTTCGTATCTCTTGAACTTATAAACAGCATCATTCATCAGCGAATCATTGAACACCCCGAGAGATACCAGCAACTCGAAATCTTTAACATCCAGACCTGTTACTTTTTTGAAAAGTCCCGGCTCCAGCTGTGTGATGACATCCTTCAAACAGCGCTCCCGGTAATCAGTCAGATACATGAAAACGGGAATACGGGTAGCAAACTTAATCAGCTTTTCCTGAATCTGTTTGCGTTTGGATTTGTACTCTTTTTCTTCCTCGCTCAGCTCTTTTTTCTGTTTTGGCGTGAGTTTTTCTGTACCCTCTTTCTTTGCCTTTTTTACGGCTTCGGACTTGTTGATAATGGTCTGTATATCCTCGTTCAGACTGCGGAACCCTTCAATTTTCATCAAAGCATCCATCGCCGCTGGATTAGCCATCAAACGGGAAAGCGTATCGTTGTCCACATTGACAAGCAGCGCACTTTCCCATCGTTTGGCAAGCAGGGTAGCAGATGTACCTGCCATAGCGATGTCCAGAACCTCGCCTGCATCAATCTGCCGCATGGTGCTACCATCGTAAGCGATGACCGGAAGAAAATTGATAAACTCCGCTACCTTCTTTTCCGGGTTTCCTTCATCAATGTTCAAACGGCAGCTGTAATCGGAAATCTGTTTGAGCGCTCGGTCAAGAGCAAAGTCAAACACATAGCATTCCTTTTTGACAATTTCTTTTTTGCCGCCGTCCGTTGTGATTTCCCACGGGCTTTGCACACGAAACGCCGCCTGAAAATAGGTTTCCGGGCTGGACAGATTTCGTAACATAAAAATGCCTGTCCACGGCTTGACTGTAACACCCGTTGTCAGCTTGCCGCAGGAGAGGGTTATGGTCTTGCTTTCCAATGGGTCACGCATCGATTTTTGCACTGGCTCCAGAGCTGTCGCACCAATTCCAGCGCCTGCACCTGCACAGACATTGATGGTGTAATCATGGTAGAATGTATTCTGTTTCTGCATCAGCAGATTTTTCATCGCATAACAGGAAGCTACATTGGGGAGAAACCAAAGCGTATGCTGCAACACATTCAGCAGGCGTACATCGGCATACGGCATGGCGGGTTTTTTTGCTCCAAGCTTCAAATCATCCACGCTGGTTTCCAGATAAGCACCCCGAATGAGATCCAGCCACTTCTGCACCTCATTTTCATAGACAAAGCAAGCGTCCGCACCTTTGCCTTTGGCAGAGAAAAATACATTCAGATCAAACTCATTGAACTCTCCCTGCATAGCGATCTGACGGATACTATCCGGGATGCGGTAAGTCATCATCACCATGCGGGGAAGTGCGGCATAAGGATTTCTGTCACCCGGCCAGTTTTCCTTTGCCCGCTGTTCATCCGAATATGTCCAGTTGTAAATCTGATCCTCAATAAACTCACCGGAATTCAGCGCCCGAAACGGCGTACCGGACAGATACAGATAATACATTGTTGTGATGGGGAGAAACGTTTCATCATAGGCGTTGCCACGGTCATACTTATCCATATCCTCACTGTCGTAGCTGTCTTCGTCCTCCTGCTCAAACAGCTTTTTGGCTGTATCCTTCCATGCTCCGAAGTGGTACTCGTCAAAGATAACCAAATCCCAGTTAGTGGAATGTACCCACTCGTTTTTTGCCTTGATACCGCCGGTTTCTTTATTCACTCCCAGATAGTCCTGAAAAGAGCCAAAGCAGACGATAGGGCGGGACTTGTCCGCCGTTTCATAGGTCAATTCTGTGTTGCTGCTGATAAACTGCCAGCCTTCAAAATCAATGTGGCTGTTCAAGTCCTCCTGCCATGCGCTGACCACAGCAGGTTTGAAAGTCAGAATCAGAATCCGCTTGAATCCCATTCGTTTTGCAAGCTGATAAGACGCAAAGGTTTTGCCGAAGCGCATTTTGCAGTTCCACAAAAACTTAGGGTAGCGTGTAGAGTCCTCCTCATAAGCTCTCTGAAAATAAGCGGCGGTTTTATCCACGGCTTCCTGCTGTTCCGAACGCATGGAGAAGCTGTTGACTCGATTCTCCACATTGGCAGTATGGTTTTTGACGGCCAGCACAGCCGCCCGGACATCATTTACCGTACAGCGAAACCATTCACCGCCCATACCTGTAATCTGTTTTCTTTTCAAGACACGATGAACATCATGGTCAGTAAACGAGGAACCGTCCGGATACATGGCACTTTCCCGGTAGACGATTCGATAAGGAACGCTGCCGTCCGGTCGTTTGGTGGGGTACTGCTGGGCAACACGCTTGTCCACATCAATGGCGGTATAGCCCACCTTCAAAAGCCCTTGATACTGCGGGTTTGTGTCCTCGTAGGCGTAAATCATCGGGTGGGCATTGGGGCGTTGCGGGAAGAAATCAGTTGCCATTGTCGTCACCACCTATCGTTGCTATGCGAGAGTCAATGTAACTCCATTCTTTCTCTGAAATACCCCACATTTTGCAAAGCATTTTATCCGTATATTGCCCTTGATAAGTTTCTAAATCCGGAATAAAGCAGAAGTTTTTCTTCGTCACATCTTGCGACACCACTGTTTGTAGCAATAAGAAACGAACGATTTTAGTAAAGATGTAGGATTTATAAGCTAATACTTCTTCTTCCGTATCAAATGCTCCTGCAACAATCCACGATTCTGTGCAGCATTCACCAGGTTTTGCAATTCGTGTATTCCCGTCATAGTAGAAACCTACTGGTTTTGAAAAATCAGTCTGTCCTGCTATGGGTGCTTTGGGAACTAAAAGTTTCCATTTATGAAGATACCCTTTAGAATTGTCCACATCTCTTAAATTTGCAAATTTTAATCCTATCTTTTGGATAAACCAACATGGCACACCCGATGCACACGGAGTATAGTTGGTGGGAAGTCCAAATGGTTTTCTGGAAGATACTCTATCGCTTAATGTTCTTTTCTCAGTAGCATTCTCCTGTACTTTTCGCACAATTTCTACCGCCAAATTTTGGCGAATAAAAATCTCATATTCATCAAGATACCTATTTACGCAAGTAGGGGTATTCTGATTAAAATTTACAACCTCACATATTCCCATATTATCTCTATCCCACAAAAAATAAGATGCACCACCTGCTAAATCAACCCCCGGAAAAACATCTTTGAAGTTTTCGTAATCAACTAATTTTCTGATATGTCTATCGGAAAGCATAGTCTTACGGAAATCATCAAGTCCTTTTCCGCCGGAAAACCATCTGGACGGAATAATCATCGTCATATAGCGTGGTCTTAATTTCTTTGCCTGCTCCACAAATAGCTGATATATTGGTTTTGCACTCTTTCCATTTCCACCATCAGATAGCTGATATGGCGGATTACTGATTATGACATCAAATTTCATCTTGAATATCTCCTCCGGTTTGATCGTATGTATCCACTCATAAGCATGGGTTTCCAGCTCGTCCCCTCGCTCGTATTCACTCTTGGACGCACCGCAAAACAGGCATTTGCCGTTTTGCCAGCGGTGCGGTATCCGCTTGTATCGGATGTTGCCGCTGGTGTCCTCAAAAAGCGTGATGGAATACTTGCTGTTGGGATACTTGGAACAATACACACTTCTCCGGGAGAGAAGGCTGGTCAGCTCGGTAATTGCGATACCATACAGCTGCTTGTGAAAAATATGGTCGATGCGTTCCTGTAAATCCGGGATTTCCTCTTTCAAGCCCTCAATCAGGCGTTTGGCAATTTCCCGCAGGAACACCCCGGACTTACAGGCCGGGTCGAGAAATGTTGCGCTGCTGTCATGCCACAGTTCTTCCGGCAGCATATCCAGCATCCGGTTTGCCACCTCTGGCGGCGTGAACACCTCATCGTTGGACAGATTCGCCAGACAGGTGAGCACATCCGGGTTATACATACTGCTGTAAAAATCACTCATAATCCTGCACCCTCCTGTAATCGGTCAACGGATATTCCCTGATGGGCGATGGGATAAATGCCTGAACTTCTTCGTCATACTCCCAGCCGATCATGAAAATATTCATCTGCTCCTCATGTCCGTTCAGAAGCTCATCAAGTGCAAAATCACGGCGCTTCATCTGATTGCCTGTAACAAGGCTCCACTCTGCAAAAACAATAGGGGAACCGTCTGCTTGGAGCATGGTAAGCGCATCTCCACACAGAATATTTTTGCGCAGGATAAACCGTACCGCTTCCCGGCACTGTTCGTTTGCCTGAGCTTTGGCATTGGCGGTATATTTCTTGTCCCAGATCTCAAACAGCCGCTGACGGCATTCCTCTGCGTTATCATCCAAAATGTCAACTCCGTACAGGCTGGTCATTGCCAGTACCGAGTACCGTTCATAATCAAAGGGGCTTTTCCCATAACGACTTTTTACTACTGCCAGCTTCCGGCGGAGAACTTCCGCAAGAAAATTCCCGTTTCCACAGGCAGGCTCCAAAAATCGGCTTTCTATTCGTTCTGTTTCCTGTTTTACAAGGTCGCACATGGCTTTTACTTCACGCTCGGCAGTGAATACCTCGCCGTGATCCGCCACACGCTGCCTTGATTTCACCTGTTGTTCTGCCATTTCTTTACACCTCATATATCCATGCGCTGACAGAAAGGCAACTACCTACAAGATGGTGTACCTTTTCGCAGGTGTATTTTCAGGTGTTTAAAAAATGGCAAAAGGACTTTTGTTCACAGATTTTGTATGGAAAAAGCCGGTGTTCTGTGGTATCATTTTCTTATAGCTAAAAAGCAAGCATTTTACAGGAAGGTACACATTCCTGTAAAAACACCTGCTTACAACAACTTAGCTTTTTCGTAAATCTCTGCACGATAGCGAAAGGTGGAAAGCGGCATCCCGCACAACTTTGCAGCAGCTGTGCCGGTGATTTTTCCATTTTTCCATTGTTGGTATAGGTGGTGGAAATTTTCCGGTAAAGGCTTTGGTGGGCGACCAAAGCGGACACCTCTTGCTTTGGCGGCAGCAATTCCTTCTGCTTGGCGCTGTCGGATATTGGTACGTTCATTTTCTGCCACAAAGGACAATACTTGCAGCACAATATCGCTGAGGAATGTCCCCATTAGGTCTTTTCCCCGACGGGTATCCAGCAAAGGCATATCCAGCACCACGATGTCAATTCCTTTTTCCTTGTTCAGTATCCGCCATTGCTCCAGAATTTCAGAATAGTTACGCCCCAGACGGTCGACGCTCTTGATATAGAGCAGATCGTCTTTTTTTAGTTTCCGTACCATTTTCCGGTACTGAGGACGTTCAAAATCCTTACCAGATTGCTTATCAATAAATAAATTTTTCTCTGGAATAGAAAGTTCTTTCAGAGCAAGAATCTGCCTGTCCTCATTCTGTTCTCTGGTGCTGACACGGATATATCCATACAAATTGTCCATTGCTTTTCCCTCCTTTCTCCTGACCGGGAAAACAGCTCCCGAACTGGATATCTTTCATCTTCTATGGTACTGGATGCTTTTACCCATGAATAAACAGCCTGTGAAAAAGCCAAGTGCAGACCCGGCATTTTGCAGTCACTTACCCTGTAATCAGGCACTTTCCTTTTCTGTACGTAAAACCTGAAATCCATGTTGTTTGGCGTACTTTCTGGCAGCTGCCAGTCGCTCCTCACTGTATGGTGGAATCAACCGGACAGACAGCCGGGACTTTTCAATCACATAGGTCACACTGCCCTCCGGGGTACTGCGCTCCAACCGACACAGTAGGTCACACTGCCCTCCGGGGTACTGCGCTCCAACCGACACAGTTGGGGATACTTTCGACTGAACTCTGCTAATCTGCGTTTTAGATCAGCGTTGAAGGTATAGATGCTGGCGGTGCTTTCCGCTTCGTTCCAGTTAATGATGGTTTCTTTCTCATACTTAGACAGCTTCATCATAAAAATCCTCCTCATATTCCATTTCACGGTTACGTTGTTTTCTCTTTTTCGTCCTCGTGGAAATTGCCGCCGCTGTCCAGCCAATAAAAAAAGGTTTTCTTGCTGATTTTAATCAACCTGCCACTGCGCACCGCCGGAAATCCCGGTGTGTGTACCAGCTTATAAGCACTGGCTCTGGAAATTCCCATGATATGTTGAATATCCGTAACATCCAAAATCAGTGGCAGCAAGTCGTAATCATTCCACTTCATTTTTTCTTTCATATCGGTGTTCCTCCTTTATTTAAATTGATTGATTTTCATTTTCCGCATATTTGCCGTTCTACCTGTTCCGTTTCCTTCATGCTGCCCTGCTCGACATACATGAGTCATCAGTTTTTCGATGCGCTCGCCCTTCGTTTCAGGAGAGGTCATGGCGGTTTATCTTGGTTCAGACGGTCATTCAGTTGTCAATGTACACGATGGAATGAAATTACCATCTGATGCCATCATATCGCCACAAACTTGACAAAACAATAGTTTTACAGTACCATGAGTGTAACTAACATAACTGAATTACAAAATTGCCATAAATCGAAACGAAGAAATTGTATGGATTTTGAATTTGTGCGGCATGAACCGCTTTATGACCATGTTCTGCTGGTGCTGATGTTGAACAGGCAGAAAATGAAAGAACGTATTTTAATTGGAGAAGAAATGCAAATCCGGTTTCGTTTACAGGGATATGACGATACAGAGGTGCTTTGTGATGTTACACGCCCTTTAGGAACCATGCTTTCAGCCTTTGAGGATGATTCGGACGGCGAATGGAACCGTTTTGGTTTAATACCTCTGAGAGAAGCCCTGCACTCCAATCGTTGGAAACAGCCAGAACTTGAACAGGTGTCAGGTGATTTTCTGGCAAAAAAATATCTCACCGGTGATCCGGTGAGAATGTATGTGGCACTTCGTATCTGGAATGAATATTTGAAGGCAAGAGAACCACGAGATTGGGAATCTGTCTGCGAACATTTTATCGAAAAAACGAATGGCTTTACAGCCTTATTTATGGGCAATCCACACCTTGACTTTGACGAGGATACAGGGAAGCCCAAACGACTGAATATTTCCACGCATATTCATGGTTCTGTGCCACAAGAAGATACCCGGCTTGACCTCTGGTATCCAGACAGCAAAAGGAAAATGGAGTGTGTTGCTGCTTATTCGTCCCTGTATCCGCTGATAATCTATTATCTGAACCGCCTGAACGATTGGGGGCTGTATTTCCGGAAATGCAAAATCTGCGGGAAAGTATTTCTTGCCAAAAGCCAGCGATATGAGCTGTGCAGCGATAAGTGCCGTAAAAAGCAATCCCTTCAGAACAAGCGTGAGTTTGATGAACGAGCCAGAGAAAACAATTATGATCTGCTCTACAAAAACGAGTGCCAGAACTGGCGAAACAAAATCAATAAGGCAAAGAAAACTTCTGGCTTTCCTGCTGATCGTCTGGAAGAAATGTTGGCTGCTTTTGAATCCTTCAAAAAAGAAGCCTTGCAGCGGAAACAGGCTGTGAAAAAGAAAATAGCCAGCCCAAAGGAATTTTGCATTAGTCCATTACTTGTTGTTGGGTCGACCTAGTCCAATTTTTGTGCTCGATTAAGACCTGGTACATTTTGTGGTTTCGCTAGTACATTCTTGTGCTCAAGCTAGTCCAAATCTGTGGGTCAATCTAGTACAACGTTTGTGGTCGTAGGCCCAAATACCCTGTTCAACAATAAGCAAAAATGGCTTGTACAGACTAAAATTTCTGTACAAACCATATCTAAACAAATAAACCTTCCTTCGTTAAAATAGTAATTGTCTATATGACTAAGACGAAGGAGGATTTTTATCTATGCGTCAGTTTATCACAAATATGCTTAACATTAGTAAGCGTCAAATATAACACGGATATAAAATCTCAATTCAGTAATATATAATAAGAACCGATTTTGTGACTCCGGAATACCTGAATACAATGAATTTTATGGTCTCCTCGTTAATTGGAAACAAGAAATACTAAACTCATTTACAGCTATTAATGGTAGGCGCATAAATAACAGTTACATTGAATCGAAGAACAGAATTCTGAAGAAACTTATTATAAATGCCAATGGCTTTAGAAATTTTAAGCGAACTCGTAACCGAATCCTTTATTGTCTCAACAAATACGATAAATTCACTCTTTAAAGACAAAAATGGCTGGAGCAATACGCTCCAGCCATTGAAACCCCAATAGCATGGACTAGGTCGACCACAAAATTTGGACTAGCCCAACCCACATATTGTAATAAGTTCACCCACAACTGTGAACTAGGTCGACCCACACTCATGTAACAGCCTAACCCACAAAATTGGACCAATGCCGAAAAAATCCCCCGGAAATCCGGAGGATTTTTTCATTCTTCTCTGTTATTAAATACATCCTTAAATACATTCTTCACAATGTCAACACAAGAAATAACTATTCCTGCAACAGTAACAACAATCGATACTGTATTTGCAGCATCAGCCTTGACGTACTTAGTAACGCTATATATTATTAACACTATTATTAATAATATGATTAAACGCAAGCAAATCCTTTTTAAAAAAACACCTACTTTTTTTATGAATTTTTTTCTATTCTCTTTTTTTAAGTCTTGATCTCGATATTTTTGTAATTCTTCATTCTGTGCTTGAATTGTCGCATCCTTTTCTTCCATTGTAGCTGCACTCTCAGTCTCTTGTTGCTTTTTAAGTGCTTCTTCTATTTGAATTGTCCTCTTTAGCTGTTCTATTTCAGCTTGATAATCCTCTAGCTGTTCCTTATTTTGTCTAATTTGGGCTTTATGTAATTCACGTTCTGCTTCAAATCGTTCTATATGTGTAGAATCAAAATTTAAACTATCTTCTAAGTTATCAGTAGTTATATCTTCCGGTTTTACTGCTTTTTCTCTTAAAGCCAGCAATCTCGCAGCCAACTGTTGTTCATCCAATTCCCCTTTTTGGTATGCTTGCTTACACTCATCAAATTTTTTTGAAACATTTTGTGAAATAAGATTAGATAAGACTATTTTGGCTTTTAATACCGAATTTATATTTTGCGGAAAATCATTGTTTCCAAAACCTTTACTTAGCTTATACCATAGAATATTTGTAATCATTCCCATTGATATTGCATATCCAACCATTTTCTTTTCACTGTTAATCTCATTACTAATTAAATCAACCATTTTCCTAGAATATTCTTGTACTTTCCTGGTTTCTGTTATAAAAATAGCCTCACTTTCCGTATATTCATAAAATAGTTTGTTATTTCTAAGTTTATTTATATGACTAATCATTTTTACAGCAAATTGTACTTCTAGATCTTTTTTCTCCTCCTCACTAAAAGTCCATTCAAGATTTGCATCGGTATCACTTCTGTAATAATAAGAGGCTCTCTCGTCCTGTATTATCCCATAAGAATATTGCAATTTTGTATAAAAATCCGCTTTTCTGTCACTAATATCGCTTACATCTTGACAGCCATTTGTAATCGCCTTCATAGCAACATTATCTTTTAATAATACTTTTCCTTTAACGATTTCTTCAGCTTTTGCAAAAAACAAATCAATTTCTGTTTTAGTCTCCTCAAAATATCTGAATCGAACCCTTTTTTCTTTAGAATTAGCATCCCTCGCTAATTTGAATAAATCAAGCGCTAACTTTTGAAAAACTTCGCCATTATAACCATAAATATCAAAAAGGACTTCCATATCCAAATATAATTTTAAATCTTTTTTTAAACTTCCTATTTCATCAATATTATAATTCAAACCCGTATAAAGAATTACTCCTTCTCTAACTGAATTTAAATACTCTGTTATTTTTTTATCATCTGATTTTTTATTATAAAAGAACTTATTTCCTCCTGATATTTGTTTCCATTTGATTCATCTATTAAATATGAAACAAAAGCTCTCATTAATTCCTTTTTTTCTTTATTATTTAGTTTGTAATCTTTTGTTTCTTCTATGAAAGAAATTAATTGTTCTGATACACTAATTTCCGCTGTTTCTGCTAAATTCCTGTATTTTTTTAACGCTCCATCAACTCTTATTTTTTCACCAATAACACAATAGTTTCCAGTTGCATCATGTGTAACAAAATCAATTTTCCTCAATGCAGATTTCAAAACTGCATCTGGCAAATAAAATTCAAATTCATTTTCCACTCTACTTTTTATCTCACCTATCGAAAACGAATATAATTTTTTCTCATAGATATTATATTTAATAAACTCTGCTAATATTTGATATGGACTTTTATAATTACCATGACTGCTTAATTCCTTATATGTCACATAAGATGCCAAAATAGGCGTTGCATGATTTTTCTCCATTACTTTTCCTCTTTCCGTACTCTTCATTTTGATATCTATCAAACTCTCATCACTCACGCTTCTGAGATGTGCTTAATAAATCCATTATATATTCTCCACATACTACTGTAAAGAAAGTTAAACAGCCAAGCTTTAACGATTAAAAACTGAACAAATCAGATTAATTATCCCTCATTTGTTAAGCTCTTTGTTTACCTGTAAATCAATTCTTTTAACACAATCTCTTCTGTTGCATTTCGGATATTATTTACCGCCCTGACCCATTTCATCTGATCACGAGCTTTCAATTCTTCCGTAATGCCCTGCCGCTCCATCATCTGACGTACCAAAATATCCATTCTCTCCTGTGCTTCATCATCCACAAGATTCAGATGTTCCACCAGTCTGTCTTCCAACATATACAGTGAATACATTGCCGGACGATGCTCTTTAAGA
>OHBE01003035.1_pt1 | contig 11333 bp, 8 predicted proteins | sample 1577231 | NCBI WGS metagenome assembly OHBE01 (sample SAMEA3541506, study PRJEB24748) | human gut metagenome | biome: human gut; feature: human-associated habitat; material: faeces | place: China | collected 2012
ATCTTAGAAACGATCAGTTTTACAGCTCTGATTGCATCATCATTACCTGGGATTACGTAATCCAGTTCTTCTGGATCACAGTTTGTATCACAGATACCGATCAGCGGAATTCCGAGTGTGTGTGCTTCCTGTACACAGATTCTTTCTTTCTTAGGATCTACGATGAAGATAGCGTCTGGCAGTTTCTTCATGTCTTTGATTCCGCCAAGGTTCTTCTCAAGCTTTGTCCACTCTTTTTTGATTTCGATAACTTCTTTCTTCGGAAGTACTTCGAATGTTCCATCTTCTGCCATTCTCTCGATGTCTTTCAGACGTTTGATACGGCTCTGGATTGTCTTGAAGTTTGTAAGCATTCCTCCAAGCCATCTCTCGTTTACATAGTACATTCCGCAACGCTCAGCCTCAGCTTTGATTGCATCCTGTGCCTGTTTCTTTGTTCCTACGAAAAGAACTGTACCGCCTTCTGCAGCGATGTCAGAAACAGCCTTATATGCATCGTCAACCATTCCTACAGATTTCTGCAGGTCGATGATGTAGATGCCGTTTCTCTCGGTGAAGATGTACTCTGCCATCTTCGGGTTCCAACGACGGGTGTGATGTCCGAAATGAACACCTGCTTCAAGAAGCTGCTTGATAGAAATAATAGCCATATTTTTCTCCTTCGGTTTGTCCTCCACGGCAGTTAAATTTACACCGAAGCGCATACCGTGTGTGAACTTTACGAATCATCTTACCACAAACAGCAAGACAATTCAATAGTCATACGCCTATGTTAATATTTTTTTTACATTTTTCGCAAATTCAAGCCGATGAAAGCCGCAAGTAACGAAATCGCCCGTAGGTTCGGCGCCATCGTCATAGAAAGAGACACCGACGATCGACAAAGGCAAGCCCAAAGCCGCCGAGTCAAAATCAAAAATCTGCATTTTCCGGCAATGCCTCGACAAGGTCGCGGAAGAATATCGGCATCTTTTCGCCGAGCTCGCGGAGCAGCGGAACGGCTATCTCGCGGATCTGCGGATGCGCCCTGCCGGAGGTTCTGAGCTCAAAGAAATGTCTCCACTGACGCAGATTCATTGTAACGACGATCTCGGTCTTGAGCGAATTAGGCAGGACGCTGCGAGCCTCCTCCGGTCTTGCGCCGGCTGCTCGATCTGCTTCTTCGGCGAAAATTTCGACCGCTGGCTTTTCCGCGAAACGGTAATGAACAACATCGCCATCATCGGCACGGTCGTCGGCGCCCTTTTCATCGGCTTCTCGCGCGAAAAAATCGAAGACGAAATGATTCAGCACATTCGGCTCAACGCTCTGATGGCTGCCATGTGGATCAACTACCTGCTTCTGATCGTCGTGTCTCTGTCGATCTACAACATCAACTACCTTACGGTAATGGCCTGCGGCATGGCCACTCCGCTGGTCATCTTCCTGCTCGTCTATCACTTCAATCTTTACAGACTGAACCGCAACCTGCACCATGAAAAATAACATCCGTGTCCAACGAGCCGTCGTCCGCCTCACCCAACAGCAATTGGCCGAACAGGTCGGCGTCAGCCGCCAAACGATCAATGCCATCGAAAGCGGCAAGTTCATCCCCTCGACCCTGCTCGCACTCAAGATCGCACGTACCTTCCGGCAACCGGTCGAAGCGATCTTCCAACTCGAAGAGGAAGATTAGAACCGGTGCAACAAGCACGATAAAGGGCAGCCTCGATCGAGGCTGCCCTTTATACTACGGAATATTATTCGTTTAGTATTCGATCTTGCTCCGACGAACATACCCTTCATACCGCCACCGGGCATTCTGTTCGGCTGCCTGGAAAAGCGCTTCGGCATCCTCCGGAGAAACGGCCTTGAGCGACGTATAACGGACCTCCTTGAGCAGGAAATCGCGGAACTTCGCCCAGTCGGGTTCTTTCGAATCGAGTACGAACGGATTCTTGCCCTGCTCCTCCAACTGCGGATTATAATGCCACAGATGCCAGTAACCGCACTCTACTGCCTGCTTGCCGACCGTCTGTGTCCGGGTCATACCGCCCTTGATACCGTGATTGATACACGGCGCATAAGCGATTACGAGCGACGGACCGGGATAGGCTTCCGCCTCCTTGAGGACATTAAAAAGTTGGGCCTGCGAAGCACCGATCGACACTTGAGCCACATACACGTAGCCATACGTCATCGCAATCGCACCCAGATCCTTCTTGCGGATGCGCTTACCTGCCGACGCGAATTTGGCGACGGCACCCACCGGAGTCGCCTTGGACGACTGACCGCCCGTGTTGGAATAAACCTCCGTATCGAGCACCAGAACATTCACATCCAGCCCCGAAGCCAGCACGTGATCCAAACCGCCGAAACCGATGTCGTAAGCCCAACCGTCGCCGCCGATCACCCATTGCGACTGCTTCACCAGGAAATCCTTCAACTCCAGTATCTGCCGGCAATAGTCGCAGCCGCAAGCCTCCATCATCGGAACCAGACGGGCAGCGACTTCGGCCGACCGGGTCGACGAAACCCGTGCTTCGATCCACTCGCGCATAACGCCCTTCAGCTCTTCGGAGCAACGCTGGCACTGGGCGATAGCCTCTTCCATCAGCATCTGAATCCGATCGCGCAGCTTCTCCGCACCGACATACATACCCAGACCGAACTCGGCATTGTCCTCGAAGAGCGAATTGGCCCATGCCGGACCGCGACCATCCGCATTCTTGCAATAAGGAGTCGAAGGTGCCGAACCGCTGTAAATCGACGTACACCCCGTGGCATTGGCCACCATCATCCGGTCGCCGAAAAGCTGGGAGATCGCCTTGATATAGGGAGTTTCGCCGCAGCCGCCGCAAGCGCCCGAGAACTCGAACAAGGGCTGCTCGAATTGCAGGTTCTTGACCGACTTGGTCTTATCGACCACCTTCTTGTAACCGATATGTTTGGTGATGTAATCCCAGTTCTTCTGCTGTCCGAGTTGACTTTCGAGCGGCTTCATAATGAGCGCCTTCTCCTTGGCGGGACAAACGTCCACACAGTTGCTGCACCCCGTACAGTCGAGCGGCGAGATCTGGATGCGGAACTTATACTCCTTCGTGTCGCCCAATCCCTGTTTCCATTCGGTGCCCGATGCAGCCGCCTCGGTCTCGGTCGCCAGGAAAGGACGGATCACAGCGTGCGGACAAACGTACGCGCACTGGTTGCACTGGATACACTTATCGACCTGCCATTCGGGGACATTGACGGCGATGCCGCGCTTCTCCCATGCAGCGGTTCCGTTCTCCCACGTACCATCTTCACGTCCGTTGAATGCCGACACGGGCAGCAGATCTCCCTTGAGGGCATTGATCGGATCGACGATGTTGCGCACGAACTCCGGACGAGCCATATCCACGCCGTGATCGGCCGGTTTCAGCTCGATATTCGTCCACTCGGCCGGGACTTCGACCTTCACGACTGCGTTACCGCCCGCATCGACGGCCGCATAGTTCATATTGACGATGTCCTCGCCCTTCTTGCCGTAGCTCTTATAGATCGCTTTCTTCATCTCCTCGACGGCCTTCTCGAAAGGAATCACGTTCGCGATTTTGAAGAATGCCGCCTGCATGATCGTATTGGTGCGCGAACCGAGCCCCAACTCCGCCGCGATCTTCGTAGCGTTGATGATATAGAAGTTGATCTTATTCTTGGCCAGGAAAACCTTCATGTGATCGGGCAGCGTCCGGCAGGTCGTTTCGGCATCGTGCACCGAGTTCAAGAGGAACGAACCGCCCGGCTTGAGGCCCTTCAGCACGTCGTACTTATCCACGTACGAAGGCACGTGGCACGCCACGAAATCGGGCGTGGTCACCAGGTAGGGCGAGGTGATCGGCTTGTCGCCAAAGCGCAGGTGCGAAGCCGTGTAGCCGCCCGACTTCTTCGAGTCGTATGCGAAATAGGCCTGGCAATATTTGTCGGTCGTACCACCGATGATCTTGATCGAGTTCTTGTTGGCACCCACCGTACCGTCGGCGCCCAGTCCGAAGAAGAGAGCCTCGAACGTACCGGGCTTCGCCAGCGAAATCTCCTCGCCTACGGGCAGCGAACGGAACGTCACGTCGTCCACGATGCCCACCGTGAACTGATTCTTGGGTTCGTTCGCCTTCAGGTTGGCGAAAACGGCCAGCATTTGTGCCGGCGTAGTATCTTTCGACGAAAGACCGTAGCGGCCGCCGATAATGAGCGGCTTGCGCTCGCAGGGGATCTCCTTGCAGGTGGCGAACGCCTCGACGACATCCATATAGAGCGGATCGCCGTTGGCTCCCGGCTCCTTCGTGCGGTCGAGTACGCAGATGCGTTTGACCGTCTGGGGCAGTACAGCCGTCAGATATTTTACCGAGAAGGGACGGAACAGGTGTACGGTCACCACGCCCGTTTTCTCGCCTTTGGCATTCAGGTAATCGACCGTCTCCTTCAGCGTTTCGGTCACCGAACCCAGCGCAATGACGACATGCTCCGCATCCGGAGCACCGTAATAGGTGAACGGCTTGTAGGTGCGGCCCGTGATCTCGGATATTTTCTCCATCGCCTCGGCTACCATGTCGGGAATCGCATCGTAGAACTTGTTCGACGCCTCGCGGGTCTGGAAATAGATGTCGGGGTTCTGGGCCGTGCCGCGCGTAACGGGATGAGCCGGGTTGAGCGCTCCGGCACGGAACGCCTTCAGCGCGTCGCGGTCGAGCATCGCGGTCAGCGCCGCTTCGTCGATCAGCTCGATCTTCTGGATCTCGTGCGAAGTACGGAATCCGTCGAAGAAATGGAGGAAAGGAACGCGTGCCTTGAGCGACACGATATGCGCGATACCTGCCAGGTCCATCACCTCCTGCACGGACGAGGTGGCGAGCATTGCAAAGCCGGTCTGACGCGCGGCCATCACGTCCTGATGGTCGCCGAAGATCGAAAGCGACTGGGCCGCCAGCGCACGCGCCGATACGTGGAATACGCCGGGCAACAACTCGCCGGCGATCTTGTACATATTGGGAATCATCAGCAACAGACCCTGCGATGCCGTAAAAGTCGTAGTCAGCGCACCGCTTTGCAGCGATCCGTGCACGGCGCCGGCGGCACCGGCCTCCGACTGCATCTCGACTACCCGGACTGTTTCTCCGAAAATATTTTTACGACCTTGAGCGGCCCACTCATCGACAAGTTCCGCCATCGTCGAGGACGGAGTGATGGGGTAAATCGCCGCAACCTCCGAGAACATATAAGCTATGTGGGCTGCCGCGTAATTACCGTCGCATGTGATAAATTTCTTTTCTGCCATTTTTATCGGTATTAGATTGTACTATTTCAGCTGTGAAATCTGCCTGAATCGGCACAAAGTTAAAAATTCCAAACGAAAATTCCGCCATATTTCCGGACAAATATCGCAACGTACAATGTTATAAAAATAACAGTATCAACACCTTCTATCGAAACGCTTCAAAAACAAGGAGAAACGGCCATTCCATTTCGGAGCACGCTTTTTGCAAATAAAATCGTACCTTTGAAAAAATTTGCAACAACGTGATCAACTACCAGAAACATACGCTTCCGAACGGGCTGACGGTCGTCGTGAACCGCGACCGCTCGTCCAAACTGGCCGCCGTAAACCTGCTCTACAAGATCGGGGCCCGCAACGAGAATCCCTCCCGCACGGGCTTCGCCCACCTGTTCGAACATCTCATGTTCCGGGGCACGAAGGCGGTTCCCGACTTCGATACACCGGTACAGATGGCCTGCGGGGAGAACAACGCCTTCACCAACAACGACTACACGGACTTTTACATCACCCTGCCCAAGGACAACATCGAAACGGCCCTCTGGCTCGAAAGCGACCGCATAACGGGACTCGACATCTCGCAGGAAAACCTCGAAACCGAGAAACGGGTTGTCATCGAGGAGTATAAACAACGATACCTCAACCAACCCTACGGCGATATGTCGATGCTGTTGCGGGCCCTGGCCTACCGCGTGCATCCCTACCGGTGGGCGACGATCGGACTTTCGCCCGATCACATCGCCGGAGCCTCGCTCGACGAAGTGCGCGATTTCTACCGCCGTTTCTACCACCCGTCGAACGCCATTCTCTCCATCTCGGCAGATATCCCCGAAGAGCGGACGATCGCCCTGTGCGAAAAATGGTTCGACCCGATCGCGGACAATCCGCAACCTGCGGCATCGCTTCCGCAGGAACCGCCGCAAACCGAATCCCGACGGGAGGAGGTCGAACGCAACGTACCAGCCACGATGATCGTACTGGCTTACCACATAGGCTCGCGCACTTCTCCGGACTTCTTCCTGGGCGATATGACCTCCGACCTGCTGGCAGGCGGAGAATCGGGACGCCTCTATCAGCATCTGGTCAGAGAACAGCGGCTGCTGGGAAGCGTCAATGCCTACGTTTCCGGAGAAGTCGATCCGGGGCTTTTCGTCTTCACGGCCCAGTTGCTGCCCTCGACCACCGTCGAACAGGCCGAAGCAGCCCTGTTGCGTGAAATCGAAATCCTGCAAACGGAGAAGATCGACGAATACGAGCTGGAGAAGATCAAGAACAAATTCGAAGCGAATACCCTGTTCGGCGAGCTTAACGTGATGAACAAGGCGATGAACCTCGGCTTCTACGAGATGCTCGGCGATCTGCCCCTCATCAACCGGGAAGTGACGATCTACCGTTCGCAAACGGCCGAACAGATCGCCGACTTCAGCCGCCGCACGTTCCGTCCCGAAAATCGTTCCACCCTAATCTACCGAGCCAAACAATGAAACAACCGCCCCTGATCACTCCCCGCGAGGTCGATGTACCCCGCGCCCAGCGCCATACGCTCCCGAACGGAGCCTCCCTCTACGCCATTCCGTCCGACGATTTCGAAGTCCTGCGCTTCACGTTCGTCTTCCGCGCCGGATCGTCGATGCAGCACGCGCCTTTCGCAGCCTCCGCGACGGCCAATATGTTGAGCGAAGGCAGCCGCGACATGACGGCCCGGCAAATCGCCGAACGGCTCGATTTCCACGGTTCCTACTTCGAAGTCAATGTCGATCGGGACTACGTATATATCAGTTTCAGTTCGTTATCGAAATTTTTCGCTCCGACCCTCGAAGTCGCGGAACAAATCCTCCTGCAACCGCTTTTCCCGGAGGACGAATTGCGTGCCTATTGCGAAAAACGCAAGCAGACCCTCACGATCGAACGGCGCAAGGTCGATACCGTCGTGCGTGAAATCTTCGCCGAAGCTCTCTTCGGCGACAAACATCCCTACGGCATCTCCTATCCCGAGAAAGATTACGACACGCTCACGCGTGCAGACCTGGAATCACTCTACCGCCGACTCTATACGGCCGAAAACTGTCTGGTCGTATGCAGCGGCCGCATCGGGGAGGAGGAGTTGCAAGGCATCGGCGCCCTGGCCGAAAAACTCCCCCGTGCCGACCGCAGCGCCACAGCCGATTTTCCGGCTCCCCGCAGCGAAGCCTATCGTTTCGTCGAAAGGCCCGACGCCGTGCAATCCTCGCTGCGCGTAGGGCGTCTGCTCTTCACCCGCACACATCCCGATTTCGTCGGGATGCAGGTCGTCGCTACGGTACTGGGCGGCTATTTCGGCTCGCGGCTGATGCAAAACCTGCGCGGCGAGCACGGTTACACGTACGGCGTGGGTGCCGCCATGGTCAATTTCGAGCGGGAGGGTTACCTGGGAATCGCTGCCCAGGTCGGAGCCGAGGTGACGGCCCCGGCACTTCGGGAAATTTACAACGAAATCGAACGGCTGCGCCGGGAGCCGATGCCCGAAGAGGAACTTTCGCTGGTGAAGAACATCATGACGGGCGAGGTGATGCGCATCCTCGACGGACCGTTCGGCATCGCCGACGTGACGATCGAAAACCTCCTCTGCGGCACGAACAACGGTGTCATCGAAGAGAACATCCGCCGGATACAGGCAATCACCCCGGCCGAGGTACAACGGCTGGCCGTCAAATACCTCCGCCGCGAAGATCTTATCACGGCCGTCGTGGGAGCGGTCGATCCATTCACAAAATTATAATATGGATTCTCCCTCAAACGCATCCGCTCCGGCTTAAAAAGTCGGAGCGGATTATAATTTATTTATTATTTACTCATCCGTTTTAATCCGTTCTTTACCCTCGGTGCTATCCACCGATCGCAAAGGAACGTAGAACTTGGTTTGTGTCGGCGTATAAATGCCGAAAGTAATACCGGATACCAATAAATTCAGAAAACTCATATTCGTTTTCACGACATAATCCGGAGCTCCGCCGACATACTCCGCAGCTTCAACTTTTCCGTTTCCGACCGGGATCAATCCTGCAATCAAATGGTGATTCCATTCCCGATTTACCTGAACAAGCGGCTCATTACGCTCCACATTACCATAAAGGATTCGTGTGCTATAACACGAACTCAGTGTCAAAGCAAGGGCTCCAAATACCCCCCCCCATCAAAATTCTCTTCATAACATTTTGTTTTTTTAGGTTATTATACTGAAAATAGCATCATTTCTAATCATTCGGATAAATATGCTCCTCCACCCACCGTGTCAGTTCGACGAAATCGGCAACCGAAAGCTGCTCGGCACGCTGCGTGAAGAAGGGATGTTCCACCCCTCCGAAATCGCCGAAAGCCGCCCGCAGGGAGTTGCGCAACATCTTGCGGCGCTGGCCGAACGAGGCCTTGACCACGCGGACGAACAACCGTTCGTCGCAGTCGAGCCGGTCCACTCCGTTGCGGTGCAGACGCACGACGGCGCTCTTGACTTTGGGCGGCGGATTGAACACCGTTTCATTGACCGTAAACAGGTACTCTATGTCATACCATGCCTGCAACAACACGCTCAAGATGCCGTACTCCTTCGAGCCGGGAGGCTCCGCCAGACGCACGGCGACCTCTTTCTGGATCATCCCGACGCACTCCGGAATCAAGTCCCGGTTTTCGAGCACCTTGAAAAATATCTGGGACGAAATATTGTAAGGGAAATTGCCGATCACACGCAGTCCTTCGGGAAACAGCGTCCGCAAATCCATTTTCAGGAAATCGCCCTCCATAAGGCGGGGTGTAAATTCGGGATAATGCGCATGCAGATACGCCACGCTTTCGGAGTCTATTTCGGCGCCGTATGTCACGACATCCGTCCGTTTCAGCAAAAATCGGGTCAGAACACCCATGCCGCATCCCACCTCCAACACCGGACACGGTTTTTCGGACGTACCGCCGCCCAGCGAATCGCATATTTTGCGGGCAATATTGAGATCGACCAGAAAATGCTGGCCCAACGCTTTCTTCGCTCTTACTTCACTCATTCGTTTCGGTTGAATATCTTTCCCGGAGTCTCCATCCCGGACTCTTCCGGCACAGAGCCGATCTTCTCCGTCTCTGCCGACGGCGACCGCTTCGCGCCTACCGTCCGGCACCTCCCGGAGCGGACGCCCTCTTCGGCCGCTTATCGGAAGCGTCGTACCCTTTCTCCGAACACCGTCGGGTGCAGGACGCGCACCCGTTCGATTCCGCTCCGACCACAGAAACGGCCCGAAGCCGCATCCGTCGGCCGGCATATTTTCCTTCACCGGACCGGCTCTCGCCCAACGACACCCCTCTGCCCTGATTTACCGGCCGCAGAAAGCTTCGGACTGGCCTTTCGGACGACACAATCATCAGAGGTATTTCTTCACATCCTCGACATGCTTGCGAGGTTTCTTGTGAAATTCGTTGTAAAACATTGCGACGCCCGCGACGACGAAAAGCACCGGAATAATCAGGTTTGCATAATGACCGTCGTGCAAGCACCAAACGACATTGATCGTAAGCCACATGATCGTAGCCAGCATAAAAATCAACGCGACGGTCGCCGTCTTCTTGTTAAATTGTGCGTTCTTCTTTTTCATAGCTTCTCGATTTATGGTTAAACGATTCTCATTTGCTTTTTTTCCGCTCCCGCTCCCTGCGCCGATAATCCAGGATGAGGGCCGCCAGACTCCCGCCGAGCGCCAGCACCAAAAGTGCGCCTCCGGAGGTCGGATGTACGAACAGACATACGGCCATCACCACGATCATGATCGCTATGGATGCCATCAGTATTACCCTGAATCGCTGCAATCTATACCCCATATCTGCATAAGTTCGCGGGATTTCCCGCACTCTGTCTATAATAAGGAACTCTTCTGCCCGCCCCGTCAGTTGCCCTGTTCGCACATGAACTTGATACGTACCAGCCGGATCTCCTCCTCGGTATAGTCGCCGCCCAGCTCCTCGATCGCCTCGTCGAGCGAATCGCTCTGGGCATCCTCCTTGAAATAGAGGTAAATATCATTGGATTTATCCTCGTCGATCACCTGTTCGATGTAGTAGGAAATATCCAGTTTCGTTCCCGAATTGACAATCCCTTCGATCTCGGTCAGCAATTCGTCGAAATCGAGGTCTTTGGCCCGGGCGATATCCTCGAAATCCATCTTGCGGTCGATGGCCTGGATGATGAAAATCTTGTTGCCGGACTTGTTGCCCACCGACTTGACGATCATATCCTGCGGGCGGACGATCTCCTTCTCCTCCACATAGGTGCGGATCAGGCGGATGAACTCCTCGCCGAACTTGCGGGCCTTGCCCACACCCACGCCCGAGATGTTCTGCATCTCCTCGATGGTGATCGGGTACTGGATCGCCATATCTTCGAGCGACGGATCCTGGAAGATGACGAACGGAGGCAAATCATGCTGCCGCGCCACCTTCTTCCGCAAATCCTTGAGCATCGAGAACAGCTCCTCGTCGGCTGCCCCTCCTTTGCCCGTAGGAGCCACCGCATCGGTCTCTTTCTCCTCCTCGTCGTAGTCATGGTCGAGAGTTATATAGACCGGACGGGGTGCGGCGATGAACTCTTCTCCTTTGGCATTGATCGACAGCAATCCGTAATTTTCGATGTTCTTGTCGATAAGACCCATAATCAGCGCCTGGCGGATCACGGCTCCCCAATAACGGATGTCATGGTCCGCACCGGCCCCGAACCATTCGCTCTTGTTGTGTCCGTAACTCTTAATCAACGCGGTATTCTTACCGACCAGCACGCTGGCCAGGTAATCCGCCTTGAACTTGTCCCCCAGGTCGCGCAACGCCTCGAGCGCCATGCGAAGCGACGCCTGGGCGTCGATCTTGGGTTTGGGGTGGAGGCAGTTGTCGCAGCAGCCGCAGTTCTCCTCGGGATATTCCTCCCCGAAATAGTGCAGCAGCGTCTTGCGACGGCACATCGAACTTTCGGCGTACGACACGGTTTCGAGCAGCAGCAGCTTGCCGATCTCCTGCTCGGCCACCGGCTTGCCCTGCATGA
>OHBE01003043.1_pt1 | contig 11302 bp, 15 predicted proteins | sample 1577231 | NCBI WGS metagenome assembly OHBE01 (sample SAMEA3541506, study PRJEB24748) | human gut metagenome | biome: human gut; feature: human-associated habitat; material: faeces | place: China | collected 2012
AATGTGTTTTACTGCCTGCAGGATTTCTTCGTTTCTTCGTTTTCCGAAATCGAACAAACCCATACGAATATACAGCAATGATAAATCCGTAGATCAATAAGAGCGGAATGCTCAATGATCTCTTTCCATTTATAACTTGGGATCAACGGAATCTGGTGTGCCATCAGTGCTGCTGAGCTAATAACCCTTATTATCACTGTGACCCTCCTGTCCACTCCTTTAACGCTGCGGACAGTCTGCGGTCAATATCTTTTCTAGTTACCTCACATTCCTTTGGATAATCTTTTGCAGCCTTAAAGACAAATTTCAATACAAATTTGAGTCCAACCGGAAGTGCGATCCGAAGCAAAGTTTCCGGCAATACAAAGTGAGTACCATGTTCATAAACAAGAGCATCGTATTCACATATATGTGGATGTTCCTTCAAACGCTGATCCATACGGCGGACATATTTGCCAGCCTCCCAGAAGCTGTCATCATCCGCACCGATCAGGAATAAGTGGCCTTTTATATTCTCAACCTTTACCATTTCTTCCTCTGTATGCGGTCTTGCCTTTTCCGAATCTATAAACAAGCAGGTCGACCGTGTGATATCACCGGAGCCTTTTGTTTCTTCCTCAATCTTCTGCCAATACACCGGATGTTCATAGACAAATGGCATATAAGGCAGCGGCTTTCCCTGCCATGAAAGTGTGGATGCATTCGGTATCGGCCATTCCTTACAGCCATCCTTTTCTCCCTGTTCAAATCCCTGCCATACAAAATCACTGGCCGTAAGCCCGATCGTCATCGTAATATCCGGGAAATAAGATGCTGCAACGATCGCATCCATTCCAGCCGTGCTCATTCCCATGATACCGATCTTCCGGTTTCCATGAGCCTGTAACCACTTTATTGCGGTCTGAATTCTTTCCAGCGGATTGTTGACATGACTGTAATTTTTTCTGCCCGGAGATACACACATAACATTTACCCCCTGTCTGTGAAGCCATTTTGCTCCACATTTCGCCATATAATCATTCGGATCGTCCCCAAATAATCCGATCACGGCACAATCTGCCCCTTTGGGATTTTCGTAATACGTTCCATAAAATTCATCTTTTTCGTTTTCAAAAAATTGTTTTTTCATGTTGTTCTCCTGTCTCTAACACAAGTTAGTATATTCTAACATCCATGGACAGTATACTCTAAATACCTGCCAGATTCCACACTTTCTTACATTTTCTTATCATATTCAACGGCAATACAATATCGGCAGATCAGGTCCGTAAGCTCATCGATGACTTTTTCTTTATCATAGTCATTTTCATAGAAGGTCACCTCATGCACAACGGACTCCAATGCACATTGAAGGATCAGGGATGTGGTCTTTAGATCAGAGATTCTGAGCATTTTTTTATTTGTCTCAAGCAGTGAGAAAAATGTCCGAAATGCACCCGCACGCGCCCTTGCTTCCAGTTCGTGCAAGTCATCATACTGCAGGGACAAGGCGGATATCTCCTTCTGGAATGCTGTCATGTATTCATGATTATGTAGGATCAGAGCAACGTATTTTCTGACAAATTCTCGCGGAGATGTGAACCCGGACACATCCATGATCGTGATCTCCTGCAAAGATTCATTATAAAGATCCGTGATCAATTCCTCATATAACGACTTCTTATCAACAAAATAACTGTAAAATGTACCAATCGACACATTTGCTTTCTTTGCGATTTCATTGCTGCTGGTGTTATGAAACCCTTTTGTCGAGAACAGCTCGACCGCCGCTTTCTTCAGTGCTTCTTTTTTCTCAATACTTCTTTTCTGTTTTGGGATACGAATTTCTTCCGGCATGTGTTACTCCTTTATGTAAAAAACAATTCCATTCATATAGTTTTACTGTTTCCAGTATAAGCATATAAAAAAATAAAGTCAATAAAACATGAGTATGTACTCACATTTATATTGACAATATAATTTCGGCGTGATATTCTACAGCCATACAAATATGAGTTCAAACTCACATTTCAAAAAATGGTATATTCTACGTTGCAGAGATATTATTTTTCAAAATACATTGAATGAACCATATGTGAAACTCATTCAGATTATGGAAAACCATGCTGATTTTTCAAACATATTGAATAAAAATTTGGGAGGTATAAAAAGATATGATAAAGATTGAAAACCGGTCACCAGAAGACATAGCAAATTACGGCAGACGGATCGGGGAAGCATTTGCCGCATCTCCCGGCATCGCCGAGACGATACCACATGATGACCTCGTCAAATCTTTCGAGATCATTACTGAATTCTACTACCGGATGGGTACATTATATGCAACCTCCGAAAAATATGAAGGCTTCCTTGCATACTGGGATAAGAATACCAGACAGCCACTCGGGCCTGCCCTACATATGATCTGGAGAATGCTGTGCGAGATTCCATTTAAATCATTATTAAATATCGCAACCGGATCAAACGAGCAATATAAGAAATTATACCGCAAAGAAAAAGATTATATCGCCGTCTCGATGGTAGTCGTCTTACAGGCTTACCAGGGACAGGGCTTCATGAAGAAGGTTCTGGAGCTGCCATTTGCAGAAGCCGCCAAACGTGGCTGCCCCTGCATTCTTGACACCGACAACATCCAAAAGGTTGTCAAATACGAACATTGCGGCATGACGAAAACTGCCGAGAAGAAGATGGCACATGATATCACGCTGTATACCATGGCATATCTTCCTACATCCGCATAAATCCGGACATCATACAACCGCCTGCCGCACCGGCTTCCATCACCTGCGGCAGGCGTTCTTCATTGATACCACCGATCGCATATACCGGGACCGGACAATTCGCACAGATCTCACGAACGAATTCCAGTCCTCTGCCCTTCAGCCCTTTCTTACATTCTGTCTCAAATATCGTTCCAAGCACGATCTGTGTCGCTCCGCTCTTAACTGCAAGCTCGACATCCTCCATGCTGTGACAGGACACACTGATCTCTTTAAAATTCGTTGTCAGTGCATCACGCCAGACATCTGACAAATCCTGCAACACAGGAATCGACAAATGAATATTCTCACAGCCAAGCCGTGCTGCAATCTCCATTCTGGAATGCAGAAAGACAGGTACGCCTGCCGTTCTGTATATTTCTAAAACCTTCGCTGCAAGCTTCTCATATTCTGTATCCGGCAAGTCTTTTTCCCGCAGGATCAATGCATGCGGATGCACCTGAGCGACCTTTTGAAGCTGTTCCAGAAAATCTCCGTTTACCAGCGCGCGATTGGTGATCACAATCGCGTGCTCATAACATTTACACATAGATATAATCGTTTAAGACCGGCTGCAAGCCGCCCTTCTCCATATCCTGATACATGGATGTAAAGGAACGATCATCGTTGATCTCGAACTGCTCATCTCCTACATCCGCATCTTCCTTACCTTCGTATTTCTCCTCATGATCACCGATTCCGGTCGATACTCCGGCAGAAACCTTTGTTGCACAGATCTTTGCGATTCCGTTTCGGAATGTTGCGCTTTCACGGCTCGATACCGTGATTCCGACAAACGGCAGGAACATCCGATATGCACAAAGCACCTGACAAAGCTCCTTCTCTCCTACATCCCTTGGATTGATCTTCTCATTATTCACGATCGGACGCAGGCGCGGACAACTCAATGATAATTCTGCATGTGGATATTTGCGGTTGATATAATAGACATGAAGTGCCGTTGCCAGTGCATCCTTTCTGAAATCATCCAGTCCCAGAAGTGCTGAAAATCCAGCTCCACGCATGCCGCCCATCAGTGCACGCTCCTGTGCATCAAAACGATATGGCCAGACGCGCTTGTGTCCCATCAGATGTAAGGTCTCGTATTTGTCCGTGTTGTATGTCTCCTGAAAAACAGTCACATAATCAACACCACATTCATGCAGATATTTGTATTCATCCACATTTACTGGGTAGATCTCGATTCCGATATTCTTAAAATATTTTCTTGCGATCTTCACCGCTTCCCCGATATATGTAACATCCGAATATACCCGACTCTCGCCTGTCAGGATCAGAATTTCTTCCATGCCGGTATGCGCAATAACCTGCATCTCATGCTCGATCTCCTCCATCGTCAGCTTCTTCCGGCGGATGTTGTTATAACAGTTGAAGCCACAGTAAATGCAGTAGTTCTGGCAATAGTTTGCAATATAAAGCGGTGTGAAAATATAGACCGTATTTCCAAAATGATTCTTCGTGATCTCCTCTGCTTTCCTTGCCATCTGTTCCAGATACGGTGCTGCTGCCGGTGACAGCAATGCCTTAAAGTCCTCGATCGTACAGCTCTCATGTGACAGCGCACGTTCTACATCTGCCGCAGTATAGGAATCATAGTCATATGCATCCATAGCCGCAAGTACTTTGTCCTTGATATCCGAATCGATCACCTGCATGCCTTCCATATATTCCATATGATTTGTCCGGAACGATGCATCCTGTTCCAGACGATGCTTGCGTGCTAGCGCTTCCTGTGGAAGCTTGTCACTGTCAACAAAATATACTTGATTTTCTTCGTTCATTTCCGACTGCCTCCTAACGCAAGAAACCTGTCAAAGGATCCGATGCACTTCCGCCTCTTGCAAGTACACGTCCCATTCCGGTCAGGTATGCTTTTCTTCCGGCTTCGATTGCAAGCTTAAATGCTGCCGCCATCTCCGGTACATTACCTGCTGTTGCAATGGCTGTATTTGCCATGATCGCAGCTGCACCCATTTCCATCGCTTCACATGCCTGAGATGGTTTTCCGATGCCGGCATCCACGATGATCGGCAGGTCGATCTCATCGATCAATACCTGGATCATAGCCTTTGTCGCAAGCCCCTTATTACTTCCAATTGGAGCTGCAAGCGGCATAACAGCAGCCGCACCTGCATTCTGAAGATCCCTTGCTACATTTAAATCCGGATTCATATATGGCAGTACCACGAAGCCTTCCTTTGCAAGGATCTCGGTTGCTTTCACAGTCTCATAATTATCCGGGAAGAGGTATTTTGCATCACGCATGATCTCTACCTTTACAAAATTGCCACAGCCCATTGCCCGGCTAAGTCTTGCGATGCGGACAGCCTCTTCGGCATTTCTTGCACCGGAAGTATTCGGAAGCAGGGTAACTCCTTCCGGAATATAGTCCAGAATATTCTCACTTTCCTGTGTATTTGCACGTCGTAATGCAAGGGTGATGATCTCTGCCCCTCCCTGTTCGACTGCTGCCTTGATCAGATTCAGGTTGTATTTGCCTGATCCTAAAATGAAACGGCTCTTGAATTCCTTGCCGCCTAAAATGAATTTATCTTCCATGTTGTCTCCTTTTCTCTGCAGAGAAATAAATGTTAGAGTTATATATATTATAATACTCGTATACCTTGACATTACCAACCAAGGGACGCTTCCGCTCGTTGAGTCCTGCAGCGGTACTAAGATGCCCCTTATGCGCCATCAAGTACCGGCGGACTCAAATGCCCTTGTTTTGGTATATCAAGGTATCCGAGTATCATGTAATCTCCAATTTTCTCTAACATTTATTTCTCCATTATCAATTGTAATACTTTGTTTGCTTCATGAGCTGCGCAGGCAGCTACCCGCGGAGCGATGAGTCCTATACCGTCGCCGACATCAGTGCTCTGATCTCCGCACACATACAGGCGGCGCATCATCTGGCGCGTTTTTATCGCATTCGTATCTACATACCCTGCCATTCCATTTCCTGATACAACAGTTGCATCCGGACACTGCATCAGTAGTTCGCGCACCAGCATTGCCTTCTGATCCGGTTTGTCAAATGCTTCACACACGATCGGATATCCACCGAATAATTCCTTTACATTGTCCGGGGTTACTTTCGTCTGCACGGCCTCATACATCAGATATGGATTGATCTGATACAGGGTTTCAAGCAGGGCTTCCGTCTTCGGCTTCCCGAGCTGGGATATAAAGTACATCTGACGATTGAGATTCGTCACATCCACCACATCGAAATCCACCAGAAGCAAATGTCCGACGCCGCTTCTTGCAAGCATGACTGCAATATTTGACCCCAGTCCACCGATACCTGCAACAGCCACCTTCGCCGCACGTAACTTCACCTGCATTTCTTTCGGAAATCGTGCATCAAATGCACGATCCAGTTCTTCCTGCGAGATCAGCTCCTGCATTTTTTTCTGCATCTCTGTCATGTCTCAACCTCCGCCAACAAATCGTAATACTTCGATCACATCTTCATCCTGAATGATCGTATTGCCAAGTTCATCTTTTGGAATAATGTCGAGATTCCGTTCTACAACGACACGTTCCGGCTCAAATCCGGCTTCCTTCAAATATTCCAGAAGATTCTTACCGGCAATCTCTTTTTCTTCACCATTGATTTTTACCATGTATGTTCTCCTATCTTTCATAATTACACATTTTCTGCACTACAGGACATATGCCCAGTAACACAAACAGGCACCGGATCATACAACCATAACGTATGATCCGGCGCCTGTTATCTTCCTTGTGAAAAGTGGTGCCCCCAGTTCACAAATATTCATATGAAATCATTTTACCTTATGCAGGGTGTTTGTGCAAGGGCTTATTCATTTCACTATTGCAAACCGGAGTTTATTAAAGACGATTACCACTCATCTACTTCTATAAGTTTTTCCTGCAATGTCTCCTCAAGATCTGTAAAAGCTGGAATAAAACTATCTCGTATAAACACGATCAATTCATCAATTTCTTCCTCGTTATATATATGAATTGATGTATTTCTTTTTTTCAACATCAGCAGCCAAACAGATGAGTCGTTCACAAATCCGACTTTATACCCGACCTGTAATATTTCTCTTGGCGAACCTGTTTCCGCTCCTTCTACTCCATGCATTCTCAGCACTTCCTGCAATGCTTTCCAGGCAAGTTCAAAAGTCAGATTAAACTGCCCAACAACACCCATTCTATATATATCATTGCTGTCTGCAAGTTCAAAATCTGCTTGCTTTAATATATCAAGGCAATTTGCAAAATTATCTAGTTTTTTCATATATAACAACCCCATCCCTTTCAATTTCTTTTTTTAATTCTTCCGTAACCCTTGAATTCATATCAACCACATCAAAAGAAAGGAGCGAATAGATGTTTTCTTTTATATTCCAATAAAAAGAATCAAAATCCCCACCGTACACAGCTAAATCCACATCACTTCTCTCTGTATGATCTCCTCTTGCCCGAGATCCAAACAAAACTATTTTTATAATTGAATTTTCTTTTGCAAACGTTGTAATTTCCTTTATAACTCTATCCGGAAGATTATATGCCATTTGTCTCCCTCCATAACGGATAATTCTTCTCTCAGTTTACCACAGCATATTTTATTTTTCTATAGGCATATTCATACCGTATCATGAGGATTTTTTAAGTACATGATTTTGAACATTTTTTCATCGTTACATCTTAAAGATCTGCTTTGCCTTGCCATTTGTAAATTGTATAACCGGTCCTGAGATTATAACTGTGATGATCGTACATACTCCAAACTTCCCTCCCATAAGCACACCTGTCACGACCATTAAAATATCTAATATCATACGAACGATCTTAACCTGCCAGTTATTTTTCTCTGCCAATGCAAAGGTTACTGCTTCATAAGAACCTCTGCCAAGAGATGCAGATGCATACAAACCTGTTCCAACTGCAAATAAGATCACCCCTGCCAGCATAATGAAGAAATTTATCCACATATATTTGCTGTATATATGGCATTTTGCAAACAAATCCACACACCCACTGTACACAACCTGATACAAAAATGTTCCTATATGAATCTGCGACCTGTCATAAATTGCCGCAAATAAGATCATCACAACAGCTACAACAAACGAAGCCATTCCGATACTTATATGAAATGTTTCTGAAATACCCTGCCACAAAACTGCAAGTGTTGCGCCTCCAAATCCCGCATACAAGGCAAGTGTGATTCCATAAGCTGCAATAACAGAACCTACTATAATTATCACTATTTTTTTCAACCAATTCTTTGATGACATCATGTTCTTCCTCCATCTTCTGTAATTACATAAATAAAAAAGACTATAGAGCATACTGTTATGTTCAGAAACAGCAAAATCTATAGTCTTCTTTAACGCCGAGACAAGCATTTATATTGTTCTATATATACTGCATTGTATTGTTTTTGTCAATTTCCTTACTTCTTTATCATTCCAATTTATTTTTCACTTGACTATAATTTCATTTTTTTGCTAAATACGAAAGTTGCAAAAGACAAGTGCACAAATGAAATCCAGAATGAAGATGCGCAGATCGTTGAGAATGCAATGTATTAAATTCTGGTCACATGGAAATTACAGCAGTCATCCCCCTGTGCCAGCGTCTTCGTCCGATGTAACTGCCCGCCTTCATTCCGGTAATTCCGCTCATCCATATTGCACAGACACGGAACAAATTCAAAACAGTTTTCCCTCTTACCGAGCTTACAGATACCACATTCCGTATATGTATTATAGAATTCATCGATTCCCTTTTCGTAATGGAATTTCCAGTCAAGCTCATATTTTGATGCCTGGCTTGCTATACTTTCCTGCACTTTTTTATCCTGTACCTCATCTGTAAATAATGTACATTTTTTATTTGCATGTGCCTTCACCATAAACGGCGAGTCAAATACCGCAGTTACCATCTCGTTTACAACATCGGGATCGATCTTATCCGGCTCTGCTTTATGTAAGGAGAAGACAAATGCTGCAATATACAGATTCATTTCCAATGAACTTCCCCCTATGTCCGGGGTTCTCAAAAGCATCGCCTTGAATTCACGTTTTACCTTTTTCTTATAGTCTTTCATATCCATATCCGGATTTATCTCTGCAAGTCTGGCTAAGGCTGATTTAAAACATAACAATTCTACTGCTTTTGCATAAATTCCGTATTTCAGCATACTTATCATCTATCCTTTCGTTTTCCAATGGCTCTTATTTCTTCAGGATCTGTGCGATCTCACTTTAAAAAAGTGTACAGATCCATGCAACTACAGCACAGATCGGAATATAAATAATGAAATGTAATATGTGTGTCTTCTTGTTATATCCGAACATATGCGGACCCACAACACCTTTCAGTTCCGGGTAGAAATGTGGGAAGAAGTTCGAATGACAGAGAAGCACCCAGTCAAAAAAGCAGATATCATAGATCTCCATACAATAAAGCATGATAAGGAATCGTGCAAAGAAATTTAAAAATCCATAATCATTTTTTACACCATCCCATACGCCTAGAACAACCGCACCTATAAACATAAGAAGTGCGATTACTTCTATGATCCAGCCGATTGCATGTGCACCACGGAACCGCTCTTTTGAATCTGGAATGGCTTCCAGATTCTCCTTTGGTGCAGACGAGAAAAACCTCTTATCCTGAATAAAACCGACTCCTCCATATAAAATGAGGAAATACGCCACCCAGATCATAACCGTTGCAACTATCGTTATCACCATTTTACTCTCAACCTCCTAAGTACTTTAAGTTAGTTCTATCTAACGATTATTATAGCATACTGACTTATGATTACAAGCCACTTTCCCCTTATAATTCCTTATATAAAAAGATGGGAGCCTGTGCTCCCACCTTCATAACCTAACTTAATTTTTCTACCTTGTTTCTCTGTATTCTCTTCAAAAATACATATCCCACTAAGCATGAGACAAATTCCGTAATTGGGAACGCCCACCAGATCAACGAAACACCCATCTGGTCATTTCTTACAAAAACAGAAAAAATAGCTGCCAATGGCAATATGATCACAAGCTGTCTGAGAAGTGATATGACAAGCGACTCAAGACCGCCATTCAATGCCTGATAGATTCCCTGATATGCCACATTGATTCCGGCAAATACAAAACTGATCGAGATAATTCTCATTGCACCGATAAAATACGCTCTTGACTGACCTGCATTGAACAGCGAGGCAAAGGCATTTGGAAAAATCTCTGTGATGAGAACGCCCAGGATCATCAATGCTATGGTATAAATAAGACCATAGCGGATTCCATCTTTGATCCTTTTCTTGCTTCCCATGCCATATGCAAAAGCTATGATCGGCGTGATTGCATCTCTCAGTCCAAATGCAAGGAACAATACAAACTGCTGCACCTTATAAAACAATCCATATGCCGTCTGGGCGGAAGGATTGAATTTTAAAATAAGATTCATCGCATAAACCATAATTGACATAAGTGCCTGTGCAATGATTGCAGGAAGACCAATGGAATAGATTTCTTTCATAGTTCTGGCACTCGGCTTCATATGTTTTATTCCATGTTCAAATTCCTTATTTAACTTCAGATGAAATACCAGAAGCAAACCGGCAGATACGATCTGTCCTATGACGGTAGCATATGCGGCTCCCGCTACTCCCATTTCCGGAACAGGTCCAATACCATAGATCATGATCGGGTCAAGAATAATATTTATAACAGCTCCCGCAACCTGACCGATTGTTGAATAAAGGGAACGTCCTGTTGCCTGTAATAATTTTTCAAATAATGAAAAGAAGATAATGCCAAAGGACAACACGCAGCATATCCGCAAATATGTTGTTCCCATCGAGATAACTTCCGGGTCAACGGTCTGGGATGAGATGTAGGCTTTCACTCCAAAGATACCAAATAACAGACATACCACATAAATAATTCCACCAAGGAATAAGCTGTTGCCTGCAACTCTTGCTGCTTTTTTCGTATCTCTCTGTCCAAGTGTCATGGCAAGAAGTGCATTTGTTCCTACACCTGTTCCGATTCCCACAGCCACCATAAGCATCTGAACCGGAAATACCAGTGTGAGTGCATTTAATGCTGCTTCACTCCCCACCTTCATATTGCCTACAAATGCACTGTCCACGATATTATAGACCGCCTGTAATGCCATCGACAGGATCATCGGTATTCCCATCTGAACCATCAGCTTATTTACCGGCATCTCCCTCATCTTATTACTTTCCGCCATCTTAATTTAATCCTCCTTTTTTCACATAAAAAAAGTGTGTACTTATCTTATAAGTTGGACTTACGCTGATAAGCTACACACTTTTTAATGGCAATATATAATTAAAAAAACGAGCAGCAAAACTGGATTTACGCATGTTTGCTACTCGTTCAAGACGTTATTATATTTCTCATTTTCGAAAAAGTCAAACGAAAAATTGGGATGGCTTTAATCCGACTGTAGGATTACAATACATGTGTTACAACTGAATATAAAAAAAGCAGAGATGCTTC
>OHBE01003045.1_pt1 | contig 11294 bp, 14 predicted proteins | sample 1577231 | NCBI WGS metagenome assembly OHBE01 (sample SAMEA3541506, study PRJEB24748) | human gut metagenome | biome: human gut; feature: human-associated habitat; material: faeces | place: China | collected 2012
CTTTATATATATGTAGTCTGTACAGGTACAGGACGGTAAGGACATACGACTTTTATTTTAGCACGATTTCCAGGGATTGTAAAGAAAAATGCCCGCGGTGCCGGGTTACAAAAAAATAAATCCCCGCCCTGAGGGATGGGCGGGGATTTACAAGAAAGGAGGAGAAGAACACATGAAAATGTGATAAAGCTATTTGACTTGGGGTTCATTTAGCTTGCAACTAAATTGTAACTGTTTTGTCACCGAATGTCAAGAGCGTTTTGTCATTTTTTTGTAATTTCTCAATTTATTCACAAATGGGCAGGCAAAGCTCGGCGCAGCCGCCGGGGGTGTTATATACCCGCAGGGTACCGCCGTGGGCTGCAGCGGTCCTGCGTGCAGAATACAGCCCCAGCCCCTGATGGGAACTGTCGCTGCGCGCAGCATCTGTGTAGAACATCTCCCCTGCCCGAGCCAGTGCTTCGGCGGTAAAGCCGGGGCCGGTATCGGTCACACGCAAAATAAAGCTGTTGTTTTCCCTTACAACGGTCAGGGTGACGGTTCCGCCGCGCGGGGTGTGGGCGGCAGCGTTGTCCAAAAGGTTTTCCGCGGCGCGCAGCAGGTCGTTTTCTGCAGCACGGATCGTCCCCTGCCATTCCTCCTGTAGTATAAATTGGATTCCGGCAGGCGCGCAGAGAGCGCGGGCTGTCTGCGCCAGCCGTTCCGTGAGGGTGTGGCTGGCCAGCGGTGCTTGTACGGCAGGTGCTGCGCCGGCTGTGCGCAGAGCGGCCAAATAATGGCGTGCGCGCTCTGTGCCGCGCAGGATGGCCTGCAGCTGGGCACGCTGTGCATCACTCAGGGTGTCCTCCTCAAGAAGCTCGGCGTTGCCTTGTATGACGGTCAGCGGTGTTTTCAGGTCATGGGTCAGTGCGGCAATCTGCTCGGTGCGCTGCTGTTCCATCCGCCATTGCGTCTGCAGACTGCCGGTCAGCTCGCGGCCCATTGTCTGTAAGGCCTGCAAGGTAGCGGAAAATTCCCGGATGCGCACGCCGTCCGTGTCAATTTGCTCCAGCTGCCGGGCGGCAATGGCATCTACGGCTGCGTTCAGCCGGGCGGTCTCGGCGGCAAAGGCCCGCACGGCGCAGTGGGTCTGCCAGCCCAGCCAAACGAGGATGAGCACCGCCAGAAGCAAAATATAGCAGGTCTGGAAATCCGGCAGCGTGTCCCGCAGGGCCGGGTCGGCGTAGGGCGTAGCATAGTCGTACTGCAAAAGGCAAAAGCTTCCGTCAGCCATTTTGACATCGTACTGGTACCCCGGATTGCCGCTGCCGCCGTGAAAGGCATTGAGGGCAATTTTCAGATGGCGGTCATCCATGTTGGTCTGCAGCACCGTGTCATTCTGCACCACAGCCCAGCGGCACAGGTCGCTGATCTGCAGGGAATCGAATGTGTCTGCCGTCATCGATGCTACAGTCTCCCGGGCATCGGCGCAGGCCTGGGCGGACGCCACGGCAGGCAGCAGAAAACCGATGTTTATCAGCTGCATAAAAATGACCCACCAGAGCACCAGAATCAGAGCGCACCCGCCGCCGCACAAAAGGAGATACCGCAGCAAAACACTGCGCAGGGATGTCAGTTTTCGTTTTGCCATTGGTAGCCCACTCCCCATATCGTTTGCAGCACCTCCCCTGCCCCGGCCGCGCGCAGCTTGGCGCGGATGTTCTTGATGTGCTGGGTGATGGCCGTGTCATCGGCGGTACCGTCGTAACCGAACACCGCTTCGTAAATTTGTTCTTTGGAAAAGGTCTGCCCTGCATGGAGGGCCAGTAGCTCACAGATGGCGTACTCGGATTTTGTCAGGTGTAAAGGCGTGCCGCCAACGCCGGCTTCTTTGGCAGAAAGGTCCAGTGTCACCCCGCCGCGGGTGATCTTATGGGACGGCGTGCGGTTCTGCCGCCGCAGGTGGGCGGCAACCCGGGCACGCAGCTCGGCCACGCGGAACGGCTTGGTCAGGTAATCGTCCGCACCAAGACCGAGACCGGTCAGCACGGACGGCTCATCGGTGCGGGCCGTCAGAAACAGAATCGGCGCGTCCGTCTCGGCGCGAATGCGGCGGCAGACGGCAAAGCCGTCCTCGCCGGGCATCATCACATCCAGCAGGATGCAGTCTGCCCAGCGGCAGAGCGTATCGGTCAGCTGCGTGCCGGAGGTGCGCGTTTCTACGGTGTGGCCGTCACGCTCAAGCGCTGTTTTTAGCAGCGTGCAAAGGTCACGGTCATCATCGATTGCCAGAATGTTTGCCATAATAGCCCCTTTTATTGCAGTAAGCTGTAAACAAGACAGGATGCGCCGTAAAGCAGATAGACATGTGCCGGGTAGAACCAGTAGAACAGCTGCTTGTGGCCGCTGCCGCGCTGGCCGTTGTACAGCGCCATGCCGATAACGGCAAAAACGCCGAGCCACTCATAGTAGACTGTGAACATCTGGGAAAAGGCAAAATCCGGCAGACCGCGAACCTGCAGAAAGACCAGCACAAAATCACACAGGAAGGTCATAGCCGCCCAAACGACCAGCCGCAGGCGCTTGTGGTTATACAGCGCATACAGCGCGATGCCGCCGGCCAGAAAAGACCAGCTGCCGTCGGTGATGCCCGACCACATGGGAAACGGTGCCGTGATAAGCCACGCCAACACGGCAGAGCCGATCGGTGCGTCCTGAATTTTGGGAAAAAGCGTCAGCAGCGCTACGATGCAAATCGGCCAGAGGATCGGCATGGCAGCAGCCAGTGCGCCCCGCACAAACCGGCGCTGGCGCAGCCAGTCGATGCCCTGCCAGATGATGCAGAGCAGCATCAGATCCTGAAAAATGGCATTCATCGGGTAGAAGCCGTCACCCCGGCGGAAGGCCCCTGCATAGATCATAAAAAATTCCACCGTGCCCATCGCAGCGCCGATGGCCCAGATACGCAGGAAGTAGCGCCTGCGGTCATGGGTATGGGCGAAGCCCTCAACAGTGCAGAACAGAAACAGCGGTGCGGACAGCCGCGCCAGCATACTGAACCATTCCGGCACAACGCCCGTAAATTCAAAAAAGTAGTGAATGTGATCCATCACCATGAGCACCAGCGCAATGGTTTTAAGCGCTGTGCCGGTCAGGCCGAATTTTTGCTTTGTCATAATAATAACCCCTTTCATTGTTGCTGTAAACAGTGTAACAGGGGTTTGTGTAGAAATTATAAGTGTTTGAAAATCAGCTGTGCCTCAAAGGCAGATTTGCCTTCCCGTTCGCCTTCAAAATAGAAGGTGTCCTCTGCCGGTCTGGCGCGGCGCAGGGTGAAACTCTCGCCGCGGGGTACCTCGCGGTGGTAGCTGATGATGAAATCTGAAATCTGCGCACTGTCCCAGACCTGCCACGGTACGGCGTCGCAGACAATGTCGGCATAACGGGTGTTGTTGAGGTGGCCGTTCATGTCACAGCGGGAGTAGGCCGCGGTCTGCGTGCCCAGCGTCTCGCAGTCCTCGGGTGCAACGCGGGGCAGGCGCATCGGCAGCTCAAGGGGCACATCCTCGGCCCACTGGTCGTCAAACTGTTCAGGGTGCTTGCGCAGGATGACACGCTTTTCTGTATCTATGAGCACCCAGCGGCTGTCCATGACGGCAGCCTCTGCGCCGGAGGCATCATAAAAATGGGTGATACGCTTGTTGACGGCGCGCTTGCAGCGCTCGGGCTGGGTGACAAGGGTCAGTTCCTCGTCCACACGGGGCAGCCGTGTGACGTGCAGGGCCAGCTTGGCCAGCACATAGGCGGTGTGGGTCTTGCGGTACAGGGCATCGTCCAGCCCTACGGCCTCGGCGTGGGCGGTAGCAACCTGCTGGGCATAGCGCAGCAGCGCCCCGAGCTTGACATGGCCGAGGTGGTCGCCGTCCGTGCGGTAGACGGTAAATTTTTGGGTGTAGGTTATGAGCTTTTCGGGCATAAGGAAGCCCTCCTTGATGGATTTTGAATTGATTCGCAAAGGAGAGTATAGCACAAATGTTGGAAAAATGCAAAGGCGGGGGCTTTGGGGCTGGCCGTAGGGGCTGATGCTTGCATCGGCCCGCGGAGGGGGCAAGACCCCTCCCTACAATACAATTCAAAAGGGGTGCTGTAGGGGCGAACATTGTTCGCCCGCGGCACATGGCGGCGGTCACAACGCTTCCGGGGCGATGACGAGCATCGCCCCCTACACCGTAGGGGCGGATTCCATATCCGCCCGCAGCGTCCGGCGGATCGCTGCAAAAATTCTTGCATACCGTCGAAATTTCTGCTATAATACAAAAGCCGCCTGTTTCACAACAGACGGCAAGGCGCTGCACACAACGGCAGGCGGTTGGCCACACTTCCGTAAAGGAGGTGAGACCATGCGTTTTACATTTACGTTCTATATCGGTCGCAAGACCTTTACTTTGAGCTTAGTTGTAAAAAACAATAACCGCCACCCTGGCCGGTGACGGTTATTCTTTAGGTAATACCTAAAAACCTCATCCAAAAGGGCCAACCGCTTGTCGCAGCGCCTTTTCTATAGTTATTATACCCCACTGCCGCGGCCATGTCAAGCGTGCCTTGCACCCCGCGGCATTTCGTGCTACAATAGACGTACCATTAAAAAACAAAGGACGAAAAACAATGAGTGCGATTTTAGCAGTATGCGGTGATACCTTCTGCGCCATGGTCAGCGATGGCCGCTATGTCGAGGAACCCATCACCGGCGAAAAGCCCCATATCCTCAAAAACGATCTGCCCAAGGTCCGCAAGATCAACCGCAACGTCGTGGTCGGTTTTGCGGGCGACACGCTGGCCGCCGTACAGATCATCAACGCGGTGGACGAGTACCAGACCCAGTACCTGACGCTGGAGAAGGTCGTCAAGATCCTGCGCGAGAAGGCCGCCACGGTCTCGGTGCAGCCGGTGGGCGTGCGGCTCATCGTGGGTGGGCGCAACCGCAAGGGCGTGTTCACCATGACGATGATGGGCAGCGTTGACGGCTACGAGCCGCAGACCCAGGTCGCCCGCAAGGGTGCCTACCTCATCGAGGGTGCCTGCTCCCACACCGACGTGGCCCCCTGGCTCGAGGAGGAGGTCAAGCCGCAGGCCGCCAACTGGCACAGCCTGGACGATGTGGCCCATACGCTGGACGGCTGCATTGCCAAGATGGCCAAGCTCGACAAGAGCATCAACACCACGTATTTCCGTCAGCTTGTAATGTAAATTTGACGATAAAAGGAGAAAAACTATTATGAAAATTGCTCTGATCAATGAGAACAGCCAGGCCGCCAAGAACGCCCTGATCGAGGCCACCCTGCGCAAGGTCGTCGAGCCGATGGGCCATGAGGTCGTCAACTACGGCATGTATGCCGCCGACGATGCCGCTCAGCTGACCTACGTTCAGAACGGCATCCTGGCCGCTGTGCTGCTGAACTCCGGCGCTGCGGACTACGTCATCACCGGCTGCGGCACCGGTGAGGGCGCTATGCTGGCCCTGAACAGCTTCCCTGGCGTCATCTGCGGCCATGTCGAGGACCCCGTTGACGCTTACACCTTTGCCCACGTCAACGACGGCAACGCTGTGGCTCTGCCCTTCGCCAAGGGCTTCGGCTGGGGCGGCGAGCTGAACCTCGAGTACATCTTCGAGAAACTGTTCGGCTTCGGCCACGGCCAGGGCTACCCCAAGGAGCGCGTTGTCCCCGAGCAGCGCAACAAGAAGATTTTGGACGGCGTGCGCGCCATTGCTTTCCGCGACCTGTCCGACATCCTGAAGGATCTGGACCGCGACCTCGTCAAGGGCGCCTTCGCCGGTGAGCACTTCGCCGAGAACTTCTTCCCCGCCTGCAAGGACGAGAAGCTGGCCGCCACCGTCAAGGAACTGATGGCGTAAGCCCTGCCGTAAAATAAAAGAACTGCCGACTCCCGACAAGCTGTAGGGGTCGATGCCTGCATCGACCCGCCAGCCTGCCGGGAGTCGGCTTTTTATTTGTGTTACCGCATATTCGTAGGGGGCGGCGTCCTCGACGCCCCGCCCTGCCGCCAGGGAATGACCGGGTCGTCCGTCAGACCTAACAAATAATCCGTGGTTGTATTGTACAACTTGGCAAGTTGAATCAAAATGTCGGTGGGAATGTCCCGCAGGCCCTGTTCGTAGCGGAAATACTGCGGTTGAGGCATGCCAAGATATTCTGCAAGTTTCTGCTGGGTCAGGTCGTGGTCCTCGCGCATGTCCCGCAGACGGGGATAGTAAGCCATAGCATTGCTCCTCGATAACTAATTGGTTATATTGACAATACTATGGATTTGTGCTATTTTGTCTATGTAATATCTGTTTGGTTATAAAAGTGTGAAAGAAAACTGCGCCCCCATGGAGGACGCAGTCACGGCGTGTCACGCAGACCTAAGAAATAATCGCTGGAAACGTGATACAGCTCACACAACTTGATAAGATGGTGAATTGGCAGTTCATTGGCCCCGCGCTCATAGCGGGCGTACATTGTTTGTGATGTACCAAGTTTTGCGGCGACTTGCGCCTGAGTCAGGTCGGCGTCCTCCCGCAAGTCGCGCATACGGCGGATGTAGTCCATAGAAATTTTCCCTTTGCAAAACGCAATTTTCTATTAGAATATGGTAACACAGAGGGATTATTCTACTTGACTTTAGTAAAGATGTTTACTATAATAAAGATACAAAATCTGTTTTGGATTTGGTGAAAAAACTGTGGGAGGTGCTCGGTTTGGAGAGTATGACAAACAAAGACTATTATTCCTACAAATCGGCCATAGAGGCAGCCAATGACACGCAGGATAAAGAAGCACTGCGGCAAATTCAAAAGCAATTAATTGCAAAATACACGCTGGATAATGAGGATGTTCGGGATTTGCTTCGCAAATTTCGATACTCTGTATAAAAATTGCGGCTTAGGAGGTACAAGATGATTTACGGCAATGTAAATGTTGACATGAACCCGGATGGCTTGGGTGCGTGGGAGGATATTCCGACCCATGTGCAGGTGGCGGGGCGTTACACGATTGATGACGTGCAGGCATTGCTTGCAAAGGCAGACACGGGCCTGGCTACCAGCGGACTGCCTGTCACCTATGAGCGTGATCAAATCCAAACAGGAAATCTTATCAAAAAAAATTACCAGGATTGCTTGATCGTGAAAAACAGTGAGCACCCGGACGATTATTTCAAATTTGTCTTTGCAACCCGTACAACCGGGAATATGACAACAATCAGCGTCTATCGCAGTGGCAAAAGCCCACTGATTGCCAAGAAAAATGCAGATGATGAACGCCGTCAGAGCAACAATTTGTTATTGAATATTTTGAGCGCGGTATCCACACTGGACGAAAACGCCCTTGCCGCAGAGTATGATTACTACAGTATCCTTTCCCGTATTATTCGGGAAAATCTTGGTGTATAACTAATTTGGGAGGTAAACGAAAATGGAAAAGAAAAAGATTGTCATTCCTACGCTTACGTTTAACGGTGACTACTTTAAGTGCCCAAAGTGCGGTTGGATTTATCCCGGACCGCTGCGTGTACTGGGGAATGTGGCGCATGGCACACCCTGCCAACAGTGCGGCAACTCGACGCTTGAGCGCATTCAGTGAGCACACAAGTTACGATTTCTAAAAAAACAATCCGAAAAATTGCGGCGGCCATTGCGGCAGTAAACAATTCCCGAGAGGTTGGCGGATTGTTTATGGGATACCGACATTCTTCAAAATATCGAATTGTGGATGCAACCGTGCCGGACTGTGAAAAGTGCAGTGGTGTGGCGTCCTTTGTGCTGGATGGTGCAGAGGAAACAGCAAAGGCAGAGGCTTTGGCAGGGCGCTACACGAATACACCGGAAATTATCGGCGTATGGCACAGTCATATTTGGGGAGATGCGGTGTTTTCGCTACAAGACGAAGAGTCGAATCGGAGACTTGCACAAATCTTGGGAAACTGTCTTTCGGCTCTTGCACTGCCAGAAAAACAGAGTAACCTACGGAAACTCATGATTTGGGAAATCGACCCGGCGGGCGAGGCAAAAATCTGCCGAGCCGCCTGTGAAACGGAGAATATACCATGACAGAGGAGCGATGCAGCAACTGCGTATATTGGCAATTCAGAAAATGTGCTGTGACTCAGCAAATCCGAAATGACGGAATCTGTAATTGCGGAAGTTTTCTGCGTAAGGAACTGCGCGATTGAAATAGATTGCCGATATTGGCTTTCTTGCCAATGTCGGCAATTTTTTTGCAAATTGCCGAAATTTACCGTTGACTAATCCGTTCCCAGATGGTAAAGTAACTATAGGTGCGAATAGCGCCGTGTAGTAAAAATTCAAACAAAGGTGAGGTGGTTGTCACAATGGATACCCCCAGTCCCAGTCCTGTGTACCGATGTATCTTGAATAACGGCAGCCACCACTTTTTTGTCAGGCAAACCAAAGCAAACTGTACGTAAGAATAAGCGCACGGTGTTGCTCTGCTTTGCATTGCCTAAAATTAAATGTGCCTGGCTGCCGCCTGAAAAGGAGGCAGCTTTTTTATGTCTGATACCGCGATCCTGACCCTCCGCACGATGCTGGCCAACCTGGACGATGCCAAAAAGTACCAGAGCCTGCGAGATGTTATGTCCACCCTGCCCGCGCCCGACCTGGCCGCCGTGTTCGAGGATCTCCCGCCCGAGAAGCTCCCCGTGCTGTTCCGCCTGTGCCCCAAGGACCTGGCGGCGGAGATTTTCGCCGAGCTTACCCCCGAGACCCAGCAGGGCCTTATCGACGGCCTGACCGATAAGGAGCTGAAGGCCGTTGTGGATGACCTGTTCGTCGATGATGCGACGGATCTGGTCGAGGAAATGCCCGCCAACGTCGTCAAGCGTATTCTGGCGCAGGCAGACCCCGCGACCCGCCGCATGATCAACGAACTGCTCAAATACCCCGAGGACTCCGCCGGCGGCGTGATGACCACCGAGCTGATGGAGCTGCGCCCCGACTGGACGGTGTCGCAGGCCATGGCGGCCATCCGCAAGAACGGCTTTGACAAGGAGACCATCAACAACTGCTACGTCACGGACCGTGACCGCACCCTCATCGGCGTCGTCTCGCTGCGCGCGCTGGTCCTGTCCAAGGACCCCGACAACGAGCTGATCCGCGACATGATGGACGACAATGTCGTCAGCGTCAGCACGACCACCGACCAGGAGGACGTCTCCCAGATGTTCGAGAAGTACGGCTACCTGGCCATTCCCGTTGTGGACAACGAGAAACGCCTGGTCGGTATCGTCACGATTGACGACGCTATCTCGATCATGCAGGACGAGGCCAGCGAAGATATTGCCAAGATGAACGCTATGGGCCCGTCGGACAAGCCTTATTTTAAACAGTCTATGTGGGAACTGTACAAAAACCGCGCACCGTGGCTGCTGTTCCTGATGATTTCGTCCACCTTCTCCAGCATGGTCATCCGCGGGTATGAGGATGCCCTCGCCGCCGTGACCGTGCTGACCGCCTACATCCCGATGCTGACCGACGCGGGCGGCAACGCGGGCAGCCAGAGTACCTCCACCATCATCCGCGGCATGGCCGTCGGTGATATTGAGCCGCACGACCTGCCGAAGATTCTGTGGCGTGAATTCCGCGTTGCCATCCTCTGCGGCGGCACGCTGGCGCTGTGCAACTTTGCCAAGCTGATCTTCCTGGACGGCATCACGCCCCCTGTAGCGGCAGTCGTTTGCCTGACGCTGATTTGCACGGTCATCCTGTCCCAGCTCATCGGCGGCCTGCTGCCCGTCATTGCGGAAAAGCTCAACTTTGACCCCGCCGTCATGGCGTCGCCGCTTATCACGACCATTGTCGATACCACGACACTGCTCGTCTACTTCAACATCGCGCGGGTGCTGCTGAAAATTTAAATTTTAGACACCGTGTTCAATATTGTAAATTGTACCGCACCCGGTTGGTGTGGTACAATTTTTTTAGAGAAAAAGCCTTCCCTGAGGAGCGGATGAGGGGCAAAGTTACCGCAGCGACCCGCTGGCGGGTAATAGCGGAAGGTTCGCCCTCATCAGTCAGCGGTCGGGGCCGCTGACAGCTTCCCCCAAAGGGGGAAGCCGCGTACCCGCGTGCTCTGCGCCCCGCGGGTCGATGCGAGCATCGACCCCTATAGGAGAGCGGCGTTTTACATCCTTACAATCGGGAGTTTTCATCATGAACATGCAGGATTTTTATACCGGGCAAGCTTTTGATGCGTATGAGTTTTTCGGTGCGCATACCTATTTCGGCGGCACGCATTTTGCGGTGTGGGCACCGTCCGCACAGCATATCGCCGTTGAGACCGAGATCGGTACCTTTGATCTGCACCGCACCCAGTCCGCCGTGTGGGAGTGCGACGCCCCCGGCGTGCAAGCGGGGATGGTGTACCAGTATTGGGTGCGCGGCGCGAACGGCCAGAGCGTGGCCCACTGCGACCCCTACGGCACGGCCATGACGCTGCGCCCCGACGGACGCAGCATCGTCAGCGATGCCCCCAAGGGCTTTGCCGATGACAAATGGATGCAGGAACGCACAAAATGCTTTGATAAGCCGCTGAATATCTACGAGGTCCACGCCGGCAGCTGGCGGCAGAAGGAGGACGGCAGCTGGTACACCTACGCCGAGCTGGCCGACCTGCTGCCCGCCTACTGCAAGAAGAACGGCTTCACCCATATCGAGCTTATGCCCCTGGCCGAGCACCCGTTTGACGGCAGCTGGGGCTACCAGACCACCGGCTTTTTTGCGCCCACCAGCCGCTACGGCACGCCGGACGAGCTTGTGGAGTTTGTCAACGCCTGCCACAAGCAGGGGATCGGCGTTATCCTGGACTTTGTGCCGGTCCACTTTGCCGTGGATGCCTACGGTTTAAAAGAATTTGACGGTACGCCGCTGTATGAGTACCCCGCCGCCGCGGTGGGCCAGAGCGAGTGGGGCAGCTGCAACTTTATGCACTCCCGCGGTGAGATCCGCTGCTTTATCCAGTCCTGCGCCGACTACTGGCTGCGGGTGTTCCACGCCGACGGCCTGCGCATGGATGCCGTGTCCCGCCTGATCTACTGGCAGGGCGACCCGAACCGCGGCGTCAACGGCTCGACGCTGGAATTCCTGAAGGGCATGAACGCCGGTTTGCAGCAGCGCCACCCCACGGCCATTCTGATCGCCGAGGACTCTACGAGCTTCCCGAAGGTCACGGCCCCCGTCGAGTACGGCGGCCTGGGCTTTGACTACAAGTGGGACCTGGGCTGGATGAACGACACCC
>OHBE01003046.1_pt1 | contig 11292 bp, 5 predicted proteins | sample 1577231 | NCBI WGS metagenome assembly OHBE01 (sample SAMEA3541506, study PRJEB24748) | human gut metagenome | biome: human gut; feature: human-associated habitat; material: faeces | place: China | collected 2012
CGGTGGGGAAGAAGCTCAAAAACGAGTTGCAGTATTCGCAGCTCTCGGCGATGATCGTATCGCCCTTGCCGACGCGATAACCGGAATGAAGCAGCTGTAACGTGCCGCCAATCATGACGGTCGGGTCTTTCTGCGCGGCCATGAAGATGTGCGTCGCCATCGAAGTGGTCGTCGTCTTGCCGTGCGTGCCGGAGATGCAGAGGGCGTTTTTGTAGCCCTTCATAATAGCGCCCCAAGCCTGCGCGCGCTCGAAAACGGGGATGCCGCGCGTCACCGCGCCGGAGATCTCGGGATTATCGTCGTGGATGGCGGCGGTGCGGATAACAAAGTCGCACTCGCCAAGGTTGTCCGCCGCGTGGCCGATGGCCACGGGGATGCCGAGCGAACGCAGATGCTCGACGGACGGGCCGTCGTTCATGTCGCTGCCCTGGACCTTGAGGCCCATGCCGTGCAGCACCTCTGCCAGCGGGCTCATCGAAACGCCGCCGATGCCGGCCAGATGCGCGCACTTGCCGGGGACGAGATAGGAGAAAATATCCTTCTGATTAGTCATTGTATCAAATCCTTTCCTTGTACGGAGCACAGGAGATTTACTTTTTATGGATTTTCTATTATAATATAGCGGCGAACGGAGTGCAATGCTAAAAATTTGATTTTTTGTGAGGGTTCCATGCTCTTTTTACCGAAGGAAGTCGAAACGGTCATCACCACGCTGCAAGGCGCGGGTTATTCGCCGTACCTGGTTGGCGGCTGCGTGCGCGAAATGCTGCGAGGCAAAGCGCCGTCCGACTACGACATGACATCCGACGCCCTGCCGCAGGAGGTGCTGCGCCTCTTCGGCGAGTGGGCGCACCCGACGGGATTACAGCACGGCACGGTGACGGTCGTGAGCGGGGGACTGCCCATTGAGCTCACGACGATGCGCCGCGACGGCGCGTACAGGGATAACCGCCACCCGGATTCCGTCACGTTCGGCACGAGCATTGAAGAGGACCTTGCCCGCCGCGACTTCACGGTCAACGCCATCGCTTTGTCGCCGGACGGCACGCTTGTCGACCCCTGCGGCGGGCAGGAAGACCTGAAAGCAGGCGTCCTGCGTTGCGTCGGCGAGCCGAAGCGGCGGTTTGAGGAAGACGCGCTGCGCATTTTACGGCTCGTGCGCTTCTGCTCCGTGCTTGGTTTTTCGGCGGAGAAGGAGACCGCCCGCGCCGCGCATGAGGCGCGCGGCCTACTCGCCCACGTTGCGCATGAGCGCGTGTACACAGAGATGAACAAGCTCCTGCTCGGTGAGAACGTGGGGGAAACGCTTTTGACCTTTCCAGACATTCTGGGCGTGCCGATTCCGGAGATTTCACCCTGCGTCGGCTTTGACCAGTGCAATTACCACCACTGCTTCGACGTCTGGGGTCACACGGCGCGCGCTGTTGCCGCCGTGCCGCCAAAGCGGGAGCTGAGATGGACGATGCTCTTCCATGACCTCGGTAAGCCCCTGTGCCGGACGTTTGACGAGCAGGGCGTCGGACATTTTTACGGCCACACGGCGATTTCCGCTCAAATGGCGGAGGACATCATGACGCGGCTGCACTTTGAAAAGGCGCTGCGCGACAGAATACGCGCGCAGCTCGCCTGTTTCGACGACATGTTCCGTCCCGAGCAGGCGGCCATCCATAAGGAGATGGCGCGCCTCGGCGCGGAGACGGTGCAGAATCTTCTCTATACCAAACAGGCGGACAATTCCGCGAAAGCGCCCGCGGGATTGGAGCGTGCGCAGGCGCTGTGGCACGAAGCACAGAAAATCTACGACGAGCTGATCTCAGAGGGCGTGTGCTGCTCGATCCACGAGCTCAAGATCAGCGGGGAAGACCTCGCCGCCCTCGGCTACCACGGGCGTGAGATCGGCGCGGTGCTTGCGCGGCTTTTAGACGAGGTCGCGGCAGAAAAACTCCCCAACAAGCCCGAGGCGCTGCAAGCGCGCGCCGTGCGGCTGTGGCGCAGCGGCTATGCGCGCCATACGATGAAAGAAAACGAGACCCATTGACGGAGGTTAACGATATGGCAAATCTGATGGATTATCTGGACTGGCGCGGGGATCTGACGCTCGAAATTTCGCCGTTCAACGAGGTGGACGCGCTGATTCTGGCAGAGCTGAGCTTTGTCGACTTTGACGGCATCGTGCCGCCTCCCGAGCTCGGGCGCGGCCTGCCGCTGAATGAGGCGGCGGAGGCGTTTTTTGCCCGCCATGGCGGGAAGGACGTCCCCATGGGTGTCCTCGTGCCGGACACGATCTCGAAAATGCTGCGCAAGCTGATGACGAGCCCGCGCTTTCGCAATATGACGCTTAACGGCTACACAGCGCTGCTTGACGATTCCATCGAGCAGCAGTTTGCGGCGCTGACGATCGACCTTGGCAACGGCAGCATCTATATCTCGTTCCGGGGCACGGACGATACGATCGTGGGGTGGAAGGAAGACCTCAACATGGGCTTTTTGGAGGAGATCCCCTCGCAGAAGCAGGCGGTCGAATACGTCGCGCGCGTCGCGCGGCAGTACAGCGACAAGACCATCCGTATCGGCGGGCATTCCAAGGGCGGCAACCTCGCCGTTTACAGCGCGGCCAAGAGCAGCGGCGAGATCCAAGAGCGTATCGTCGCCGTCCATAATAACGACGGCCCCGGCTTCGCCTGGGACATCAGCGAGACGCCGGGCCACAAGCGCATCGCAAGCCGCATCCATACCATCCTGCCGCAGACGTCTGTCGTCGGCATGCTGATGGAGCATGAAAAGCGCTATCAGGTCGTGCATTCGACCTATGACGGTCTTTACCAGCATGACGGGTTTTCCTGGCAGGTGCTGGGTACGCAGTTTGTCCACCTCGACGACTTCTCCCGCGAGGGAAAGCTCGTCGATGAAACGCTCTCGTCCTGGGCCGATTCGCTCAACACCCAGCAGCGCGAAGCGCTGGCCGACGCGCTGTACAGCGTCTTCACCGCCTCGGGCGCAAAAACGCTCAGCGAGCTCACCGAGGAAAAGCTCAAAAGCGCCGCAGCGATGCTCAAGACCTATAAAAACCTCGACCGCGAGACCCGCCGCATGGTGACTGAGGCGTTCATGCTGTTTTTCAAACTCGGCACGAAGAACTTCGTCCTCGACACGCAGGAGGAAGGAAGCCGCGAGATCGAAAATATTCGAAAAAAGATCTCGGAACAATACCAGAAATTGGTGGAGCGCAAGAAGTAAATACAACATTCCCGCTGCGCGGGGAGTGTGTTTCCCCTGTGCCGCACAGGGGAACGGGACAAAGGGGTCATTCTCTTTCGCAAAAGAGAATGGCCCCTTTGGAACCCCAAGAGAAAGGCTTTGCATTGGCAGATTGGCACTTGAAGAGCTGCGCGGCCTGCGGATTGCACAGCCGTTGGCAGCTTTGCTGCCTTACGGATGTGGCATACCCCTTGCGGGTAATCAGGTGCCTGCCGGGTGTTGTATCTAAACGACTTGGTTTGCTTCTATCTTCGCTGTCGCTTTGCCTGCGATTCGGTAGCCTTACGCAATTTCCGCCTACTTTGGACTTGTACAGATTTGCTATTGCCTGCCGAGGCGGCTTTGCTGGCGCTCGCCGCAGTACGCACTACCAAGACGATATGCATTGTCAGATGATTAGGCTTCACCAAAACAAGATGAGCAGAGCGGCAGCGGATGATAGAAGTAGGCCAAATCGTATAGCAATGCTAACGCGGCTTCGCCGCGCGCAGGGAAGTGCAATCGGCAAGCATCGCACCTCTTCGAGCTGCTCGCTTGCAATGAAAATTTTCTCTGGGAGGGTGTAAGGGAGGGGTATCTCTTTTTGAAAAAGAGATACCCCTCCCTTAATTATCGCACCCCTGCGCGGCGCAGGGAACAAATGCAGCGCTGTCGCGCTGCCATATTATTTTTTTACTCTGTGTGCGGCAGCTTCGCTGCGGGCTTCATCAGCAACGCGCAGATGACGATCGCGAGGATCGTGTTCGGCAGCATATACGTGCCGTTGTACAGCACGGAGTAGAACACGGGAGACGTCATGGTCATGCCCATGAATTCCTCGGGCATATACTGCGCGTAGACCGTCACGCCCGAGATGAAGTGGATGCCGAAGCGGGCGAGGCAGCCGACGAAGGCTGCGAGCGGGAGCTTGGAATAGTCGTTGCTCTTCACGCGGAAAAGGCCCGCAAGGCCGACCGCGCCGTAGGCGACGGAATAGTCGAAGATGATGGACACCCAGCTCACGGCGAAGCCCTCGGCGAAGAAATACTTGAGCGTGCCGAACGCGACGCCCGCGAGGATGCCCCAGGGCGCGCCATAGCGCACGGCGAAGAGAATGAGCGGGACCATCACAAGGGTGATCGAGCCGCCGAAGCCGCCAAACGACAGACCGATGGGAATTTTGAGATAGCTCAGCACAAGGGCGAGCGCGATGCAGATGCCGCCCTCGGTCAGGCGGCGGGTGCTAGAATGGGTGGACGTGTTGCTCATAAGGGATTCCTCCTAAAGATATGGTCCCTGTCCGCGCCGCGGCACAAAAAAGCACCGCGGCGTCGACGTCACGGTGCAAAGCTCAGGCAAGATCATCTTTGCATTCCTACGCCGGCATTACCCGGATCAGGTCTGAGGGACAGCGACGGCGATACGCCGCATCACAGCCGGCTTGCGCCAGCGCCCCTTGCAGGTATGGCGACATCTTAGTCCAATGTTCAAAATTTGTCAAGGATTTGAGACAGAAAGCGTGATTCCGAAAATAGAATATCGAAATTTAGAATTTGTGTTGCGTCTTTGTTGTGCCTGTGCTACAATAAAATTAGTTAGGCAACCAAAATAATTGTGATATTTGTGATTTTCTTGCGAATAGGAGATCTGAAATGGCTGCATTCGTTGTCAACGGTACACCGGTCACGGTGGAGAAAAATCAAAAACTCATCCGCTATCTTCGCGACGAGCTGCATCTGACCAGCGTCAAGGACGGGTGCAGTGAGGGTGCGTGCGGCACGTGCCATGTCCTCATCGACGGCAAGCCGACGAAAGCCTGCATCCCGCAGACAGACAAGCTGGAGGGGAAACATATCGTCACGGTCGAGGGCCTTTCCGCCTTTGAAAAGGAGGCCTTCACCTACGCTTTCGGCGAGGCCGGAGCCGTGCAGTGCGGCTTCTGCATTCCAGGCATGGTCATCTCGGCCAAGGGGCTTATCGACCAGAATCCTGACCCCACGCGCGAAGAGGCGGCCTTTGCCATCCGCAACAATATCTGCCGCTGCACGGGCTATGTCAAGATCATCGACGGCATCCTGCTTGCGGCGAAGATTTTACGCGAGGGGAAAATTCCCGAAAAGAAGGAAGACTTTCAGGTTGGCTCGCGCGTGCACCGCATCGATGTCGCCGAAAAGGTGCAGGGCTACGGCAAGTACCCCGACGACGTCTATATTGAGGGCATGTGTTACGGCGGCGCGGTGCGCAGCCAGTACCCGCGTGCCCGCGTGCTCTACATCCGCACGAAAGAGGCGGAAGCGCTCCCCGGCGTCGTCTGCGTGCTGACGGCAAAGGACATCCCGGGCCAGCAGAACGTCGGCCACATCCAGAAGGACCAGCCGACGCTCATCGGCGAGGGGGAAATCACGCAGTATCTCGGCGACGCGGTGGCGCTTGTCTGTGCGCGCGACTTAGAAACACTCGAGCAGGCAAAAAAGCTTGTACGTGTCGTTTACGAAGAGCTTCCCGCGGTCTACGGGCCTGAGGAGGCGTCCGCCCCCGGTGCGCCCGAGGTCATCATGGGCAACCGCGGCAATTTGCAGGCGCACCGCCACGTTGTGCGCGGCAACGCCGAGGAGGCCATCAAACATTCCAAATACGTCTTACACGAGAAGTTTGAGACTCCGTGGACGGAGCACGCCTTTTTGGAACCCGAGTGCTGCGTGGCGCTCCCGCTTGAAAACGGCGGCGTGAAGCTGCTGACGACCGACCAGAGCGCGCACACCACCCAGCACGAGTGCTCGGCGATGCTCGGTGTCGACTTTGCCCACTGCCAGGTCGAAAATATGCTTGTCGGCGGCGGCTTCGGCGGGAAAGAGGACATGTCCGTGCAGCACCACGCGGCGCTGATCGCATACATCGCACGCGTGCCGGTCAAGGTGAAGCTCACACGGCAGGAATCGCTGCTCGTCCATCCCAAGCGCCATCCGATGTGGATGGACTTCACGATGGGCTGCGACGAAAACGGCATTATTCAGGGCGTAAAGGCGAGCGTCGTGTCCGACACGGGCGGCTTCGCCTCACTCGGCGGCCCCGTGCTCGAGCGCGCGTGCACGCACGCTGCGGGCCCGTATCACTACGAGAATTTTGAGATTGAGGGCCACGCCTACTATACGAACAATCCGCCCGCGGGCGCGTTCCGCGGCTTCGGTGTGACGCAGACCTGCTTTGCGACCGAAACGCTCCTAAATGAGATGGCCGACCTTGTCGGCATCTCCCCGTGGGAAATTCGCTACCGCAACGCCATCCGCCCGGGCGAGGTGCTGCCGAACGGCCAGATCGTCGGCCCCGAAACGGGCCTTGTCGAAACGCTCGAGGCCATCAAGCCCTACTATGACGAAGCGGTCAAAAACGGCGAGCCGGTCGGCCTTGCCTGCGCGATGAAAAACGCGGGCGTCGGCGTCGGTCTTCCCGACTATGGGCGCTGCAAGCTCGTCATCGGCGATGATGGCAAGGTCCACATCCGCGCGGGCGCGTCCTGCATCGGTCAGGGTCTCGGCACGGTGCTGGTGCAGCTCGTCGTGACAAACGCAAAGCTCACGCGCGATCAGGTCGTCTACGACGGCAACAGCACGTTCATAACGCCTGACAGCGGCGATACCTCCGGCTCGCGCCAGACGCTCGTCACCGGCGAGGCCTGCCGCCGCGCATGCCTGCTGCTGCGCGACGCGATGGAGTACCGCTCGCTGAGCGATTTGAAGGGGCAGGAGTTTTACGGCGAATACTACGCCAAGACGAACCCGCTCGGCGCAAATGTGCCGAACCCCGTCAGCCATGTCGCCTATGGCTACGCAACGCAGATGTGCATTCTCGACAAGGAGACGGGCAAAATTAAAAAGATGGTCGCCGCGCACGATGTCGGCAAGGCCATCAACCCGCTGTCCTGCGAAGGGCAGATCGAGGGCGGCGTCGTGATGAGCATGGGCTACGCCTTGACAGAGCAGTACCCGCTCGACCACGGCAAGCCCACGGCAAAATATGGCACGCTCGGCCTGTTCCGCTCGCATCAGATCCCCGAGATCAAGGCGATCGTCATCGACAAGCCGGGATTAAACCTCGCCAACGGCGCCATCGGCATCGGTGAGATCACGTCCATCCCCACGGCGCCGGCCATCGCGCAGGCGTATTACCGCTACGACGGCGAGCGCCGCCGCAGCCTGCCGCTCGACCATACGCCGTACAAAAAGTAATACAATCAGGAGAGAGCTATGAAACGAGTTCTCATCATCTATACCGGCGGCACCATCGGTATGACGCGCACGGAAAACGGCTACGCGCCGCGCGCGGGCTACTTCCGCGCCGCGCTCGACGCCATTCCAGACCTCCGCGCGCCGGAGATGCCGGAGTGGGAATTCTACGAGCTCTCGCCGCTGCTGGATTCATCCAACATGACCGTGCGCGAATGGAACTGCATCGCAGAGCTGATCGCGCAGAAATATGACGATTACGACGGCTTCGTCGTCCTGCACGGCACGGACACGATGGCCTACACGGCTTCGGCACTGTCGTTCATGCTCGATGGGCTCGACAAGCCCGTGGTGCTCACGGGCTCGCAGATCCCGCTGTGCGAAATTCGCAGCGACGGGCGCGACAACCTCATCACCGCGCTGCTGATTGCGGGGGAAGGCATCGTGCGCGAGGTGTGCCTGTACTTCGGCGGAAAGCTGCTGCGCGGCAACCGCGCGACGAAATACTCCGCCGACGGACTCATCGCTTTCGTTTCGCCCAACTACCCGAGCCTTGCCGAGGCGGGCATTTCCATCAAATATAACGAAGCCGCCCTCCTGCCGCGGCAGGAAGGCGGGCTCAAGCTCCAGACGCTTGATAATATTCCCATCGGCGTCATCAAGGTATTTCCGGGCATTCAGTTTTCGCTGTTCGAGGCCATTATGACCGAAAAGCTCCGCGGTATCGTCATCGAGACGTTCGGCGCGGGCAACATCCCCGGCGACGGGAACGCGCTGCTGCCCATCATCCGCAAGGCGTTTCAGAACGGCACGGTGCTCACGGTCTGCTCGCAGTGTCCGCAGGGCGCGGTGTCGCTCGGCACCTACGAAACGTCCAGCGCGCTCAAAAAAGCGGGCGCGGTCAGCGGACTTGACATGACGACCGAGGCCGCCGTCGCCAAGCTGTACTATCTCTTCTCCTGCGGCTACGACAAGGAGAAGATCAAGCAGGCGATGGAGGAGGATCTCCGCGGCGAGATCAGCGTTTCTTAAGCGCTTCGAGCGCTTCCTTCGTGTCAACGTCGCGCAGCTCCGTCTCCGGCGCTTCAAAGAGCAGCAGATCATCTAAATGCCTCTTGATGACCGCGCTGCCGCCGACATCGCCCTCAAGCGATAAAAGCTCAGGAAAGAAGTGGGCAGGGAAGAGGCAGGGGTTGCCCCGCACGCCGTTGTGTCCCAATCCGACGATGTTTTTGCTGTGCGCGCGGAAGAACTCAAGCTCCTGCGCGACGGTCTTGCGCTTGAGCATCGGCTGGTCGGCCACCATGAAGCAGAGCGCGTCACAGTCTGACAGCGCCGCCGTGCCGAGGCGGATCGTCTCGCTCTGGCCGCGCTCGGGATGTTCGTTCCGCAGCGTTTCAAAGCCAAACTTTTTGGCGGCCGCTTCCACGTTTTTGTGCTGCGTTACGACCAGCACGCGGGAAAAGCTCTCCCGCGGGATCGCCTCAAGCGCATGCTCGATAAGCGGCTTTCCGTTTACCATCGCGGCGAGCTTGTTCTCGCCAAAGCGCGCGGCATTGCCCGCCGCCATGACCACGCATCCTATTTTCAACGTGTTATCCATCTATTAAATCACCAGTCATTCGTTTCTTTTTCACCAATCGGCAGAAAAAAGCGGACAAAATGGTACATCCGCGATCATTTGTATTATATCACGCATGCAGCACTGTACACGCTGTGCGAAATGTGCTAAAATAATAGCAAAGGAGTTGCAGATTTCGAGCAAAACCGACAAAGCGGCTGCTCGGAACAGGAGGTAGACAGATGAGCAAGGTAGGAAAAAGCGAGATCCGCGTCGATGCGTTCGACAAGGTCACCGGACGCACGAAATACTATGAGGATCGGATGCCGGCCGGTGCGCTCTATGCGCGCATCAAGCATTCCACCATCGCGCACGGATTTGTCAAATCAGTCGACAAGTCCGAGGCGGAGGCCATCCCCGGCGTTGTGAAGGTGCTGACCTGCTTCGACGTGCCGGAGCACTGCTTCCCGACGGCGGGCCATCCCTGGTCGATGGACCCGGGGCATCAGGACGTGGCCGACCGCAATCTTTTGAACCGCCATGTGCGCTACTACGGCGACGACGTCGCGGTCGTCATTGCGGAGGATGAGGTCTCGGCCATGCAGGGCGTGCGCGCGCTGAAGGTCGAATATGAGGAACTCCCGTTTGTGCTCGACGTGCAGAAGGCCATGGAGCCCGACGCGCCCTGCATCCACGAAAATTTCCCGGGGAATATCCTGAAGCACACCGATATCCGCAAGGGCAATTATCAGCAGGCGATCAAAGAGCCCGGCCTCATCAAGGTCGAGGGCTGGTACAACACCCCCACCGTGCAGCACAGCCACATTGAAAACCACGGCTGCTACGCTTACGAGGAAAATGGCCGCATCGTCGTCGTGTCTTCCACGCAGATCCCGCACATCATCCGCCGCATCGTCGGTCAGGCGCTCGGGCGTCCGTGGGCGGATATCCGCGTCATCAAGCCCTATATCGGCGGCGGCTTTGGCAACAAGCAGGATGCGCTCTATGAGCCGCTGTGCGCGTGGTGCTCTACGCAGGTGCACGGAAAATGCGTGCGCATCGACTGCTCGCGTGAAGAGACATTCGTCAGTAACCGTGTGCGCCACTCAATCCGCTTCCATATCATCACGTGGCTTCATAAGGACGGCTCGATTGCCGCGCGCAAGGTCGAGTGCTTCTCCAATCAGGGCGCGTATGCCTCGCACGGCCATTCGATCGTCGCCAAGGCCATGGGCTCGTTCCCGCAGATCTATCCCTGCGACAATTTCGAGGGCGACGCTTACACCGTGTACACAAACCGCCCCGCCGCGGGCGCGATGCGCGGCTACGGCATGCCGCAGGCGTCGTTCGCGGACGACGCGAACATCGACGAGTGCGCGAAGGCCGTTGGCATGGAGCCGCTCGAATACCGCATGAAGTACATCATGCCCAAGGGCTTCCACGACGGCTTCTCAGGTAACACGAACTACTACGATTCCTTCCGCGAATGTCTGGAAAAGGGGAAGGAGTACATCGAATACGACAAAAAGCGCGAGGAGTATGCCAAGGACATCGGCCCCGTCCGCCACGGCATCGGCGTGGCGGCCTTCTGGTACAACACGGCGGTGTATCCCATCTCGCTTGAAACGTCCTCGAACCGCATGCTCCTGAATCTCGACGGCACGGTGACGATGCAGTGCGGTGAGACGGAGATCGGGCAGGGCGCGGACACGGCCTATGCACAGATGACGGCCGAGGCCGTCGGCCTCAAGAGCTATCACGACGTGCACGTCGTCTCGTGTCAGGATACGGACATCACGCCCACAGGCCTCGGCGCTTACGCGAGCCGCCAGACCTACGTCGCGGGCTTCTCCATCCGCCAGACGGCGACGCTCCTGCGGCAGAAAATTCTTCAGTACGCGACAAAGCTCACCCGTCAGGCAGTTTCGAATATGGACATCGTCGACGGCAACATCATCCGCAAAGGCGACGGCATGGTGCTCATGTCGCTGAAAGACCTTGCGATGACCGCGCAGTACAACGCCGCGGACTCCGAGCACATCACCGCCGAGTCGACCTACACCATCCGCAACAACGCCTATTCGTTTGGCTGCACCTTTGCCGACGTCGAGGTGGATATCCCGATGTGCAAGGTGACGCTCAAGAAGATCATCAACGTCCACGACTGCGGCAAGCTTATCAACCCCGCGCTTGCCGAGGCGCAGGTCCACGGCGGCATGTCCATGGGCATCGGCTACGGCCTGTCCGAGCAGCTGCTGTTCGATGAGAAGA
>OHBE01003051.1_pt1 | contig 11274 bp, 7 predicted proteins | sample 1577231 | NCBI WGS metagenome assembly OHBE01 (sample SAMEA3541506, study PRJEB24748) | human gut metagenome | biome: human gut; feature: human-associated habitat; material: faeces | place: China | collected 2012
ATCGGGGTCTTCAAGCGCAACGACGAGCGGACGATCTACAACGTCCTCTACCGCGTAACCGGCCAAAACACCATTAGCCATCGCATCTTTGAATCCTTTCTCTACAGAAGGGATAAATTCCTTCGGAATATTACCACCCTTCACCTCGTTCACGAAAGTCAAACCTTCTTTGCCTTCTTCAGCCGGCTCCATTCTAAAGATGATGTCTGCGAATTTACCACGACCTCCGGTTTGTTTCTTGAACACGTGACGATGTTCAACGGTTCCGTTAATAGCCTCTTTGTAAGCCACCTGAGGAGCTCCTTGGTTACATTCAACCTTGAATTCACGTCTCAGACGGTCAAGGATAATATCCAAGTGAAGCTCACCCATACCGCTAATTACAGTTTGACCTGAATCTTCATCCGTTTTTACGCGGAATGTCGGGTCCTCTTCTGCCAATTTAGACAAAGCCATACCCAACTTGTCAGTATCTTTCTGTGTAAGCGGCTCTACAGCAATACCGATCACTGGCTCGGGGAAAGTCATACTCTCTAACACGATCGGGTTTTCCTCAGTACATAGAGTATCTCCAGTACGAATATCTTTAAATCCAACACAAGCACAAATATCACCGGCCTCGATTACATCCTTCGGCTGTTGTTTATTTGAGTGCATTTGGAACAAACGAGAAATACGTTCTTTTTTCTCTGTACGCGGGTTGTACACGTATGAACCAGACTCGATCTTACCGGAGTAAACGCGAGTGTAACACAAACGTCCCACGAACGGGTCAGTAGCGATCTTGAATGCCAATGCAGAAAGCGGGGCTTCCGGATCAATCTCGAAAGTCACAGCCTCTTCCGTACGCGGTCTTTTACCAGCAGCAGCCGGAATATCCAGCGGGTGCGGCAAGTAAGCGATAACAGCATCCAACAGGTTCTGAACACCTTTGTTCTTGAATGAAGAACCGCACATCACAGGACAAAAGTCCATAGCGATAACGGCCTTACGAACCACTGCTTTCAATTCTTCAACAGTGATTGATTCAGGATCTTCGAAGAAACGCTCCATCAAAGCCTCATCCTGAACGGCAGCGGCCTCAACTAATTTCTCTCTCCATTCCTGAGCTTCTGCCAATAAATTCGCCGGAATTTCCTTGATCGTAGCTTCCAATTCACCATTCTCCCACACGTAAGCTTTCATCTCGATCAAATCGATAACTCCCTGGAATCCATCCTCAGCACCGATCGGTAACTGTAATGGAATAGGATTCGCGTGTAATTTTTCGCGGATCTCACGTACTGCTTTGAAGAAATCAGCACCTGAACGGTCCATTTTATTCACGAAAGCGATTCTCGGAACACCGTATTTATTAGCTTGACGCCAAACAGTTTCCGATTGCGCCTCAACTCCACCCACGGCACAGAACAATGCAACAGCACCGTCCAACACACGCAATGAACGCTCCACCTCAACGGTAAAGTCAACGTGCCCCGGAGTGTCAATAATATTTACTTTATATTGCTGACCTTGATAATTCCAGAAACAGGTAGTAGCGGCAGAAGTAATGGTGATACCTCTCTCCTGCTCTTGTACCATCCAGTCCATGGTAGCCGTACCGTCATGCGTTTCACCGATTTTGTGATTCACTCCGGTGAAATACAGGATACGCTCAGTTGTTGTCGTTTTACCGGCATCAATGTGAGCCATGATACCGATGTTTCTTGTAAAATGTAAATCTCTCTTTGCCATTTATCTTATCCCTTCAATTAAAATCTGAAATGTGCAAAAGCTCTGTTGGCTTCAGCCATACGATGAATATCCTCTTTCTTCTTGAAAGCCGCTCCTTCTTCCTTGTATGCAGCCATGATTTCAGCAGCTAGTTTTTCTGCCATGTTTCTTCCGCTTCTTTTGCGAGAGAACAATATCATATTTTTCACGGAGATAGCTCTTTTTCTCATCGGGTTGATTTCCATCGGCACTTGGAATGTTGCACCACCTACACGACGGCTTTTAACCTCTACTTGCGGAGTAATATTCTCCAAAGCTTGCTTCCAGATGTCCAATGCAGGTTTCTCTTCCTTCTTGGCCATTTTCTCGTCTACAATGTCGATTGCATCATAGAAAATTCTAAACGCGATAGACTTCTTCCCATCTACCATTAAATCATTAACGAACCGGGTAACCAACACGTCGTTGAACTTCGGGTCCGGTAACAGGATTCTTTTTTTTGGTTTACTTTTTCTCATCTCTTCTAGTTTACGAATTTGTTCGTTCGCTGCCCTTACCGGTCTTCAACGGTCTCACGACCATTTACTCAACTTTTCGGGAACAACCCATAAACAACTCCTGTCAATTAATCTTTTTACTTCTTACCTTTTGCCGGAGCTGCTGCAGCACCTTTTTTCGGTCTCTTAGCGCCATACTTAGAACGACCTTGTAAACGACCGTTTACACCGGCAGCATCCAATGTACCGCGAACCAAGTGATAACGAACTCCCGGAAGGTCTTTCACACGACCACCTCTGATCAACACGATAGAGTGCTCTTGCAAGTTGTGTCCTTCTCCCGGAATGTAGGCATTCACCTCTTTCCCGTTGGTTAATCTAACTCTGGCAACCTTTCTCATCGCTGAGTTCGGTTTCTTCGGGGTTGTCGTGTACACACGAACGCAAACCCCGCGTCTTTGCGGGCAAGCATCCAAAGCCGGAGCCTTGCTCTTGTCCTGGATTTTTGTTCTTCCTTTTCTTACTAACTGTTGAATAGTTGGCATACAAGTACTTTTAAATTAGTTACTTTTATTCAATTTGGCTCGCAAAGGTAGCAACTTTATCCATCACCACCAAACATTTCTATCTTTTTTTTTGAAAAAAGTATAAGACTGTGAGAAGGTTAGCCGACAATAAACCGATGAAATTCTATGAAAGAACTATTTTCTCCTCCCTGCTCTTTCGAATCAAAGACGAATCAAAGACGTTCACGAGTGTCTTTGATTCGTCTTTGATTCGAAATTGATACGTCTTTAATTCCCGTATACATCGAATGTACATCAGCTATTCATTGTTTTTTTCCCCATTACCCTAGAAATAGTTCACTTACAAACTTAAGAGTAAATCCACGGCAGGACAAAACGTTTATTCCACAAAAACATATAAAGAAAATACCTATTTTTGCCTTAAATTTTACATCAAAAATAAAATTATGGGGAAGGCTGTTTTGAAATATATTTTTGCTTTTTGCTCTTTGCTTTTATTTATCTCCTGCGGGAAAATTTCTTCAGACTCCACGAATGACGAGGTGGATTACTCGGATAGCAAGTGTTGGTTCGAGGCCAATCAAGAGGGCATGAACAAAAAGGTCGATATTTTTTACGTGGTGCCTACTTGCATTTGGGATTATACCGACAGCCTCGGGCAAATACAACATAACATGGACATATTCAACACAAAACAGCGTCAAATGGTAGACCCGTCTATTCGATTGGCCAAAAATGTCTTGTCGGACAGTTGTAATTTTTTCTCTCCCTATTACCGTCAGATTTCGATGGACAGCTGGTTGTCTTTGGACACTGCTCTCATCGAAAAACGTTTTCAATTGGCTTATAAAGATGTGGTAGCCGCCTTTCGTTATTATTTGAACAATTACAATCAAGGACGTCCTTTCATTCTTGCCGGTCACAGCCAAGGAGCAAAAGCCGTGATCGAATTATTGAAACACGAGATAACACTGGAGATCTACCAGCACTTAGTCGCATCTTACGCCATCGGGTATACAATCACACAAGAGGAACTAGACAGTTATCCTTATCTACGAATGGCTAAAGACTCTACGGACGTGGGGGTGATCATCGGATTCAATAGCGTGACAAAATCGGAAGCAATTTCTCCATTGTTCAAAAACAACATCGTGTGTATTAATCCACTGAACTGGAAAACGGATGCTAGCCCCGGAGTTTCTTATCAAGGTTTTACCGCATCTATCGCCCCTTCCATCCATACAATCGTGGTAACAGGAATTGATGAAGACAAATATTATATTCCCAGCGTGGAAGTACTTTTACCTAAAGGGAATCTACACGTGGAAGAATTCAATCTTTACAATCAGAATTTGAGAAAAAATGTTTTACAGCGCATACGTGCATTCCATGAACGTTCTTTTCAATCAAATTAACGCCACGGGATACTCACGCACGCTCCAAATGTAAGACTTCTGAGAAAACATTCAGAACGTAAAAAACAAAATCTCTGATTTTAAAAATGCTGATTTTAAAATTCCCCAATCAGAACATCTCTTTTTATAGCTATATCGACAAGAAAGAATTATTTTATGAAGATATACCAAAAAAAATAGCCTTATTCCAAAAATGATACAGTAAATTATTTGCAATTATTGATGTCATAAAAGAAACAATCGAGAAACATAAAGTACTCTATCTCTAAAATTTGTATTATTTCGTGCTTTTAATTTTTTTTGTTAAAATAAATATTGCAACATTGCACTCTAATAAATCACAAAACAAAAAAATCATATTACACATGAAAACTTTTTTTTTACTTCTAGCAGTAGCCTTCCTCTTTTTACAGACAGGAAAAGCCTGCACGATCATCGTGGCCGGCAAAAAAGCCACGGTCGACGGTAGTGTTTTAAATTCACACACGGATGCCGGTGCGGATTGTCGTATCCGGGTCGTGGCGGGCCAGAAATTCCCCAAAGGAAGTATGGCTCCCGTGTATTACGGCATACAGCGAGTTGACCTCCCCTTGGATGACAACGGGGAAATCTTAGGCTACATCCCGCAAGTTGAGCAAACCTACACATATTTCCAATCCGCTTACTCTCACATCAACGAGTACCAGCTATGTATCGGGGAAAGCACCACAAGCCAACGTCCCGAATTACAAGTAAACAAAGGAGAAGGGAAACAGATCATGACCGTGGAACAAGCCATGATTTTTGCCTTACAACGTTGCAAAACGGCAGAAGAGGCCCTCACCCTCATCACCTCGCTCATGGAAAAATACGGGTTCCTTCCCTCTTGCGGACCGGAATCAGAATGTCTCACGATCGCGGACCCAGAAGGAGTATGGGTTCTTGAACTTTTCAGTGTCGGTAAAAACTGGACCCCGGAAAGTGGTAAGCCGGGAGTGATCTGGGCCGCTCAACGAGTGCCGGACGATGAAATCGCCATTATTCCCAACTGGAGCATCATTAAAGAAATAGATCTTTCAAAACCGGAACAATTCCGTGCCTCTTCCAACTATCAGCAGGTAGCCATTGAAAACGGTTGGTATTCCCCGGCAAGCGGAAAACCTTTCATTTGGCAGGATGTTTATGCCCCGACTCCCAGAGAATGGGCCACAAACCGTTTTTGGTTATTTGTCAACACGTTCGCACCCTCTCTCGACCCGATCCCGTCCAGACGTACCAACAACCCGTTTGATAACTTAAACCAGTATATCCAATACGTGGAACCGCTTAGCGTGTACCCGTTCTCCTTTAAACCGGAGCAAAAAGTTTCCGTGAAAGACTTCATGGACTTCCAACGTTCCACGTTCTCGGGAACCATCTATGACAAAGAGAATGACGCCATTTGGTATTACCCGGACAAAAACGGGAATATGGTGAAAAGTAAACTGGCCACCCCATTCCCATCCGGTGAAACGCAAAAATTAATGAAGACTACTCGCAGACGCCTAGTAGCACGGGTTGACGGGGAATACGGTATGGTTGCTCAGCTCCGCTCGGATTTTCCTCGGGAAATCGGTGGAATATACTGGGTTTTCCAAGATAACGCCTACACGTCGCCTTACCTGCCCATCTTCACGGGTGTGACCCGCATCCCGGAAGTCTATTCCACGTATAACCCCAAAGAATACTCCGACAATTCCGCTCGCTGGGCCATTGATTTTGTCGATAACTTACTCTACCTGAACTGGCAGGACGGAAAAAAGGATTTGGACGCCGCACGGGCTCCCATGGAACGATCATTCTTCGAACGTAACGCTGAGATCGAGAAAGAGTTTATCGCCTTACAAAAGAAAAATCCCAAGAAAGCAACAGAATTACTCAACAAATACACGCAGGAATGTGCCGACACTATCATGCAAACCTACGTACAACTTCGGAACACGCTGATCACAAAGTACACGAACAATAGAATGAGATAAAAGTTATAAAGAGAAGGGTCTACCCCCAAAATCTATTTTTAAACGACTACCTCCCCTACCCCCCTAGCACAGGAGGGGTAGTTTGTAGATACTAGATAAGACTTTGGGGACAGCCCCTTCATCTCGTTCACCAGTTTGTTATTTCTTTATTTATTTCCTATTTTTAACGCGAAGAGAATTAAACGTTACATCACATGCACACGAACGAGCAATTCATTAAAGCGCTAAACCGAAAAAAAGAGGAAGCCTTCCAAATGCTCTTCAAAGATTACTATGCATCTTTGGTCATGTACGCCATGCACTATGTCAGACAGGAAGTTGCCGAAGACATTGTGCAGGATTTAATGACCCTATTGTGGGAAAAAGACACGTATTTTGATTCTATCTCCGCATTTCATTCGTTTATCTATTTATTCATCCGGAATCGTTCGATCAACCACCTAAAACACCAAAAAGCAGAATTAAATTACATTAATTACCGGCAAGGAGAATCAATATCAGACGAATCGGAAGTTTTCCAAGTCATGGAAGAAGAGATTTACCGTATTTTCTTCAACGTCATTGATCAACTGCCGGAACGCTGTAAGGAAATATTCAAATTACACTTAGCCGGGAAAAAAGAAAATGAAATTGCCTCTCAACTCGGCATTTCCCTCTCAACGGTTAAAAGCCAAAAACAGAAGGCATTTCAACGTTTAAAAGAAAGACTGAACCCGCTATTTTTCTTTTTACTATTCATGTAAAAACACCAATATCGGGAATTCCTTGTCATTTCACTAGTATACCTTCACACCCTCTCTAGTATAAAAAGAGCCATTCAATTTGAAATAAATAGTTCTAATACTATAATAGCAATAGAAGAGCAGTAAAGGAAGTTGTAAGAATATAGAGAAAGAATAAAGAAGAATAGAGGAAAAGTATTTTTTTCATTTTTAGCGTCGTACTTTTTACAACCCATGTTGTTTGTTATACAAAATGAATACTCATGGATAACACGCACCGCAAAATTATAGAGCTAATCGTATTGTACATGGAAAATAAAATTTCCAAGACACAGCAAGAAGAGTTAACCGCTTGGCTGGAAGAAGACGAAAAGAATCGCTCCTTCTTTCAACAGGTCATCTCCCCCGAAAAGAGTGTTCAAAAGTTTGAAACCCGAAAACATATCGATTCCGAAAGAGCATTTTCAAAATTCAAAAAGAATACCCAACCTCATAAAGTAAAATCTATTTACCGTCTAAGCCAATATGCGGCTATTTTTCTCGTTCCTGTACTCGTGGGACTTGTTTATTTACTCGTGAATCAAGAACCAGCAACCCGTGAAATTTCGCAATCACCTATCACCCATGGAAACAACAAAGCAATTTTGATTCTGTCCCAAGGGGAAACGATTGACTTATCGCCGGATCACGCACTACCCGCACTACCGGAAGGGATCGATTTAGTTTTACAAGGCGACAAACTCGTATATATTTCAGACTCCACGACAGAAAAAGAAAGACAATATCATGAACTAGTAACACCCCGTGGCGGGGAATTCAAAATCACCTTACCAGATGGAACATTCGTACATCTGAATTCGAATTCCAAATTAAGATTCCCGAAGAATTTTGCTCCCGACAAACGAGAGATATTCCTTTCGGGAGAGGCTTATTTCGAAGTAAGCAAAAACACGAACAAACCTTTTCTCGTTATCGCTGAAGACGTCCAAGTAAAAGTGTACGGAACCACATTTAATATAAACACATTACTTGGGAATCAAATACAAACTACGCTAGTCAAAGGCTCCGTCGGAATCCGGGTTCAAGATTCATCGCAAGAGTATATCTTGAAACCCAGCCAGCAAGCCATCGTGCAAAAAACTGACGGGGATATCACCATCCGGGATGTCGATACCACCCCGTACACGGCTTGGACAGAAGGTATATTCCTATTCGACAACGAACGTCTGGAAACTATTCTAGACAAGCTTGCCCTGTGGTATGACGTGGAACTATTTTATCAAAATGAATCCGTAAAGAACGTCTGCTTCACGGGTTACTTGAAACGATATGACAACATCGATATCATCTTAAATGCCATTGAATCCACCGTTAGCGCTACATTTCATATAAAAGAAAGAACAATTATTATAAACAAAAACGAGTACACGAACAGGTAAAACAAAGGACGGAGATGTTCCACCATCATCCGTCCTTACAGAACAACGAATAAATCAGACTGGACATCTCATTTATTCTAATACTAAATAAATTAAACCACAAATTTATGAAAACTTTTGAATTTCGACCTCATGTACATGGGCGTCCTAAAAGTAAAATTATTCTAATTATGAAGATTTGCACATTCATTCTTCTGGTTTTTAACCTCGGGTTGTCAGCCTCCGGCTACTCGCAGCAGAAAAAAGTCACGCTGGACTTCAAGAACGCTACAAGCAAGGAATTTTTCGCTGAGATTCAAAAACAAACAGGTTATTGTTTCATTTTTAACACCAATCAAGGTGAACAGATCGGGGAAATCACCATTTCCGTCAGAAATAAAAGTGTTCAGGAAGTCATGGAAGAAATACTGCGTCCCACGGGATTCTCGTACACTTTCCAGAATGACATCATCGTGATTACCCCCAAAATGGCAGAACCCGAGAAAAATATCTTAACCGGACTGGTTTTTGATGAAAACAAACAACCCCTGCCGGGAGTAACCGTCCTCGTGAAGGGGTCAAGCAATGGAGTAACCACGAACACGAAAGGAGAATTTTCTATCAAATTACAGGAAAAGGACACCCTTATTTTCTCTTTTATCGGAATGGAATCCGTCACGTTACCCTATACCGGACAAAAAACGGTCACGATCACGCTCAAATCAAGCAAAAAAGAACTGGAAGAAGTGGTTGTTACAGGTTACCAAGTGATCGAAAAACGTAAACTGACTTCTGCCGTGGTGAGCGTGAAAGGTTCAGACGTGCTGGACCCGATCAACACGTCCATAGACCAGATGTTGCAGGGGAAAATCCCGGGATTACAGGCCATCAACCAGTCGGGGACACCAGGAGTAGCCCCCAAAATCAGAATTAGAGGCTCATCCTCTATCTCGGGAAGCCGGGAACCCGTGTGGGTGGTTGATGGCGTGATCCTTTCCGACCCAATACCACTTACCCCGGAAGAGATCAATAGCATGGATAATGTCAACCTGATCGGAAACGCAATTTCCTTTCTGAACCCGGAAGACATTGACCGGATCGACATCTTAAAAGATGCCTCTGCCACGGCTCTTTACGGAGTTCGTGCCGCCAACGGGGTAATCGTGATCACCACCAAAAGAGGCCAATCCGGCCCGCCAAGGGTGAACTTCTCAACGAATCTTTCCGTCGTTGCCCGCCCTAACTATTCCATCATGAAACAAATGAATTCGAAAGACCGCATCGAGGTCTCTGAAGAAATGCAAGAGAAAGCATTACATTTCAACAAATATGACCCGTCTGAAATCGGTTACGAAGGAGCGTTAAGGGACCTGTGGGAGCGTCGCATCACCTACCAGGAATTCAATCAACAAGTAAAAAAACTAAAGGAAATGAACACGGATTGGTACGATCTACTGTTCCACACCTCGTTCACGCAAAGTTATAACCTATCCGTTTCCGGGGGAAACGATCGGGTGAATTATTACATATCAGCCGGGTACAACGATCAAAAAGGTGTGGCAAAACCGGAAAAATACACTCGCTACAACGCCTTGGCAAAAGTGGATGTCAATTTATACCCCAATCTAAAAATAGGGGCAGACGTTTCTTCCGCCCGGGTGAAAAGCAAGCGTACGCATAGTTCTGTCGATTTATACCAATACGCATACGAAACTTCCCGGGCTATTCCCGCCTACAACGAGGACGGAAGTGACTATTTTTACACCACGAAAGAAGGGTTGAAAAACACGGCAAAAGATTATTACTCGCCGGATATTAAATTCAATATATTTCACGAACTGGATCATTCCGGTTACGAGAGTACGACCAGCAACACGTCCATGAATTTCCACCTGGACTGGAAACTGTTCTCCATGTTCAACTGGCACACCCAATTCAACCTGACCACTACTCACACAAATGAACAGGAATGGGTGGACGAACAATCCACGTTCGCACAATCCAAACGGTTGCTCGCATACGGTGTCAAAGAACCCGATGCAAAATTAGCCTCCAATTATTACACGGACACGGAACTTCCCATGGGCGGGATCTTGAATGAAAAAGATTACCGGGGACAGTCCTACCAGTTAACAAGTTCCCTCAGTTACTTCCAAACATTCCAAAAACATGAAATTAATGCCATTGCCGGAATAGAAATCAACTCTAGGAAAATGGACGGTAAAACGGAAACAAATTACGGGTATCTTCGGGAACGGGGACATAAATTCGCCAAGATCGTTCTGGAAAACTACAGCAAGTACAGAAATACCGTAGCCGAAAACTATCCGGCTATCACGGACACTAAAGACAACAAAGTCTCTTTTTACGGAGCCTTTACCTACACGTTCGACAATAGGTACAGTTTCAATTTCAACATCCGAGCTGACGGTTCAAATCAATTCGGGAAAGATATTTCCACCCGTTTTCTACCGATATGGTCCATCTCCGGGAGATGGAACGCCCACGAAGAACTATTCCTTCAAAACGTAAAATGGCTGGAAGTTCTGGCCGTGCGGGGCTCTTTCGGTATACAGGGAAATGTCAACGAGGAGCAAGTTCCCGACATGATCCTGACCATGGGAGGTATGGACAATATCTCGGAGGAGTATTCATCCACGCTATACAAGGTTCCCAATGACCATTTAAAATGGGAAAAGACACAATCCTACAACTTGGGAATCAATCTAGTTGTCTTGAGAGGATTACTTGACGTTACTCTGGAAGGATATAAAAAGACAGGAAAGAATATGATCGTGACCAAGGAAATCACCTCCACGAACGGAGCATCCCGGGTGGCCATCAACCGAGGTTCTCTCCGGAATAAAGGTTGGGAATTATCCGTCGGACTTAAACCTTTAAATCGCAAAGACTACGGAATAAGCCTATCCTTTAATACATCCAAGGTGTACAATAAAGTTACCAACGCTGATAAGGAGCAAAATA
>OHBE01003055.1_pt1 | contig 11264 bp, 8 predicted proteins | sample 1577231 | NCBI WGS metagenome assembly OHBE01 (sample SAMEA3541506, study PRJEB24748) | human gut metagenome | biome: human gut; feature: human-associated habitat; material: faeces | place: China | collected 2012
CGCAGTTCACCAAATGCTTCCTCGGGGGCGCTCAGTTCGAGATGTCCGTCCGCGGCGCGGAGGGCGGCTTCCAGTTCCGTGAAGTCCTGTGTGCGGAGCAGGTGATTCATCCCTTCCCGCATTTTGTCGCAGAGTTCAGCGCCCTCGGCCAGTGCCTGCCGCGCGGAAGGGAGGTCCTTGTCCCGGATAGCCTCCATGGCGTCGTCGATGTCGTCCGAAATATCCTCTGCAAACTTCTGTACCCGCCAACTGCTGTAAAAGGCCACACCCAGCAGCACTGCCACGATGCACAGACACGCATAAATTCGCTTCATCCCACACCTCTCACCGGGAGCTGCCCTTGCGGCGGCTCTCTTTTTTCAGCAGAAAATAGTCTTCGGTCTCGTTGCCCACTAAAAGCAGAATTTCCTCCGGCAGCAGGGTGTTGGCCTGCGCTGTCCGCTCGAGCCAGTCCCGGTCTTTGCCGCACCAGTGCAGATTTTCCTCGAGCACCTGCCCATCCAGCACGAAAGGGATGGTCGCATGGCTGTGCTCCACTTTCAGCTGTAAGTCGGCGAGGGTAGCGGTCTCTTTTTCGGGGCGCAGTGCCGCCGAAAGACTGCCATTCGTCTCCACTACGGCGTAGGAGACGTCCCGGGGATCGAAGATGTTTTTGCCACGCAGCGCTTCCATCAAATCAGCAGTCGTTAGCCGGAGAGTGCGCAGAGCGTTCTGGTCGATTTGTCCGTCTAAGATGACCGTCTTGGGTCGCCCCGACATCAGGTTAAAAAATTTCTGGCTGCGGAAGCTCAGTGCCGACCCCAGAAGCTCCAAAGCCGCGATGAGGAAGAGGGGAATGAGGCTGGCCGTCACCGGTACTTCTTCCGACTCGATGGAGATGGACGCCAGATTTGAGATGAGGATGGTGGATACTAGCTCTTCGGGCTGCAGTTCGCCCAGCTGACGCTTGCCCATCAGCCGCATGGCGAACAGAACGCAGAGATAGATGAGCAGGGTGCGGAAAATCAGAAGCTTCACGAGAAGGCCCTCCTTGTGGGTTGAATAAGCGCCGCCGGCGCGGGAATACTGGCAGGCAAAGGGGGGATACCGTATGCTGCAGCTTTCTTCGTCGCTGGAAGAGAATCTGGCGGCGCTCAACGCTAGGTTTGGCGCTTCGGCGGATTTTTATGCCAAGCGCATTGAGCTTTATCACTGCCCGGGGGCCATCGTCCTTTTCGACAATATGGCCAGCCTCGAGTCACTCTGGTCGCTTTTACTGGACGCTGCCACCCGGCATACGCCCAGCCTCGAACCGGAGCGGATGCCTCACAGCGGTACGCAGGTGTATGAGCTTCTGATGTATCACTCCGGTCTGCCCGCCGAGGACAGCCCGGTCAAGGACATGGACGACCTCATCCGCCGCATGACCGCCGGCATGGCCGTGCTTCTGCTGGACGGGTGCAAAAAGGGGCTTGTCTTCTCGGTTCAGGGGCTGAAATCGCGCTCGGTGGAAGAGCCCTCCGGGGAAGGAAACCTCCGTGGCTCCCGGGAGGGCTTTGCCGACCTGCTGCGGGTCAACCTGAGTTTACTGCGCCGCCTCATCCGTACCGACACTCTCGTGATGGAGACCGCACAGGCCGACTGTGCCATGAAGACCGAATACGCCATCTGCTACTGCAAAGACAAGGCCAGCAAGACGGCAGTGGCGCGGGTACGCCGGACGCTCCAGGAGGCAAAGCCGGAGGTTCTGCTGGATTCCAGCTACTTTGTACCGTGGCTTTTCCCGGCCAGGTGGCGGCTGTTCGCCCCAGTGAGCTATACAGAGCGCCCGGCTTCCGCCGCCGCAAAGCTCTGTGAGGGGAAAATCATCATCCTTGTCAACGGCAGCCCCTCGGCGTTGGTGCTGCCGTCCCTTTTCTGCGAGAACTTCGACTGCCTCGACGACTACGCCACCACGGCAGTTTTTTCGTCGTTCCTGCGCGTCCTGAAATATGGCTCATTTTATCTCAGCATCTTTCTGCCGGGCGTTTTTGTCTGTCTGGCGGTCTATCTGCCCGAGCTCATCCCACCGCAGTTATTATTCAAAATCGCGGCGGCAGAAAAGGCGACGCCTCTGCCGCTCTTTGCCGAGATGCTGCTGGTCATCATCTTATTGGAGATCATCCGGGAGGCCGGGCTTCGGATGCCCCAGACGCTGGGCCACTCGGTGAGCCTTGTCGCGGCGCTCATCATCGGTGACGCCGCCATCGGGGCCGGACTGCTGAGCACGCCGGTCATCCTCGTAGCCAGCATCACGGCCATCTCGGTCTTTGTGACGCCCTCGCTGTACGAACCGGCCACATTGCTGCGATTGGGCGTTACGCTGGCCGCCGGTCTGGCTGGTCCGGTAGGTCTGGTGTGTGCGGCTTTGGGCGTGTTGGCCGCACTGACGTCCATCTCCGCGATGGGGGTACCCTATCTTTCGGGCGCAGTCTTTTCGGGTGACGGCGTCGTCCGCCGCAACTATCGGGCGCTGTCCCGCCGCCCATTCACCATCTGGCAAAGGAGGGGTTCCTGAATGCAGCAAAAACAGACATTCTCGGCCCGGACGCTGACACTCAGCATCGCGGCGGCAGAGCTGGGCCGCGCCATCTTCGGGGCAGGGCAGACCGGCTCCGTCCGCGCCGTCCTGCTGAACAATGTGCTGGCGGCAGCGGCCTTCGTGCTCCTTGCAGCACTTGCCTCGGTCAACGCCTCCCGTCTGAACCGCCCGGGCTTTGCAGGAAAGTGCATCTGTGCCGTCTTTCTGCTCTGGTATCTCTTCGAACTTGTCCGGACGGCTGCAATGCTCCAACAAGCCTGCTGGGAACAGTTTGCGTCTATGGCCTTCATCGGTCTGCTGCCGTTCTTTCTCTGGGCAGGGTGGAGCCTCAGCTGTGAGCTGTATGACCGGATGGCCTCCGTCCTCGGGTGGCTCGTAGTGCTGGGTATCGTGTTCTGTGTGCTGGGGCTGGCCGGACAGCTGCAATGGCAGGTGCTCGTGACAGGTGAGACGGCACATTCGTTTGTGCTTCCAGATACCCCTTTTTACCCGGAATATTTCTCCTTTCCGCTTCTCTGTATGAGTAAAAATAATGCGGAAATCAGTAAAAAGCCTATCGTATGGCTTCCAATCATCGCTGCCGTCATTTCCTCAGGTTATGCGCTGGGGCTGGCCCTTCTTTTCGGCGTACCGCAGGCTTACCCGGGCTATGAGCTGCTGCGGGCGTGGAGCTTCGGCGGCATCTCCCGCTTTGATGCCGCGTTCCTGCTCCTCTGGCTGGCGGCGGCGATTTTCCGCTTCGGCTTTATCGTCCGTGCCATCCGGCTGCTCTGTGAGCGCCTTGCCGAAGGGCCTGTAAATGCGGAGGCTGCACGATGAACCGCCGGGGCTGGCTGCGGCTGATGGCCGCAGGCGTCCTCGTCGTCTGGATCTGCCTCTTTTTGCATTGGGACAACACCGAAAAAAGCATGATACGCGCCCTTCTCGTCGAGACGAACGGTGACAGCTGGACAGTGGGTCTGCTGTACCAGTTCCCGGAAGCTTCCGCCGATTCCTCCGAGGCTGAAGCCGCCATCCGCCTCTGTATTGGCCGAGGCCCCGAGCTTTCTTCTGCCATTTCTGCCGCCGAGGAAGCCCTGCCCCAGCGGGCGGACTGGCGGCTCTGCGAATACCTTCTGGCCGGGCAGGATTCGGTGCGACAGACGCTGTCTGCCTGTGAAGAACTGTTTCTCCATCGACCCTACGGACGGCTGGCGTCCCGTGTGTTTGGGAGAAGTTTTTCGGTAGAGATACTGAAAGAGCGGGCCGATGAATCAGACGTCCTGCCTGAAAATCTCCTGCAATGCATCAAAAACGCTGCCCCGGCCGCGCCCCGGCTCTATCAGCAGAGCAGCGGCTTCGTCCTGCCTGTCGTGGAGCTGGAAGACGAGGATGCACATTGCAGGCCCGAAACCCTCATCGTCACCCCGGAACAGACCGGCCAGCTGACCGAGTCCCAGACGGAAATGGCACTCTTATTGCAGGGCAAAAGCTGGACGGATACAGGGGAGCATCGCTTTGCGCTGGAAGCCGGGCCGCTCCGCCTGCGCCGGGCTTTCTGCGGCGTGGAACGGGAAGGGGAGAGCTTTCTTCTCCGGGTGAACGCACTCTCACGCAATGCACTGCCTGCCGACGCCGAAGCAGAACTGGAAGCTCTCTGTGCGGACACCGTCCGCCGTTGCTGGACGCTGGGGCTGGACATCGCCGGACTCGGTGCGCATCAGGCGCTGCGTGACGGTCATTTTGCGCTCACAACAAAAAACGTCTGCCCGGAAATTCGGGCAGACGTGAAACTCATGAAATGTTAAGAAGCCGTTTCGAAGATCACGGTGATGGTGGTACCCTCGTCCACAACGCTGTCCAGCTTGATGCGGGCGTTGTGGATGCGGGCGATGTGTTTGACGATAGCCAGCCCCAGACCGGTGCCGCCAGTGGCTTTGCTGCGGCTCTTGTCCACCCGGTAGAAGCGCTCGAACACGCTGGTCTGCGCCTCTTTCGGGATACCGATGCCGTTGTCCTTCACGGTCAGGGTGCAGTGACCGTCCCGGGTGCAAGCCGTGATGATCTGGACTTTTCCGCCAGGGCGGTTGTAGCGGATGGCGTTGTCGCAGAGGTTCTGGCACAGCTCATCCAGCAGGACGCGGCTGCCTGTCACAGGGGCGCTTTCGCCGAGGTAGGTCAGGGAGATATAGGAGCGCCGGGCGTTGACCTTCTGGCGCTCCACGCACTCGCGGGCCACATCCAACAGATCGACCGTTTCCATTGCAGGCGCAGCACCCGTCTCGCTCACATTGTCGAGGTGGGAGAGCTGCAGAATGTCGTTGACCAGCTGTATCATCCGGCTGGCCTCTACATGGATCTTGCGGGCAAAACCCGGCGTATCCTCGGGTTTTGCAATGCCGGTCTCGATGAGCTCTGCATAACCGGAGATGCTGGTCAGAGGCGTTTTTAGTTCGTGGCTGACATTGGCCGTGAACTCCTGCCGCATTTTCTCGTTATTTTCCCGCAGCATCCGGTCGGAGTGGATGCTCTCGGCAAAGGGGATAAGCTCCTTGTAGGGGACATTCTCCTGGATGTGGTCGAGGTCATCGGTCATCTTGAGCACAGGCAGGACGAGGCTCTTGGTCAGCAGTCCGGCAATGATAGCGGCTGCGCCCATCATCAGGAAACAGCTCAGCACGATGGCAGGCAGAGCGGCGTCATAAATCGACCAGATAGTCTCAGAGTCCTGCGCCACCCGGAGGATGTCTCCGTTCGTCAGCAGCATGGCGTAATAATAAGTCTCATAGCCCAGCGTCTGGGAGTCGCGGCAGTCGCGGCCCACACCGCTCTTCATGGCCTGCTGTATCTCGGGGCGGCTCAGATGGTTCTCCATCGGCTGGTTGGTGGCCGACTCAAAAAGCACACTGCCGTCCGAGGCGATGAGAGTGATGCGCAGCGAGCCGTCCACATAAGTTTCCAGCTGGCTGGGGGCGTCCACCTGCGCACAGCCGGCAGCCACAAGGTCGGCTTCCCGCTCGAGGGCTGTCCAGGCCTGCTCCCGGAACGCCTTGTGGAACACAAAGATGCAGAGTGCAGCGGTACACACCAGCCCCGCAAATCCCATCAGAAACAGTAGATAACTTATTTTTTCTTCCATGCTGCGTGGTTTCATTGCTCGAGCTCCTCCTCGCTGTCCGTCAGCTTGTAGCCCACTTTCCGTACTGTGCAGATGTACTTTCCGGCGTCGCCCAGCTTTTTGCGCAGGGTGCGGATGTGCATATCCACGGTCCGGCTCTCCACCGAGATGTCAGTACCCCACACCACCTGCAAAATGGTCTCGCGGGTGACGACAAGGTTGGTGTTTTCCAGCAGCAGGCGGAGCAGGCTGTATTCTTTGTAAGTCAGCTCCACCGGTGCGCCGCTGACAGTGACGCTGTGGCGGGCATTGTCCAGCAGGATCTCCCGGAAGCTGTAGACATTGGGCCGTGCCTCGGGCTCTGCCCGGCGGAGGGCTGCCCGCACCCGGCTCAGGAACTCCATGATGCCAAAGGGCTTGGTGATGTAGTCGTCTGCACCGCAGTCGAGGCCGCGCACGGTGTCCAGCTCGCTGGACTTGGCTGTTATCATGATGATGGGCAGACGCCGCAGGGAAGGGGCGGCGCGGAGCTTTTTCAGGATGGAGAAGCCGTCCTCACCGGGGAGCATCACGTCCAGGATGACCAGTTCCGGCGGCGTGGTGTGGACGGCCTGCCAGAACGGCTCCGAGGACTCGAAGCCCACGGCCTCGTAGCCGTTGGACTGTAATGCATACTGCTCTAATTCACGGATGGCTGAATCGTCTTCTACGATATAGATCATGCCTGTTTGTCCTCCGTTTCGGTGACGTTTTCGTCGGGGAAGAGATAGCGCTCACGGTAGCGGTTCAGGCGGCGCTGGAACTGCTCGCTCTCCTTGGTGGAGGCATGGCCGCTGCGCAGGTCGTTGAGGTAGGCGTGGGTGTCAAAGCTGTCCTGTGCCACCTCGATCTGGGCAACTGCCACGTTGCTGCAGTGGTCGCAGACGCGCTCGTAGTTGGTCAGCAGGTCTTCCAGCACGAAGCCATACTCGATGGAACAGCTGCCGGCCTGCAGGCGGGCGACGTGCCGTGCCTTGATGGCACGCACCAGCTCGTCCACGACGGTCTCCAGAGGTTCGACCTTGCTTGCCAGATGCAGGTCATCCTTGCGGAAGGCGTCAGTGGTGCGGTTCAGCACGTCCTGCACGGCGTCCTCAAGCACCTGCAGCTCTTCGCGGGCGTCGGTGGAGAAGTTGATCTCCTTGGTGTGCATCTCCTGTGCGGATTCCAGAAGGTTCACGGAGTGGTCGCTGATGCGCTCGAAATCGCTGATGGTGTGGAGCAGAGTATTCACACTCTGGCTGTCCGCATGGTTCAGCTCACGGCTGGACAGCTTGACCAGATAGGTGCCAAGAGCATCTTCGTACTGGTCAACTTTGCTCTCCTCATCCCGGACTTTCTGGGCCAGCGTATCATCCCAGGTGTGGGTCAGGCTCATGGCCTGCATGACGCCCACACGGGCCAGCTCGGCCATGTCAGCTGTAGCAGAGTGGGCGCGGGCCACGGCCACAGCCGGGGTGTTCAGCAGACGCTCATCCAGCAGAGCAAAGCTCTCTTTTTCGGCGTCGTCGGGGATGGTGAGGATGGCCAGCTTTTCCAGACCATTTGCGAAGGGGAGAAGGATGAGGGTGGCCGCGATGTTGAAGGCGGAGTGGACCACAGCAATGCCCCAGGCGGCGATGGTCTCGTTCACAAAATCAAAGTGGACCACGGCGTTCAGACCGTAGAAACCGGCCAGAAAGACCGTGACACCGATGATGTTGAAGTAGAGGTGGACCATGGCGGCACGGCGGGCATTCTTATTTGCGCCCACAGAAGAAATCAGCGCGGTGACACAGGTGCCGATATTCTGACCCATGATGATGGGGATAGCGCTGCCGTAGGTGATGACGCCGGTAGCGCTCAGCGCCTGCAGGATGCCAACGCTGGCGCTGGAACTCTGGATGATGCCGGTGACCAGTGCGCCCACCAGAACGCCGAGGACGGGATTGGAGAAGCGGACGAAGAGATTGGTGAACCATGCCTCACCCTGCAGGGGCTCGACGGCATTGGACATGGTAGTCATGCCGGTCATCAGGATGGCAAAGCCGATGAGGATGGTGCCGATACCCTTTTTCTTCTCATTCTTGCCCATATAGAGCAGGATGCCGATGAAGGCGAGAATGGGGCTGAAGGAGGTGGGCTTGAGCATCTGGATCCAGATGCTGTCGCCCTGCAGACCGGAAAGGCTCAGCAGCCAGCTGGTGACAGTGGTACCCACATTGCTGCCCATAATGATGCCGATGGCCTGATGCAGCTCCATGATGCCGCTGTTGACGAAGCCGACCACCATGACGGTGGTAGCACTGGAACTCTGGATGATGGCGGTCACGCACAGACCGAGGAAGAAGCCCTTGAGGGGGTTATCCGTCAGTTTGCTCAGGATCTTCTGCAGATGGCCGCCGGCCTGTTTCTCAAGGGCTTTGCCCATGATGTCCATGCCGAACAGGAACAGAGCCAGACCGCCCAGCAGAGAAAAGACATTGAATAGAGTCATGTTTTACTCCTCACTTGTTGAAGCTTGCGTTTATACATCGACAGCGGCCGTAGAGGACCCGTGCAGGATCATGTCTCAGCTTTTTACAAGACCTGCACTGGATTTCACCGGTCCTATCCCTGATTATGAGTATACGAGTGGAATGTAAAATCGGAAACCGGCGAAATGTAAAACTCATGTAAAGTAAACTCTATCCCTGCCTCCTATTATATGGTTTTGGTCCCCGGATGCAAGCGCTGGCGCAAAACCAGAAAAGATTCCTGAAAGAATTGTTGTTTTTGCTGCCCGTCTCGATTATAATATAAGGAAGGATAAACTGTGCTGCCTTTTGGTATGGCAGAGCACAGAGGATGCAGGAGGAAAAACGAATGGGGAATTTCGCCGTTTCGCTCAAGCGGCTGGTCGAGAAGGTCAGCCTCGAGGTTATCTATACGCCCTGCGATTTGGATAAGATCAGCGTCGAGATCGCAGAGGTCAACCGTCCCGGCCTGTTTCTGGCCGGTTACTACGATTATTTCGATAAGCTGCGCTTACAGATCATGGGCCTTGCGGAGATGAACTTTCTGGCCGGTCTTACGGCGGAAAAGCGCCGTGAGCGCCTTGACCAGCTGTTCCGCCAGCAGCCTCCGGCCGTCATCCTCTGCCGCAACGAGGAATTGGAACCCTTCCCGGAGATGCAGGAGCTTGCAAAGCAGCACGGGGTAGCCCTGCTGCGCTCCAACGAGACGACCTGCACCATGATGGGCAGCCTCATCAGCATGCTGAACCTTGAACTGGCTCCCCGCATCACCCGCCACGGCGTGCTGGTGGAAGTTTACGGTGAAGGTATCCTCATTCTCGGTGACAGCGGCATCGGCAAGAGCGAGCTGGCCATCGAGCTGGTCAAGCGCGGCCACCGCCTCATCGCGGACGACGCGGTCGAGATCAAAAAGGTCTCGCCGCACGAGCTGGTCGGCTCCGCACCTCCGGTTTTGAAGCACTATATCGAACTTCGCGGCATCGGCGTTATCAATGTCGCCAAGCTGTTCGGCATGGGTGCGGTCAAGGAAAGCTCCAACATTGACCTGATCATCAATATGGTCCCGTGGCGCGACGGCGAGGCGTATGACCGCCTCGGCATGGAGACGCAGTACACGGAAATTCTGGATGTCAAGGTTCCGTCTATCACAGTTCCCATTACGCCGGGCCGAAATCTTGCCGTGATCTTTGAGGTCGCCGCCATGAACAACCGCCAGAAGCGCATGGGCTACAACGCCGCTGTAGAATTTACCGAGCAGATGAGCAAATACTTTACGGCCCGCAACGATGATTGAAACATAAAAGAGGAACCGGTTGGCTGGTTCCTCTTTTATTTTTATTTGAGATGTGCTATGATAGAAAAAACTATCCACCCGGAGGCGTTTATGTGGAGTTCTGAGCTTCAGCAGACCATCATCCAGAGGTGCAAAGCGGTTCAGTACCGGCTTCAGGAGCCGCTGAGCCGCCATACCTCCTTCCGCATCGGCGGCCCCGCGGCAGTCATGGCGTTCCCCAAAACCACGGAGGAGCTGAAGCAGCTGCTGCAAGGCGCTGCCGCAGCAGGTGCGCAGCCGTATATTCTCGGCGCAGGAACGAACATTCTTGCCCCGGATGAGGGCCTTGACGCGCTTGTGATCTGTCTTAAGGATGCGCTGTGCGGCATCCGCCTCCTGGATGAGGCGCGGATCGAGGCTTACGCGGGTGAAAGCATGGCGAAAGCGGCGGTTTTCGCAAAAAATCACGCGCTGACGGGTCTGGAATTCGCGCACGGCATTCCGGGGACGCTCGGCGGCGGCGTATATATGAATGCGGGCGCATACGGCGGAGAACTGAAGCAGGTCGTGGAATCGGTCACGATCCTGACCATGGACGGCGAGGAGAAAACGCTGTCCGGCGAAGAATGTGCGTTTGGCTATCGCACAAGCGTATATCAGAAGCTGCCCTGCGTGATCGTTAAGGCCGTCCTGCAGCTGCATCCGGGCGACCCAGAGGAAATCGGACAGACCATGCGCACGCTGATGGAAAAGCGCAGGGCCTCGCAGCCGCTGGAGCTGCCGTCCGCCGGAAGCACGTTCAAGCGTGCGCGAGAGCATCTCCTCCATCGCCTCGCTGTCGGAAAACAGCAGCTTCAGCTGAGAGATGAGCCTGGGCACATTGACGAAGGCGCAGCTGAGCCCCTTGCGGGCATAATAGTTGCATACGCCGATGCACAGGTAGCTCTTGCCTACGCCGGGCGGCCCGGCCAGATAGATCCCGCGCGTCTTCTGTTCCTGCAGCAGATGCGCGATCAGCGCGAAATAGACTTCTTTGTAGTCTGCGCTCTCCTTGCTGACATCCAGGGTGGTGAGGTCGATCTGCAGATCGTCACGGCCGAAGTCCATGACGGTGTAGCGGCGCTGATGATGAAGACGCGCCTGCTCATCATTATAATGCGCACAAGCGCGCAGTCCATACGTCAGGACACCGTCATAAGTCAGGTCGAGGTAGTGGCCCTGGGGCTCATGGACGCAGAACGCCAGCCCCTGACACCGTTCACAATATGTCTTCGTGGCGAGCCATTGCTGCAGCATGCCGCTGTGCGCGTCGATGAATGATTCATCCAGCTGATTGGCGCGCAGGAAATCTTGCACATGCGGATCGCGGCGCAGCTTGCTCAGCAGCGCTTCTCTTGCGGCCTTGGCCTCTTCGCTCATCTCGATCTTAAAGGATACTTCTTCCATTTACTCACCCCTCAGCGCCTTCTGCATGCGCGCGATGGCTTCATCATCCACCTGCGCATCCGTACGCTCTTCGCTTTGTTCATACCATTTCGGCAGCGATGCGCCGCCGCTCTCTCTTCCCTGCTTTTCTCCGGCCGCCTGCTTCTGCGCCTTCTCCAGCGTATCGATGCCGAGGCGGACCCAGCTGGACGCGACCTTTTCCACATAGTTCCGCGCAAAGCTCTGGTTCGTCTTTTCCAGCACGGTCTCGATGAGTACGTTGGCCACCTCGCGCGGCAGATGATAGCGGGTCATGAGCGATTCGATCAGCTGGCGGTCGCTGCGAGAGACCTCCACGCCGTGCTGCTTCTGCTG
>OHBE01003057.1_pt1 | contig 11261 bp, 9 predicted proteins | sample 1577231 | NCBI WGS metagenome assembly OHBE01 (sample SAMEA3541506, study PRJEB24748) | human gut metagenome | biome: human gut; feature: human-associated habitat; material: faeces | place: China | collected 2012
GACCCGGACGGCGCGGCCCTGCGCTGCACCGGCGCGGAATGCCCGGCCCAGCGCCTGCGGAATCTCACCCATTTCGCCAGCCGGAACGCCATGGATATTGACGGTCTGGGCCCGGCGGTGCTGAATCAGCTCATCGAAAGCGGTCTGGTAAAAACCGCCGCCGACCTGTACGACCTGACCGCCGCCGACATCGCCCCTCTGGAGCGCATGGGCGAGAAGTCCGCCGCCAACGCCGTGGCCGCCATCTATAAAAGCCGGGACAACGACCTGTGGCGTCTGATTTTCGCCCTGGGCATCCGGCAGGTTGGCGAAAAGGCCGCCAAGGTCCTGGCCCGCCGCTTCGGCACCATGCAGGCCCTGTCCCAGGCCACGGAGGAGGAGCTGACCTCCATCGACGATGTGGGCCCCATCACCGCCGCCTATATCCGCCAGTGGATGGAAAGCCCCCAATCCCGGGACCTGCTGCGGCGTCTGGAGGACGCCGGGGTCAATATGAGCTGTAAAGAGGAATTGGTTGACAGTCGTTTTGCTGGAATGACTTTCGTCCTCACCGGAAGCCTGGAGCGCTTCACCCGGGAGGAGGCCGGTCAGATGATCGAGCAGCGGGGCGGAAAGTCCGCCTCCTCGGTGTCCAAAAAGACCAGCTATGTGGTGGCCGGGCCCGGCGCGGGGTCCAAGCTGCGCCGCGCCCAGGAGCTGAACATCCCCGTCCTGACGGAGGACGAGTTCCTGGAGCTGCTGAAATAAATAATTCTCACCAATATAATAATTTTTATGCAAAAGTCATGGAGCCAGTTACCGGCTCCATGGCTTTTTGTTTCTTTCCACGACTCCCAATTGGATTTTACGGAAAAATTCAATGAAATCATTTGTTAAATCATTGACATCTCAATTCAAAGTGCTAAAATGAAAAATGTATGTATAGGTCGGACGGCGGTCTGTGTGGGGCCGCCGCAAAAATGTGTGAGGAGGAACCTATATGAGCAAGCTCCTGAAAATCTGTGACGGCAATGAAGCCGCCGCCTATGTTGCCTATGCCTTTTCCGAGGTAGCGGGCATCTATCCCATCACCCCGTCGTCCCCCATGGCGGAGAAAACCGACGAATGGGCCGCCAACGGAAGAAAGAACATCTTCGGCCAGACCGTCCGCCTGGTGGAGATGCAGTCCGAGGCCGGCGCCTGCGGCGCATGTCACGGCGCACTGGAGGCCGGCGCTCTGGCCACCAGCTTCACCGCCTCCCAGGGCCTGATGTTGATGATCCCCACCATGCACCGCATCTCCGGCGAGCGTCTGCCCGGCGTGCTGCATGTGGCGTCCCGCACCGTGGGCACCCACGCCTTCTCCATCTTCGGCGACCACAGCGACGTGATGAACTGCCGCCAGACGGGCTTTGCCATGCTCTCCAGCGGCAGCGTCCAGCAGGCCGCAGACCTGGCCGCCGTGGCCCATCTGTCCGCCATCCGGGCCCGGATCCCCTTCCTGCACTTCTTCGACGGCTTCCGCACCAGCCACGAGATTCAGAAGATCGACGTGCTGAGCTATGACGAATACGCCAAGCTGGTGGATTACGAGGCCCTGGCCAGATTCCGCGCCAACGCCCTGAACCCCGAGGATCCCCGGATGCGCTCCCTGGTGGATAACCCCGATATCTACTTCCAGCTGCGGGAGTCCAACAACACCGACTATGCCAACCTCCCCGACGTGGTGGAGGACTACATGGCCCAGATCAGCCGCCTGACGGGCCGGGAATATCACCTGTTCAACTATTACGGCGCGCCTGACGCAGAGCGCGTCATCGTGGCCATGGGCAGCGTGTCCGGCTGCGCCCAGGAGGTCGTCAATTATCTGAATGCCAAGGGCGAAAAGGTGGGCTTCCTGCAGGTGCACCTGTTCCGTCCCTTCTCCCGCAAGCACCTGATGGCCGCCATGCCCAAGACCGTGAAGCGCATCGTCGTGCTGGACCGTGTGAAGGAAGCCGGTTCCATCGGCGAGCCCCTGTATGAGGACATCTGCGCCGCCTATATCAACGAGGCGGACCGCCCCCTGATCTTCGCCGGACGCTATGGCCTGTCCAGCAAGGACACCACCCCCGCCCAGCTGAAGGCCGTGTTCGACAATCTGCTGCTGGAGGAGCCCAAGAACCACTTCACCATCGGCATCGAGGATGACGTGACCCACCTGTCCCTGCCCGTGGGCGCCCCCCTGCTCACCGAGCCCGAGGGCACCATCAGCTGCAAGTTCTGGGGCCTGGGCTCCGACGGCACCGTGGGTGCCAACAAGAACTCCATCAAGATCATCGGCGAAACCACGGATATGTACTGCCAGGCGTACTTTGAATACGACACCAAGAAGTCCTTCGGCATCACCAAGAGCCATCTGCGCTTCGGCAAGCATCCCATCAGCTCCACCTACTATGTCAGCCGTGCCGACTTTGTGGCCTGCCACAACCAGACCTATCTGACCAAGTACGACATCATCTCCGAGCTGAAGCCCCACGGCAGCTTCCTGCTGAACTGCGAGTGGACCGAGGACCAGCTGGAGCAGCACATCCCCGGCGACATCCTGCGCTATATCGCGGAAAACGACATTCATTTCTACATCATCGACGCCAATAAGGAATCCCAGGCCCTGGGTCTGGGCAACCGGTCCAACATGGTGCTGCAGGCGGCGTTCTTCAAGCTGGCTAATGTCATCCCCGTGGAGGACGCCGTGGAGCACATGAAGGCCGCCGTGAAAAAGACCTACGGCCTCAAGGGTGAAAAGGTGGTCAACATGAACATCGCCGCCGTGGACGCCGGCATCAACGCCCTGGTGCAGGTGCAGGTGAAGCCCGAGTGGAAGAACCTGTCCGGCGCCGCCATCCAGCCGCCCCGCGCCGATGTGCCCGACGTCATCAAAAATATCCTGGTGCCCATCAACGCCCAGAAGGGCGATGATCTGCCGGTTTCCGCCTTCCGGGGCATGGAGGACGGCACCATGCCTCTGGGCACCTCCCAGTATGAAAAGCGCGGCATCGCCACCCATCTGCCGGTGTGGGACAAGGACGAGTGCATCCAGTGCAACCGCTGCTCCTTCGTGTGTCCCCACGCGGTGATCCGTCCGTATCTGCTGAACGAGGACGAGGTGAAGAACGCCCCCGCCGGTCTGGAGCTCACCGACGCCAAGGGTCCCCAACTGGCCGGCCTGCGGTACACCATGGGCGTGTCCACCCTGGACTGCACCAGCTGCGGCAGCTGCGTGGCCTCCTGCCCCAAGAGCGGCAAGGCCCTGCGCATGGTCCCGGCCCACGAGGTATCCCTGGACCAGACCAACTGGAACTACCTGCAGACCATCCCCGAGAAGAACGACCGCTTCGACAAGTTCACCCTGAAGGGCAGCCAGTTCCGCCAGCCCCTGGTGGAGTTCAACGGCGCCTGCGCCGGCTGCGGCGAGACCCCGTATGTGAAGCTGCTGACCCAGCTGTTCGGCGACAAGATGTTCCTGGCCAACGCCACCGGCTGCACCCAGGCCTGGGGCGCGGCCATGCCCTGCGTGCCCTACTGCAAGAATAAGGAGGGCAAGGGTCCCGCCTGGTCCAACTCCCTGTTTGAAAACAACGCCGAGTTCTCCTATGGTATGTGCCTGGCGGTGAAGCAGCTGCGCGCCGCCGTCACGGACTACGTCCATCAGCTGGACGACATGACCGAAAACGCCGCCGTCAAGGCCGCCATCGCCAAGTGGCTGGAGACCTATGACGATCTGGATGCCTCCACCCCCGCCACCCAGGAGCTGCTGCACCTGCTGGAGAGCGAGACCTTCTCCGCTCAGGAGCAGGCTCTGGTGGATGAGATCCTCAAGCGCCGCAAGGATATGTCCAAGAAGACCATGTGGATGTACGGCGGCGACGGCTGGGCCTACGACATCGGCTACGGCGGTCTGGATCACGTGTTCGCCATGGGCGAGGACGTGAACGTGCTGCTGGTGGACACCGAGGTCTATTCCAACACCGGCGGCCAGTCCTCCAAGGCCACGCCCGTGGGCGCGGTGGCCCAGTTCCAGGCCAGCGGCAAGAAGACCAAGAAGAAGGACCTGGGCATGCTGATGATGACCTACGACAACGTCTATGTGGCCCAGTGCTCCATGGGCGCGGACCCGGCCCAGCTCATCAAGGCCATCCGGGAGGCCGAGGCCCACAAGGGTCCCTCCATCGTCATCTGCTACGCGCCCTGCATCAACCACGGCATCAAGAAGGGCATGGGCTGCGTCCAGCAGGAGATGAAGGACGCCGTGGCCTCCGGCTACTGGAACCTGTACCGCTACAGTCCCGAGACCCACAAGTTCACCCTGGACAGCAAGGAGCCCAGCATGGCCCTGTACGACTTCATGAAGGGCGAGGTGCGCTACTCCTCCCTGGAGCTGAGCTTCCCGGAGAACGCCAAGGTCCTGTTCGCCGAGGCGGAGGACGCCGCCAAGGCCAAATACGAGTCCTATAAGCGCCGGGCCGAGGATCAATAAGGCCGGGCACAATGCAGCCAGATAATCACAACGCCGGATAATTAAAAAGCGATAAGAACCTTTCGTTTTCAGAGAGCGGCACGGCTTCGGTCGCGCCGTTCTCTTTTGCGGTATTTATCCCGACAGAGGCTCCGTTCCCCGGGCATAACGGCCAAAAAACACGTGTGCTTTTTGGCATATACCACAATCTTTCCAAAAATACAAAAAGTCCGTTGCAAAACGGCTGCAACGGTGTTGTATATAGTAGGGGTAAGAGCTTCCCACCGCCATATAAGAGGAAAGAGAGAAAACATATGAAACCGTTCCGACACTTCGCCATCGCGTTCTGCGTGTGTTCCTTGCTTTGTATGCTGACGGCCTGCATGTCTTCAGTTACCGTTTGGCCTTCATTCGTTGATTTATCAAAAAAGGATGTCATCCTGCGGGTAGATGGAACGGAAACTGCCCTACTGTATTGGTACGATGCATCAAACGGCGACTACGAATGGAATGTTTTTCAGATCCTCGACAATGGACAGGTCGCCCCTATTTCTTTGCGTTACACCGATAAAGTGGCACAAATAGAGGACAACTTGTGCCACATAACAGAGTGCTTCGTCCCGGACTATGGGGAGCACTACATTCTCATTACTTACATGTCGACAGATCAGGATCCGCTCCCATCCGTGTCAGACTCCGCATTTTCAACATTTTACTCCTACGAAATTGAAAATGGGGTGGCTCGAATGTATTGCTTTTTTGCCTACATTCCCGAATTCTCTGAAGGTTACACCGTGTATATCAACCAGGATGCTGTTGTGATAAACTGAACCAAGAAGGGAAAAAGTCGGCCAGGTTTCCATTCCGAGCTTTGATGGCCATCCTTTTTGCGTGATCGGGCTATGGCCGAACCATCACGGCAATCCAGGCTCGGGAATTTATATCAAAAGCGGGAATCCGGCAAGTCGGATTCCCGCTTCAACACATTTATCTTCCGCCCAGGTCCACCGCGTGGCGGACAAAGCTCATAGGCGGCACCGGATGGGGCAGCTGCATGGTAAACACCATCTGCGGCGTTTTCGGCTCCGTCAGCGGCAGCCCCTGGCTGTCGGTCATCATGGGGGCTGTCATGGTAAAGGGCTTGGTGTCCGGCCCCACCACCTCCACCTGATCCCCGCAGGCAAACTTGTTGCGCAGGCTCAGGGTGGCCAGGCCCTCCGGCGTGCAGTCCGTCACCACGGCGCAGATCTGCCAGTCCCGGATGTACCGGGCGTCCTCATAGAACTGCCCCGGCTGGCCATAGAAAAAGCCCGTGGAATAGTGCCGGTGGCTGACATGCTCCACCTCGTCCCGCCACACCGGGTCCACCGGCCGCCCGGCGGCCACGTCGTCCAGCACATGGCGATAGGCCCCGGTGACAATGGCGGCGTAATAGGCGGACTTGGCCCGCCCCTCGATCTTCAGGCAGTCCACCCCGGCGTCCATCAGGTCGTCCAGGTGGTCGATCATGCACATATCCCGGGAGTTCATGATGTAGGTGCCCTTCTCGTCCTCGAACACCGGGAAATATTCCCCGGGCCGCTTCTCCTCCATCAGGGCGTACTGATAGCGGCAGGGCTGGGCGCAGGCTCCCCGGTTGGAGTCCCGCCCGGTCATATAGTTGGACAGCAGGCACCGCCCGGAATAGGACACGCACATGGCCCCGTGGCAGAAGGTTTCCAGCTCCAGGGCCGGGTCCACCCGGCGGCGGATCTCCCGTATCTCGTCCATCCCCAGCTCCCGGGCCAGCACCACCCGCTGGGCCCCCAGGTCGAACCACGCCTGGGCGCAGGCGTAGTTGGCAATGGACTGCTGGGTGCTGATGTGCCGCTGGCACCGGGGGGCATATTTCCCGGCCAGGGTAAAGGCCCCCAGGTCCGCCAGAATCAGGGCGTCCACCCCGGCGTCGTTGAGCTTTTCCAGGTGCTCCGGCAGTCGGTCCACCTCGCCGCTGCGGGGCATGGTGTTCACGGTGGCGTGGACCTTCACCCCGTGCCGGTGGGCAAAGTCCACCGCCCGGGGCAGCTCCTCATCACTGAAATTTCCCGCAAAGGACCGCATGCCGAAGGACGTCCCCGCCAGATACACGGCGTCCGCCCCGTACAGCACGGCCATCTGCAGCTTTTCCCAGTCCCCTGCCGGAGCCAGCAGCTCCGGTTTTTTTCGCTCCGCCGTCATCCGAACTTCCGCAGATTGGCGTTGTGCTCGGACAGGGTGCGGCTGAACACATGCCGCTGGGTATCGGGATTGAGCACATAGAAATAGTAGTTGGTATCGTCCGGCTGCAGGGCGGCCTGGATGGAGGCCTTACCGGCGTTGGCGATGGCCGTGGGGGGCAGGCCCTGGTGGGTATACAGGTTATAGGGGCTGTCCAGGGTCTGATAGTCGTCCTCGGTGATCTCCCGCCCGGCGGCATACACCAGGGAGGCGTCGATCTGCAGCAGGTGGGCCGTCTCGCCCACGTTCTCCAGGCGGTTGTGGATCACGGAGGAGATCAGCGTGCGGTCGGTGCCGTCGGTCTCCTTCTCAATCAGGGAGGCCATGATGACGATCTCCTTCAGGCTGTAGGAGGAGTTGGCAATCAGCGGCGCCAGGTCCGGATCGTCCACAATACGGTCCTGGAAGTTGGCCAGCAGGCGGCTCAGGGCCGAGTCGGCGTTTTCCTTCACATAAAATTCGTAGGTATCCGGGAACAGATAGCCCTCCAGGCGGCTGATGCTGCCCAGATTCTCGTTGTCCACGAAGTCGAACTTGTCGAACACATGGTTCTTGGCGGACTCCTCCAGAGCGGCGGCGTCGGACACGTCGTTCTCCGCCAGCAACTGGATGATCTGCTCCACGGTGTAGCCCTCGGGGATGGTGACGGTAACGGTGGCCGCCACGCCCCCGGTGGGCTGCATGGACTTGATGAGACAGTTGAAGTCCATGTCGGTGTTCAGCTCATACACGCCGGGCTGAATATAGCGGCTGGCGTGGAACACGGGGCTGGTGATCATGAACAGCAGCTTGGAGTTGATGAGCCCCGCCTTCTTCAGCTTGGTGGCCACCGTCCCCACGGAGTCGCCGCTTTCCACCTCGATGGTGGCGGTCAGGGGGGCCTTATTCAGGGCGCACACATCGTTGACGGCCAGCCAGCCGATACCGGCCAGCAGGAACGAGGCCACGATGACCCCCGCCAGATAGCCCAGCCACCCCAGGCGGCGCTTTTTCTTGGGCTTCGGCCCCTGGCCGGAGCTCGTCTGCTTACGGACCTCCTGGGCATCCCATTTGGCCGTATCGGAGTTCTGATAATCGGACATATGATCGGTTCCTTTCTCTATTTTTTCCGCCGGGCACACCCGGACAAGATACGCCGGAGCCATCTCCGGCATAGAATAGCCCATACAGGAAACAAGTGAGGTGAATCGCATGTGCTTTGACAACAACAATTGCTCCTGCATCTGGCTGATCGTGATCTTACTGCTGGTGTTCTGCTGCTGCGGCAGCGGAACCGGATCCCGCTGCGGCTGCGGCAATGGAGGCGACGGCTGCTGCTCCTGCTGAGGGCCGTACATACCTTCGCCCGGAGGGGACGCGCAGGCGTTCCCTCCCTATTTTATGCCCTCCAGCAGGTCCCGGAGCCGCTCCATGACCTCCCGGTGGATGTCGTCCACGGAGCGGACCTGTCCGTCCCGGGCGCAGTCAATGCGGGTCCACCCGCCGTAGTCCACCACCATGGCGGCGCTCTCCCGGCAGGACCGCAGGTATGCCTCGTCCCGCTCGTGGATGTCGGCGGTGGTGTGGGTCAGCTGCTCCCGGCGGCGCATCATCTGCTCCGACAGCTCCGTGGGCACGTCCAGATACAGCACCCGGTCCGGCTCCGGCAGCCCCAGCTTCCGGTATTCAAAGTCAAACAGCCAATCCAGAAACGCCTGCCGCTCCTGAGGCGGCAGCTTGGAGGTCTGGTGCACGGCGTTGCTGGTGGTGTACCGGTCGGCGATGACCAGACCCCCCTGCCGGTACCAGCCGCCCCAGTCCTGCTTGAAGGAGGCATAGCGGTCCACGGAGAAGAACGTGGCGGCGGCATAGGCATTGACGTCCGCCGGGTCGGTGCCGAAGGCCCCGCTGAGATACAGCCGCAGCAGCGCCGAGGACTCCTCCTTGTACCGGGGAAACTCCAGCTTGCGGAAGGGCACGCCCCGGCTCTCCAGCTCCCGGCACAGAAGCGCCGTCTGAGTGGCCTTTCCGGAGCCGTCGGTGCCCTCGAATACGATCAGTTTTCCGCTCATCCTATGTTTCCTCCCCCGGCTCGACATATGCATTCAGGTTATTCTACCACGGCCCGGCCCTTTTGTCCATGAAAAAGTTTTCCGCCCCATCCGGAGGCCTCATCTATACATTTTCATTTTCCTGTACAGAATCCGTAAAAATCAGGTGACAAATCCGGACAAAGGCAGTATAATATAGACAAATCATCACCATTGACGGGGTGCAGAAAGGATGTTTTCGCATGAAAAAGCAGATTCTTATCACCATTGGCCGCGAATACGGCAGCGGCGGGCATGACCTGGCGGTCCTGCTGAGCCAGCGGCTGGGCATCCGGATGCTGGACCGGGAGCTTATTGACGAGCTCTGGAAAAATGACCCGGAAATGCAGCGGCTGGCCCAGGAGTACGACGAGCGGCCGGTGAACCGCATTCTCAGCCGCAAGATCAACGAATTTGACAACTCCATCCCCCACAACGTGGCCCAGCGGCAGTTCGACATGATCCGCCAGATCGCCGACAGCGGCGAATCCGCCATCTTCGTGGGCCGCTGCGCCGACTATGCCCTGGCCGGGCGGCCGGGCCTGCTGCGGATCTTCTGCCGGGCGGACCTGACCCAGCGGATCAAGCGCATCCAGCAGCGGCACAATCTCTCCCTGGAAAAGGCCGCGCTGCTGGTGGCCAAAACCGACCGGCACCGCCGGGTTTACTACCACCACCACACCGGCAAGTTCTGGGGCCACAGCTCCTGCTATGACCTGACGGTGAACACCAGCGTCCTGGGGGTGGAGAAAACCGCCGAAGCCCTGGAGGCGTATATCCGGGCATTTCAGGAGCAGGACTGACCGCCGCACATATTTTGATACAAAAAAAAGCACCGCCCGCAGGCGGTGCTTTTCATATGGTTCTTTTACTCGGCGGGGTAAACAGAAACCTGCTTACGATCCTTGCCCAGACGCTCGAAGCGGACAACACCGTCGGCCTTGGCAAACAGCGTGTCATCGCTGCCGATGCCAACGTTGGTGCCGGCGTGGATGTGGGTGCCGCGCTGGCGGACCAGGATGTTGCCGGCCAGAACGAACTGACCATCAGCGCGCTTGGGGCCAAGGCGCTTAGACTCGGAATCACGGCCGTTCTTGGTGGAGCCCATACCTTTTTTATGGGCAAAGAACTGCAGACCAATGTTCAGCATAATGCAGTACCATCCTTTCTATGAGATGATTGCGGGGGGAACAGGAGGGTTTCACGCCTCCATCACTTCAATGTTTTCCGGATACTCGTCGTGAAGCTGGGCCAGATACACCATCAGCCCCGTCAGAAGATTCTGGCAGGTGTTCTCCGCCATGGGAGCCAGGCCCCCGGGCAGACGAAAGGAGATGGCGGTGTCCTGCTCCCGGACTTTCACCGCGGCACACAGACCCATCACGTCATTGACGGTGGCTTCTACCAGGCGCACGGCGCTGGTAACGGCGGCGCAGACGATGTCCTCACCCTCTGCGGCGAAGCCGCTGTGTCCCTGTGCATCGAAACCGACGATGCGGGCTTCCTCTGTCAGGAATGTAACGGTCGTCATGCTGTCACTCAGAAGGAGATCTTGCCGATTTCCACCTTGGTGTAGGGCTGACGATGACCCTGCCGTTTGCGATAACCCTTCTTGGGGGTATACTTGAAGATACGGATCTTCTTGCCCTTGCCGTTCTTGACGACGGTGGCGTCCACCTTAGCGCCCTCCACCACGGGAGCGCCGAACTTGGTGTTTTCGCCGTCGACGATGGCCAGGACCTGGTCGAACACCACGGAATCACCCGCGTTGACGTCCAGCTTCTCGATAAACAGAGTGTCACCCTCGGAGACGTTGTACTGCTTACCACCGGTCACGATAATAGCCTGCATACTTGTTGCACCTGCCTTTCCTTTATTACGGACTCGCTGTCGGGGGCGTCCGGCAAGGCCGGAACTTTTGACCCATTCAAAGCGGCTTATAGAGTATAACAGAGAAATTCACCTTTGTCAACCACTTTTCGCCGTTTTCCAAAGCAAATTTGCCCGCCTGCCGCTTTCGCGGCAGGCGGGCGCTTATCGCCTTATGCCCCGGGCTGTTACACGGTGCCCGTTACCGTCAGGACGCTCTGCCCCGGGGTGACGGTCCAGGAGCCGTCGGCGTTCTGGGTGAACGTGGCCTCCGGCACCGTCAGCTTACCGGCCACCGTGGCAAAAGCGCCGGTGGCGGCGTCATAGGTGTAGTCCTCCGGCGACGTCCAGGCCGTGCCGTTGAAGGTGACGCCGGTGATGTTCAGGATGGGATCGAAGGTGTCGGTGATCACGGCCCCCTCCTGGCCGGTCAGGGCGGTGTTGCCGGTGTTGCGGATGGTAAAGGTATAGGTCAGGGGTCCGTTGCCGGTGACCACGGCGGGAGACAGGGCCTTGCTGATGGTCAGCTCCGGCTCCAGCCGGGCCGCTGTGGTGGCCGTGGCCGTCAGCGGCGTGGCCAGACCGCCGCCGCT
>OHBE01003060.1_pt1 | contig 11249 bp, 12 predicted proteins | sample 1577231 | NCBI WGS metagenome assembly OHBE01 (sample SAMEA3541506, study PRJEB24748) | human gut metagenome | biome: human gut; feature: human-associated habitat; material: faeces | place: China | collected 2012
CACTCATGGTAACTACCGGAGAGAGGGCAGTGGCAAGAGAGGCACCTGCCAGCCCCATATTCATCGGAAACATGAAAATATAGTCAAACACAATGTTAAACAGGCTTCCGATAATCGATGCCAGCATGGCCCTTGACGGTGCGTCATCGTTTCTGGTAAATGCCGTGAACGTATGGTTTGACATAAAAAACGGCGACCCGAGCAGAACGATTCGAAGATAAACCGTTCCAAGTTTCACAAGACTTGCATCTGCACCGAGTATTTTCAGGATATTTGCCGGAAATAAAATTCCACACAGTACAAACGGAATGCTGAACAGAATACTCCACATCAGAGACTGTCCGAAATAGCAGTCCGCATTTTTACCTTTTGATTTTATGATGCAGTATCTTGTCGCAGAACCGATTCCGATCATTGCCCCGATTGCATACAGCACGCCGTAAACCGGCAGGATCAGATTCAGAACCGTCAGACCATTCGCACCGGAATGCAGCGAAATAAAAAAAGTATCTGCCAGAATATAGATCGATATACCGATCATTCCGGCCATACTCTGAGTCACATATTTAAAAAATTTTCTGAACATAATTTTAGATTCCTTTTTCATAGTTTTGTATATGATTGATTTCTATACTGAACTAAGGATCTAAAATAGGAATATATCTTCTGTTGTGAAGAAACATCATGCTATTGCCTTTCTTTTTTAGAATATTCTAACGGTTCAGTTCCACAAAGTCAATCTATTGTGTAAGGCTTTTGGCAAAGTAAAGCCAGAGGATTGAAAAGTCATATTAGCAGACATGCAAATGTTGGAAATGAACGATTATGAGGCAACAAGGCAGATACAAATGATTTTCGAAAATTAGAAAATAACCCTTTATAAAAGAAACAATATTCGATAAAATAGAACTACAGCAATTTCCCGGCACAAATCAAAGTATTTGTTGCCGGATATAAGAACAGTTACGAATCATTTACTGTTTCAATTTCAACATACAGGAGGATAAGAAAATGGCAATTCATTCAATTGATGCAGAAGATGATCAGTTTGCATACCGCTATGACACACAGCTGCTGATCGAAAGAAGAGACGAAGATCTGGATGAGGATGAAATTTCAGATTACATCACCGAACATTTCGAAGGAAACAGCCTGATCGCAGCCGGAGATGAAGATCTGGTGAAGATTCATTTTCATACAAATGAGCCATGGAAAATTTTAGAGTACTGCAACTCTGTGGGAGAAATCTTTGACATTGTCGTAGAAGATATGATCCGCCAGGCAAACGGTCAGCAGGGCTGAAAAAGATATTTATGAGAGCGTTTATTCATCTCTTAAAAATGGTGGATAGACGCTCTTTTTTGATTGGTGATATTGTTGAATGTTTCTGTTCATGTTAAAATGAAAAAAAGTGGTTTCTCAAAATTAAAATGAAAGTTACGAGAGTTATACTTTGAAAGTAAACATTCAACATGGAGGAAGTTGTGATGGCTGAAAAAACAAACGCCAACATTGGATTCGAAAAACAACTGTGGGATGCAGCCTGTGTTTTGTGGGGACATATTCCGGCAGCAGAATACAGAAAAGTGATTATAGGATTGATTTTCCTTCGCTATATTTCTGCCACTTTTGATAAGCGTTATCAGGAGCTTGTTGAAGAAGGGGAAGGTTATGAAAAACTTCGTAAACAGGGATGTGTCCCAGAGAAAGATGATATCTTGGTTGGAAAAGATGGGGCAAGGTATTTTGAGGATATAGTAATCTATAAGCAGGATGAACAACCAGCACTGCTGTCTTCAATAGCAATATTAAGGGCAGATTGTAAGAAAACAATACCTGAGTTTTTATATTATACGTTAAAAACGCCTGCTGTAAAGAAAAATGTTCGAGATAATTATGGATCAGGTTCAGCAATACCAAGAATTGTATTAAAAGATTTTAAGAGGATGCCTTTTTCGTTCCCAAGTGTTGATGAACAACGAAAAATAACAGCACTTTGCTCTGCTATAGACTCAAAAATTCAAGTGAACAATGCTATAAACAAGAATTTACAGAACTACAAAGAAAGGATACATATTATGGAAGGAAGATTAATAGCATTTGTTATTTGGGTAATAATCGGCGTATTATTTATTGTAATGGGCATTTATGATTTTAATTCCAAGAAAGCAAAACCTTTCGGTTTTTGGGCAAATGCTGAGGTAGCGCCCATAGAAGATGTGAAAGGCTATAATCGTGCTTTGGGCATATTGTGGTGCGTGTATGGTGTTTTGTTTACGTTAATTGGATTGCCTTTATTAGATGGGCAGAATTCGGGTTTGATTATTATACCTATATTGGGTGCAATGCTTATTAGTATTGCGGCTATGGTAGCGTATGTAGTAGGTATTGAACCCAAATACCGCAAAAAGAAATAAATGGAAACTTTCAGTTTGATGGAGTGACAAATTCAAGTTTGCCGAAATATCTGGCTAACTTTCCCTATTTTACAGGCTCTCCAGCCCATTCATTAGTGAAATGATATGTATTTTCCCTTATTTTTGCCCTTATGAGATAATCGTAAGGGAAATAAGGGAAAGTTTTATTTAGTCATTGCCTGCCACTTTATCAAGTAACCTTGCAGATTCCCGCTTGGCTTTTCTTGTAGAGTGTGCATAGACATTCATGGTGGTACTGACATCTGAGTGCCCTAACAGTTCCTGCACATCCTTTGGTGCTGCTCCATTTGCCAGAAGGTTGCTTGTGTAGGTGTGTCGCAGCTGGTGAAAATGAAATCCTTCAAATCCATCCAGTTTCTGAGCAATCTTCCTGCAAACAATTCCTAACGTGCTTGGCAGTTCCAGACTTCCATCCGGTCTTAAGCAGACAAAGGATATTTCCTTATAATCCTCTGGAACATTCTCTGTTCCGTCCAGATGATAGAACTCATAGTAAACTCTGTTTTTGTCTTTTACTTCTCTGTAGTAGTTTTTGTGGTAAAGTTCTCCGTACTGCATTCGGTTTTTAAGCTGTTCCTTTCGGGCATTGCGAAGAATCTCTGCCAGCGTATCTCCAAAATCAACAATCCTTACCTTTTTTCGTTTGGTTGGTCCGATGATATTCTTGTGCCTTGAACCATCATATCGGATACTGCGTCTGATTGTAAGGCACTGTTCTTCAAGATTTACATCCTGCCATGCCAGACCACAGGCTTCACCGATACGAAGTCCTGCATAATAAGCTATCTGGATTGGAAGTATTGCCGGTGGATTGTAATCCTGTAGAAATTCAATCAGTCTTTCATAATCCTCTCGTGAAATTGGCTGTATATCGCCATCCATGTCATCATCAGAAAACAGGTCAACCTCATCCGTCTGGTATTTCAGCTTAATATACTGCATCGGATTGAAAGTGATATATTGCTTTGGTGATACTGCAAATCGGAATGACTGCTGTAATACTGCCGAGAAAGAACGAATGTAATCTTTGCTATAACCTTTTCTTTCTGAACCATCTGGATAAGTGCCACCAAAGGAAAGCAGATCGAAGAAGGCTTGTAAATGCTCAGATGTTACATTTTTCAACTTTCTCTCTGAAATTGGATGCTTCTTGATGTTGGTAATAGCACCGAGGTAATTCTGGACTGTCCCATTACTGAGAGTACCGGTCTTTAATTCTTCCTCTGCCCATATATCAAGTAATTCTCCAACTGTAATATTTTCCGACTTTGCAATGAATTTCTTGCTTTCGTAATCGTCCATTGCCTGACGGAGCAGTTTTTCCGTTTCACTTTTGCTTTCTGTTCCAGCGTATTCTTTCTGAACCAGATTGCCGCTTGCATCTTCTACATAGAAGCGGTAGTACCATTTCTTTCCTTTTTTTCTTACAGATCCTTTTGCCATAATCGTGTGTCTCCTTTCGATATCAGACAATCGGAACTGATGAAATGCTTCTTGCGTGTAAGTATATCATAACTCCGGTTGTCGTTCTATACCGAATCGGAATCCTCATACAAAACTTCTGATAAAAGATTTTCAAGCCTTTGTTCTGCCATTTCCGGTTTCTTGGAATAGAGCCTTACAATATCTGCCATGTCATTAAAGGCATTAACAGTATGGGTGATCTCCCGGAGAAACATAATCTCGTTATATTCATCATTCGATTCAAATCCCATTGCCTTTGCAATATCCGCTTCATTCGTGTTGCCCTTGTAATTCTTGCAGGCAAACTGGAATGATTCCAGAAACAGGTTATATTGCTTTAACATCAACAGCAGTAAATCTTTGGAAAAAGCATCTTCCTTTTTATTAAGGTCGAGAGGTAACTGTTTGAGAATATCGCCCATTGCATCACGAATCTGTAATTCTTTCTTATCCGTAATATCGGTTTCGTATTCATCGGTTTCACCTCTGAGCCATTCAATAGATACATGAAGTGCTTCCGAAAGACCTTCCAGCACCATCTTTTTGGTATTGTCAATCGAACCATTCTCATAACGCAGGATTGTGGAAGCGGTAACTCCCATCTTCTCTGCAACATAAGGCTGTGTCAGATTTAATTCCAGACGACGCTGTTTTGCCCTGCTGCCTATCAGCTTGCGTAGTTCTTTATCTTTCATGCTGATTGCCTCCTTTTTCGGTATGTATGAATTATAGCATGTACCTTACATAATTGCAATATGCAATTTAATGATTATTTTTAAAATTTCATAACGCTTGACAACGCAATATAAAACCGCTATACTAACAGCACAACAAAAATTGCATAATGCAATTTAACGGGAGGTGACAAGATGACGGAAAGAAAGATTGCATTATCCATCGAGGAAGCAGCCGACTATACAGGAATTGGCAGAAACACTTTGAGAAAGCTGGTTGAATGGAAGAAGCTTCCGGTATTAAAAGTCGGAAGAAAAGTCCTTATTAAAACTGACATTCTGGAAAAGTTCATGGAAGCCAACGAGGGGCGAGATCTGAGGGATAAAGGAAATGTAAAAGCTGTCACAAGAAATGTGGCAACTTAAAAAGGCGGCTTCCTACGAAACCGCCAAAGGTTCTATCAGACCGAAGCCATGATATACCTACACGCAAGAGGATTATACCATGTGCTTCTCCTGATATGCAACCGAGAACTGTTGTTTACCGGAAAAAGAAAGGATGAAGACGATATGGCGAAATCAACAAAGACTTATGAAGAAAGAATACGTGCATTAGAGAAAAAGGAACAGGAAAGCATTGAAGCTACAAAAAAGCTCATAGCACAGCGGAAGGAACTGGAAAAGAGAAAGAAAGCGGAAGAAAGTAAAAAACGAACCCACAGGCTCTGTCAGATTGGAGGAGCGGTGGAATCAGTTCTTGGCTGTCCGATTGAGGAGGAAGATTTACCAAAGTTGATAGGATTCTTAAAAAGGCAGGAAACAAACGGGAAGTTTTTCTCAAAAGCGATGCAGAAAGAATTAGTTACAGACATGGAGGAAGTGTAATGGCGGAGGGAGTGGGTTTTCCATTCCCTTCATTGCCTTTGAATGAAGGGCGCACTTATGGACAACCAGAGGTCGTCCTTATAAGTTTGCCACAAGTGGCAACCGGTCTGCGCTTACGCTTGCCGGGCTCGTTCCGTCGGCGGGGCTTTCAGCCAGACCTGCTCATGTCGCAGGGGGCACTCTTGCGCAGAGGGCGTTCCGACAGCTTCACTCCTGCAAAACCAGAAGAAGATGCTGTCGGAAATCAATGCCGGATACGGCAGAAAGGGGGAATCATAACATGGCGATATTTCATTTTACAGTAAAGATTGTCGGACGCAGTAAAGGAAAATCTGTCATATCCGCATCTGCATATCTTAATGGAGATGTGATGAAAAATGAGGAAACAGGCAGGATCAGCTACTACACTTCCAAAAAGGAAGTCGTCTACACCAGTCTGATGATGTGCGAAAATGCACCTCCTGAATGGCTGCATGTACCGGAAGAAAATATAAAAAGGTTTCAACAGTCTATCCGTTATAAAAGAGCGGATGATAAGGAAGCCGCACTGGAAAAGTTTAAAATCACATTTCAGAAACAGCGGTTATGGAATGAGGTATTGAAGATAGAAAAAAATGCAGATGCACAGCTTGGACGCTCATTTGAATTTTCCTTACCGAAAGAATGGAGCAGACAGGAACAGATTGATTATACAACCGAATATATTCAAAAAACTTTCGTGGACAAGGGAATGTGTGCCGATTGGAGCATACACGATAAGAACGATGGGAACCCACATGTGCATTTACTTGTAACCATGCGACCATTCAATCCAGATCACTCATGGGGCAACAAAGAAGTCAAGGACTGGGATTTTGTCAGAGATACTGACGGAAATATCGTGGTTGATGAATCCCACCCGGACTGGTGGCAGGATAAGAAAAATCCTGACCGGCATGGAATCCGCATTCCGGTACTTGATGAAAACGGAGTACAGAAAGTCGGGGCAAGAAACAGAAAACAATGGAAACGGGTTCTGACTGACGCTACCGGATGGAACAATCCAAAGAATTGTGAGTTATGGCGAAGCGAATGGGCAAGGATGTGTAACCGGCATTTATCCATAGACAATCAGATTGACCACCGCTCTTATGAAAGACAGGGCAAATTAAAAGTCCCTATGATTCATGAGGGTGCGGATGCAAGAAAGATTGACGAAAAATATCTCACCGGACAGATAAGGAAAGGTTCATGGAAGGTTGAGGAAAACCGGATGATTAAAAAACAAAATGCACTGTTACAAAAGGTAATTGCAACCTTTGGTAAGGTATCCGGTGCATTGTCAATGTGGAGGGAGTGTTTGAATGACATTAGAAGAAAGCAAAGAAGTAATTCCCATGATGGAAGCAATGATTACACAGATAGAGGGACAACAGAATATCATGGCAGAGATGCTTCAGGAGATACAGGAAAAGGACGAGAAGCTGATGTGCTTTCAGGAGCAGGAAGAACGATTGCAGCAATTAGAGAAAGAATTATCAGAGCTGCTTCAAATCTTGCCGGATACAGAAGAACTGCTGATGCTTCTGGAAGAAAAGGCAGACCAGATACAGCGACTTACAGACGAGAATCAGCAATGGCAGGAATTAGCACAGAAATTAAACAGCGAGAACCGATTATTACAGAAACAGAACAGCGAATTACTGACATTGAACAGCAGATAGAGAAAGCGAGGGATATAGATGACAGAATACGAAAACTCAAAGAGCGACGATCAACTGGAAGAACTGCTAATGCTGACAGAGCAGATGCAGGAAGAACTCGACCAGAAAGACCGGACTATCGAGAAATTGAAAATGCAGATCGACGAATCGCTGACCTTGAACGAGAAGTTAAACAGCGAGAACAAAGCAGGGAACATTCAAGCCTTAAAGAACGACTTGAGGAAAACAAAAGAATTATTGCAGAGCGAGAAAGAGAAAACGCACGCTGCCGAAATCATGACAGAGGAATGTCAAGATAAGCTAAGGCAGGCAGAACAGGAACGGGACTATGCACTCTCTCATCAGAAAAAAGTAGAGATACCGGTTGAAAAGCCGGTGCTCTATCAAAAGTGTCAGAATTGTAACCAGACAGCTTATCTGAAAGCGAAGGAAAGGTATGATACACAGAGAGAAAAACTGGCAGGCAGATATAAAGCAAAAACAGTCATGTATGAAGCATTGATATTTCTGTTGATATGGTATTCCATATCAACTACTCTTTTTCAGATGATACGGTCAAAAATATTTATTTCTGATTGCGTGGTATTCTTTGATACAATCGCAACTTTCACACAGACCATTGCTGGCTGGGTTGTACTGACAGGAAAGACCGTGGCACAGATTAGTAATGGAATATCCAATCCTGTCGTTGCTGGAATTATATACTGGCTGATAAAAATACTGGTTTATAGTGGATGTCTGGTGGGTGCGGGAATACTTGTAGTGTTTATAGGGATGAAGATTGCAGGGTTATATAAGAAATACTGTTGGGATATGATTACTGTAATGGTGATACTTATAAGCATGGCAATAACAATCTACTTTGGAGATTCGATAAAGACAGTATTGCCGATCAATCTGCTATTTCTCTTATTATTTGTGCAACTGGTATATGTTGGAATCAGGTGGTATGTAAAAGGATGGCGGGAAAACAGAGGTTATGTTTAGTGATGGAAAACTTGTCTGAGACGCAGCGAAGTAAATAAAATGAGTAGTATAGGAAGTCAGTAGTGTGTGAATAAACTGCTGGCTTCTTTTTTGATAGATACAGTCACTCCCAAAGGTGTGCCGGATAGTAAAGTAATAATATCAACATGACGATATAGAAAATGCAGGGAAGAAAATATTGATATAAAGGAGGTTATAGCTATGCAGATTAGTGGATATTCCAGTGCCGCAATGTTGGCATATCGTTCTTCTGGTATGAAGCAAAAAGCAGGCACAGTGAAAATGCAGGATTTTTCTCAGATGGTACAGAACACAAGCGCACAGGCAACAATGTGATAAATGGGTAGATGCAATGGTAAATAGGAGGGACATGGTCTGCCGAAAGCATTGGATGACCTATTAAATAATTCGGGAGGGAATCTGACCTATCAGGATTACGCAAGCGATATCCGGGAAATTTTAGCATATAAACAGACTCAGCACAAAGATATTATGTCTGGGTTAAATGTACAGTTTGTCATGGCAGACGGTACAATTCAGATAAAATGATTGGAGGAACAGAAATATGAACATTTGTTCTGGTCTGGATACCGTATCTTCATTGTACGGTCAACAAAAAAGTAATTATATGAAAGCCCCTGTATCTGCGGAAAAGACATTTTATACGGCTGAAACACCAAAGGTATACCAGATATTCACAACAGATAATATGTTGTGGACAGGAGGTAATGGTACAGGTCTTTCTTATTGCCTTAAATATGCGGATGATTCGACGGATGAAAATCCAGTGGTGTTAGCGAAAGGTGTGGATGAAAACGGGAAAGAGTTTGAGCAAAGAATTTATATCAATGACGTTAATCCATCAAATGCTACAGTAGTCGAAATGCGTGCATTGGAGGCACATTACAAAGTGGAGAAGCAGGGAGGCTTTACGTCTCTGCCGCTTGAAGCTGGTAATATGGGGCTTAATGACAGAAGAGATTTTATTTCAATGTTTAAAGAATGCATAGAAGGAAAGAGAATTTAGAAAAAACGAAGGAGATTGAGACAATGCAGTCAATATCAAGTTATATTAATCCTAATACAAGAGGACTTACATCTAATTACAAAAATACAGCTATTAAAGATAAGGAAACCTATAATGAGGCGATGTCGCAGCACTTACTAAATCCAGTAGAAGATTTGGTTCAAGTGTTAAAAACACCTATAAAATTGGCGAAGAGTTCGTCACTTAGCAGACAGAATAATTCTGTTAATATTGCGGAAGGGCAAAGAATCCGTGTTAATGGAGGTCATGTGCTTACGGCTACGGCGCATGGAGTAGAGGTTTCTGGTGGAGATAATCCGTATGATACACAATCATATGTAAAAGCACAGAGAATGGCAGATGCATTGGCATCCATGCTGCGAAATGCAGGTGGGACAATGACTACTGTAGCACATTCAAAGGAGGAATATGCCCGGTATACAGAAGGAATTACGGATGTTATGTCTTATCTGGGTATAGACACTTCCAAAGATTTTACGGTCAATGGTATGAAATATAGCAAAACCACGTCGGGAAAGTCCAGCCCCTTGGCCACCATCTGGGTGCCGATCATAATCCGGTAGTCCCCCCGGCCAAAAGCCGAAAAATTCTCCTCATAGGCGAACCGGGACATGGTGGTATCGGTATCCATCCGCAGGATGGGCTGGTCGGGGAACAGCTCCCGCAGTTCCTGCTCCACCTTCTGCGTGCCGAGGCCGGCAAACTGCAGGCGGTCGGAGCCGCACTCCGGGCAATGCGCCGGCGGCGGCTGCATATGGCCGCAGTAATGGCACATCATCTGCCCGTTGGCCCGGTGATAGGTCATGGAAATGCTGCAGGACGGGCAAGTAAAAACATACCCGCACCCTCGGCAGGACACATGGGTGTGATAGCCACGCCGGTTGAGCAGCAGAATCACCTGCTTTCCCTGCCCGAGGGTGGTGGTCATCTCCTGCCGCAGCACCTCGCCCACCACGCCGGCGTCTGCTGTTTCCAGCCTCCGGTCGGCCACCGTGACCGCGGGCAGGCGGGCGCTGCCGTACCGGCTGCGGAGAGTGTGCAGCGAATAGCGGCCGCTCAGGGCCGCGTGATAGCTTTCAACCGATGGGGTTGCCGAGCTGAGCAGCATCAGCGCCCGGTGGCGCGCGCAGCGGAACCGGGCCACATCCCGCGCGTGGTAGCGGGGCGAGGATTCGGATTTATAAGTGTGCTCCTGTTCTTCGTCGAGAATAATCAGCCCGATCCGGTCGAGCGGCGCGAACACCGCCGAGCGGGTACCCACCACAATGCGGGCTTCCCCCCGTTTAATCCGTTTCCACTCGTCCATCCGCTCCCCGATAGCCAAGCCGCTGTGGAGCACCGCCACCCGCCGCCCGTATTTGCCGAGGAACAGGGCCATCATCTGGGGCGTCAGGGAAATTTCCGGCACCAGCACCAGCACCCCCCGCCCGTCGGCGATCACCTGGTCGATCAGATTCATGTACACCTGGGTTTTGCCGCTGCCGGTTACGCCATAGAGCAAAGCCCCCGCCGGCTGGCCCGACCGGTAGCGAAGCAGCAGTTCGTCAAAGGCGCGCTGCTGCTCGTCACTCAGGCTGGCGGATGCGATATCCGGCAGCGCCAGCGGCTCTTTATGGGGAGAGCGCAACACTTCGCTCTCATAGTATTCCACCAAATTCTTTTTGTTCAGCGCCTGCACCACCGCTGTGGTTACGGAGGCAAAGTAGCACAACTCCTTGACCGAAGCGCAGCCCACGTCGGCCAGCAGCTGCAAAACCTTTTTCTGTTTGTCCGTACAACGACTGCGGGCCGCCGTTTCCGCCAGATCTTCCGCCGGAAATGACAGCCGCACCATCCTCATAACCGCGTCGCCCACCGACCGGCAAGCATCGTCGTCCCGCACCAAAAAGCCCTTTTTCGTCAGCTTTTCCGGCAGGTCCGCGCGGTCTTTATCGCCGAATACGGCGAGTAATTTTTCCTGATCAATCCCACCAGCGCGGGAGTTAACGATATCCCACAGCCGTTTTTCCTCCGGCGTGTCACGGGGAAACGCCTTGAAAATCTCCGGTGT
>OHBE01003061.1_pt1 | contig 11249 bp, 9 predicted proteins | sample 1577231 | NCBI WGS metagenome assembly OHBE01 (sample SAMEA3541506, study PRJEB24748) | human gut metagenome | biome: human gut; feature: human-associated habitat; material: faeces | place: China | collected 2012
TTGATATTAGATAAAATTTTTCCTTCTTTTACTAAGGCAATAGATACATCGGATAGTGATGTATCTATGAATAAGCTTATCATATTATGGCCTCACAAATATTAGTATATTTTTCTCCATATGGAGTTAGTATTAATACTCTTGTGTTTTCTCCTGTTATTTTTATCTTTATATCTAATCTTTCTGGAGGTAGGATATCTTTAATCATATCAGCCCACTCAATAATGGTTACTCCTCCCTTGTCAAAATACTCTTCTATTCCTATGTCTTCTTTTGAATCCTCTAGTCTATATACATCCATATGATATAGTGGTAATTCACCAACATATTCTTTTATAATTGTAAATGTAGGTGAAGTTATCTCATCTATTCCCATGGCATGAGCAAAGCCTTTAGTAAATAGTGTCTTACCACTACCAAGGTCTCCATTTAAACATATAACCATATTAGGAAATTTTTCTGATTCGATATTTTGTGCTACTGCAATTGTCTCATTTTCATCATGAGTAATTATTTTGTATTCTTCCATTTTAATCACCTTTCTTTGTCTATTTAATTATATCAAATACCTAGAGTAAATTACAATAGTTTTTTAGTAAATAATTAAAGATAGACAAAAATCTACCTTTAGTTATATTTATTTTATTTTCAGGATTTTTTTCATTCCTTCATCTTTAAGTATGCCTTTACTTAGCTTGGCTAATCTATTATAAAAGGTACTTAACTGAATATAGTTTTTGCAGGTATATGGGTCTCCTAGTGTTATGTTTATGAAATCTTTATTGTCTTTATCACTAACCATATCTTTTGATATAGTTATGTCAGCATAGTCTTCGGTAATACTTATATGTATGCTACTTTTTTCTTTATTATGTTCTGCTGATAGAACTGTATCATAAGGTAGTGATGAAGATAGTAATTTAACTATCTGATATAAATCTTCATTATTTTTTTTGAATACTAATAAGTTTATACTTTTATTTAATTTAGTAGAATAGTTATTACTTTCTTTTTCATAAGCAAATAATTTGAATTCAGGAAAAGTTTTACTACCTGCGATAAACATTTTTATAAGTATAACTGGTTCTTTATTATATTCTGTAACTATAAAATAGCCTGGACCAAAATAGTTTTCATCATATAGCACATAAATATTGGTTAACTTTTCCATATAATTATGCTGACTGCAGCAATAGTTTTCGCCATGATCAATTCCTAGAGAGCAGTCCCCAGTAAGAGGTCTATTTAGATCCTCTTCATCATAATTTTTTTCTTTTATTTGAGCTAGTTCTTCTTCTTCAGTAATACACCATTCACAGTTTCCACAACATTTCATAAATATTAACACCTCGGCATATATAATAACAGATTTTTCTATTAAAAGCAAGAAAAAAGTACTATGACAAGTACTTATTCATTTTATTTAATATTTCTTCTTTATCTGATGATTTTATTATGTAATCAGTAAATCCTTCCTGTAAATAACTATCATCATAATCATATTTATTATCTTTTGTTAATAATATTACTTTGATATTAAAGTTTCTTATTTCTAATAATTTTCGCATAATTATATGTCCATTTTGTGGTTCTAACTCTTCATCTAATAATATTAAGTCATATTTTTCTTTGTTTCTTATTTTTTCTAATCCTTCTTTTCCTAATTTTACACTAGTTAGTTCTATATTTGTTCCACTTAATATTTTATTAAATAGTTTTTCACTTGATGGACTATCATCTATTAATAATACTTTCTTTTTATCATAAATATTATCGTATTTATTTATATCTGTATCTATGGTATCATACTTTTGGTCTAATATTATTTTTATGGTTGTTCCACTTCCATAACTACTACTTGGTACGATTGTTCCATTCATTAGTGTTATTAGTCTTTTAGCATTATATAAGTTATTATTTAGATTATGATTATCTTCTCTTTCTTGTTTCTTTGTGAATATTTTATTTATGTCTTCGGCTTTCATTCCGGTTCCAGAGTCTTCGACTGATATTATTAATCTAGCTATGTCTCCTTTTATAATAGTATTTATATTAAACTCTATATATCCATTATTGGTGTATTTAATACTATTATCTAATATTATGGTTAATACTTTCTTTAGATTTATTCCATCGCCATACAAATATTCTGGTATATCACTGGCTATGCTTACTCTAAAGTCTAGGTTTTTATTTTGAGCTTTGGGCTTGTATATTCCTACAAGTTCTTTTAACAATCTTTTTATATTATATTTTTCATTATATATTCTAACACTAGCACTATCAATACTTGATATATCTAATATTTCATTTGTCATAGTAGTAAATTTGGCAGTACTTCCCTTAATATTTCTAGCGGAATTATTTATTTCTTCAACATCAATTTTTTTATTATCTGTTTCATCTAATATGTTATCTGTTTCTTTATCGATATCTTTGGTTATACCTCTTATCTCATTTGTCATATTATACAAAAATAGTGTTTTTTCTTCATTAGCATTATCACTTATTACTTTAGCCTTATGAACTTCATCTAACATTTTCATATCAGGATTTTCAATGGTATGATACATTATGAAAACTATTAGAAATTCCACTATTGTTATTAAAGTAGCTTGAGGATAAATTCTTTGTATTATAGCAACGATAATTATAAGAAGAATAAATATATAAAGTGGTACAAATTTTTTATGTTCTATTATTTTTCTGTTTTTTATCATTGGAATAAACCATACATTTATACATATTGTAGAACACAAATATACAAAATTAACTGCCGGGCCTATAGCATAACCTTTTTCTGTCTGCAATGGTAATGCCATACACACAACAACGCATACAGCATAAATAGTGTATGATATGTTTCTTAATTTTTTATAATGTTCTAATTTTTTTTGCTTTTCTGTTGTATAGCATAAAACATAATTATATAGTGTCATAAACAATAAATACGTTATTAAATATATTAAATATGCTCTTGTAAAGATTATTGCGGGCAATGATGTTGGAGAAAATTTATTGCTCATATATATACACATCAATTCTAACATTAATCCAAGTAAATTGGAAAAAAGAATTTTTGAAAATATTTTTGCCTCGTTAGAGTTAATGTGTTTCCTGATGAAGTACATTATATTTAATGTTATTGATAATATAAGTGCATATAAAATTAAAAATTCAACATTCATAATAATTCTCCTATTGTCTTATACTATGATTATAACATTTATTTGTATTATTGTCCACATTATAAAAGAGAGTAATTATTGTTTTACTCTCTTTTTTACATTTCTTGAAGTTTTTAAATACTCAGCACAATTAATACTATCTTCAGGTACTTTTTCTGCTAATAAAGGATTTGTATCTCTTTTACCACTTGGAGCCACAGGAAATGATGGTATTATTCTTAAGTATAACTTTTTTAATACTTCTGATGGGACACTATTAGCTAATCTATTCATAGCATTATTGATAACTTCTTCTTGCGATAATTTGCTTTGCCTTTGTAATTCGATATGACAAACATAAGAACCATCATTTGTTTTTAGAAGAACCGCTACCATAATATTTTTTATATCTTTTTCAATTATATCTTCAATTATGTAGTATGGTAATTCGGTTTTATCGGATAAAGTAATAAAACTATTTGGTCTTCCTTTCATTTTTATTCTTCCTTGATTATCTGTTTTATAGGAATAAGCACCTTGATTTAACCAAGTTTTCCCCTTACTATCTTTTACATATATGGAATCGTTTAATTTTGATTCGCTATATCCCAGCATATTACAAGGGCCATTTATTACTAATATTCCCGGTTTACCTATGGGACAATAATTTCCATCTTTATCTAAAACTTCCAGGTCAACAAAACTATGAGGAGTAAGCCCTAGACCATACTTTTTTACAATATTGCTAATCTTTTTTTCTTGTAATGATTTTAGTATTGTAACAAATACGCCACTACTTTCAGATGTTCCTCCACCTATTGAAAATGTTACTGGTGATAGTGGATAAGGTAATTTATCGGTACCAAATTTATGTTTTTTTGATGTTGCATTATAATAATATTCTTCTCCAGGTGAACACTCTTCTCCTGTTACTGTTGGTAACATTAAAAAAGGCATATTAATATTTTTAAACTTTTCATCATAATTTAATTGATCACACAATTTTGTCCAAAATCCGGTTGATGCTGGTACAAAGTTAGGCTTGTTGATTAAAAGTGAATAAATAAAGAAGTCTCTATCATAATATGGTTCTAATGCTAAAGTACATTTTTCATATAATGTATCCGATATTGCACATGATAGTTCCATATGAGTATATGTGGGAATATGTCCTAAAACAGTCATATTTCTCATACTTGGTAATCCTGATACATCTGATTCTTTCCACCTAGATAATGTTATATAGCTTCTAGTAGAATGAATTACTCCTTTTGGACGGCCAGGGTCAGTTGTTCCGCTGGTATACGTTTGTATAAAAGGAGCATCAATCGAAACATTTTCTATTACTTCTCCTGTATAATCTTTTCCTATATTTGCAAATTCTTTAATACCAAATATTCTCTTTTGGCTTTGTTTTTTTAATTCACTAATGTTGTTTGTAAAATTATGGCAAAATTTTGCTTCTATTTCTTGGTATGGATTGTATTTAACACCATTTTTTTCTATTGGTAGTGAATCATTAAGTGTAGGCATTATTATTTCTTCTATATTTGATTCATTTATTGCCTCATTTATTTGCACATAGTTTTTATTTGAAACAAATATATATTTGCTCTTTGTTTCATTTAATATTTCTTTTAAATACTCTTTATTAAACCAATCACCCACCACAACCAAATTGCAGCCTATAAAGCTAGCTCCAATCATTAAATAAACAAATTCTGGTATATTATCAACACAAATTGGAATTGTATCACCTTTTGTATATCCAATACTCTTTAATGATTTTGCATAATCATACGCTTCTGTAAACATCTTTTCATAAGAAATTTTATTTCCTCTATATAGCAATGATATAAGGTCTAAGTTTTCTTGATTTCTTCTAAAAATTTCTACAGCCCAAGATGTATTGTGGTTTTTTTCAATATCTGACAAGGCTTTTTGTGTCTTGGCATTTAGTTTTTTACCACTTATATATTTTTTTGCAGGCGTCATTGAAGACACCACTTCATTTACCTCTTCAATTATTTTAGAAATTTTTCTATTTTCCATATTAATTTAACTCCCCTCAAAATCAGCATTAGTGTATCATAAAAATACATATTTTTCAAGTGTTTTTACCAAAATTGTTCTTGATAGAGACCTAGGCTCTATCAAGCCACTTGAGACCTTAGGCTCAAGCGGAGATAAAAAAAGATATATAATACTGCACTATATATCTTTCTTAATAATTTCAGAATATCTTCTTGGATACTTTGAACTTGTCTCTTTTAGTTTTAAGTATTTAATTATAGTTCTAATACTATTTTCTTTAGGTAAATTAAATATAACTCTAGATTCTTCTTTAATATCTAACTTATTATAGTAGTTAACTATATTTATTTCTTCATTTTCAGTATTAGCCTTCATTGCTATAAAATAACCATTTACCTTTACTAAAGGAATTCCATATTCTAACAAATGTTTTAATGGAGCTACTGCTCGTGCTGTCACTATATCAAATACTTCTCTATTTTTCTTAGAGTAATCTTCTACTCTAGTGTTTATTATTGTTGCATTATCTAGATTCAAAGATTCTTTTACTATATTCAAAAAATGACATTTCTTACCATTTGCTTCTATTAAAGTTAATTGAGCATTAGGAAAACATATTGCTAATACTAAACCAGGAAAGCCTGCTCCTGAACCTAAATCACAAATACTCCGATTATCTATATTTACAACTTTTGTTATTGTTAGGCTATCATAAAAATGTTTTAAATATACTTCTTCTTCTTCAATTATTCTAGTTAAATTATACTTACTATTTTCTTCTTTTAGTATTTGATAGTATCTATCTAAACTATGTAATTCTTTATCAGTAAGAACTAATCCAAGCTCTTTTACTTTAATTATAAATTCTTCTTTAGGCATTATAAAACTTCCTTAAATATACTAATAATATTGATATATCTGCCGGATTAACACCGCTAATACGTATAGCCTGAGCTATGTTTAATGGTCTTATTTCTTTTAATTTTTGCCTTGCTTCACTAGCTAGATTAGGTACTTTATCATAATCTATATCTAATGGTATTTGTTTTTCTTCATTTTTAAGCATCTTCTCGGCTTCGCGTTCTACTTTTTTGATATATCCTTCATATTTTATTTGTATTTCTGCTTCTTCAAGTACTTCTTTGGAATAATTTAGATTTAGATTAAATACTTTGTTTAGTTCTTCTAACTTGGCTGTTGGATTCTTTAGGTAATCATATACAGTAGTTGTTACTCTTCTCTTTTCATTATCCACAGTTATTTTTATTTCTTTTAATTTTTCTATTAATTCTAAAATATTTTGTTTCTTTTCTTTAAACTTTTGGTATTTTGCTCCTGTTACTAATCCAGCATTATGGCCATACTCAGTTAATCTTAAGTCGCTATTGTCATGTCTTAGTAAAAGACGATATTCTGCTCGTGAAGTTAACATACGATATGGTTCTTTGGTTCCTTTAGTTACTAAATCATCTATTAATACTCCTATATAGGCTTCATTTCTCTTTAGTATTAATGGTTCTTTTCCTTCTAGTTTTAGACCGGCATTAATACCAGCGATTAATCCTTGACAAGCGGCTTCTTCATAACCGCTGGTGCCATTTATTTGGCCGGCAGTAAAGAGATTATTTAATACTTTAGTCTCTAAATTTGGTTTTATTTGTGTTGGATAGATAGCATCATACTCTATAGCATAGGCATATCTTAATATCTTAGCCTTCTCTAGGCCAGGAAGACTATGTACCATTTCTTCTTGGATATTTCTTGGCATACTTGTTGAAAATCCTTGAAGATAGATGTCATCATAATACTTACTTTCTGGTTCTAAGAATAACTGATGTCTTTCTTTATCACTAAATCTTACTATTTTATCTTCAATTGAAGGACAGTATCTTGGGCCTACTCCTGTTATGTCATTCAATCCACCATACATACTTGATTTATTTAGATTATCTAGAATTATTTTTTTAGTTTCTTCTGTTGTGTATATTAAATGACATGGCTCCTGGTTATTTACATCATAAACTGGAGGATTAGTATGTGAGAATGTATAAGCTTCTTTGTCACCATCCTCTCTTTGTGTTTTAGTAAAGTCAATAGTACTTCTGTCAATTCTTGGTGGTGTTCCTGTTTTTAATCTTAGGATGTTAAAACCATATTTTTTTAAGTTGTCAGATAAATGCATAGATGGTCTTTCGTTATGGGGACCACTTCTGGTACGGGTGTCTCCTACTAGAATATCAGATTTTAGGTATGTTCCTGTTGTTAAGATAACAATGTTTGATATTATGTTTTCTCCTGTATCTAGTACTACACCATGGACTGTATTATCTTTGACAATTAGGTCTTCAACCATTCCTTCTTTGATAGAAAGATTCTTTTCACTTCTTAATACTTTTAACATTTCTCTAGGATATGTTATTTTATCTGCTTGGGCTCTTAATGATTTTACTGCGGGGCCTTTAGCATAATTTAACATCTTCATCTGAATAAGAGTTGCATCCGCCACCTCACCCATAGAGCCTCCTAGTGCATCTATTTCTCTTACAATTATTCCTTTTGCAGATCCGCCAATTGATGGATTACATGGCATTGTAGCTATGTTATTTATATTTCCCGTTACTAAAAGGGTTTTATGTCCTTTTCTAGAGGAAGCAAGGGCAGCTTCACATCCGGCGTGTCCTCCGCCTACTACTATTACTTCATAATTCATGTTATCACTCTACTTTCCTAAGCAAAATCTAGAAAATAATTCATCTAACAATTCATCTTTATATGTTGCTCCAATTACCTCACCAAGAGTATTCCATGCATCTCTTAGTCCTAGTTCTACTATATCTATTGGGCTATTATCATTTATTTCTTTAATAGTGCTATCTATTATAGTTAGTGATTTTTTTAATAATGATATAGTTCTAGCATTTGATAAATATGTTAAGTCATTAGATGAAAGCTCTCCTATATTGAATAGTTTTCTTATTCTGTCTTTTATTTTATCTATTCCAATATTTTCTTTTACTGATATTTCTATATAATCTCCTAATAATGATTTATCTAATTTACCTTCTAGGTCGATTTTATTTACCACAATTATTTTCTTTTTGTCTTTTAACTTGTTTAATAATTCTTTTTCTTCATCTGATAATTCTTCATTATTATTTAGTATAAATATTACTAAGTCTGACGAATCTATTATCTTTAGGCTTTTGGTGACTCCTAGCATCTCCACTAGGTCATCACTTTCTCTAATACCAGCAGTATCTGTTATATTTAAGGTTATTCCACCAAGGACAATAGTTCCTTCTACTATGTCTCTTGTAGTCCCAGGAATATTTGTAACTATTGCTTTTTCTTCTTCAATAAGTGCATTTAGGAGACTACTTTTACCAACATTTGGCTTACCTATTATTCCTACTTTTATACCTTCTTTAATTACTTTACTGTCTTCAGATTTTTTGATAATATTTTCTAGTCTTTCTCTAAATTTTTTGATATTTGGAAGTACTTTATCATTAGTCATATCTTCAACATCTTCATATTCTGGATAGTCAATATTTACTTCAATATTACTGATAATTTGAACTAAATCACTGCGAAGACTTTTGATTAGATTAGATGTCTCACCAGTTAGTGTGTTTATTGATATTTTTCTGGCCGTTTCTGATTTTGATGATATTAAATCCATTGTAGCCTCTGCCTCAAGAAGATCTATTCTTCCATTTAAGAAGGCTCTTTTTGTAAATTCTCCTGGCTCTGCTAGTCTGGCGCCATTATCTAGTAATAATTCTAAAACTTTATTAGTTGTTGCTATTCCACCATGACAATTTATTTCTACTACATCTTCTCTTGTAAATGTTTTTGGTGCTAGCATTACACTTACTAGAACTTCATCTATTTTTTCATTACCATCTTTAATATATCCATAATGAATAGTATGTGATGCCGCAGTTGTCAAATCTTTCGTAAACACTTTATTTGTTATTTTTAGTGCTTCTTCACCACTTAACCTTATTATTGATATTGCTCCTACTCCTGCAGTTGTTGATATGGCTGCGATTGTATCTCCCATAATACGCCTTCTTTCTCTGGTAGTATTTTATCACATTCTGTCTTAATTGTCATTTAATTTTTACAATATAAATAAAAAAAGAAAGCATTTTACACTTATTTACTTTCTTTTAATTTAATTACTACTTTTCTATTTGGCTCTTCACCAATTGATTCTGTATAAACATACTTGTCATTCGCTAGGACCTCGTGTACTATTCTTCTTTCATAAGAATTCATACTATCCATAGTTACTTCTGTTTTTGTTTTGTATGCTTCTCTTGCTAGTTTTTTAGCTAAGTACTCAATGCTTCTTGCTCTTTTTTCTTTATAATTTCCAACATCAATAATAATTGATAATGGCTCTTTTAATTTTGAATTTACCATTTGTCTTATTAGTAATTGAAGAGCAGCAACATTCTTACCATTTTTACCAATAAGAATAGCATTATTTTCAGAGAATATTGTAACTGAAATACTTTTTTCTCTTCTTTTTACTTCAAGATTTGATTTAGCCCCCATTAACTCAGTTATTTTATTTAATGTATCTTTGATAAATGAAATTATTTCTTTTATATTTAATACTTCTATTTTAACATTCTTCTTTAGTAAACTACTTTTATCTTCAACATTATTTACTATTAAATCGTCTTCAGATATATTTAGTTCATATAATGCAAGGTTAATTGCCTGCTCCTGTGTTTTTCCTTCAAAATAATACTTATTCATTACTTCTTTGCCTTCTTTCTTTCAACAATTAAGTTTTGAGCCACTGTAAATAATGATGATGCTATCCAATATAAACCAAGAGCTACTGGTAAACTAAATGATGCTATAACTATCATAGCAAGCATGATATATATTGTACTTTTCATTTGTTTAGCCATTCCAGTTTGATCTTTTAATGTCTTTCTAAATGATAGATATGATGTTGCAAGAATAATAACAAATAGTAGTACATATAGATACCATGTCTTTGACATTATTCCGTGTGATATTGTAGTTCCCATATCTAACTTGAAGAATTTATTTTCAAATATTACCGGAGTTCTATTTATTGCTTCAAGAAATGCAAATAATAATGGTATTTGAATGAATGATAGTAAACAACTTGATAATGGATTTATTTTATTTTTTTGATAAATTACCATCATTTCTTGTGCTTTCATCTTTTGATCTTCTTCACTTGTTTTATCTTTATATTTCTTTTCTAATTTTTCTAATTGTGGCTGAACTTCTTTCATTTTTTCTGACTGCATTGCAGTTTTTCTAGTAAATGGATATAGTATTAATCTTATTACTAAGCAAGATAAAATAATTGCAAATCCATTTGCTAACCCTTTACTTAGACCTGTTTTACCCAAAAGTACGCCAATATTTATGATTACCCAAGCAAGCGGTTTTACAAATACTGTTGTCCATAGTCCTTCATACTCAGAAAAAGGTTTAAAGTTTTCACAACTTGGTAGTTTATCAACATCAACTTTATTTTCTTTGTATAGTTCTATTACATCTTTATTTGTAGGTTTACAAAGAATATTTTCAGTTAATGCTTTACCAGTTTCTTCATATTTTACAGCCTTTTTATCTTCTCCTGTTAATGTTTTAGTACATCCTGTTAACATAACTAAACTTAGGATAATTAGTACTATTTTAAATATTTTTTTTCCTTGTTTCAAATTAATCACCCATACTTAGTAGTTTTAACAATTCCTTTTCCATGTCTTGGTATGTTAAATCTACTATGCCTTTCTTAACAATTATAACATAGTCATAGCCTTTTTGCACTATATTTTTATTATTATCAATAATGTTTTTTACCCTTCTCTTTATTTTATTACGTATTACCGCTGTTCCTGTCTTTTTTGGAATAGTAATACCATATTTATTTTCATCACCGGTTTTACGATAATATATACTAAAATATTTGCTTCTTCTGTAAATATTAGTATTAATTATTTCAGTATATTCCCTTGATGATTTGATTATTTCTATCTTCTTCAT
>OHBE01003063.1_pt1 | contig 11243 bp, 10 predicted proteins | sample 1577231 | NCBI WGS metagenome assembly OHBE01 (sample SAMEA3541506, study PRJEB24748) | human gut metagenome | biome: human gut; feature: human-associated habitat; material: faeces | place: China | collected 2012
TACATCCTTATTATAAACAAAAAGCGTGTGTATTGCAAGGACGGGAGATGGATAATTTATTAACAAACATTTGTTGCAGAAGCAAAGAAATGTGGTGATTTTGCCGGAACGCACCAAAAAGCGCCGTTTTTTCTGAAAAAGACCCGCCGCAGGGAGTGTTCGCCCCCCGCAGCGGGTCCTGTCCATTCAGGATATTTTCCGGAACTTCTGCTTCGCTTTTTCCAGATATTCCAGCACCAGCGGATTTTTCATGCCCAGCAGGATGGCTGCGTATGCAGCCACTGAGCCCAGCACCGCCGCCAGAATGCAGATGAGATTGGGCAGAGCCAGTGCCTTGACCCCGGTACAGACAAGAACGATGCCCGCACAGCCACAGAGCACCGAGCCAACGGTGCGCCGGTCAGCAGAGACCGCGACCAGGCCCCTGGAGCAGCGGATGCAGAGCATCATGGAGCACAGCTCTGCCAGCAGGGTGGTAAAGGCTGCCGCATTCTCCCGGAACCGCGGGATGAGCAGGACGTTCAGCCCCACGTTCAGCAGACCGCTGACCAGCGTGATCCAGAACAGTTCCTTTTCTCTTCCACAGGGCAGAAGCGCGCAGGAATTGTACAGCCAGCCAAACAGGCAGACGATCAGGGCAAGGCTCAGGATCTGCAGGGGCATCACCGCATCCAGATAGCTTTCTCCGGAAATAAAGAGGACGACCGCCCGGCTGAGGGCAAACAGTCCCACCACAGCCGGAGCCACCACCACGATGAGCGCGTTGAAGATATTGTTGAACAGCTTGTTGAAGTTTGCCTTGTCCCCCACGCCCGCATAATGGGACAGCCGCGGAATAGACACCACCAGCACCGCCGAAAGCAGGTTCTTTACAATACCGTAGATCTTGCCCGCCACCGAGTAAATGCCCACATTGTAATCTGTTCCCAGAATGCCCAGAATCGTGGTATCCGAGCTGACATAAAGGGTCGTTGCCAGCGTGGATGCAAAGATGATGAGGATGGGTTTGAGGTGCTTTTTCCAGTCGATTTTTCTTACCAGCCGGATGGTGCAGTACCGCCGGGCCCGGAAAAAATTGAGCACATTGGCACCTACCGCCGCAAACACCGTGATGCCCGCATAGATGCAGTAGTCATCCCGGGTCTTGACGAAGGCAAACAGCATGAAAATAGACAGCACCTGAAACAGCAGACCTCGGATGGTGATATAGGTATACTCCTCAAAGATCGTGAACACCCATTCGGTACCGATGGTCGTAAAGAAGATCTGTAAACTCAGCACCAGCATCAGGTCGGTATAGGCATGGAGCTTTGTCCAGAAAAGCATCGTCACAGCCAATGCCGCATAGGTCAGGGCCGTGGAGATCATATTGATGGAGAACATCTCCGAGGCAAAGGCCGACAGCTTTTCCCGGTCGTTCACATAGCGGGAACCTTCACGCACCGCATAGGAGGAGATGCCAAGGCCTGCAAACAGCAGAAAATACCCGCAGACGGAGCTTGCAAAGTTCACTTTGCCCAGGTTTTCCACCTGAAGAACATTGGAAGCGTAAGGGAATGTGATGAGCGGGAAGATAATATTCATCAGTGTCTTGAATGCGCTCATCGCTGCATTCAGACTGAGGGATTTTTTCATTCAGATCTCCACTTCGTAAGTTTTTCTGGCCTGTTTCTTTTTCAGCCAGCTGTTCCAGAGCAGATACGAATACAACGTTTTTATAAAATACCGATACTGCCCTGCACGAAGCCAGCCTGCCAGAAGGGGGCCGGCATTTCTCTTAAACTCCCGTTCCGCTTCGGCACACGCCTGCTCCATAAAAGCATCATCCTTGCAGTATTTCACCACAATTTCTCTGCACCGGAGCGCATATCCGGCCCGTGCAGACCGATACACGAACGGTTCATCTGCAAACACTTCACAGATACGCCGCCATGCCTTCAGCTCTGTCAGTTTTCCTGCCGAATAATGCCCGCTCGTCACCGAGTCATCGTTGACATAGTAATAGTAAAGTGCCTTGTCGATGCAGGCAATTTTTTCTGCCTGTCGGATACATTTTGCAAGAAACAGCGTATCCTCACCAATTTTTAAGTCAGTATCAAATACAACGTCTTGTGTGACCGCACGGCGGTAAAGCGCACCCCAGCACACTGTATGTGCCTTCCGGCTGTTCCAGTCATATCGTCTGACCGGCATAACACTGACTTTCTCCGTCTCATCGCTCTTCGTCTGCGTTCGTCCGGTCGTGCCCAAAAGATCCAGACCGTAGCAATAAGCAATCTCCGCACCGGTCTCATCCAGCACTCTTTTGAGCCGCTCTATGCACTCGGCGTGGAGTGAATCATCCGGATCAGCAAAAGAAATCAGCGTGCCTGTACTTTTTTCCAATCCCAAGTTTCGCGCAGAAGAAACACCACCGTTCGGCTTATGGTATATCTTGATCCGCGGATCTTTTTCCGCGTAGCGCTGGCAGATGGCAAGGGAGTTGTCTGTTGATCCATCATCCACCAGAATGATCTCCAGATCCCGATAGGTCTGACCGAGGATGCTGTCCAGACATTTTTCCAGATACTTTTCTTTGTTATAGATCGGCACAATGATACTGACGGTATCGTTCAGCACAAATTATCCTCCCTTATTTTGCCGCCGGGCCGTTTTTCAGCAGGAACAGTTTTGCATACAGCCTCCGGCTGCATCTGAGCAGCTGATACTTCCGCTGGCTGCTGGTGCAGAGCAGCTTTGCCGCCGCCGGGTCACACTCCTGCAAAAAGGCATCCATTTTTGCGCGGCGCTCCGTATCCTGCATCAGATACGGATAGCAGTGCTCCACCACGCTCAGCATGGCGGCATCATTTTCCGACATTCCCGGGTATGCTTCCCGGATGGCCTGATATTTCTGATAGCCCATATCCAGCTTATCCTCGTAGAACTTCATGTTCCTGCGGTGAAGGATGCTGTCCGGGCGCTGATAGTAATAATACATCGGCACCGGGCGGTATGCGACCTTGCTGCACTGCTGAAAAATACGGTATGTCGTACCCTGATCTTCCATCATCCGCCCCAGTGGATAGCGGATATCCCGGAACAGCTCCCGCTTGTAGAGCTTGTTCCAGGCAAAATCCCCCAGCTCATCCGAGACAAGGGTGCTACGGATGGCTTCCCGACCTGTCATACACTGCACCGGTACGGTGAGTTCTGCCGGGGCAAGCTCTTCCTCCCGTTCAAACATCCGGAAGCCCACCACAGCCACGTCCGCATTCTGTTCCTGCAGGTCACGGCAAAGCGTTTCCAGCATCCGGCTGTCCAGAAAGTCATCACTGTCCACAAAGCAGAGATACGCTCCCTGTGCCCGTTCGAGTCCCGCGTTGCGCGCTGCAGAGAGTCCCCCGTTTTTCTGGTGGACTGCTGTTACACGTTCTTCCTGTGCGGCATATTCGCCGCAGATAGCTCCACTGGCATCGGTGGAACCATCGTCCACCAGCAGGACCTCAAGATTCCGGTAGGTCTGGTGCAGGACGCTGTCCACACACCGCCGGAGATAGGGTTCCACATTGTAGACCGGGACAATGACACTGATCAGTGCTGGCTGATTGTTTTCTTTTTTTCCGGTCATTCTACTACCCCGATGTGCAGCAGATAGGATGTGTAGGGAATAATTTCATCGTTGCCTTTCAGGACAGCCTGATAGATCCAGATTAGAACCAGCAATACCATGATTCCAGCCAAGATTATCCTCCAAAAAGAATTCTGTTCAGCTTTACGTTCCAAGACCCTTGCTATACGTCCAATAAGGAAACAGCGTATCAAACCAAAATACAGGCTGATCCGATAAATGTCCACACTGATAACCCGCATTTCTGCAGTGACCAATTCAGCTACCATCATAATCAGAAGAAAATCTGCATCTGATCGTACAAAGCTCCTATTCTCTTCCTGTTCCTCTGCTGCAAACTCCCGGTAGAACCAGAGCGCAAGCAACAAAAAGGGTAACCGAACCAGAATGGGATTCAGAGAAAAATGAACCTCACCCCCATCCAAATACCAGGCAAACCGAGAAATCGGCAACCCTAATTTTTCCATCAAATGGAACAGCGGTTGATAGAATACCGTAGCCGCTATCAGGCCGCACACCATGACTACCTTGACCTGCACTGTATCCCAACGTTTCAGAACCAGGTAGACCAACAAAATTCCGATGCCCAGCACGGCCGTATTATGGATGCCCACTGACAGCACCAACAAAATCACACTAGCAAAGTATTTTTTTCGCATCAAGAGGGCAAGAGCAAATAAAACCACTGTCATAGCCAGAGCCTGTCTCAGCTGGTTCAACGAATTTCCGTAAAACAGGAACAAGTATGCCGCCCAGCCATAGGATAGGGCTATATGCTCCCGCAGGCAGGCTAGTGCCGCCATGGCAAAAGCATAGGTCAACAGACCGGTAAGGAAAAACAGTCCCTGGATGCTACCGAAGATTTGGACTGCTAGGTAGAGTATCGCCATATAGACCGGCTCTGTGCCACGCCCCATTTTCATTGCCTGGAACACGCTAGTATAATTTTCTGCATCAGCCACCCACCAGCGGTAGGATTCTCCATCTGTACCTACGGTGGTATCACGTACCCCGGCCAAAAGTGCTACCAGTAACACCGCTAGCACAAGACAGACCACATGGCCAATCTTATTTTTTTTCTTGTACGAAATCTCTCCGCAAGCGGTCAATCCAATAGAGACAGCAAAAGTACCAAGATATATCCACATCTGTTTACGACCTCAATTTCCAGGCATTCTTTCTTTCGCCCAATTCATACACCCAATAAAATATACTCTTGTTAAGCAAAAGTGTCCTAACTTTAATCCTGTCTGTCTTTTTTGCCCACGGATAGTTTACAACATCACTATTTTTCCGCACGAAGCAAAGAATTCTTTTTTGTGCATCCGGGTAGTTCCGGAATCCCCCATCCAAAATTCCCTTCATCACTTTCAGATATGTCACCATCTGAAGATAGCGCGCTTCTTCCTGCACCTCCGGAACTTGCTCACTAATCGAACGTGTTACGGTCTCGCTGATATCTAGAAGGAACAAATTCTTCTTTTCAATCCTGCTATGCATAATCGATCCGTTCCGCACCCGGTAATAATATAGAGGCTCATAATAAATTACAACCGTCCGGCACTGTGCAATCATCTGGTAGATTGTTGCATAATCCTCATACAGAACTCCCTTCGGAAATTTTATTGCCTTCCAGCATTCCCTACGATACAACTTTCCCCAAGCCGCATGCTCCACTCCACGGTGCAGAAACATCCGCCGAAGCGCCTCTTGGTTAGAAATCACTTCATGCCGAGGATTCGTATTCTCTCTGACTCTCGAAAATTTTTCTACAAAAGATTGTGTCTGCCCAATTGCTACATCTGCGCTTGTCTCATCACACACTGTTAAAAGCTTTTCAATCGCCATAGTATCCAGCAGATCATCACTGTCCAGAAAAGTAATATACTCTCCTTTTGCCTGCTCTAATCCAGCATTGCGTGCGTCAGACAGCCCCCCATTGGGCTTATGGAACACCCGGATGCGGCCATCCTCCACAGCCAGTTCATCACAGAGTTCCCCGCTGCCATCGGTGGAGCCGTCATCTACCAAAAGCAGCTCCCAGTTCTGGTAACTCTGCGCCTGCACGCTCTGCACACAGTCCCGCAGATACGGATAAACATTATAGACCGGCACAATGACCGATACAAGCGGTTTTCTTTCCTCCAACCGGATCCCTCCACTTTACTTTTTTCCACGCCACTGCGTTTTTTCATAGACCCGTCGGGTCATGGCATAGCCGCTGTAGGAAAGCGCCGCCGCCAGCCGGGCCTTTTTGCGGGCCTGCGGGTCCAGCAGAACGTTCCGGCGGTATTTTTTCACTTCCTGCCAGAGGGCCTTTTCAATCTTTTCATGCTGCCTGTCCTGAATCTGGAACAGGATATTGCAGACATTGCTCAGATAGCGGCATTCTGCCGCATGGCTCAACTGGGGAAAATCGCGCTTCACATTTTCCATCAGCGCGTGGCAGTGCCGCACGCTGTCCAGCTTTCTGGGGTTGAAGGCCATATTCTGGATACTGCTGCCCCGCTGGAAATAGTAGTAATCCCGGTTTGCGATATGTGCCGCCTTATGGGCACGCTTTGTCACCTCGTAGGCGACCGGGATATCCTCATAGAGCTTGCCCACCGGGTAGCGCACGCCCTCAAACAGTGCACGCTTGTAGAGCTTGGTGGGGGTAGTCACCTCCATGCCCTCCTGATACAGGATGCGGCGCAAGCATTCCTCCCGGCTCAGGATCTCGAATGCTTCCAGACGCTCTGTGGGCACGGACTGCACCGGCTGGCCCTCAAACACCTCTTCAAAACAGCTGGCTGAAAAATCCGCTCCCGCCTGCTCCAGTGCCCGGTACAGGTTCTCGATGTAATAGGGGGACACCCAGTCATCGCCATCCACAAAAGAGAGATATTCCCCCTTTGCTGCGTCCACACCAGCGTTGCGGGCATCGGACAGACCACCATTTTTCTTGTGGAGCACCCGCACCCGGGCATCTTGTGCCGCATATTCATCACAGAGGGCCTCGCTGCCATCGGTGGAGCCATCGTCCACCAGTAGCAGTTCAGTGTTCTGATAGCTCTGCCCCAGCAAGCTGTCCACACAGCGGTTCAGATATGGCTTTACATTATAAACAGGAACGATGATGCTTACCAAAGGGTCCATCTTATCTCCTCATTTCAGCAGGTCGAAGTAAAATTCTTCCAGCTTCTTCGCCTCGGTGACGATATCAAAGCCGCCTGCCCGCATCTCGGCAGAGGTATCCCGCCGCCGGGCATTTTCTGCAGCCCGGATCGCCGCATCCGCCCAGACTGCCGGGCTTTCCTGCAAGCTCAGGTACTGCATCTCGGGCAGGACCTGAGCCTCCTGCGGCACCTCTGTGGAACAGATGACCGGCAATGCCGCCGCTTGTGCTTCGATCAGCACGATCCCAAGCCCCTCATACCGCGAGGGCAGAACAAAGGCATCCATGGCCTGATAGAACTTTGCGGGATCGCTCTGTCGGCCCAGAAAGCGGACATTCCTTTGCAGCCCCAGCGCCTCCGCTTTCCGGCGGGCAGCGGCCTCGTTTTCCCCTTCTCCGATCAGCAGTAAAACGGCATCCGGCCGTTGCTTGCAGACCTCCGCCATTACATCCAGCAGAAATTCGTGATTTTTGGCATAACAGAACCGCCCGACATGGCCCAGCACCAGTTCATCCCCCAGGCCAAGCTCCTGCCGGACGGCTTTCCGTTTGGAGGCATCATAAGTAAAGCGGTCGAGCTCAATGGCATTGTTGAACACCCGGAAGGGCTTTTCACCATAAAGCCAGCTGCCTGCCGTTCTGGAGCAGGCACAGAGCCGGGTGGGATACACTGCAGCAAAGGGACGGAGCAGGTACTTCATCACATTTTTTGCTCCTTCTCCCCTGCCCACCGTAGAATGGTTGTGCGCGATCCGGTTGGGCACCCCTGCACGCTTTGCCCCCCAGAGGGAAAGCACGCTCAGGGTGTTCATGTGGGAGTGAACGATCTGGTACCCGTTCTGCCGGAACAGCCGCCCGATCTCCTGTTCATACTGCGGCAGGTGGGTATATTTTGGCACCACATACACCCGGCCCCCCAGCCGTTCGATCTCTTCCCGCTGGGGCAGGGTCGAGCCTTCCAGCGCGAAAAAATCAAACTGAACTCTGGAACGGTCCATGTGGCGGTAGTAGTTCATCACCACCATCTCCACACCGCCGTAGTTCATATCCGTCATCATCTGGGCCACACGGATGGGCTGTGCATTCTGCTCCATGGTCATACCAGCTCCTTGCGGTCACAATCCTCGAACCAGTCCCGGAAGCTCTCCTCCAGCGTATAGTGGAACTTGTAATCGGTGGCGGCCAGCTTTCTGCCGCAGACATTGGTGGATACCATCAGTTTCCGGACACGGGCGGGATGGATGCCCACCTTTTTGCCCCCGATGGGTCCCAGAATGCCCGCCGCAAACAGCAGCAGTCCGGCGGGCACCAACGGCACATGGCGGTGCAGGCCGGTCGCTTTCTGCATTGCATTGCAGATCTCTTCAATGGTATAGGCCGGCTCGTAGGTACAGTTATAGATCTCTGCTCCGGGGAAAGAATGATCCAGCATCCGGTACTTGAAGAAGCGCACCAGCTCCTTGACATAGATGCACGCCTTGATGGTGTCCTTCCGGCCGGCATAAAAAAAGTAGCCCTTCTTCTGCCCCCTGTACAGGCGGGTCATGTTGCCGTGCTCCCCTTTGCCATAAACGATGCCGGGCCGCACGATGGTCAGCTCCCGGGCCGGATCACGGGCCTGCCAGATCTGGTGGATCTTTTCTGCCACCAGCTTGCTGATTCCATACGGCGTGTTGGGTGTCGTCAGAGTTTCCTCCGTCTTGAGGTCCTCAGACGCGCCATAGGGTGCGATGGAGCTGGTGAACAGGATCTTCCGGATGCCGTATTTTTCCGCAAATGTGGTCACATTTTCCGCACCCCGGATATTTGTTTCAAAATAGGCTTCTTCCGGGTGGCCGGGGGTGCGGTGGACCGCTGCCAGATCAAAGATCACGTCCTCCGGAGTCGGAACGAACTCAAAATCGATGGGCTTGCGCACATCCAGCCGGATATACTGCACCCCATCGTTCTTTTCCACAACGCCCGGCACCACGCCCTCTTCCCCGGGCATCACAAGATCCAGGTCGTAGATCACGTCGCCGGGCCTGACGCACTCCTTCAGCAGCAAATGAATGAGATGGGTGCCGATAAAACCAGATCCACCAAAAAGAATATAATTCATTTTGCCCCTTTCCGGTCAAACACAACGCCCACCGTCCTGAACAGCAGGTAGATATCCATCCAGATGGACCAGTTGTCGATGTACTGGACATCCAGCTTGACCACTTCTTCAAAATCATCAATATCGCTGCGGCCGCTTACCTGCCACAGGCCGGTAATTCCCGGCTTCATGGAAAGGCGGCGCTTGTGATGGCTCTCGTACTGCCGGTACTCATCCAGCGTGGGCGGGCGGGTACCCACCAGGCTCATGGAGCCCCGCACAACGTCAAAAAACTGCGGCAGCTCATCGATGCTGGTGCGACGGATGAAGCGGCCCACCCGGGTGATCCGGGGGTCATCCTCCATCTTGAACATCAGGCCGTTCATTTCGTTCTGGGCCATCAGCTCCTTTTTGCGTGCCTCCGCGTCCACATACATGCTGCGCAGCTTGTGGATGTAGAACACACGTCCATTCCGGCCCACCCGACGCTGCTTGAAGATCAGCGGGCCGGGGCTTTCCAGCTTGAGCGGAATGGCCACCAACGCAATGATGGGGATGCTGATGATACACCCCACGATGCCGCCCACGATATCCATGGTCCGCTTCAGCACCTGATCCCGCAGCTTGAGTTCCACCGTGCCCATCGTCACAACATTGCCGCCCGCACAGCGGCTCAGCTCCCGGCTGATGCGCACTGCACTGGTCTCATCGCAGCAGGCTTTTTCGATCCGATCCAGCACCGGCAGGCGAAAATGGACCGTCAGGCCCATGCTCTCCATCTCCTCGAGGTAGGGCAGCATGTTTTCCTCGCTCTCCTGCGCCACATCCAGATACACTTCATCCAGCGCTGCCTGCCGCAGCCAGTCCATGAAATTATCGAAGTTCGCCTCGATCTTCACCCCATCGATCTCAGTGTGAAGCTGCTCCGGGGCAGCTTCCAGAATGGCAAGGCCGGTCACACGCTTGGACCAGTCCTTTTTCAGCTCTTCCAGAATGGGGCTTGCGTTCTCCTGCGTGGTCACCACCCCCACAAGGCTCTGGATTCCCTTGGTATAGCGGGAGCGCACCAGCATCTTTTTGAGGACAGCATGAGCGCCCGTCATCACAAAGACATCGATGACGGGCACAAACACCAGAAAATAGCGGGAGTGCAGCATGGGAGCCTTGGTCAGCGCCAGACAGGCCGCATCAATGAGGGTCAGCAAAAAATTGAACCGCACCGCAATCTCAACTTCACGGATCGGAGTGCGGTTCACGATATTCTCGCTCTGATCAAATGTAAAAAAAGTCAGAATATAGGCCAGCAGCAATAAAAAACAGGCTTCTACCAGATCGTCCAGCTGGAAGTCCCCCATCTTGTGCAGAACACCTGCGGTCAGCCCCCACGCCAGCCCAATGCTGAGAACCAGAGAGAGCAGATCAATCAGAAACAGGTATCCATACTGCAGTTTTTCACGTTTCGTAATCATACTGTTTCGTTGTCTCCATTTATTTTTACCATTTTATCATATCGGGAGAAGGGTTGCAATAGATGGAGATCGAATGCGTGCTGCTTTTGTCGGATCACTACAAATGGATCATACCATTTTACGAAAGCGCCTTATCGCATCCAAAATGGTCAGCAAAAAGCGCCCTTTCTCTCGCATCACACAAGAGAAAGGGCGCAGTCAAGCTTTATTCAGCTCAGGAGAAACTCCAATCAGCAGTTCTCAGCGAAGTACTTAATGGTACGGACCATCTGAGAGGTGTAGGAGTTCTCGTTGTCGTACCAAGACACGACCTGAACCTGGTAGGTGTCGTCGTAGCTACGCTAGTTTTTCGCACACTTTTTGTAGTCGTTCATAATTCCGAAACAACAGTTACAGTACCACAGCGCACAGTTGTCGTACTAAACCCGGCTTGTTCGTACCACGATTATACCACGTTTCAGCGTCGTTTTCAAGTTTTTCTTATTTCTTTTTCGGGCGGTATATTCATGCGAGCGATAGCGCATATTCTTATCCGTCATCCTCCGGAGAGCCCGGGGCCCGGGGCCTCCGCCGGGGCGTCTGCCCTGCCCAGGTACTCTCCTCAGTCCGTGATCTTGCGGCTTTGAGGGGTGATATCAGGGTGGATTTTATGGGAGTGAGCAAATACCAGATGGCTGTGTAGCAGGTTGTTTGTGGTCCTTCCTGCACTTTCCCGGCGGTTTTTGGATTGAAATTTCACCGGACGTGTTTTTGAAGGGTATGGTGGGAGAAGGAGGATATTTGTTTGATATGAAACAGCCAACGATAAAAGACGTCGCCCATCCTTAGAATGTCACATCTGCCGACCAGTTCTTTTCATCTTCCCATTCACTTTATCCGGCATATCAATGAGTCCGAATCGGTAGAACATTCCATAAATATAAGTCA
>OHBE01003065.1_pt1 | contig 11242 bp, 10 predicted proteins | sample 1577231 | NCBI WGS metagenome assembly OHBE01 (sample SAMEA3541506, study PRJEB24748) | human gut metagenome | biome: human gut; feature: human-associated habitat; material: faeces | place: China | collected 2012
TGTATTAAAAAGAGAAGAAGAAGGGTCAACAGGAATTGGAGAAGGAATTGCAATACCACATGGAAAAACAGATGCAGTTTCAAAACCAGGATTATCAGCAATGGTAATAAATGATGGAGTAGAATTTGATTCATTAGATGGACAGCCAGCAAAATTATTATTTTTAATTGCCGCACCAAATACAAAAGATAATGTACATTTAGATGTATTAAGTAGATTATCAACATTATTGATGGATACAGAATTTAGAAAATCTTTAATGGAAGCCAAAACTCCAGAGGAATTTTTAAGATGTATAGATATTGCAGAAAATGCTAAATTAGCTCAAACAAAGAAAAATGATGAGTATGAAATATTAGCAATTACATCATGTCCTACTGGTATTGCACACACATATATGGCTGCAGAAGCATTAGAAAAAATGGGAGAACAATTAGGACATAAAGTAAAAGTAGAAACACATGGTTCTTCAGGTGTGAAAAATAAATTTACAAAAGAAGAAATAAAAAATGCAAAAGCAGTAATAATTGCTGCAGACACAAAGATTGATTTGTCAAGATTTGATGGTAAAAAATTAATAAAGGCAAAAGTTGCAGATGGAATTAATAGACCACAAGAGTTAATAGAACGTGTATTATCAAGTGATGCAAAAATATATCATTCAAGCAATAAATCTCAAAATAGTGATTCAGATGAAAAAGAAGGATTTGGAACAAAAATATACAAACATTTAATGAATGGTGTTACACATATGTTACCATTTGTTGTAGGTGGAGGTATTTTAATTGCAATAGCATTTTTATTAGATGATTATTCAATAAATCCATCTAATTTTGGTATGAATACACCAGTAGCTGCATTCTTTAAAACGGTCGGAGGAGCAGCATTTAATGTAATGTTATATATATTGGCTGGGTATATAGCAATGAGTATTGCAGATAGACCAGGTTTAGCAGTTGGATTTGTTGGAGGAATTTTAGCAGTTCAAGGAACAACATTTGCATCATTAACAGATAGTTCAGTTGTACTTGTAAGTTCAGGATTCTTAGGAGCTTTAATAGCAGGTTTTGTTGGTGGATATATTGTAATATTATTAAAGAAAATTTGTAGTTATTTACCAGACAGTATAGAGGGAATAAAAACAATCTTATTATATCCAGTATTTGGAATTTTACTTATTGGAGCATTTATGTTATTAATTAACCCATATGTTGGAGCAATAAATACAGCAATAAATAATTACTTATCATCAATGGGAACTGCAAATAAAGTTGTTTTAGGCGCAATCTTAGGTGGAATGATGGCAATAGACCTAGGAGGACCTATTAATAAAGCAGCATATACATTTGGAACAGGAATGTTAGCATCAGGTCAATATGAAATAATGGCAGCAGTAATGGCTGGAGGAATGGTACCACCACTTGCAATCGCATTTTTAGCAACAGCATTTCCAAAGAAAATATCTAAAAAAGATAAACAAGCAGCATATGTTAATTATATAATGGGACTTTCATTTATATCAGAAGGTGCAATACCATTTGCATCTGCAGATCCATTAAGAACATTACCAGCATTTGTTGTTGGTTCAGCAGTAACAGGGGCATTATCAATGATATTTAATTGTACATTGATGGCACCACACGGAGGAATATTTGTTATAGCAACAATAGGACATCCTTTATTATATTTATTAGCAATTGCTGTAGGAACAGTTGTATCAACTATGATTATGGCAAAATTAAAGAAAAACTTACCTGAATATGATAAAAAATAATGGAAGGAATGAGATAAAATATGAAAACAGAAAAAATTACATTAAAAAATGAAACAGGTTTACATGCAAGACCTGCATCAGAAATAGTAAAAATAGCATCAAAATATCAAAGTACAATAAGCTTAATTGCAAATGGAAAAACAATTAATGCAAAATCAATCTTAAATATTATGGCAGCTGGAATTAAATCAAGTACAGAAATTGAAATTCAATGTGATGGAGCAGACGAAGAATCTGCAATGAAAGAGCTTTTACAAGCTTTTGAAAATAACTTTGGAGAATAATAAAAAATGCCTATAATAATTTTATTATAGGCATTTAATATGTTAGGAAGGAATGTGATAAAAATGATAAAAGGAAAAGGAGTTTCTGTAGGTATTGGTTTTGGAAATATTGTTATTTTGAAAAATGAAATAAGAAAAATAGAAAAAAATATTGTAGAAGATTCAGATAAAGAATTAGAACGATTTCATAAAGCTCTAGAAGAGGTAATAAATGAAACTAATCAAATTGTAGAAAAGGCAAGAGGAACAGAAAAAGAAATTATGACAGCATATTTGATGATTATGCAAGATCCATCATTAATTTTAGAAACAGAAAGTCAAATTAAAAATTCAAAAATAAATGCAGAATATGCCACAGAAATGGGATTTAATTCTGTAATACAAATATTTGAAAATATGGATGATGAATATATGTCTGGAAGAGCTAGAGATATTGCAGATATAAAAGATAGAATAATATCAAAATTATATAATGAAGAAAAGATAGATTTGAGTAAATTAAAAAATAATACAATAATAGTTGCAAAAGAACTTACAACATCAGATACAGCAAAATTAGATTTTAAGAATATATCAGGAATAATTACAGAAGTTGGTGGAGAAAATTCTCATACATCAATTATGGCAAGAACACATTTGCTTCCAGCAGTAACAAAAGTAGAAAATGCAACAACAATATTAAAAAATGGAGAATATGTAGCCATAAATGGAGGAAGTGGAGAAATCTTTGAAAATCCAACAGAAGAACAACAACAAAATTTAATAAAAATCCAAAAAGATTTTATTGAAAGTAAAGTTGAATTAGAAAAATATAAAAATTCAGAAAGTAAGACAAAAGATGGATTTAAAGTTGAACTTGTATCAAACATAGGAACACCAGCAGATGTGGAATTAGTTTTAAAAAATACAGCAGAAGGAATTGGATTATTAAGAAGTGAATTTTTATATATGGATAGTGAAGAAATGCCAACAGAAGAAGAACAATTTAATTCATATAAAGAAGTTGCTGAAAAAATGCAAGGAAAACAAGTAATAATAAGAACACTAGATGTTGGAGGAGATAAAGAAATTAAATATTTAAAAATGGAAAAAGAAGCAAATCCATTTTTAGGATATAGAGCAATTAGATTATGCCTAGATAATCCTGAAATATTTAAACCACAAATAAGAGCATTATTAAGAGCAAGTGCATATGGAAATATTGCAATAATGTTTCCAATGATTTCTTCAATAGAAGAATTAAGAAGAGCAAAAGCAGTTGTAGAAGAATGTAAGAAAGAATTAGATAATGAAGGAAAAGAATATAAAAAAGATATAAAAACAGGAATAATGGTAGAAATACCATCTGTAGCAATTATTGCAGAAGAAATTGCAAAAGAATGTGATTTCTTTAGTATAGGAACAAACGATTTAATTCAATACACCGTTGCAGTAGAAAGAGGAAATGAAAAAATATCAAATTTATATTCAAAATATCATCCAGCAGTTATAAGATTAATAAAATCATCAATAGATGGGGCACATAAGGCTGGAATATTTTGCGGAATGTGTGGAGAAGCAGCTAGTGATGAATTATTAATACCATTATTAGTGGGGTTAGGATTAGATGAATTTTCAATGAATCCTAATAAAATATTAAATTCAAGAAAAATTGTTAATATGTTAGATAAAAAAGAATGTGAAAAATTAGCAGAAGAAATATTAAAGTTAGGAACTACAAGTGAAGTTGAAGAAAAATTAAAAGAATTTAATAAAAAAATAGTTTAAAAATTAGTGATATGTGCTATAATTATAATGTTCAAAAACAAATGGGAAAGGAATGTGATTTTTATGGATACAAATAAAAAAGTAGTATTAGTAGGAACAGGTTTTGTTGGAATGAGTATGGCATATGCAATGCTAAACCAAGGAGGAGTAGATGAACTTGTACTAATAGATGTATTAAAAGATAAAGCAAAAGGTGAGGAAATGGATTTATCACATGGATTACCATATGCCCCACAAAAAATGACAATAAAAGCAGGAGATTATTCTGAATGTAAAGATGCTAATGTAGTTGTTATAACAGCTGGATTACCACAAAAACCAGGACAATCTAGATTAGAATTAGCAGTAGCTAATACCAAAATAGTAAAAGAAATAACAGAACAAGTAATGGCGAGTGGATTTAATGGAGTATTTATAATTGCAAGTAACCCAGTAGACTTAATGTCATATGTTGTTTCAAAAGTGTCAGGTTTACCAACATCAAAGGTAATAGGATCTGGAACAGTATTAGATACAGCACGTTTAAGATATTTAATTGCAGAATACTTAGATGTTTCAAGTAAAAATGTACATGCATATATATTAGGAGAACATGGTGATTCATCATTTGTTCCATGGGAGCATTGCTATGTTGGATGTAAAAAAATGGTTGATATTATGGAAGACAATAATTATCCAATGGAAGATTTAAAGAAAATTCATGATGGAGTATGGAAAGCAGCATATGAAATAATTGATAAAAAGAGAGCAACATATTATGGAATTGGTATGGCATTAAATAGATTAGTGAAAGCAGTTTTAAATGACGAAAATGCAATATTAACAGTTTCAACATATCAAAATGGAGAATATGAACAAGAAGGTTTATATATAGGAGTTCCAGCAATAATAAATAAAAATGGTGTAAAAGAAATATTGAAATTAAAACTTAGTGAAGAAGATCAAGCAAAATTTGATCATAGTTGTGATATAATGAAAGAAAATATAAAAAATGAAATTGATCCAATGTTAAAACAATAAAATCAAAAGACTAGATTTACAATAATCTAGTCTTTTGATTTGTGTAATAATAATAAAATAGGAAAAAATTTTATTAAATCTTACTATTTACAACTAAAAATCAATATGTTATAATTCAACATAGAAATAAAAAAACATGAGGTGAAAAAATGAATCAAATATTAGATACAGGTGAAGAACAATTCAAAAATAATAATATAAACTATGGAAATTATAATCAAAATAAAAAACAAAAAGTATATAAAGAAAAATCAGTTATTGAAATAAATAAAATAGTAATCTTTTTTGCAATAAGTATATTAATTTTAGGGATATGTATTATTGCTGGAAGTATATATGCAAAAGACAAAATAAATAAAAATATTGAAGAAAATGCAACACCAGTAGTTAATTTTAGTTTTAATGAAGATGAAAGTTCTGTTGACATTTCAGTTCACCATCCAAAAGGAATAACACAAGTTATATATACACTAAACAATCAAGATGAAAAAGTTATTGAAGGAAATAATCAACAAGATATAAAAACTACAGTAAAATTGGATGGAGGAAAAAACAAGATAGTTGTAAAAGCAACAGATGAAATGAATCATCTTGTAGAATATGAACAAGAATATACTGTAGGTAATTTAGCACAAATAGATTTAAATAATGTGGATAATGCTGTAAAATTAACAGTTACATCAGTTGAAAAAATAAAGAAAGTATCATATAAATGGGATGATGAACAAGAGAAAGTAATAGAAGTTAATTCAACACAATATTCAGAAAGAATTATAGCACCAGTTGGAAAACATACGCTAAAAATAGAAGTAATAGATGATAAAGGAATAAAAACAGAAAAAACACAAGTAGTAATTGGAGCAAAAGTACCAGAAATAAAAGTTCAAGCGATAAAGAAGCTTGATGGAAATGTTTATTATTCAATATCAATAAAAGACGAAGTTATACTAAAAAATGTAAAAATAACTTTAAATGATGAAGAAAAAGTAAATATAGATGTAAATTCAAGTGAATATACAACAGAAATTGTACTACAAAAAGGATTTGATAATAAATTAATAATAGAGGCATCAAATGAGAATTTGACAACTTCAAAGAAGGCACAATGTAGTTTACCATAGAATAAAATAAGAAACGAGGGAAAATATGGCACAAGATATATATGTAATAGATGATGATGAATCATCTATTCCGATTTTTAAAGAATTATTTAGAAATGATAAAGAGTTCAAATTTATTGGAGTAAAAACTGAACAAATAGATATAACATTAAAAAATATACCTTTTTTGATAATTATAAATGAAGATTCAATAGATAGAGATATTACAGGCCTATGTAAACAGATAAGAACAGATGAAGATAATCAAATAACACCAATAATTGTTGTGTCATCAAATACTGATAAATATCATAAATTAGAAGTTTTAGAACAATCAGTTGAATATTATATAAAAAAACCAGTTGATACAGAATATTTGTATTATACAATAAAAAACTTAGATAGATTATTGAAAATGAATAGAAGAATAAGTCCATTAACAGGTTTACCAGGAAATGTACAAATTCATGCAGAATTGAAGAAAAGAATTACAAATAAAGAGGAATTTTCAGTTTTATATTTAGATTTGGATAATTTTAAAGCATATAATGATGTATATGGATTTTTAAAAGGAGATCAAATAATTGAATATACAGCAGATACAATTTTAAAATGTATTCATCAAAGTTTTAAGGAAAATTATTTTATAGGGCATATAGGTGGAGATGATTTTATAGCAATCGTTCCAACATTAGATGTTGATAATATATGCCAATTAATAATTGCTAACTTTGATGAAGGGGTAACAAAATTCTTTACTGAAGAGGATCTAGAAAAAGGATATATAGAGGTTGCAAATAGAAAAGGAATTATAGAACAATTTTCTTTAACATCAATTTCTATAGGAGCTGTAATTGCAGATAAGGATAGATTTGCCAATATATTGGAAATTGGTGAAATAGGAGCACAAGTAAAACATGTTGCAAAATCTATTATTGGAAGTAGTTATGCAGTTGATAGAAGACATGAATAAGATTTTAATAAAATAAAGTCCAAGTAACGTATACGCTACTTGGGCTTTATTTTTTAGAGGTTGAGCATCTTAACGAGCTTAGAGCTTACCGTTTCGAAGACCTCATCAGTGGACATCTGAGTGGTGTCCATGTAGATGTTTTGGCAAGTGTTAAAGTGGATGAGTGCAGGATTGTTATGCGCTTCAACTTCAACATATGCCCGCCGGGTTTCTTGCTCCTGTTTGCCGATGTATTCAGGATATTCGAACTTGTCAGCATCAGGATCATTGCAAATGCGCGCATACGCGATGCGGGCTTCTGCGACCATGTGGACCATAATGTCACACTTGGGAAGATCACTGATATGATTAAGTTCAGACACCCAAGAATAGGAATAGCCCTGAACTGCACCATGGACAAAACTGTCCAGGAAACAACGCTGAGTAACTATGAAATCATATTCACCAGTCTCAATGATGCCACGCAGGTGAGTACCCGCGATGCGATTGTCCAGTGCAAAGAGCAGACGATCAGTATAAGCGTCCTTGCTCTCATTCAAGAGAGTTTTGGTCAAATACTTATCGTGGGGGAAACGATCCCGGTAAACCTTGAATCCCTTAGATTCGAGAAATTTAACGAGATTGTCGACCAAAGTGGTTTTGCCACTTCCGTCCAAGCCAGTAACAGCAATCCAACGAGTAGTCATAGTGCCATACCTCCATAAATTGTTTTTTACTATCCGATTTTTGAATAGCAAATCCATACAATGGGTTAATATATTAATTATATACCAAAAATCGAAATGTGTCAAATTTTATTTGAAAAATTTAATTCTATTTTTCCAAGAATTTAAAATTTCATCAGGAATTTGCATATTTCCATATCCAACACCAATATCTACATCTGGTTTTATAGTACCATGGAAGTCACTACCACCTGAAACAAATAAATTACGTTCTTTACAAAGATTTAATAATCTTTTATGTTGTTCTTCAGTAAATGTTGTATAATAACATTCAATACCATCAATTTTATAATTTTTAAGAATATGTTCTAGTATAGGTTCTGAATTTTTCTTGTATTCATAAATATGAGGAATAAATACTAAACCACCAGCTTCTCTAACTAAATTACTAGCAGTTTCAAAGTCTGGTACAAAATCATCCATTTCAACATATAATTTTGTTTTTGGATCAGACATATATTGTCTATAAAAGATTTTACTAGAATTCCAAGCTTCTTCAGATAATATTTTTTTATTTTCCGCATGTTTTGTTATTTCTTTATGGAAAAATGTTGAGGCAAACATATCTGTTGAGTAGTTTTCCAGACAGTTCTTATCTAGGACAATTCCAGCATTAATACATTTATCATATAATCTTTTTACTTCGATTTTATTTCTTTCTTCAGCGGGAATATACACATTTTTTACAAGTTCATTCATTTTTTTGTAATCAATACCATATCCAAGAATTTCTATAGGAATATTTAAAGCTTTTGTATTAAGCTCTATTCCTGAAATAACATGACCATTAAAAAGTGAAGAAATACTTTGATCTTCTAACTCTTCATATACTAAAGCAGTATTATGATCTGTTATTGAAATAAAATTTAAGTTTTTTTCTTGGCATTTTTTTAAAACTGTACTACAACTTTCAGTGCCATCTGAATAAGTTGTATGCATATGTAAATCTATCATATAAAAATCTCCTTCAAAAATATAATATCACTTTTATATTGATATGTAAATAAAAATGTAATATAATAACAGCGGAAGAAGGTATATTATAATGAAAAAAGAAAATGAAGAAAAAATAAAAGAAGCAAAAGATGCGATAGAAAAAGCAAAGAAAAAACAAGGAAAGTTTTTTAAGGAATTTAAAGAATTCGCACTTAGAGGAAATGTTTTAGACTTAGCAGTAGGTGTATTGATAGGAAGTGCATTTCAAAGTGTTGTAACATCATTTACAAATAATATTATTTCTCCAATTTTAGGATGTTTTGGAGGAGTAAATTTTTCAGAATGGGTATTAGAAATTGGAAAATTAAAACTAACATATGGAGCATTTTTAACAGATATAATAAACTTTTTGATAATGGCATTTGTAATATTTATACTTGTAAAAGTTATGAATAAAATTGCAAAAATAGGAGAAAAACAAGAAGAGAAAAAAGCAGAAGATACAAAGATTTGTCCACATTGTTATAATAAAATTAATATAAAAGCAGATAGGTGTCCATATTGTACATCCAAATTAAATGAAAGCATTGAAAATATTAAGAATAATCTTAATAAATAAAAGATTGATTTCAGGATAATTATATGGTAAAATAGCAACGAAATAATTGGAGGGAAAATTTAGATGAAGAAAATATCAATAGTAGTACCAGTATATTATAATCATGATAATTTACTACCATTATATGCTGATTTAAAAGAAAAGGTATTATCAAAACTTGATATAGGATATGAGCTAATATTTGTAGATGATGGGTCAAAAGATGATTCATATAGTGTAATGAAAGAATTAGCAAAAATAGATTCTAATATAAAGACAATAAGACTATCAAGAAATTTTGGAGAACATTCGGCAATATTAGCAGGTCTATCACAATGTACGGGAGATTGTGCAGTAAGAAAAGCTGCTGATTTACAAGAACCATCTGAAATGATATTAGATATGATACAAAAATATGATGAAGGTTATAAAGTGGTATTAGCAACAAGGGCTGATAGGGAAGAACCATTAACTCAAAAAATGTTTTCAAATTTATATGCATTTTTAATGAGAAAATTAGCACTTCATAATATGCCTAAGGGAGGATTTGATTCATTTTTAATAGATAGACAAGTTATAAATTTATTAGTTAATATGCAAGAAAAAAATACATCATTAATGAGTCAAATTTTATGGGCTGGTTTTGAAACAACAACAGTTCCATATATAAGAAAGAAAAGAGAAATAGGGAAGTCAAGATGGACATTATCTAAAAAAATAAAACTAGTATATGATTCATTACTAAGTTTTTCATATTTCCCAGTAAAATTAATAACAACAACTGGATTTTTAACATCATTATTATCTTTAGTTTTATTAATTGCAATAGTATATAAAAAGATAACTGGTAAAATAGATGTTGAAGGTTATACTTCGCTTGTAATGATTATGCTTATGGGATTTGGAGTAATTATGTTATCAATAGGAATTATAGGAGAATACTTATGGAGAACATATGATGCTGCAAGAAAAAGACCACCATATATCATAGAAAAAGTGGAAAAAGGGGATGAGAAAAAAGATGACAAATGAAATAAAAAAATATAAAAAAATAAATATTACAAATTTTGTCGAAAAATGTAAAAAACATAAAAAATTAATATTAGGAATTTTTTTAATTTTTGTATTTTCATATTTTCTTATATGGACAGTTTCTCAACCATTTAATAAGTGTCCTGATGAAGGAATGAAGTGGAAGATATGTAAATATATAGCTAAACATGGCAGTATTCCACAAGGAGGTAATGAAGAAATAAGAGAACCTGATTGGGGAATATCATATGCATTTCAACCAATTCTTACATATATGATAGGTGGTGTTTTTGTTAAAATAGCATCATTTTCACAAATGATAAATTTGCATTAGTTGTTGCTGCAAGACTTGTAAGTACAATAAGTATGACAGTATCTGTATATTTTGTAGTTAAAATAGCTCAAAAATTATTGAAAGGAATATATAAATATTTATTTATAGTAATTATAGTATTTCAACCAATAACGGCATTTTTGGCATCATATATAAATAATGATTCTACAGCAGTATTAGCAACAACAATGATAATATATTTATGGATTTTAGGATTAGAAAGTAATTGGAAGACAAAACATTGTATATTATTGGGACTTTCGATAGGATTTTGTTCACTTACATATTATAATGCATATGGATATATTTTATGTAGTGTTATACTTTGTTTAGTATCAGTAATTTCCAATAAGATGAAAATTAAAGAAATACTTCAAAAAGTATTAATTGTAGCATTGATGGCATTTGCAGTTGCTGGTTGGTGGTTTATAAGAAATGCAATTATTTATGATGGTGATATATTAGGAATGAAAACACAGGTGGAATGTGGAGACAAATATGCAATTGATAAATATAAACCATCAAAAAGAGAAACACCACAAAAAAATAATGAATCAGTAATGGATATGTTGATAAAGGATGATTGGATAAAGACAACATTAAAAAGCTTTGTTGGAATTTTTGGGTATCAAAATATAATAATGTCTAGTAGAATTTATCAATTTTACTTAATATTATGGGGACTTGGAATTATAGGAT